>Ga0247815_10001506_pt1 | contig 17794 bp, 24 predicted proteins | sample UWRJL194509B1_FD_181014 | JGI IMG/M metagenome (GOLD analysis project Ga0247815, IMG submission 181014) | Plant litter microbial communities from Arlington Agricultural Research Station in Wisconsin, United States - UWRJ-L194-509B-1 | ecosystem: Environmental > Terrestrial > Plant litter >...
GCCAGCCACATGTTTACGATGACAGCGAAGCACTTGATTTTCCTCGCACGGATATATTTCTTTGCTCTGTTTTGCGTTGGATGTCTTGCGCGCATATCCGAGGGTCCAGCTCAGGTTTCGTTGACAGACTTCTCCGTTACTCATTTCACCACGCTGCGGCATCCCGCGTACCCGCGATACGGCGTGCGCATCAAGAAGACTGAAGGATTTTGTGAAAATACTTCCGGCGTAGGAGTTTACGCTGGGTATGTCGACGTGGATGCGCGACACCTCTGGTTCACTTTCTTCCAATCGCGCAACGACCCCGTCAACGATCCTGTGATGCTGTGGATCAACGGTGGGCTGCATTTGAGGTGAATGTGGGCCATAGTCTTATCACAGCTGCTTTATTCGTCTGTAGGTGGTCCTGGTTGCACTGGAACAGGTGGCGCCGATCGCCATGCTTGAATGAGAATGTGGCTCACACTTTTCGTGCAGTGGGACTCTTCTTGGAGATCGGTATGGCCTCTCACAACAGCTTGAAACTTCATTGAATTTTGAGCAAGGGCCGTGTCTGCTCGTGAACGGCACAGCTCGCGAGCCCGTCCACAATCCATATTCGTTCACCAACAACGCCTCTGTCATCTTCCTGGACCAACCTGTTGGGGCAGGCATCTCGTATGCGGAGCATGGAGAACACGTCGTGTGTTGATCCTGGTCGTTGGTCAATACTGCACCTGACGAAATGTGGGTTTGGTCAGTCAACAACGGCTGACGCGGCCGAAGACTTCGTGGCGTTTGTGACTATTCTGTTCGCGAAGGTCAAAGAGCTTTCTGGGCTTTCATTGAGCCTTAGCGGGGAGTCTTATGCTGTGAGTGCCATTCGACCTGCGTTGCATGACTTATATCCCATAGGGTCGCATGCTGCCCGTCTTCGCGTCCGCCATTCTAGACGCCAACGCTCGGTCCTTGGCCAAGCAAAATGAAGATACCATAGACCTCAAGAGTATCATCATTGTCAATGGCTTCACAAACTACCTAATGTGCACGGCTCGCGATTCATGTGTGCGCAGAAGGAACTCATTCATGATACACAGGATGTCGCTATCCTCTCACAAAATGCTTTGTACTAACTCCAGCCCGGGAATACCGCCCTTGTTACCGATTAGTACTTGCGTTCGCATGCGCGAGGCGGTAAGCCACCGACTCTGGGTTGCCTGTAGCAGTGATTTTGAGAGCTCGCCGACAGATGCCCCGCTGCCGGAAATGGTACACAGATAGCTGCATTGACAAGTTTGACCAAATGTCATGTGACGCGGCAGAACAGTTCTGTGCAGCAGAACTTGCACAGGTGGCAACTCAAACAGGCAAGTTGTCCACCAAGCACTATCAGATACGTCGACGTAATGGCTAAACTCCTCGTGCAGGTCGCAATTTCTACGACCTCGAGGAGCCATGCCCCAAAGGCACGGAATGTGCACTCGTGAAGCCATGGATAGCCGACTATCTAAACAGGCCAGATGTTCAGAGACGGCTCGGAATTGACGAGATGCGTGGCCAGAACACAACTATGACTCCATGTTCGGACAAGATCAGACGCGACTTTACGGTGGCGGGTGATCAACTACACTCATCCAACCCATTCACCGAGGAGATTCTGCACAGAGGTGTCAATGTCCTCCACCTCATCGGCGCCAATGACTGGATATGCAATCACGTTCGTATATCTGTCGCTGCTATGGCCGAAAATGAGCTCACGTCCTGCTCGCTTAACAGGTGGCAAACTTAGAGGAAGCCGATAAGCTAGCCTGGATTGGACAAGCGGTATTTCAACACAGCGCATTGAAGGAGTGGACCTTTGAAGGCCGGCGCGCTGGGACGTTCAAATCGGCGTGGAGTGAAGGAACAGAGCTCGCCTTTGTCACTCTGGACGGAGCTGGACATATGGCACCGGTCAAGAAGCGGCGAGAGTCACTCTACGCGGTGACGAGGTGGCTACACGGAACGCCTTTGATTGATATTTGAATACTTCTGGCCAATCGACACAACTCCGGCTCTCGCGCCGTCTCAAGGTTTTGTGAAGAGGTAGAAACTGTACGTGTTCCGGCTTTCATTGAAGTCAGCTGCTCCATGTTTGTACAACGGTTGGCTGTTCTTAGATGAGTAAGGAGCGTCAGCTGCCCACTATGAAATAGTACGTCGGTACTCCGGAGACGGCGAGTACTGAATCGTTCATGCCCAAGCAAGTTCACAACTGCACCGGACTCTGCCGTCCTACGTGCGTGATAAGACCCTGAGACGATTAGTACGGCTTGCGCCACGCGCCACCGGAGGCGCCGACCCATCTTGTCCTCCTAATCCACAGATCCAGTCGCCATGCCGCACATCGCAGACGACGTTCTCGCGCAGATTTTGTCCAAGCTCGAGCAGCTTACGACGTCTCACGACCAGCTCCAAGCTAAGGTATGGTCGTGTGCCTGCCGTTGTGTGGGTAGAAGCTAACATTCAACTGTAGCTGAGTGCACTGACCAATGCAAGTGTGTCTGGTGTCTCGACGCCGACCAAGGGCCCGTCCACGCATCCGGCATCGCCGAGCATTCCAATCGCATCTTCATTCAGCTCTGTAGCTGGCACTGGCAGCCCATTGGGTGAAACGTCGATCGGCTCTGTCCTTGGGCAGCACGATCCGGCACTAGCACAGGTGACTGGCGTCGACGAGGACCCAAAGCGCGAGCGTGAACGGAAACTTTATCCATCGCGGGTCATCCTCACAAGTGCGTAATTGACACCTCGCGGGAGGCACGAGGCGGGCGGAGGCTGAGCGTGACCACATCGCAGCTTATCCTGGACAGACCGGCATCCGCCCCGTCCCGTTGCAATGGGGCGCCCATACTTCAGAAGAGCGTGGGCCAGTGCTCTGTAGCCGCCAGCCAGGAAGTATTAAGGTTCGAAATGCCATCGGTGCACACTCCGGCTCGTATTCAATCTATCGCGCTCTTGCCGTGGCGTGCGTCGATATCTGTTGTTGAGATCTCCATTCTTCGCATCTGACTCGTCCATGCAGTATGGGAACCCTCGATCCAACGCACAGACCAAGCTATAAGGACACAGAGCCACCCAGCACCATCAAGATTGAGCCACGGCCGAGCTGGGACCGCATTGTTAGCTTTGACCCGTGGGGCCATCTCGTCCCACTGGTCTTTGCAAAGGAACTCGAATCCGGTCTCGACATCCGCCCTAGTATTGCTGTTACAAAGGCAAGCTCATGAGATTGCTTATAGCCCCAAACTAACGTGGGCGGCAGGCGCACATCAAACTCAGTGAGATTGACGAAACCGCCCGCCGCGGAGAACTCCAGATCGATGGAAAGCATGTCCTGCAGTCGCGACCTGTCCCGAACCCGGACGGGACGCCAAGCGAGCATTACCCTGGTGTAGAGCTGGTCGTCAGCAAGGCCGCAGTCGAGCCCGTGTGGCATCTTCCCGGCATTGCTGAGCGGTTTGGCATGTGAGTGTTGCTTTACCACAACTCAGACCGCGATTCTTATACCGGCTTCTAGCTCGGAGCAGCTGCTTCGTCGTGCTCTCTTCGAAGATACCGGAGGCATGTACCCTGAGCTCATCACGCGGCCGGACATCCAAGTCTTCTTGCCTCCCATTGGCAATCTCACGGTCTACATCTGTGCGCGCTTTTTGCTTACGTCGGGATATCCCGACAACTAACGAGCATGTAGTCGGCCCTCCCGCATACTTGTCCGACGAGACCAAGGAACTCACCCTCCGCGTTCACGACGAGTGCAACGGTAGCGATGTCTTTGGATCGGATATTTGCACCTGCAAGCCTTACCTTGTCTTCGCCATCGAGGAGTGTGTGCGGGCTGCCCAGCGTGGCCAGGTTGGCGTTGTTGGTAAGCTGAACCGTCCGCGTATAAAATGAGATCACGAACACGTGATATTCCCCAGTATACTTCCGGAAGGAGGGTCGCGCGCTTGGAGAGGTGACGAAGTACCTCGTGTACAACTTGCGGAAGCGCGGTTCGTCGGATTCTTGCCTTGCCCAACGAACGCTGACCGACCGTCCCCAGGCGGTGATTCCGCTGACAAGTACTTCAAGAGTACTGAGGTCATTGCTGGTGTCAAGGATATGCGTTTCCAGGCGACGATGCCCGATGTCCTCCACTGGCTTGGGTGCGTAACTTTTTCTGTTGGGCGTCCTGAAAACTGATTGGTCTCTTCAGCATCAAGAAGGTTGATAACTTGGTGTCAATGTCAGACATGTAAGTTCGACTATTTCCTCCCGGGTTAAGTCGCTAAGCAGTAACAACAGGAAGTACAACGCTATCGTGCAGTCCGGCATTCCAATTCACAAGCGCTACGACATCCCCGACCATCTCATCCCACCGGACAGCCGCGTCGAGATTGACGCCAAGATCGCTGCTGGCTACTTCACAAGCGGCAAGAAGGTCACAGAGAGTGATCTTGCGAAAACGGTTGGTCGTGGTTGGGAGGAGACGGACCACTGAACGGATAGTGTCGCGGAGATGGATCTTGCTCTCGAGGAACATGCAAGCTGTACGATACAAACTTGAACGAATGCTATCTTGTATGGTTGTTGATCTACTTCTTTTGTGGGTGGGAAGAGAGAGATTATCAAGCGGAGCGAGCCAATCGGTGTTTGAAATCCAAAATCATGGCTTGGGCTCCTTCCATTCAGCTGGTCTCCGCTTTAGAAAGAGCATCAGCTTGCATCAACACGCAGTTGTCTCAGAGTGGTGCTAGGTACAACACACTTTCTCCCAAACCCGTCGGCGAGATTCTCATCGTATACATTGCCGTCTAGCGCGCCGCATGTGCTGGCATTCACGCATGCGTTGCTCCAGGCGACACCACCCAAGTTGATCCAGTTCAAGACTTCGATCAACGCAGCGGCTGATCTGATTCGTCTCCCCCATTCTCTCCTTCGTCGCATCGCTGAGCTCGTAGGCGCACCGGAGCGGCTTTGCTTCAGCAATGTGTGTCGTACCCTGAGGTCCATCCTGTTAGAGGACCCGCAGCTGTGGAATCGTGTGTTTGTACGCAACACACCCTCGGAGATTGCGATGGCGCACTGGGAGCGCGCAGGCCAATCACCGTTGCATCTGAGCTGGATGGCTTACAAAACGGCTCGCGAGTCTTCTGAAAACATGCGCGATCATTCCAATCTCGTGGCTCAGTTTCTGCCTCGTCTACAAACTCTGTCGCTGCGCTACATATCCTCACTGACCCACGACGGGCCACGGCACATCGGAGATTTCCTCACTGGGGAGTTTGACGCGTTTTCTTATCGCTGGGTGCCCGTACCTGAAGCATTTTTCCGATGGAGCCTGCGGCGCGAGGACGGGACCTACGTGCCCGCAGAGCAGCTTGAAGTTCTGTCTATCGATTTTGGTTCGTCGTGGACTCCACAGTCAGCATGGGACAGTCGCATGCTAGCGCAGCATACAGCCCAACACTGGCACCTCCGTTGGCAGATCCCCTCCCATATGCTTTCCACCGCCGCGAATCTTCGGACCTTGATATTGCGCGGAGCAGCATATCCCACTGACGCGATGATGGTACTTGGTGGATTGCGAGAGTTTGCGTACAGCGGCGCAACAACATTGACGTATGCCGACTTAGACAGGCTTCTTGAATGTATGCCGTTGCTGGAGGGTCTTGCCCTGGGCTGCCCTTTCAAACGAGACAACCAGAGGTCGCGAAAGCATCTTAATTCTGAAGCACGACCTGCACGCATTGCGATTACTGGGGAGGGAGCCTCTCGAGATGATCCTGAGGCGATGCTGGCCTACTTTGTTGAGCGTAATATGGAGGACATCGTCGTCGTGACGGCCGATATCACCGATATCACCCTCGATCCAAATCCAAGCCGAGAGGCCTCTAGGGTATCGCACGATGTAGGTTGCATTTCATTCAACTACGACACTAGCGAAGGCGTGCGACGCATACGGCGCTGTACTGGGCCTCGGTCTTTCCGTAACTACACGTCAACTCCCTTCTGGGCAAGCACCATCGTTGATCTCACGATCCATGAAGGAATATGGGAAGGAATAGTGGCTCTGTCGATCAGGTTTGCTCGTCTTGAGCTCCTCAGGATCCGGTTCCGGCGCCGCTGGGATCGAATATACATGGCACATGAGGGCACGTCGTCGTTCTTCTTCACCAAACCTGGCCTTGATTTCGAAGCTCCGAAGCTGCGAGTCCTGGAGCTGTCGGGAGATCGTACTCCTCGCTTTCAACCGGGCCATATGTATCCCGACGGCGTAAGCTGCGCGTGTTGCGGTGCAGCATCCATCTCACTACAGGACGTGCGAGACGCTGTCGCTCAGTACCCCTTCCCCTCACTTGAACGAATCCGTGTGTGCAACTTGCACTGCGTCGACCTCGACTTTGCCGGAGCAATGGCAAAGCTGCTTGACCTTGTGCCGTTCGTGGACGTCGAGCCCGCCGAGGTGTATCGTCAAGAGGTGCAGCCGCTCGTAGGCTCAATGCAAGGAAGCGCGCTGGAAATATTCAAGTCTTTGGAGGACCCACGCGTGGTTCAAGAAGGTGAGGCAGCAGTGCTCATTCATCCGGCGGTTGACCTCTGACACACTTTCCAGAATGGACCAACCGCTTTATCGGATGAGCTCATGCTCTTTTTACGTGTTGTAACACGAACTGTAAATAAAAACTGATGCGCATTGAGCTTGGAAGCAAGTATGCGTCGGTTTGGAGCTACCAACTGAGGAACTGTCACGGTGTGAGCCTTAAAGACTCTAAAGCAGCAGTGCGCCCTTCAAAATGCTCTTGTAGGCATTGTCACTGTATATCTGAGGTTCAAATCATCGCATGACCACGTTTGTGGGCGAATGAGACAGGGAGGAGAAATATTTTTGTCTTCAACTTCCCATCAGGCTTATGTGTCTTTCAACCAGACCCGGTTATTATTGTGCAGTTCTTGGTCATGAGAACGAGGTCGAGTTCCAAGTTGTACCTCCGTAAGCATTTCGCATTTTGGCCGCGGCTTGAACGCGCCGGGGCGCGGCCGGCTTTCGGTTTGGGCCGCATCATACCTCTCCTCCGTTCTTGCTAAACGCACCCTCGGTCATGCGCAGAGATGTCCGAATCCTCCTGGTTGGAGACGGTCTGTCCTGATATATCTGGGCGCGGATTGCTTGACTTAACATATCTCCAGAGGGCGTCGGCAAGAGCACGATCATCACTTCGCTCATCAAGGAATCCTACGTCCCGCATGTACGTCTCGCAACCTCTGCTGTGAGCCGGAACGCGTCTTATATGATATTTCCAGGTCCAACACATCGTGCCGGAGGTCACTATCCCACCAGAGACGACACCTGAGAATGTGACAACGTACATCGTGGATTCCGGAGGTACGCCAGCGCCTCTCGCCCTTGCTGCGAAGGCTCATGCAGTGTTCTCTAGCTGCACAGCACGACCGGCCACATCTCGAGACTGAAATTCGCAAGGCTCACGTGATCTGCGTTGTATATGCGATCGATAATCCCAATTCATTCCAACGTGTGCCTACCTACTGGCTCCCCCACTTTCGTAAACTCGGCGTAAATGTGAGCATCCACATCTTAGGTCACAGTACGCTGCTGAAATTATTGGGTATGTAGGTACCGGTCATTCTTGTCGGTAACAAGATCGACCTTCGGGGAGGGGAGGTCACAAACCAGGCTCTTGGCGAGGAGATTGAACCTATTATGCAGGAGTTCAAGGTATGCAGATGAAACTGTCACGTTTGGTCTATGCTTAAGTTAGCACAGGAAGTTGAGAGCTGTATCGAATGCTCGGCGCGGCTGCCGCTGAACGTTGCCGAAGTCTTTCACCTCGCGCAGAAGGCCGTCCTACACCCAATCGCGCCACTCTACGACTCGCATCATCATGTCCTCAAGCCGCACTGTGCAGATGCGCTTCGACGCATATTCAAGTTGTGCGACGTCAACCAGGACGGCGTGCTTGACTCCGTCGAGCTGGACGCGTTTCAGCGCAAGTGCTTCGACGCGCCGCTTCAGGCGCAAGAAGTCGAGGGCATCAAGGCTATGGTCCGCGGACATGACGAAAACGGGGTCCGCGGCGATGACGGCTTAACCGAATCTGGATTTCTTTACCTGCACACCGTGTTTATCCAACGAGCACGACTCGAAACAACGTGGACAGCTCTGCGGAGTTTCGGCTACGGCGAAGACCTCAAACTCACCGAGGCGTTCTTGTGGCCCAAGTGAGGAGATACTCGTTTCGCGGGACGAAATATTTGGCTGACCACGACACGCAGGTTTGATGTGCCAGCCGACTGCTCCGTTGAGCTGAGCCACAAGGGCTACCAATTCTTCACTGAGATCTTCCACGTCTACGACAAGGACAAAGACGGTGCTCTGAATGCAACGGAACTGGCAGATATCTTCAGCACGAGTCCTGGCAGTCCATGGTCTAGTCAAGGCTTCCCGGACACTACCATCTCGGACGGCAACGGCGCGGTAACATTACAAGGCTGGCTCGCGCAATGGAGGCGAGTCTTTACAATCACTCACTACCCTTCTGCTGACTCCTAGTTTGCTCCAGCATGACCACGCTGCTCGAGCCCAAGACGACTCTGTCATATCTTGCGTACCTTGGATACCCTGGCGAGACACGGACAGAGGCGCTGCTCATCACAAAGCCGCGGAAGAGCGAGCGCCGGAAAGGCCGGGTGACGCGCAACGTTTTCCTCGCATACGTTTGCGGTGGTGCCGGCAGTGGCAAGACCGCGATCCTGCGCTCATTCGTGGGCAAGCCGTATACGGCCCACTACGACAGCACCTCCCGACCTATCAGTGTCGTCAATTCAGTCGAGATTCAAGCGGGCGAAAAGTACCTTGTGTTGCAGGAGTTTGGTTCTCGCTATGAGTCGGAAGCGCTGCGGACGTCGAAGAAGACAGACCTGGCGGACGTGATAGTTTACGTCCACGACTCGAGCGATACCAATTCGTTCTCGTACATCAGCAACCTTAGAGTAAGCGCGCGTATGCATTGCTCCTAGCTTGCGTTAACACCATTACAGCAGCAATACGATCTCGACCACATTCCTACACTATTTGTCGCGACAAAATCGGACTTAGACCTCGCGCACCAGGCGAGTTTCAGCAGTGGACCGAGGAGAGCTCGTGCTGATGATCCTACAGCGACACGAAGTCCAACCGGATGTCTACTGCCGACGGTTGGGGCTACAAGTGCCCGTAGCCGTCAGTGTCAAAGAGGGCGAGCTTGCGGACCTCTTCCAAACCATTGTCTCCATAGCCATCAAGCCGTGAGTAATTCGATTGGCTCTAGTTGCACCCGTTGCTGACGCCGCTGTCGCAGACACTCCGCTATGCCTGGTGGGGCAGACCGTGGGCTATCCCTGTTCGGCCCGCGATTACGAACAATCCTCACGGGCGCAGCGTTCCTTACGGGTGCAGGTGCAGTTCTGATGGTGGTCTTGCGCAGCTGGGTACGGCCGGGTGCGCCGCGGGTGGGTGGTCCTTTGGGTTATCTGACAGCCTTATCTGGACAGGCGTGGCACTGGATCGCCGGGCGGCCATCTTGAACGTACAGCCCTGACCACCTCGATCAGATTCGCGGGACATGTGTATATTAGGATGCCGTTGGATTGGCACAATCTTTTCTGTTGAGATTTTGCGATTCCGGCAAGCTTGATTGTAAATTGATTCAAATTCGGTTTGTCTACAGCAAACAGTGGGCTAATGTTACAGTTAAGTGTCCGGTGAGGCATTCTAAATCAACAACAACAACAGCGATAGATGGTAAAACAGCGGCAGTGGCAGTATGAGAGCTTTTGAGATAGCGAGGACGGCGCAGATGGACCAAGGCAGGAAACAGGGATTAAATATCCCACAAGAGGACCACAGCAAATAGATTGAATGTGCCCGTATGATCCAGAAGCGGACCGTTCACCAGGTTCGCGAGAGGAAGCGCGTTTGCCCGCTCGACTACGAACTGGCCCGCGTGATCGTTGCGCACGAAGCGGTACGTATGCAGATGACGGGGGTACTCAGCGGCCAGGTTGGCGGTCCACTGGGTTGGCATGAAGAAGTCGCAGACTGTCGGGCTGATGATGGCTGGCACCACCGGCGCCAGAGCAATGAGCGGCGCAGGTAGCGGATTCACCGGCTGAAGCGGAGCGTGAGGGAAAAGAGGGACGCTCTGAGCGGTGATTGGCGACGCCTGGCTGCGGGCGGACTCGATGCTTGCACCCCGCCGGTGTGCCTTGCTCAGACCTTTAGTGACCTTGTTAGAACCTGCAGCGCAGGAACTAAACATGTTATCGATGGTCGGGATCTCCACCTGCGCAATGGTCCTATTCGTGGAACCATAGGCAACGATCTGCACCGGCTTCCGCCGAAGGTTGAAGTACTTCTTGGGGATGAACGGTACCACCAAGAAGTGATTGGCGATGATACCATTTTCTGCCCATTTGGAGATCTGCTTCTGGGCTTCCTTTGCAACTCTTCCGTTGAGAGGTGGATGGGCGGGCAGCTTGTAGTCGCCAACGGTGGCGCTCAAGGTAATGTCGCCGTGGTTAGCAAACCTGAACGCGAGGACAAGATTGTCACCGCGATAGCGAATGGCCCCAAGGAACTCCAGTCCCGCGGAGCTCTCCTGCCTTGTCCTCGTCATTGGGGAAGATGTGGGTGATTTCTTTGAGAGTTGGCGGAGGAGCATAGGCAGTCACTACAACAGCTCCATGCTTGTCGCGACCCTCGATATGAATGTAGCGGTTTGGCAGGGCTTGAAGGGCGACAGGGTGTTTGATGTAGAGAACGTTCTCGGAACGCCACTCTGCTGGTCGCTCTGTGGCAAGAAGGCGGCGCGCAGCGGGCGCCAACTGCTGAACGGTGGTCGCGCACACAATAAGCTCGACGGGCGAGGCAATATCGTGCACGGCATAGGCGATCCATGCGTCGACTGGTGTGTTATGGTAGATAGGAACCACCGCTTCCAGGCGGGGCTCGGTGGCGTAGGTGCTCATGGTGCGGGCAGCCTCGGGGTACGTCGCAGACGCTTGCAGCTTCGAGCTGTAGTTCATTTCGGATCCGGCCGGTGTGATGGGACGAGAAGGACGAGGATGGAGATGGGAGGAGGGAAAGGTCTGGGGCATCGGCAGAACCCGAGGATGCCCGTTTATGTAGACCCCCAGTCTCTCCTCCCGGCAGGCGCCATGTATCCGCTTTCAGCACCCTCAGCTGGCCCAAATCACGCCACTTCCATATCACGGGCACCCTCAGTTGAATTCTGGACGTCGCCATTCTCGCGATCATGACTAGCGCCACGCCGTTGTCTGTGTTGCCACTCGCTGGACTTGGCCCTGAGGGCGACCATGCGTGATGATCGCTGAAAGCGCACCTCGGTTTTAGCAAAAAAGCATCCAGCTCCAGAAAGAGAAACAGCCAGGAGGATCGGTAGTAGAGACGGTGGAGAGAACAGACGCAAAACTGCGGAAGAAGCGTCGCAGCGAGAACAGCGAGCCGCTACCACGGGCATCAACTATGAAATGAGATGATACGAGTTATACAGTTGTCCATTAGCAGCGGGCCAGTCTGCTGGGCATGAGATGGTGTGATGGCCAACAGTTGGCAGATAAGCTATTGTCTCAGATCTCAGATATGCCTCCGGATTCCGCACAGCAGCCCGGACCTCTTGAAAGACGTCGCGAAAGCCATAATACATCAGGCGTAGGTGCAGATAATGTCGTGATCTGAACTGGTCGACGAGACACCCGCCTCATGCTTCGTGCTACATGACCGGATGCACCACCGAACAGCGCACAAGCCAAAATAAAACACACTGAGCAAGCGCAGACGCTATCCTTGAGATGTACGGGCAACAGTTTCGCGGAAAGAGCACGCTTTGAAGAACAGCCCACACAACTGTAGCACCAGGCGCAGCTATGCTGACGTGCGAACACGGGTAGTTGTCAATGGGTCGGCACAGCTGAGCTTGGGCCAATATGTTCGCTGAGTGCCTGCTATAATATGGACCAAGGAAAGCAGAGGAAGGGCTGTGGTGGGGGGTCCGCAGCGAGGGTCGCTCGTGGGAACCACTGGCGCTGTATGCGACTCGTGAAGCGAGCCACAGTCAGGTTATAACACATAAAAAGCTAGCATCTTACTGCGCACAATGTTGCTGTAAGGTCGCAGTGCACGCGGCCTGCAGCCTTCATGTATGCCGACGCTAAGCAGCCACTGTCAGGCTACCAGCACCACTTGCTTGACCAAGAGTCTTGACGGGTGCGCCTATGAAGCAAGCGAGGCGGGGCACATCGTTGCGGTCGTGACGCTCGGGGACGGTGGGTGGGGGCGCCAAGCAAGCGAGGATTCAGAAGCAGAAGAGTACAGCCGGGATCGCTTGCCAGTGGTCCGGCTGCTTGGTTCCGTCCGCGCCTTCGGTCCGATCAACATGCAAGGTATTTGCAAACTAATTGATTGAGAAAGCAAGATTATTACAGGCATGAATCGGGCAACGTAGAGCATCTGGAAGTGGCGAGCATCCGGCGTTGCATTGTGGTATAGCATGATGGGTCCGTAGCATTGCTTCAGCGTGTAGATGAATGTACAACAGGGGCGTCGAAAACGGATACTTTGCTTGTCACGAAGTCAAAAAGAGGGTCGCAGTAGTCCAGTGGTGGTCGGAGGTCCGGTGTCGTACAGGAAGCGGCCGAGTCGCGCGTGTTCATGCTCCCGACATGCCTCTCCATGCGCTCTGCAGTGCGATCCGCTTCGCCTGCTCGAGTGTAATCGAGTCCTCGCGTAACTGGATCCCACGCACGTCCTCCTCTTCACCCGCACCACCCTCCTTATCCTCATCGTCGTCGTCCATATCGTCGCCCCGGCCGCCGCGCATCGCACCGAATGCCGTCCGGCTGCCGGCAACGCTGAAAGGACCCGGTGCGACAGCAGTACCAAACACGCTTGCAGACGGGGCGCTGAACGCCTTGAAATCGGTCACGATCTTGTGCGCTGGTGGAGATGATGACGTGGGAATGGTTGGTGATACGGGCTTGCGGTAGGACGAGTACTCGGTGCGGACGCTGTGTCGTACAGCAAGGTACTTGTCGGTGAAGCGTGTGCCTTTGACCTGCGACAGCGTCAGACGGGAAGCAGCTCAGGTCAGCAATTACCCACCTTCTTGAGCAAGGGCCGCGCGGCGGAGAGGTTGGGTGCATTCTGGAAGACGCTGACGTTGTGCCTGGCCTCCTCGCTCTCACGGTAGATGTTTTCAAACACGACCTTCTTTGTGCTCTCATTGCGCAGCAGAAGCTTCTCATGCAACTCGCGCGCAACATCGTCCACACTCTCCTGGCCACCGAGGATGCGCTCAGCTACTGCTTGACCGACCTCACGGATGAGACGTTCCATGTCGAGATTCTCGAGTACGGAGCCAATAATGGCGTGCGCAAGCAGGTTGGCGGTGGTTAGCGGAAGCATGAGCCCGGAGGTAATGCTTGTGAGCGCCTGGAAGAAATCTGTGGCATACTGCAAGGTCACGTCAACATTTTGCATCAACAGTCAACGACGCGGCAAGACGGACCGAATACCCGCTCAGTGCAGGTTCACAGGCTACGAAGAACTGTGTGCGAGATGTTAGTGCGGATATCCGCGGACGAGCAGCCGTGCTTACGAGTGTGATGCCCCGGGCAGCCATCTGGCGCGCGATGATCAGTGGATCATGTCCATCCGGCGAGCCCTCGTCGAAACCTGGCATCCTCAGTCTGACCGAAAGGATTGCTGGACAACACAGCACCCACCGTCACCGTACTCGCCAATTCCATGAGGTGGAGCGTCTGCAATGAGAACCACCATCTTGCTTGCATGCGGCCGCCAGTCCATGTTGAGTGCTTCATTGAGACCTGCAGTGACCGCCTCGGGGCCGTCACCACCGCCGCTAGCATAGAGACTCTTGAGGTGGTCGTGTACACGCTTTGTGTCGGACGAAAAGCCGAAGTTCTTGGTAATGTAGGTGTGGTCCTGGGGCGGGTGGTCGCGGTAGGCAACGAGCCCGATCCTGAGGTCGTCTGGGTACAGCAGCTTGCCCGATTCAAAGATGGACGAGCAGATCTCTTCGATGTTGCGTGTTGCTGACGAGATGTATGAACCCTGACTCCCGGTGCAGTCCTGGACGAACACGAGGTCCCTGCAAGACCGCCCGATGTGGCGCGCGTGCGCCGAGACCGCGTGTCAGCGCCGTGAGGCTTGGAGAGATGAAGTCAACGTTACATACAGTTGCTTGCGACCATCTTCAGGTGGAAAATGCATCGTAGGACCCTCGTTCAGCTCGCTGTCATCGCCGGGCACGGGTACATCCATGTCGATATCCATGATGACGAACGCGATCCGATTAGCACTTCACTAGATAACGCAGGGGAGCGGTCGAGACGCTGGCGCGGCTTTGCAGATGGTTCGCAAAAACGTGGTGAACAATAGGAGTCCAAGTCGCGTGTCGCTAATCCAAAGCCCGCGCCATGCTCAGCAGCCACAAGTCCGCTGGTACCGGAGCGCGCCGGCTGCTTGGGCCGCTATCAACTCTCCATCATCACGTACTGGCTATGCCTTCAATTCACTCCGGGAACTAAATAGAAGCCGGGAACTGTAATGTTGGACGATTGTGATTGGTGAAGAGACTGCATGTCGAGCAGGGCTGCTTGGTCCGCGAAGCTCGAAATCAGCGATGTTCCCTGAGAACCGTGCACTCTAAATCTGTTGCCTCTGACTTCCTCGAATGGGACCCTCTCAGGGTGGCAGAAGGCAGCTCTTTGCTAAAACGAGGAGCAAACCTTATACTGAAGATTCACAGTCCAAGTTTGGGTCGTACCCTCACCCTCCGCTTCCATTGCCCCTGTCTGAACAAGAATGAAAAATGCATTTGAATGACCTAATACGCTACAATGCCTACTTGGGACAGAACGTCAAAGTATAGTTTGGCTTCTTGTTGCAGGTGAAGAGAGCATCTGTGGGTCGCGCGATCTCAGCTTCACTCAGCGTCAATTCAGTGTGCGTGGACTTACCCTTATCCGCGTATGCGTAGCTGTAGGCTTTGGGGCATCCCTTCCCTATACAATGGATCAATACACGATGATGGAGCATATCGCAGCAAGTGTCTCGACGTACTGAAGTAGCTGTCAAAAGCGACCTTCGATCTCGGGCACGTCTGCGGCGTGTTGTACTGGCCACTGCAGCAATTCGGCTGAGATTTCCGTCAGAAAAGAAGCGCCATCTGGTTCAGTGGCAATGGATCTCACAGAGTTGGCAGGGTGGCCGTCGAGGTTGGCCGCGCAGGAGCTGAGGCAGCCAACCTTCTTGCCATTGACCTTCTTTGCGATCTTGTCAGGACCTGAGTGTGAAACCGGTTAGAAATGAGCCGGGGACAAGCAATTAGCAAGTCAAACGTACAGCTGGGGTTCAAGTTCTTTCCGCAGCCGGCAACTGGGCACCCTTTCGATGTCTCGATGCGCTGGTCCAGTCCGTTAGTAACCGTCAGCCCGCCCTGTTCGCGTATCGACATACCATTGGGATGTTGAAGCCGTCAACAAGCGAGACTGGTGGTGTCTAAGCACAGGGAATATCTGCGCGAAGGCTAACAACGCACCGTCATACCAGTCGAGTTTACCCAGAGTCCACTCGGCCAGCGTTGCCGGCGGCACACCTGTGCCCGAGTTCTTGTCACACTTCAGCCCGCCATTGCAGCCTCCAGTGTGACAGTTGAGCGGGCCCTTGGAAAAGTCGCAGCCTGTACGCGCCCAGATACGGCCGCTGCATTAGGTCAGTATGGCTTGCTACAACGTCGGGCGAGATTGGGCTCACGAAGTCCACGACTCGGGAACCTTGAACTTCTTGACGTGACCCGGAGGGGCCTTCCAGCCAGTCTCGACCTTGGGAATGGCATGGTTCGCGGCGGGAGGACTGAGGAACATGTCAGCTCACTTCCATTCGTCGTGGTGATCGTATACACTGACGTAAACACGGCGGGGAAGATTGTGTAGTTGCAGTGGTTGCGGCTAATGGACGAGATTTAGCGTTTAGAACAACTTCACTGGGTTCGAAGAGCGGCAACGTACACGGTGATTGTGCGTTCAGCGAGCGCCGCGGCTGCAAGCGACAAAAGGACAGCAAAGTACTTCATGGTTGAATGAATTGAAGATAATAAAGCAAAGAGGAAGGGAGAAAATGACAAGGTACGGTCGTCAAATGCGACGAAGAAGAAGTGGGAAAAGTCTGTAAGTGACCGTTAGGGGGATGTGCGTGTCGCGCCTTTATAGGAGCAGCCTTCGGCAAGTGTCTCCCTATTGAGAGCATGGTAGGTACAACGTGATCGACCGCAGTTCCATTCATCCTCGAGCCCAATCTGGAGTGCGGCCGCCGTTGAGGAAGCCGCAGGCTGTGACCGGTCATCACCAGATTGGCACCCGCCCGCCGCAGTTCACGCAAAGACAAGCAGAGGAAGCAGCGAGATTAACTTGTCAAAGAGGCAATCTAGCATCATTCGAGTCACACCTGTGACGCGGGGTCCCAGTTTGATAGGAGCAAGTTCCAGCAGGACTGCATTTCTCGAACCCCTGAATTCGAGACCAAAACATGATGCATGGTCGTAACTGCTTGTTCAGTTGGTTGGGTGGGCCATCGGAGCAGTTTGCATATACAGCTGCGTGATGTGCAAAAGGACGCCACGTAGAGGATGTGCGAGGTGGCCGGCTGCGGAGACTCGCGCGGCAATTGACGGCCGGCCTGCTCCTTTGCTTTGCACCACCACCACCACTTACCATGTCCACGGCTGCTGCACTCCACGAGCAACTGCAGCGCATGAAAGCGAAGCGCACGTCTACAGGTTCTATTGTCGCCGGAAGCGATATTGAGGATGATGACGCTGTCAGTGCGGACTCTGTGGCGTTGAGTAGCGCACCGTCAAGTCCAGTACTGCGACGCGCAGTAATACTTCCAAAGCTACCGGATACGCCCAAGGCGACCCAAGAGACGTATGCGGATGTCCCGCTGTCTCCAGCTTCTCCCAAGCCCGTCAGCGCGCCGGCTGTTTCGCACTCGCCGGAACGCTCACCAATCCACTCGCCAATCCGTTCGCCAATTCGCTCGCCACCGCAGTCCCCTGTTCGTTCGCCTATCGTTTCGCGCATGCAGTCGCCTATTGTGTCTCCCACACTGTCTTCGCCAACCCGAGTGCGACCACTGTCTCCTGCGAAACCAGTTGCACTGTCACGGGTGGATCCAGAGAGCGATTCAGAAGACGAGGTCGAAGATTTACAACGGCCGTCAGTAGCCTTAAGGTCGCCCGAATTCAGTCCAGTCCCAACGCCAGCAACAACTATCACGACCGTCAACGACGACAAATCCTCATTTTCGTCAGTCGCGGTTGATGACGACGACGGCCATCAACCGTCACTGCCGCCCTCCACCACAGTCAAAGCTTTCGCATCGCATGAGACCGAGCCCGCTCCGGTCCCAGCCACGTATCCGCCACCTCCCCCTCAGTCGGCCACAGAGTTTAATGATGCTGTTAGTGTCATCTCAGAGGCCGCAAGCACCATGTCGCGCAAGGCCAGACCCGAGTCGCAGCTGATCGAAGCCCCGTCTGGTCCTCTTATTCTGGGCATCGCTCTTGTCGACTTCCACCACATCGCTGGTCCTCAGATCGAGTTCTTCGAAGGCGAGTTGTTCATGGACGAAGAAGTCATTCGCATCCTGCCTTTCCTCGCCCTACCGGACGGGGCCCATTTACAACAAGAGGAC
>Ga0247815_10001507_pt1 | contig 17790 bp, 24 predicted proteins | sample UWRJL194509B1_FD_181014 | JGI IMG/M metagenome (GOLD analysis project Ga0247815, IMG submission 181014) | Plant litter microbial communities from Arlington Agricultural Research Station in Wisconsin, United States - UWRJ-L194-509B-1 | ecosystem: Environmental > Terrestrial > Plant litter >...
GATTGGGTTTAGGCCTGCATTCTCGGCGAGCGTGCTCGGAATAACCTCGAGCGCGTCCGCATAAGCCTGGAAGCAGTACGCCTCCATGCCCTTGAGAGTATGTGCGTGCTGCGCGAGAAGCCGCGCGACATGGATCTCAGGCGCACCGCCGCCAACGATCAGCGCGCGCTTCTTGACGAGGCAGCGTACGACACAGAGCGCGTCGTGCAGACTGCGCTCGCACTCCTCAAGCACGACGTTGCTACCGCCCATGCACAATACACTGACGGTACGCCCTGGGTTGCGCACGCCGGTGATCTTGACAATTGTCGCCTCGGCCTTGGTGGTCTCTTCGACGAGGTCGGCATAGCCGAGCTTCTCCTCGGTGAAAGCGTCAACGTCGGCGATGGGCTTGCACCCAAGCGATTTGGACAAGAACGAGATCTCGTCACGCTCGACGTCCTTGACGACGAGGATCTTGAGCTTGGCGAGGAAGTGCAGCGAGATGTCGTTGACGGCGTCGCGCAGGATCGACTTTTGGATGAGCAAGACGTTGCAGCCCCACTTCTTGATCTTCTTGCAGAGCTCAAGAATGTAAGCGCGCTCCTCCTTGATGACCTTGTCCATTTGCCTGTAGTCGTTGATGACGACCGTGTTATCCATGTCGGGCTTCGGAGCAGAGAGCTGGAACTGAATCATCGCGATCTTGGCCTTTTCCATCCGTCGTGGACCACCTCCGGAGGTGACAACGTTCTGGTTGAGAACGACGCCGTCGACAAGCTCGGTATCTTCGATCGTGCCGCCGACCTTCTTGACGACACGGATGTCGCGCAGGTCGACGTTCGTGGAGGTCGGAGTAACGAGACGGGTAACTGCGTTGACGGCTATCGGTGCCAACAAGGACGAGAATTGCGAGACGATCTGCGTGTAAATGGATTAGTAGAAGTAGTATAAGTGCTGTGGTATGCTGACTTTGGAGTTGAGCGAGGTCTTTGCCGCGCGCACGAGCGAAGTCTTGTCGCGCAAGTCGACCGGGATAGACATTTCCGTCAGATATTCGACCGCCTTTACTGAAGCCTTGATGAACGCCTCGGCGATAACAGTCGGGTGAATGCCTGCGATGGTACATATCAACATCGACTGGTCGCTCATTAACGAAGTGCTCACCCTTATCAAGCATCTTCTCAGCTGCACCAAGCAGGCTGCCTGCCAGAACTACAACGCTGGTCGTACCATCGCCTGCCTCGATGTCCTGGGCGGCAGACAAGTCGACAAACTACAAGCCGATGGGGCGATGTTAGATCTCTAGATGGGCGCTATGTGCCGCCACTGCGCAGACCCACCATCTTTGCTGCGGGATGGAATGCTTGGATGTTGCGCAGAATTGTGGCACCGTCGTTTGTGATGATAACCTCGTTTTTGGATGTGATAATCTATGCAGGGGGTCAGTGTTCCAGCGTTGCGCGCGCGATCCAATATTTGGACTCGCCATCTTGTCCATGCCCTTGGGCCCCAAAGACGTCCGTACAACATCGCTGATTGCTGCACAAAGTAGTCAGAATGATGCTATGTGTCGAATATCTGAACTGGTACACACCCTTCGCGGCGATGATGTTGGCGTACCGCGAGTCTTTGCTTTTGCTCTGCGCATCGCCGATGAGGCTCGCGTGTTGACCGATTAGAAAGAGCACAGCATACCTTGTCATCAAAAGACGCGTTCGAGCCGGTCTTGTTCACCGGGCCGGTTGCGGGTGCGGACATGAGGAAGTATCGAGAGGGTAAAGACGCGGTGTGCGGCGCGCTCGGGTTCTACCGGCGCTCTTACTTGACCTTCGCTATGTCAGCTCGCGCGTTTCGACGCGTTTTTGCTAGCTTGCCGCGCAGTTTATCGACAAATGTGACTCCATTGTCACGCGCAGCTTCTAAAAGCGCGTTGCGACCTTCAATACCAGCAATACGACAGTTCTCGTCCTCGTCTCGTTCGCAGGCGACTTATGTCCAATTCGGCGGCAAAAGACGGCCCTCCTACATCCCTGGACGCGACCCCAAGGAGTGGTACATTATTGGCGCAATCGGCTTCGCCGGTGGTGTGTACTACTACACTCAGTGCGCGGTCAACCGTGTCAGATCCTCTTACACCTGCTGACACGCCGGTCTTCCGTCTTTCCCCAGCCTTGAAACTGTCCCCGAAACAGGCCGTACGCGTTTCATGAACGTTACCTCAAAACGCGAAAAGCAGCTAGCAAAGGAAATGAGTCGGGTTATCATGCAGGAGTACGGCAACAGGATGCTACCAGCGAACCATCCTGTTACGAAGCACGTCACCGATATCGTGCGCCGGATAGTCACATCGTCAGGACTTGGGATTATTCATGGTGATCCAACTCATGCGGTACCGGTTGGAAGCGACTTCAACGATGGGTTGCAGGATCACCGTGACCCGCGGTTGCGAGTTGATGTCGGGACGCAATCCGATAGTCCTGCCGCAAAGACGCAAGAATGGACTGTATATGTGGTGCAGGATGCTACTCCTAATGCATTTACGACTTTTGGTATGCACTAGGTCAGCTTGAAGACACCACGCTGAAACAAATTACAGGAGGTTATGTCGTCGTCTTCACTGGTATCCTGCCCGTGGCCGCAAACGATGATGGACTTGCTGCAGTAGTTGCGCACGGTAAGTCTGAGCCCACGTTCATATAATTATAATTTCTGAAGCCTTTGCCATCAGAGTTGGCACACGTTGGTGCGTTCGTGTTCTGCTGAAAATTTGAAAAGAAAACTGATCGAACGCCTATAGTTGCCAGGCATCCATCTGAACAGTTATCGGGGCAGTCCATTTGGACTGGTATTGCGTGGGTGGCTGAGGTCTTTGGCATTGCCCCTACGTTCTTAACGAATACGTTGAGCCAACTTTTGCTCAAGTGAGTAATAGCCTGCGGTAAGTTCTCAACTCTACAGCCGAGCTGAATACAATCACCACAGACTTCCAAACTCGCGGACGCAGGAGTATGAAGGCATGTCGTATGATCTGTGGAACGTTTCAATACGGATCTAACTCTCAACTTAGCCGACCAGATCGGCCTTAAGCTCATGGCACGGGCGTGTTTCGACCCACGCGAGGCGCAACAGTACGACCCCCTCTCCTCCCTTCTTACCTCCTAGTTCACTAACATTTCACAGAATGTTCCGTCGGCTACACGAGGCCTCCGGTGGCGGTGGCAAGCTCACAGAATTCATCTCTACCCATCCGTACGGTCCGAATCGTGTCGAAGCGCTCGAGGTTCAGATGGCCGCAGCCTACGAGGCACGGTCAGAGAACGCCGAGTGTAGTAACATGCAGGGCCTGCGCGGCGCACTTAACAATCTCGTCGGCGGCGGGCAACGACGACCGCCGCGCCCTGAGCAGCCGAGGCCGCTACCACCGCCAAGGACGTCTGGCGAAACGTGGAGGGAGGGCGACTCGTCTGAGTTTGTACTAGAGGGTCGGAGTGACGGCAGGGAGGCATGGAAATGAGCTAGGTAGATTGAAGCTACTGTCGGTAGCTGTAGTATGAATTATTAGACGAGATTGCTGGTGACGAGATTGCTAGTATCCCTCGGGTGCAAAAGGGTCGGATTGCCCAGGGTGGGTTGTGATGACGGAGGATCGGCGTTCATCGCACCCAGCCGGCGGCGCAGTGAGCACAACTTGATCCCGAACCTGCTCGTTGCCAGCCTGTGATGACGACGCCAACCATCCTGAACGTTCACACGCCCACTTCATCATTCTCTGTCATCCATTCTTGTGCGCGCATGGGGTGCTCGTCATTTTACAAAGGCGTGAGACTGACGCTGGGGTTCGCGCTCGGTTCGGTTCCTAGTGCACGACGGCGACATTGTCTCACTGTTCAACACGCTCAGTCGCAAAGCAAATGCAGGCACCAACGGAGCGCGCGTCGGGCCGGGGTGGCTCAAATACGAACACGCGGACAATGTATGGAATCTCGACGATGGTGGGCACAAGAGAGGTCAACTCGCTGGCTGGCGTGTGCTGAGCTGTCTGTCTCGTGCCTGCAGCATCTGATTATTCGATATTTGTATTCCGGCTAACCGGCAAGCTGCCAAAGTCGCCGACTGGCCCGTCGACAGCTGCGGCAGCCCCGGTTGACATAGCGAGTGCCGTGGCACCGACACTACACATGCACAACCCCTCCCAGCCACTCCCAGATGCCACCGCTCATGCATACACCAATCCTGCTTATTACGCATTTGTGCGAGCTTCCCACGCTGTTGGTCCATCATCTCGATCTTCTTCGCGTGCCAAGTCTGTCCGAAGTGTCCGCAGCGAGACAGGTCGCAGCCGACGAACACTCAAGGGCGGTGGCGGCGAAGTCGATGACGATGCGCTGTCAGTATTCAAGAAGCAGTTCTCTGAATTCCACGCGCAGAACGGAGTTCGTACTGTCTTTGGAACGATTGGTCCAGTGTCCAACGGTGAGTCTTGGGTGTTCATGCAGAGGGAGAGGAGCAAGTCGGCGACCTCCCGTCGAGCCTCATTCGCTGAACTCTCAAAATCTCCTCATATGCATGCCGCATGTCTGATGTGCACTGCCCCCCTCTCGCTTAACTCAGTTCGGATGCTTCTCAAGACGGGCTATCGCCATGTGTACATGTCGCGTACTTTCGCCGCTGCAAATCGTTTCAGTGCGTCCTCCTCTGCTCTGATGCCTGTCCGCGGGGGACCACCCCGGCGTTCATGGATCCACGTCACGTCACTCACGCGTCCCCGCTTGTTATGCGACGCCGCTTGTAGTCCCTCCCGACGCTGCACCAGGGCACTACGGTTATGGAGGTGGGTTTGTTTCTGTTCGTTACGTGCCCTTCCACGCGTCGCCTATCGCAGACTCGTTCCCTGATTTCTGACTAGCCGAGAACTAATCTGAATCTTTGCTTTATCTCTGATCGGCTGGCCGCGACCCGCTTAGGTCTTGTCAAGTACGTTGTCGTGTTCGACCTACTCGCACCCCGTGTGCACAGGTTACATCTAACTGACACGGCTCATCTCGCTTGCAGTATCGGCCAGTGGCCCATCGCCGTCGGCCAAAAGACAGTAACGCTCCCAGTTTATCTGAGCGAAGAGACTCACTTCGACATCGTTCTGGGCCGGAGCTTCCAGGAGAAGCGCATGGTGCGGACAAATCCCACAGACGTAACGTGAGGTTTCTCCCAGTGGCTGCTGGCTGGCATCGAACGCCGAACTTCGGACGCCAAATGGCTGATTCCTCGTGGTTTATTTTGTTACAGGGACGTTGTGTTCGGTGACACGGGCGAGAAGGTTGAAGTCGAGGTGGTGATCATCCGAGACGGCAAGGGCGAGATCGTCACTGTCACGTAACGATGTCAGAGCACCATGCCGCGTGCACGGTGCATTGTGCTCTCGTTGCGGTCGTGAGGGTGCGAGATGATCGCCAGATATTGCTAATTAGCAGGACTTGGTGAACTCCAACGGCTGCCATGTCTATCTAGAGTCACACATCTCACAACTGAATGCTAGCAAAGGCATCGCGCATGCGCTGCTCCATAGTTTTGGGCCCCGCTTGGACCTTCTACCCCAAAATTGGCGCTTGCAATGCCATTTGCGGAAGTTTCATTCGCACAGAAGGCGACGCGTACCCTGTGGCTCGACAAGCTTCGCGTCTTCGGGTGTGAGCTGCCACCGCCGTCAGCCGCAGAGCCCGCTTCGAAGCTGCAGTGCCTCGTTCGACTTACGTCCTACGTTAGCGATCCTGAGCTTCTGTGTGTCATGCTTGCTCGCCGAGGCCAGTCCTAAATTTTCCTGATCTTCTCCGAGCGGGTTCTGCATGTGGACGACCTCACAACTGGAACAGTTTGATCAACCTCAACAGTACAAAGTTGTTGCAATTTAGGTCGACCCTAGCGTTGTCGGTTACTGTTCGGGCATGTTGAGACCGAGCGGGTGCTGGTGGGAGCGCTGTGCCGGGTGGTACGGGCGTGGTGACTTGAGTCAGTTGTTGAGGCGGAGATTCTGCGTGCACGATCCGAAGTAGGACTGGTGCGGACATGGGAAATCCGACGAACGGGCGGCCTAGGTGTGAGGTTTTGCCACTTACGCGAATACTTTCTGCCACAGGCGTTCAGGACCGCTCGCGGTCTCGCCGACTATGGGAAAATGTACATGTCCATAGTTGTCGCGTCAGGGAGAACTTCTCTCCATGGAAGGTGATCGCGCAAATCTGCATCGCAGGGCTTCGCAGGGTCGCGCTGCACCCTGCTGAAGCCTCAGGAAGCGGCTGTCGCGCCACAGGTTTACGTCCTTGGTTCTCCACTTCTCGCGGAGCGGCATGTCGGGACGTCGGTGCCACAACAACAAGGGATGCTTCCCGGCTGTAGGGACGCATGAAATGCCTTTGCGACCCTGAACAAATCTACGTGACAGCGTTCTGGCGGCGTACCAGCGGCGCTCCGTCGTGAGCAATCGTTCAGAACCGAACTACAGAAGTCCTTCCTTGGAGATACGCTTGTGAGTTCAGCGCTCCGCCAGGTAATTATACTGCGTCAGGGCCGTGCTTGTGTGGCTGCCTGTGGCGGCGTCAGCCCCGTCAAACCGTGTTCCGCGTGCAATTTCCGTCGGATAGATCCCCTGTCGCGACCTTCTGTACCCGGTTTGTTGACCACTTCGCTGATTTCGAGGGACCCTGCTGCTTCTGCCTTTCCCGTTGCAGTAACCACTAATGTTGCCAGCCGATATTCGCCGCCGATGCGCGCAACCCCACATCTCACTTCACCGTCATCACTCGCCTGTGGCTGCACGAGACCAGCGAAGCGTGCCTGTTCTGCTTGCCTCCGTCTGCGGCGCGGGGCGGCGCGCCTGCTCAAATGGGTGTTGGCGATTGAATTTCTGTCCAAGTTTCACGCATATTCCCAAGCGCGCGCCTGGAAGCGTTTGGACCGGCTGCCTCGCCTGCAAAACTGCCTGCAGGCAGCTCAACCGAGGAGGCGACAAGGTGAGTCGTCTATTTAGCTGTTTGCTAATGCTAGACAGACGTGTCGGCGGAGGTCTGGGCGCGGGAGGTGTCGGCATTGGCGTCCCGAGGCAGGGAGATACTGGTTACGAAGATGTTTCCACTACGCCTCCCACATAGACTAGTCTTTCTTTGGAGGCGGCACGCATACACGCCACCGAGCCGGACGGGTCGCGGCTTCAAAATTTCTCCGCGCCGAGGCGATCATGGTTGCCGTCTTGTGCGACGTGATCATGCAATCCTGCGAGTTAGTTAGACCGAGCATAGGCGTCGATCACTGCACGTGGGACGTGTATACAATCCGTTCCGAGTTGCGCGTCAGGGATGCATGTATGATTCTTACCTGTTCCGCTGTCTTCTTGTGGCCGAGATGCGACGGCTGAGTTTGGCATAAAAAGCATGCTCTTCCAGCTGCCTCTCATGCACCCCACACCCCTCTCCACCTTCTCTTCCGCTCGCTCCCCGCGCACCTTCGCTACTTCCTGGCCATGCAAGACATCCCTGTAGCACGGCTCCATGCCGACGTATCCACATTCTCCTCGTGCAGACGATTCAGCACCTGGGCCGGCACATACTCCTGCACACCGCTAACCATCATCGAGCCCAAAGACGTGAACCAATGTCGTATGGCTGTTGAACTCGCGAGGAGAGAGGGGCGATCTCTGCGCGTATCTGGTGTTGGACATAGTCCTTCGGACGTCGCCTGTACCAGCGAGTACATGCTTTCGACTCTCAAGCTCAACAACCTCATCTCGGTAAGCAATCTTGTCCTCTTTACTGTTGCGCGCTGTCTCATTTCATTTCTCTCAGGTCGATCGCGAAAAGCGGCTGGTGGTCGCACAAGCAGGCATGCTCCTCCACACGCTCAACAACATTCTCCATGCGCATGGGCTGGCCATGCCAATTCTCGGCTCAATCTCAGATCAAACACTCGGTGGTGTCATAACCACTGCGACACACGGCAGCGGCGTCGACTTTGGTGTCTTGTCGACGCTCGTCTTGTCACTCACCCTTCTGCTAGCCGACGGCTCGCTTATAACATGCTCACGCGATCACGAGTCGGATCTGTTCCTTGCGACGCTCTGCGGGCTTGGCAGCACTGGCCTCGTCATCGACGCCTGTCTACAAGTGGAACCTGCATTCCGTCTGCGCGAAGACAGGGAGGCTCAAGACTTTGCATCTACCGTGCGCTGCTTGGACATGATCGCCCACTCGGCCGAGCACGTCAAGCTATGGTGGTTCCCGCAGAGCGACGCCATGTGTGTATATCGGAGTAACCGAACGACTGCAGTAAGTGCAATATAGCTTCCTCGGGTTTCTCGAAAGCTAACGCCTCGGCTAGGCACCGAATCCGACATCATGGCTCGCAGCACTCTGGGACCTCATATTAGGCTTTTATCTCGTCGAATTCCTGCTGTTTCTCGGCCAATTTTGGGCGAATCTGAACACAACGGTGTCGCGCTTCGTCTTCAAGCTCAACTCGCCATCAACGACACAAATTGCGCAGAGTTCACAAATATTCAACCTCGAGAATCTTGTGGGTTTTGTCCAAACTTACCTGTGCCATCACATTTCTGACTTGTTCGGCTCTCAGTTCTCTCAATACACGACAGAATGGGCTATTCCGTTCGAGAATACGCAGGACTGCCTTTCCGCACTAAACGAGTGGCTTCAACGCGAGCTTCGCGAGCCGAACGGCCTTCGCCCTCACTTCCCCATCGAAATCCGGTTTACCGCGCCCGACGATATCACCGTCAGCCCGAGCTTTGGCCGGAAGACGACTTGGATTGGAATAATCCAGTACAGGTGAGCCTTGACTAATGTTGCGCCTCATGGACACGGTAACTCATCGCGCTGTTCGGCAGGGCGTATGGTCGTGCCGTGCCATACAAAGAGCTTTTCATGGCGTTCTCTGCTATCATGAGACGTCACGGTGGTCGGCCGCACTGGGCAAAGCAGCACGACGCTGGGCCGGCGGAGCTTGCGGCGGTATACCCCAAGTTTGAAGAATTTCGCACTGTCCTAGCAAAGTTCGATCCCTCTGGACTCTGGAGAAACGCTTATATCGAGCGCTGTATATTCGGCCGTCCTTCTGCAGTTGATCAGGCCTTGTAGAGGATCTCAGAGGTCTCACTAGCCGCTGTGGGCGCATTGAACTCGAGGGTCGATGCGCGCACACCGCGCCATATAGACGTCTATGCATGACGAATGAGCATGTGCTATCGATGTGTCATGAATTACATCTTATCTTTGCGCCTTCTGCGGCCGCACACTAAATGGAGAGCAATCTGGGACGGATGAATGGGTGCCATCGCGTGGCTGGGATCATTCAACCGCGCGCTTCCGCCCGCGGCAGTCTTCACCACAGGAGGAGATTGTTTACCACATCACCCTAAGGCTCGTGGCCATGATTGCTTGCCTGGAATAGGTTGAAACTTCGATCGCGCATTGCGCGATGGGGTACAGCGCGCGGCCGTGGCCTTCCTTGAGTATCTACCGCGGCGCGGAGTTGAGACCTGAGGGCGGGCATGGTCCTGCCGCGGGGCTCGACATCTTCACCGCGCGCCCACCCATTGCAGCTCTCCAGGTTCCCCGCCATAGGAGCTTCTGCACGTCAACCTACAAGATCTGCTTCCTCACGTGTGTTTTTGGGGTTCTGCGCGAGTACACGACTCCTGCCGAAGGTTGAATCCGAGGCAACCCGAGGTTTGCGCTAAATCGATGATGTAGGACCTCAGATTAGCATGACACGCCTCTGTACCCCAAAGGCACAGGAAATGAAGTATTCACCCGAACTCTCACCGCAGATGCCACCCAGACCAAGGACTTGCCAAGGACTGTCACTGCCGATGATCGTGCACGCGGAGCTAGCCCCGTGCGCCACGCTGGCGGGAACACCGAGGGGGTACAGTGTCATCCGAAACGGAACTGAGCCTCCTACTGTACAGCTGGCGTGAGCATGATGATGTCCCGCGCATGCGCCGATCTCAAGCCGAGGGAGGACATCGCGCTGATGTCCGGTGGACTTGCACCCCGCGTTGTCACCTCGTCAGGCCGCAGCCATCCGAAAAATGAATGGCGAGGCCGCCCAACAGCACCCCAAAGCCCACACATCCGCAAGGGGTTGTTGAGCTGTTGGACTGGAGGAAGCCATCTCAAAGCCCGATTGGGTGTCGCAGGTTGCAGTGTACATGTGCGTCACTCGCAATTGTCAAGCCATCATATCATGGTGCCTATCATAGACATCGAACGAGCTGTAGACGTCTTTTATTGATTGGCCCAATTTCACGGACCGGTCCTGGTAGATTTGTCAGGCAGGAACTGAGTATACATATGTGCGAATCTAATGCTGTGGCGGTGGCAGCGATGGCGCAACGCTTCCGAGAGTAATGGATACAGGATAGAACTGTCCGGATGTGGTCTAATTGTGATGCTGCGAGCATGGGGGATAGAGACTGAAAATGTAGCTGTAGTAGCAGGAGTATAGATAGGGAAAGGGGTTAGACGAGCAACGAGCAACGATATAGTGTTTGCAATGCGATTGAGATGAATTTTGTTCCAGAAATGCGTGAAATGCGGAGATGCGGAAGCGGAATTGGATGATAGTTGCATGAGTTAAGACCGTGACCGCGGTGCCAAGTCGCGTCATGCTACGCTGCAGAATCGTCGGGTGGAAGCCACTCCGGATTACTGCGCATCTCTGGGGAGAGGCAAAGAGTACGGAACGACCAGAAGGGGCCTAGATCGATTTTAGAAACTAGTTGGTGAGAAGAGACTTTCCCGGTTTGAGATAATGCGCACCGAGACAATTGTTGAGTGGGTTGGTCATCCACTGGCCAATGATCCCGCATTCGCTCTTCATGCCGCCTGCTTGAATTGCTTCAGAGCTGCCGTAAAAATTGAGCCATCCAAATTTTCAACGTGCTACCAGTCCCACTCACAGCCAGCCGAGACGTCCATCCGGTGTCCGTGTCCATATAGTCCAATGAATGACGCCGTCGCGTCGCTTTTTCACCCTCCCGTCGATGACCAAGGCAACTCGACCGCGGCCAGTAAAGCGAAGCTCCGGAAAATTTGGGTCATCGTCTTCTGGGTTAGTTGGAAGCGTTAGTCCGCCTCCGAAACCTCCAATGAGCGCGCCTTCGGGAATGCGGCCCATCCGGATCCACTCGTCAGAGTCTCGTGGCACAAGCCGGTAGACGAACTCTGTGAGGGTCATGGTATCCTCAAAGCTCTCAGAATCGAAGACGGACGGATCCCGCGGTAGCTTCACGCCATCCGCGCTTGTAGAGGGCTGATTGAAACCTATGGAGTTGGGATCAGCGCACGCAGATCCCACGTCATGCTCCGCAAATGCAGCCGCAGGGCTTACGGAAGATGTCGTTTGGGTCCGGGATGAGAGTGAAGAACACCCAGACGCCCTCGATGCCGGCCCAGTCGTGAGGTTCGTCTTGCGGGACGTTCAGGGCCGGGCGCCAACACTCGACGCCATTCGGAGGTAGCGTATCAGGCGTAGGGCAGCACATCCATACTGTGTAAGCGGAGGTTAGAATTGCTGCGAGTGGTTTGAGGTGCCGCGACCTACCAAGTGCCATCCCGTAGAATATGGCCCTCCAGTTTATTGCGCCTCCCTCGAAGAACGGACCAAACACTTTCTCAGTTCCGCGTTCTAAAGAAGGCGCGTACGAGAAGTTGGTTTGCTCGTATACATAGAGCCGGGCGGCACGACGAATGGCAAGACGATCGGACGTTGACAGTTTGTTCGGCACTCCCATGATCGCTTGAAATTCGAACAGCGCTTGAAAGTCGCCCCCATTTGCCCGCAATGCTGCCGGAATTGACACGTCAACTACGAGAGGATGAGTGAGGTAGGCTAAGGATGCGGTGTTTGGAGTTGATAGTGTGGGAACGGATGGGGCTAGCACAGAGCTGACTGAACCTGATGTGCCACTGTTCGTTGCAGTTGAGTCAAATGGTAGGTCGGGACTTGAAACAGCAGCTGTCGAAGAGCCCAGGAGAAGTGTGTCGAGCCAGCGTGTATTGGGACTGTAGCGCATGCCCATGCCGTTTGGCGCTGTGTGGTCGAGTGGTGCCGCACTCAGAGCTACCTCCTTCAACGAAGTGAATGTTGCTCGCCGTAGGTCTTGGCTCATATTTGCCACTACGGAAGCGGCAGAAAGTAGTGTCTGACGCGCACGTTCGATGCCCTGAAGGGTGTTTCGCCAGTCAAATCGTAGAGTATGTTGGCTCTGCGCGAGTTTACTGAGTTCCGAGGCCGACGGCTGCCGGGTTACGCTGGTCGCACCAACGGGACTGAAAGACAAGAGCCTTATGCGCGGGTCGTCGAAGTTGCGCAAATACAGCGTGCGCCACAGATGCTGCGAGCTCGAACCGTAGACGACACCCCGAAGTATGCGCCCCGTCCCGGCACATGCAGCGATATCTTTGAGTGAGGCCACGTGTGCCAGGATGCGCTCAAGGACCTCTGTTGGCAGCGCCAGCAGTGACATCCCGGACAGGAGTCGGAAGATGGTAAGAGGGCAAGAATTGGATCAAGCTTCGCTCACTTCCCGCGCTTCTCTCTCGATCATGGTCAGGCTCCCACAACTGAACTTTGGATTGTAACCCTGCCTCGCGCCTCTCGGTATCCACTTTCACGTCATATCAGTCAATGTGTCAAATAACCCGGGACGGGTCTTCAACAGCGAAAGTCAGACCTTCGACGGCGTTTCTCTGCGACGCGCGTGACAGAGCCAGGGATATCGCCCGACGGCCTCACAAAGCAAAGGTAGAAGTTTCTCGCGACCAGACGTTCATTTCGGTTTGGAAACGCCACCTGCATGTATATTGCTCGTCAAATTCAGCGCTGGCTTAGTGTCTACATCAGGCACGCCATTCCGCTCCTCGCAGAAAACGTCGAGGAGCCAACAGCAATCGGAACTGTCTGTCAATCACCCAACTCTGCATTTATTGCAACCAGCAAAGTTCCTGACGCAGCGGGGATGCTAGTTGACGTATGACCGCTGCCGGCATGACTTTGTAGCCGCAGGTGCCTGGTCCGGAAGAACGACGGAGCAGACAGCGCACAACCTATCTTAGGAATTTCATCACGGTTAGTTCAGGTGATCTTCTTGGTTTCAGGAGAATATCCTGCAGATTGACTCAAGACACGAGCCGCGCGAGAACAGGCTCTGAAACGCGAAGCGCCGGATGAGTGCGTGTTTAATGGTTGAGGTCGAGCGGTACAAGATGCTCTCGATCAAGTCCCGCACCATCGGCATAGAAGTGCCTGAGATGGCGAGCGGCGGAAGGAGACGCTACGACTCCCGATGCTGGTGGCTGGACGCAAAGTCCGGCGCGCATGAAGGTAGGAGTACTCAAAGTTTAGGACTCAACTGCGACTAACAAATGTATTGAGGCGCATTGTAGCACTGCACGCAGCTGATAATTGAACGCGAACAGCCCGCGAAAGTTACAGCTAACCGTGGCTGGGTGCTTGTGGACTTTGATGAAAGGGTTTTATTGCATCAGGTGGCATGCTGCTGTGTTCCGAATTGAAAACGAGAGCGCGTAATCGTCGAGGAGATGCAGCGTAAATGTGTAAGGGTAAAAGATAAATGCGCCGATGGGCGGAGTCCAAGGTACACTCTAAAACCGGATTCTCCTTACGCTCATCTTCGCCCATTAACCGCGTCTGCAACGCCACACTGGACACTGTCCTAAACCCCTCCCGGTCAATCTGTGTAATTTCGACCCGATACCTCCTGTACAAGGGCAGAACGCTAGATGATTGTGAAAACCCCTCGAAAGTCCTCGCACCTTCACCTTCGGCCACGCAGCAACGTCGTAGTCACGACACTGACACCAGTTGCAAGCTTGCATCATGCGATTCAGCTGCAAATGCCTGGATGTGCACCTCAAAGGCCCGTCGGCGATGGCGCCTCTTGCTGTCGACTCGACCTCAGAGCGCCTCTGCATATGGATCGAACGGCGTGCATCCCTTCGTCACACAGTCTCCCTTTAACTCGGCTTTTATCAATTGTATTCGGCTCGATCGGAGCTTTTTCAGCGCCGCAAGACGACGTCGACGACTCCTGGCACGTTCAACAAAAAGCTCATTTCCAGTCAGCCTCCGAATACAAATGTTTTGTTGATAAATTCTCTGCACTGACTGACATGTGCCGAGTGCCAGACATTCAAGAGGCTTTGTGCTAGTGTCCATTCTGCTCCAAGAGGCTGAACACGTTCAGCCTCCTGTCTCTGCCAAATAATTCGGGTGTGAGTCCACGGTTCCATTTCTCTCATCCCCCGCACTTTGTCGATTGACATGGCTCAGGCCCTCTGATGGAGCTGCCGCCGCAACTCTCGCCTACCTGCCACGCCGCCTAAACTACGGCAACGAAGGCACCGTCTTTAACGCTGTGGCAAACAACTACAGCATCGAGATCGGTGAAATTGGTACCGTCTTTCACTTCCATGGTATGTTCATGTGTTGTATCGTGATGCTAAAGACATAGTTGACCGGGGCTTGATGGTGCCCAATGAACTTCACCCGCGTGACTGCGAACGCCCAATCGGGACCCGTTCCGTCGTTCCTCTTCAAACGTATCATCGTCATCTACAGCGGCCCGTCCAGCTCATTACATCGTCACCTACTACACCGTCAACCCCAAGCTTGGTAGCAATACGCACGCACCATCTCCATGTCTACAATTTTCTTGCTGAATCTGCTTCTAGGCTGCAGCAGTTCTGGCACGGCATCTGCCACGTCTACGAGCACACCACGAAGGTCGTCCCGATTCCCGCGCTAGTCTACCACGCCTCCGTGAGTTTTTGCGAGCGGCATTGATTCTATTTCGCTGACTTTGGTCTCTGCTGGCTTGTGTGTTGTCGCACTAAGTTCTACTAGAGGCCAGGTTTTGATCCATCGAACTAGAGCACGATCTCTCATGCGACGCAGGAGGATCGCATTCTGAACACCATGAACGACAACTTTATGGGAATCCACCCAAATCACTTTGACAAGATGTGGGTTATGTAGAGAGGTACAGTAGTAGCTCAACGTCGCGGCTTGATCCACAATTCACGACAAATGATTATCAACTTACGACGAGACACGACCAGCACCGACCCCATCCGAATCGACTTGAACATGTGTAATTAAATCTTCTGTATGTATTTCCTATCTGTATGCGTCACTTGGAATGTTGGAGTTGGTGTCCCGAACGTTGTTTGCCGTCTGCACCCGAGAACCTCACAGAGCTGGATTACTTCCTCCGACCTACCTATTAATATATGTCAGCAGTTCAAGATAAGATCATGCAGAGCCATCAAGTTGAGATTAGAAAGGGGATAGGTAAGTAAGTACCTTCTGGCCGTTGCGCTTGCCAAGGCTACGGCAGGGACTTGCCGCATCCGTCCTCTTCGTCTTCCCTAGTGTTACGTCTGTGCCGAGTCGATGTACGGCGGCTATGACGATGCTGGACCCGGACCGTCGCGTCGTGCATGGTCACCAGCATATCCAGCTACCACGCGACGGTCTGCTGATTTCGATGCCGGCTATCGAGGAGGCGGGGGTGGTGGTGGTGGTACCGGTGGCTGGTCTCGACGACGGGAGCGCGAGCCGTCCGACGTGAGTGTCGAGGTCGAAGCACTCGACCTCGCAGACTATGGCCGGAGTATGAATCATGGCGGATACGATGCGGGCGTTCCTGGCGCGCTGCCGATGCGATATGAGCATGACTACCCGCCTCCACGACCGTTCAGTGCCAATCCGTTCGCCTCGCCGCCCACATCCCCAGATCACACACAACGCCTCTCGCCTTCGTATACTGGCCATCACTCTCCCTCGCCGCCAGGACGGCCGTTCAGCACGCAGACAAGGGACTCATTTGCGCCTTCTCTCGTCTCTGGGCCAACTGCACCGACATCTCATTCCTCTCATTCACACGACAACTATTACTATTCTCAATTCAACTATCCCAGGAGAACATCAGCTCCACCACCAGCTCACGCCAACTCTGACCCCGGTGCTGCGCAGGCGTACGGATTTGGCCGTCGAGGCGCACCACCGGCTGCGCACGTTCAACACACTGGCATCTTCGCCCCTGGTGGCCCCCAGAATCGCTCTTCAGGCAGCCTGCCCCGGGTCAACACTCCAAAGTCACCCGACAATGACATCGATGTCCGAAACTTTCCCAGGTTCTCGCGTGGCTGGTACGACAACAACAACGGCACTAAGAGCAACCTTCGTGACGTCGGAGGGCCGCCTATCCTCTTCCCAGATTTCAATGGCGCACCTATGCACACGGTGAAGCCAGCACCATACGTATCACCACCTTCATATGCGAGTGGCTCACAGCGCGAGTTCCTGCCCTGGGGCGCAGCACCAGATGAGGGAGAATCCGTTCCTGATATAATCAAGGAAGAGCGCATGCGCATGCTCGAACGCGAGTTTGGCAGCCGCCCACCTCGCGCACCCGCAGAGAAAGAAGAGGAACCCGAAGAGCGCATCGTTGGTTCTGTGGACTCGCGCGGCAACCTCATCACTCCCGGCCCGCGCAAGCGGTTATGGGTCCGCATCACCGAGGCGTGCTTCAGCTTTGGCGCAGGCGTTGCAGGCATCTACGCCGCATTTGTGCGTGCCATTACTAATACGCAAGCAATTGCTGATACGTTTTGCAGGTTATCAAACCTAACCCTCCTGCACCGCCATCTGGCACCATCCCGCCGATCGTGCTTGACGTTCTTGGCGTACTCACCTTCCTCATCCTCATGTATGTTCTCGTCATCCGCCGGTGCTGCGTCCGCAACAAGCCTCCTAAGGAAGGTGGCTTGGGCATGCCTGGTATGCCTGGCGGTCTCATGGTCCTGCCTGTTCCGCAAGGCGGCAAGAAGAAGAACAAGAAACCGAAGAAGGGGCATCCGCAAGGGCCGGGAGATATCCAGGTCAACCTCATCGTCGATCCTTCGTCATTTATGCCGCAGCAGCAACCGCAGCGCAGTTCGCGGCGACGTGGTCAGTACTCTGAGCTCAGTGGGGACATGGACGATGAGGACGATACGCCTGCTCCGCCACGACGCAGTGTCTTCCATGGCCTCGCTCTCGAACATCAATGGCGTGTTGCACGCAAATACGCGAAACGTCTTCTCGCAGTCGACATCGTCCTCGCGCTTGCCTGGGGCGGAGTTTTCGGCTGGGCTGCCTTTGCTGGCGAGAACTGCCCGCCAGGCAAATTTGACGGATGGTGCGACGCATACAACATCTCCCTCGCTGGTGCATGTTTGTTGGTGATCCTGTTCCTCTGCAGCGCGTTCTTTGGAATCCGCGACTTGCGTGCGAGTGCTCAGAGCCCTCGGACACGGACACGAGTATAACCATAGGCCCTCGTCTGCAGCACTGCCTCGCATCTTTGGCGCGCTTTATCAACTTTCTTCTGGACGCTGTTTCTTTTTTGGTTCTTGTCTCATGCCCCAACTCCTGCATTAACGCATCCTCGCACACGCTGCATCGACTTTCCCGTCCCAACACACACCCGCTGTGCATGTATCCTCTTGTGCTATCCTCTTACGACTAACGACCATCTGCACGTAGTTCCCATCAGCTCTGTCTCTGTCACTTTTAGTAGCTAACCGCGCACCCGCCGCTGGTACTTCTCAATCTTGTTGTCACGACCCTGAACCATCTTGCCCCGTCCTCATTAGTGCACATCATACCGTGCGAGCAATACGCAGATCGTGCATTCCTGAACTTATCTGTGTCGGCCGTCAGGCCTTGGTCAGGGTC
>Ga0247815_10001510_pt1 | contig 17774 bp, 14 predicted proteins | sample UWRJL194509B1_FD_181014 | JGI IMG/M metagenome (GOLD analysis project Ga0247815, IMG submission 181014) | Plant litter microbial communities from Arlington Agricultural Research Station in Wisconsin, United States - UWRJ-L194-509B-1 | ecosystem: Environmental > Terrestrial > Plant litter >...
ATCTTCGGCGACCCCGAGATCGCCGCCGTCGGCTACACCGTCGCCGAAGCGACCCGGCGCGGGCTCACGGTCAGAGCCGTCGAATACGACCTCGGCGCCGTCGCCGGCGCCGCCCTGCACGCCGACGGATACGAAGGGCGGGCGGTCATGGTCGTCGACGAAGACAAAAAGGTCATCGTCGGCTTCACCATCGCGGGCCCGGATGTCGCGGAGTTGCTGCACGCCGCAACGGTGGCCATTGTCGGTGAAGTGCCCCTCGACCGGCTCTGGCACGCCGTGCCGTCGTACCCCACGGTCAGCGAAATCTGGCTGCGCCTGCTCGAGACCTACGGCCGCGACTCCTAGTCGGCCGCCAGTTTTTTACTCACCCCAATAGAAAGAAGAATGACAATGAGCACGAAGATCACCATCATCTACGACAACCCGGCCGACGTCGACGCCTTCGAGCGCGGCTTCGCCGACACGAAGCAGCTCGAGCTGGCCCGCGCCCTGCCCGGGCTCGAGCGCCTCGAGTCATCCAGAGTCTGGCCCAAGGAAGACGGCTCGGCCACCCCGGCCCACCGTCTTATCGACCTGTATTTCGCCGACTACGACACCGCGTCGAAGGCCGTCGCCACGGAGGCCGCGGGGCGCCTGTTCCCGACGATCTTCGAGATCGCCACCAGGGGAGTGCGCATCGTCTTCGCCGACGTCGAAGAGGGCTGAAGACGCGGGCAGGGGCGGTCGGGGCGGCTCTCCGGCGGACGATCGCCGGTCGGTCACGGCCATAGACTCGAGTGATGTTCGAGCCCCGCTCCCTGCCCCTGTGGGCCGGACGCACGGCCGCGCTGCTCGGCATCGTGCTCGTCGCGTTCAGTCTGCGGCAGGCGGTCGCGGCGATCTCGCCGATCCTGGCCGACATCCGCGTCGACATTCCGATCTCGAACCTCGGCGTCGGGCTGCTCGGAACCCTGCCGCCCATCCTGTTCGCGGCATCCGGATTCATCGCGCCGCGCGTCGCCCGCCGCATCGGACTTGACGGCGGCATCGTGCTCGCGCTGGTGCTGATGACGGCCGGCCACCTCCTTCGCGCGTTCGCCCCCGGCTTCGCGGTGCTGATCGTCGGGAGCATCGTCGCGTTCGCCGGCACCGGCATCGGCAACGTGCTGCTGCCCTCCATCGTGCGGCGGTACTTTCCCGACCGGGTCGCCCTGCTGACCGCGGTGTACGCGTGCATCGTGGGCGTGAGCACGGCCGTGCCCGCCGCGCTCGCCGCTCCGGTCGCCGAGCAGGGCGGGTGGCGGCTGTCGCTGGGTGTCTGGTCGGTCACCTCTGTGGTCGCGCTGCTGCCGTGGCTCGTGATCATCGCGCGGGAGCGCCGTCGCCGGATCGTGGATGCTGCGACGCTGGAGCCCGCGCATCCCGCACTCGTCACGCGGCTCTGGCGGTCGCGGGTCGCACTGTCGATCACCGCGCTGTTCTCGACCAGCACGATCTGCACCTACGCGGCTTTCGCCTGGCTGCCCGAGATCTTGGGCGATATCGCAGGCTCGACTCCGACCGAGGCCGGGGTGCTGCTCGCGGTCACCGGACTCATCAGCGTGCCCGGCGCGCTCGTCGCGCCGCTGCTGGTGGCGCGGCTGCGCAACGTCGGCTGGCTGATCGCCGCCGGCATCGCGAGCTTCGCGCTCGGCTACCTCGGCCTGCTGTTCGCGCCCGCGACGGCCACGCTGCTCTGGGTGCTGCTCATCGGCTCCGGGTCGATCCTGTTCCCGGTGAGCCTCGTGCTCATCAACGTACGAACACGCACCCCCGGCGGAACCGTCGCGCTCAGCGGCTTCGCGCAGGGCGTCGCGTACGCGCTCGGCGCCCTCGGCCCGCTGCTCGTCGGGCTGCTGCACGACATGAGCCACGCGTGGACGCTGCCGCTGGTGTTCCTGCTCGTCGTCGCGCTGCTCGCGGCAGTGCCGGCGATCACGCTGGCGCGGCCCGCCTTTGTGGAGGACGAGCTCGGGCGGTGAGGGTAGCGGCGGAGCGGATTGGTTCTAAGCAGTGGCCCTAACAGGTTGGAACCCACGATTCCGTCTACAAGCAGAGCCCGGTGATTCTTCGCCTTGATGTTTGGCCCGGAATCCCCGAGCCACGACGTCGGCTCTTCCCGATAGTGGTCGACCGCTTACGGTGCCCAGCGCGATGGACAAAATGCATGGATACCGTCCGGTCGACTCGCAAGGCATGGGTTGTAAGGCGACTTGCAGATCGATCTGTCGCTGTATGAAACCGTCGACCTTTCGCGCCCCGCGGCTCTCGCAACCATGTATTGCAAGCGAGTGGTTGAAATGGGGTGTTAGTCGATGCTTGCGAGACACGGAGATGCACATGGGCAAATTGATCGGGTACGCCCGTGTTTCCACACGGCAGCAGACGACGGACCGTCAAGAGTCCGACCTACTCGGCGCCGGTGTGAGGCGAGACTATTTGTACTTCGGCCGTGGAGTGTCCGGAGCTCGTGCCTCCAGACCGAGCTTCGACAAAGCTCTCGAAGCAATCCATGCAAGCGACACTCTCGTCGTCACGACCCTTGACCGGCTCGGTCGTTCAACCCAGAACATGCTCGTGCTGGCAGACGAGCTACGAGCTCGTGGTGCTGGATTGCGCGTTTTGAACCTCGGGGGAGGGGACGTCGATACGGCCACTCCGATGGGAGCAATGATGTTCACGATTATGACCGCACTCGCGCAGATTGAGCTCGAGATCAAAAGGGAGTGGATCGTCGACTCGCGAAGTCAACGCCGGGCGGCCGGTAAAGATCTCGGAGGCCGGAGGCAGTCGATTCCTAGCAGTCAGATCAGTAACGCTCGTCGCCTCGTCGATGGCGGTGAACCGGCTGCTCAAGTCGTACGGGATCTAGGCATGTCGAGAGCGACGTTCTACCGTCGTGTGCGCAACCTCGATAGCTAGATGCGGTGTCGTGCTACGCCACGGTCCTTGGGGTAGAGCTCGTCACTCGCACCAAGAAGGGGCGGCCCATTGAAGTCGAGTTGTGTCGGCTGAATGAGCTTGTGCGGAGCCGCGATCACTTCAACGTCGTTCGGGTTCACTCTTCGACGCTGGCGACCCGGCTAGCGTCGTACTTCATTTCGCCGTCCCAACTTCCCAACGCGCCAATGTCGTACACCGCCAATGTCGTACACCGCCAATGTCGGCAGTTCCACCTCCGCTCGCCCGCCGAGCCCATCGTGGTGCCAGATGTGCTTGAACGGGGTGTGCCAGAAGAAGAAATCCGCTCCTGAGTCGGCGATGATGCGTGCGAAATAGGAGTCGAGGAACCAGTAGTGGGGGCGGCCCGAAAGCCTCGACTTATCCGAAGGAACTACTTCAGTCGGTTCTTCCGAATCGACGTATGCGGACGACTCATCGTGCACGAGCAGCGCCAACGCGTATCCAGGATGCTGCTCGCGGTACGCCGCAACCTTTGTTGCGTGGTTGGTCACGATCCGAGCAAACGCTTCCCGATACGCACCGAAGTTGTGGTTCAGTTCGCTCGGCAATGTCGTGTCGGCGATGACGAATATCGGGATGTCGGGACGGTAGTCGGGAAGCGCAGCTCGGATCTCGCGTTCCACTTCCGATTCACGAGCGAGCGTTGGATTTGTCACCTTGCCAACTTTTGGATGATCGTCGACCCGCATCACCTCAATCGCAAGTTGATGCTCGTCCGAGTAGAGGTCTGGTCGCTCCGAGTTGGTCCATGACGGACTATCCCGGACTGCCGAAAGGAAAGCGACGGCACCGGCGGTGGGTTCCGGCAGAAAACAAACTTCGGCATCTTGCAGCAATTCGACGTCCGTCAAAACGGCGAGCTCGTCGCCATATGCCCCACACCGTCTCCCGCCTGATGGAAGTGTCAGCGTAGTGCGTTTGCGGCTCAACTCCGCCCGGGGCAATAGAAACTCGTATTCCCGTTTCGCGGTGAGCGCGTGCTGATGCGTGTGAACAACCTCATCGTTAACGGGCTTTTCCGTCGACACCAAGCCGACATCGTCGGCTGAAAGGCCGCGATGTTCAATTGCTGCGCTCCAGATTGGGCCGGGCGGCTCTATTTTCGAAACAGCTCGAGGCCGTTTGGGTCCACAAGACGTAGTCGTTGTCCGTCGAGTCGTCGCTTCTTCAAGCCGACGATCGAGGCTATGACAGCCCTCGACCGAGGCTGCCACGGTGCTGTCGCGCGAGGGCGACCTAGCGCTCGCTATCACGAGGCCGTGATGAACCCTTGATCTATCGCCGCTTCAACTAGAGGATTCACTTCGTCGCCAACGACGTCGCGGACGGCTCCTATGAGTTCGACCACGGCGTGAGGCAGCCGCCACCCCTCGCGGGTGGTGTTCCGCACTCTATGTGCAAGGTGTTCGACGAGCTCGGCTGGGTGGCTCGAAATGGAACCAGCGGGGAACTCCGGAGCGTTGTAATCCGCCCCTAGTCCGACCGTGGATCCACGAAACAGCTCGACGGCTTCTGGAAGACTGTCCCCCAAAAAGGGTACGGAGTCGGCCCACCGGGCAAGCTCTTCGGGGCGTGCGGTTCGCGGCAAACCCATCAATCGGTCAGCTAGATGTCTATTGAGCCAGCGAGTCCAAAGTTCGGCGCCGTCCACGTCCGGTGCGTCCAAAAGTCGCGCTACAGCTGCGGCAAAATCGGGGGAGTATTTCCCGTTCGCGGCGAGCACAGATTGGTCAAGAATCAGTTGGCGCGCCGATGGAGTCAATCCCGCGAAGCTGACAACAGATGCAGATAGGTCGAGGAATTGATCGAGCAATCCATGTGGACTGAGACTTTCGAGCCGGCCCCATTGCGAAACGAGAGCGTCCAGTAGCCCTGCTCCAAGCATCTGGTCGTTGACTCTCGCGTTGTACAGGAAACTTGTCCACACTTGGTGCGCAGATTCATCGCTTCCGAAAAGGGGCAGGATGTACGTTTCGACGAACGTGGGGTCTGCGGCAAACAGGAAATACAGGGAACTAGCGAACGCCGGACGAGTGGCATCCAGAGTCGCGGCCGGTCCGTTCAGGAGACTCTGAATCGCGCCGGCCTCTTCAGCGTCGAATCCCTCCCAGCTATCACGGTTGTGCCGCCAGCGTCTGTCCACTTCGACCATCCAATACTCTGCCAGTTCGCCAGGCCACGAGTTGAGAGCGAGAGAGTCGGGCTGCGAGTCAGGACCATGCTCGAAGGCGGAATGTTGGGCGATCCACAGCTCATCAGCCGTGTTTCGCAGTGCTGCGACTATCGGCGATTCACCATCGTCTACTCTCTTGCGAATCTGCGAGACGAGGAACTCGCTAATCGGCCGGGCCGAGTCTGCGACGCAAGTCTGCGACGAAACCAGCGCAAGTGCCGATTCTGCTTCTTCGCCTAGATCAGCCCGGGCCCATCCCCGGATGATGGCCTGTTTGAGTTGGGTTGCGCGATCCCCGAGGTCGGACTGGTCGTCGATGAGATCCCAGAGGTCGAGGCCCAATGGCGGGTCGATTTCCGTCACTCGCCGAATAACGGAGAGGGCATCGTCCCAGGTGGGTTCGTCGAAGTTCCTCTCCGAGTAGTCGCGGTCGACGAGATCTGCGAATGCCGATGCGAGGTCTGTTTCCGCATCTCGTTTGAAGTCTTCGGGATCCACAGGAAGACGCCCGCCCCACGATCCGCTTGATGACCACCTGTCCAAGTCCGGGTTCTCCCGCACACCAAAGGTCGGATTCTTCAGCTGGAGACCCGCGAACACGGCGGCCGCTTCGTCCCAGTCGGGAGCGGATTGAGCCAGCCACGCGATCAGGTTGTAGGTCGAGTACGCGACGTGCTTTTCTCGCTCCGGTACGTCAGCAGGGAATTCGGGACCTAGAAGCGCAGCTGCGAGCACTTCCGCACGAACTTCGGGGCTCGCATCGGCTAACGTCAGAGCGAGCACGCCGAAAGTCTCGTGTTTCTCGTGGTGCCTGTAGAGAATGCCGCGATCGAGAACCCAGCGAAGTTTCTCATCTCCGCTTCGCGATTCGTCCTTGGACAGAAGATGCAACGCGAGTCGGCGGAACAACGGCCGCTCCTGATTCCACCAGCGGTCGGAGAGTTCCGGAACGATGGGCAACGCTTTCATGCCGAAATCACGAAGAGCATCGATTACGGCATCCTCGGCGTTGCGGTGACGGTCCTGCTCGTGCGGTTCTATCGCTGAACGTCCAAACCCGAGCGGATCGAAATCTCGTTCCCCGTGGTACCCGCTTAATAAATCGTATGCATCGTTCAGCGCATCTTCAAGGAGGGCCCCGAGAGCCTGCTCGCCGGCCGGGGCATCTGCGATCACGCGCTGCAGGTGGGCGTTTAGCGAATGTTCATCCTCGTGCCAAGCCACATCTGCAGTCGGTGGAGTATCTCCGATGCCATCCCCGCGCAGCCAGGACCTCTTCAGGACGAGGAACGGCCGCACTGCAGCACGAATTAGGCTAGGCGGCTCAACGCGTGAGTTAGGAGCATGCGGTAACAGAAGTCCCAAGGCCGGCGGCGTGGAATGGCCGTCGATCGAAGTTGCCAAGAGGGTCTTCCACCGCTGTCCGGCCGCCCAATCGGCACGAGACAAATGTTCTGCAGACCACGATGCGGCTTCGAAAAGCACTGGCCCAAACTTTTGTCCCAGCCTCTGCACTGTTTGTAGCGCGGCACCGTGCAGCACAGGATCCAAAATGTATCTACCGAACCAATCGGCCAATATCCTGAACAGCTCACCGGTCGTGTCTCCGCCGTTGAAGAGGGCCCGGAACTCCGGAAGTGTTTCTGCCCACTCGAGCCAAGCGACCGTGGTCGCGGCGTTGGCAAAGTCTCGTGCACCGTCGGGGACTCGCAGCCTCTCCAGCAAGTAATCGCGTTCAACGGGAGTCAGCGCGGTTCCGCCGTCGATGATCTCGCGCATACGGGCACGATGTTCCAGTTGGCCCATCCGGGCGCGTAGATCCCAAGACTGCAGTGCAGCCAACAAGGCTGAGTGGTCATCGTCTGTCCCCGGATATGTGATCGGTACTATTCCAAGGTGCTCCCACTTTTCCTCGTCGGGCTTATGCGTAAGTACATACCTTCTGGTCTTTGATGGAAGTCCGAGTGACAGGTACCGCATGATCGGATCATCGAGGCTATATCCGACGAACAGCACAGTGAATTTGTCGAACATTTTCTGCAGAAAGCGCGTCGCCCACGCGTCATACAAATAGGCACGTCCGAAGTCACGATCTGTAAGCACAAGCTCGGCGGGCGGTCGCATAACCGACCCATGAAGATGAACGACGCCAGTGAACGAATCACCCATCGGCAACGCAGGCCCAATCCACCGGCCATCGACTGCCGTTGGAACAGCAGCGGAGGAAAGGTGGTCGTCAAAATTCGTGGTCACGACGCGCGTAGGCCCACTAGATCCGGCTACCCGCATTATCGCCTGGTGTGTCGGATTTGGCGCAGACGCCGGTGGCGTGATCAGCCTGTGCGCATGTGCGTGCACATCGAAGTCGACGGGCATAGAGCCGAGGAAGAGGTCGATGGCGACATCGTCTTCAAATGGCACTCGTGCTGCTAAAGCGAGGTCGCGCGCTAGCCGGGCGAAGGAAGGCAGATTCGATGGGGGATCCATCGACGCTCCTGCCCCGACGAAGAAGACCAGTTCCCCCTGAGCGTGAGCATCGATGATCTGCACCGGCAGATCCACACCGTCCGTAATGTACACGACCTGCTCCGCTCGCCTTGGTGACGAGGCCAAGGCTAGCAATCGCACCTCGGCGAACCGACATCGTCGAATTGGCATCCGACTGGCGAGCATCGGACACACGACGTCTCTCGACGAATACCCTGGACTGGGGCCACGGGTATTTGGCTCGGAAACTTACGCTTTGGGTATGACATTGAATTTTGTCGCCATTGATTTCGAGACAGCGAACTTCGATAGGGCGTCTGTGTGTGCGGTGGGGCTCACGAAAGTCGTCGACGGTAAAATCATGTCGACTGAGTCCTGGTTTGTGGCTCCGCCTACGGGGCTGGATTTCACTAATACTTACCTGCACGGCATTGGGCCGGCACAAGTTACAGGTGCACCCTCCTGGCAGCAGACTTTGTTACGCATCGAGGCTCTTGCTGGCGGGGCTCCGCTCGTTGCGTACAGCCCGTTCGACAAGGGTGTCTACAACGCTGCCAACATCCTGACCGAGACACCGCCTTCAGGTTTTAGTTTTCTCGATGCCCTCGCCGTCGTCCGTAACCACTGCCAGCTTCCGAGCTACAGGCTTCCCCTAATCGTCGAGCACTTCGGTCTCCCCGGATTTGTGCATCATGAGGCGGGGGCTGATTCGCTGGCGTGCGCGCTGATCATCATCAAGGTGGCTGAAGAGCGCGGTGTAACGACAGTCGAAGAGTTGTGGGCGTCAGTTCCTGCACGTAGTGCTGCAAAGGTCCATCGTTCCCGTAGTTATTTGAAGAAGGCCGATCTTCCACAGCCGAGCGCTGAGGCCGACCCCGGCCATCCTCTTTTCGGAGAGGTGGTGTGTTTCTCGGGCGACCTGGACAGTTACACCCGCCCCGAAGCCCAAAAGCTGGTCGCCTCCTTCGGGGCGACGATCTCCAGCAACGTGACCAAAAAGACGAGCCTTGTCGTAATGGGGGGCTTCGATCCCGCCACCTTGCGACCGGGAGCGACGTTGAGTTCAAAGATTCAGCGCGCACGCGATCTTGCCGCGGGCGGGCAAACCGTTGAAATCGTCACTGAACAAACGTTTCTGGAGATTCTGGCGCCTCAGTAGCCGAGTGTGTCGTACCCGCAAGTCGGTGAGACGCTAAGGTGACAAATTATCCGCCAACACGTAAAGGGACTCAGTGACGATCGCTTTCTTGAAAGAAGCTCTTGCTCGTAATCAGGTCATCCTGGTGGCCGGAACTGGCGTTTCCGCGGCCACAGGAGATGGTTCTCCGACAACCACGTGGCTCGGCTTGATCGACGACGGAATTCGCCGCATCGAGAAGCAAGATTCTGACCGAGGTGCGCTCCTACGGATCCGTTTAGACACTTTCGAAGAGGCCCCAGAAGAAAAACGTCGTCTATCCGACCTCACGAATATCGCCACTGAGTTGCGACAAGAATTCGAGCTGGCTGATAACCAGAAGTTTGGGCGATGGCTAGACCTAGCTCTCGGCGGAGTCCAGGTCGTGGACCCGACGGTCACCAAAGCGCTCGAACGCCTCGAAGCGCCGATTTTCACAACGAATTACGACACGCTCATCGAACGAAGCCTAAATCGCGCCTCGGCGACATGGTCTCAACCGGACTTGATGAGAAAGATCGCGATGGGGGAGCAGCCGGAGGTAGGTCACCTACACGGAATCTACAACGATGCGAGAAGTGTCATTTTCACCGAGGGTGACTACAGCCGGGTGCTTGCTGATGCGGCCGCACAGGCGGTTCAAACAGCCGCCTTCACGATGAAGACATTTTTGTTCGTCGGGTTTGGGGCTGGGACGCAAGACCCCAACTTCAAGCTGATGATCGACAATTTCGGCAGTTCGTTTGGAAGCACCGCCGGGGCCCACTACAAGCTTTGTCTCGAGGAGGAGGTGCGCGCCGGGTCAGATCTGGAGACTGTGACGGACTTGGCTTACGGCAACTCGTTCGAGGACTTGGCGGGTTTTCTGGAGTTGCTGCGGCCAGATCGAACCAAGCCGGTCGCCGTGGACAAAAGGGCTAGGTCGTTCGACGGTCTTTCCGCGCGAGTCCGTGATAACTCCACTCTTTGGCGCGATAACGACGCTTTGGAGGAGAAGTCGGTTCAGGATCTTGTCGTGCCACCAATTTTTCTGCCGGAACCTCATGATCAGTATGCGACTAGCAGCGTTCTAGAAAACGATCGCAAAAGGGTCGAGCCGATTGAGATTCTTGAGCTCGCGGCGAAGTCGAGAGTGATACTGGTGGCGGGGGAAGAGAACGCGGGAGTTTCGACCGCGCTGGCCTGGATCTTGAACGAAGCCATGCTCGCGGACGCGAGCTTGCATGCGCAGTTCATTGATGAGCCTCTAGTCGCAGGGCCAAAGCCTATTTCCAAGAAGCTCGCGCGAGCCTATAGGACATGGGGGATCGACCCCCTCCGTGAAGAAGATTTAGCCAAATGTGTAATCGCCATTGACAATCTTCGATACGAAGGCTCGGAGAAGTTCGAACGTGCAGTCGCTAACATCGCGGGCCTTCAAACTCATCTAACGGTTGTGGGCGTTCGCCAGCAAGACGCGCTCGAGGTACTCAATTCTTTGACCGAGGCGGGGGTGGAAGACGTTGCAGTCGCGTATCTCGGAAGATTCAGCAACATGGAAGCTCATGAGCTCGCTCGGCGAGTCTCTCCGGGCGGAGAACGACGCCTCGTTTCCGCAGTCATGATTGTAATCCGGGAGAAGCGTCTGCCCCGGAACCCGTTTACTATCACCCTCCTTTTAGAACTCATTAGAAATGGAAGCAAGCTCAAGGAACAAGAATCCGAGATAGCAGTTCTCGACCAGTATCTTGACTTGCTCCTGATTGGTGACTTCATCCGAGACGCGCGTAGGGATGACCTGACACTCAGAAACAAGAGAGTTGTCCTCGTCGCAGTAGCCAGAAAGCTCGTGGAGCGAAAAGAAGACAAAGCCCAGCAATCAGACCTGATCGGATGGATTCAAGACCTCTTTCAGGAGCTTGGTTGGCCGCATGACGCTTTGAGCTGCGTGGAAGATCTTGTAAGGCGCCGTGTCTTGAGCAAGGGGCCGGACAACACCATTCACTTCCAGCGGTCCGCGTACTTGGAGCTCATGGCAGGGATCGCAGCGCAAGAGGACGAGGAGTTCCGCAAGCTGGTTTTCAAATCACCGCTCGAACTAGCGTCGATTGTGCGCGCGTATGCGGCGATGAGCCGCAACGACGCTGACGTGCTGCGATTGATGGAGACGCAGGTCGACCTTATTGCCGCTGTCGCTCCGACGGGCTCTGTGTTTGCTGGGGTTCGCCAACTCCAAGCTCCAGCACATCTGTTCGCCGATGACGGTGAAGCAGCTTCCAATACCAGCACCGAACCTAAAGATGTTGTCGAGCAGGACAAGATCAATGCCTCCTATTACGACGACACGGACGACACCGACAGGCCGGCATTCCTGACCGCGCGGCTGGAAGATCTGCCACCAGGTCGGGTCGCAATGCTCGTCGTCGATCTCGCGTCACGAGTGCTAAGGGATACAGATGAGATAAGGGACCAAGAGCTTAAAGCAACGCTCTTGAAAAAGGTTCTGGTTGCCTGGGTCGGATTCATCGACCTTTACGAAAATGACTTGCGCTTGCATCCGGGACTGGACGATGCCGTTCGCGAGCTTCTCGCGGAGGACGAGGAGCCGTCAGAAAAAGAGTTCGAAGCGTTCAGGGCGATGGTTTTACGGATAGTTCCTAGTTTCTTATCACTCAGCGGAATCACCTATTGCTTGAGCGGACCGAGCCTCGTGCCACTATTGGGCAGCGTCGACCTGAAGGGTTTTAAGAACGCGGACTACGCAGGAATAATCCGCACGATGGCTCTATACGGGGCGGGGTCAACAACTTGGGTGAAATCCCTTGCTTCGCTCCAGCCGACTGCGGGCCGAAGCTGGTTTTCGGCATCTTTCCTCGCCTCAATTGCAAGGTACGCCTATATCTCCGACACGCGCCTCACTGACGACGATCGCGTGCTTATTCGAGAGTTTCTTCGGCAGGCAGTGGGGGTTCGATATAGCTTCTCTGGTGTCTCCGCCAAAAATAAGGCGATGAACGCTTTTGAAGATCAGTTACGTCGCGCACAGCTCAATGAAACTCAGCGACCCGCGCGCGCTATCACCGTCCTCGGATAGAGGGCGACTGCGAATCGATTTAGCGAGTCAGAAGTATCGATCCTTTTATTCGTGGTGTTCGTAAGTCGTACTTGACAGAATCGCCATAATCGGCTCCGGGTGCTGAGGCGTCGATGTGCGTGGCTCTTCCGATCGGTTGGAACGTAATAGCGAAGAGACACTCTGTCGACGGCATGCGCGACCCCGGCACCGTCTCCCCATCGCACCCGCTCCGCACGGTGGCGTCCGCCTCGTCACGCGAGCAGGGCGAGCGCCGAAGCTGCATGCGCGGCCGCGGCCTTCCGACTGGGCGCGGGATCGAGCGCCAGGAGACGGCGACGGTGCGGCTCGCCGAGCAGCAGCGAATAGAGGGCGGCAGCGCGCACCGCGTCCTGTCCCAGAGACCGGGCCAGCAAGTCAATCGAGCGCTGCGGTCCGGACACGTAGAAGCGCGCGGCGAGGTCCGCGAACCGTGGCGCCTCGGCAATGACCGCGCGGTGGAGTGCTACGGCGGAGTCCGAGAGCAGGACGAAGACCATCTCGGCCGCCACCTCGTCCACAGGACGCGAATCCGTAGCCGCCGCGCGGACGCGGTCCTGCTCGCGTTCGACTGCCGCCGCGAACAGTGCGGCCTTATCGCCGACGTCTACATAGAGCGTGCGTTTTGTCACCTCGGCCAGCGCGGCGACCTCGTCCAGGCTCGTCGCAGCGAAACCGCGCGCAGCGAATAATGCGACTGCGGCGTCCAGGACACGATCCCGCCGGAGCGCGCGCTCGGCAGCAGTGGGTCGGCCGAGTTTTGCCATAAGAACTCCTCTAGAGATTAATGATACTGTACCGTTTCATTAAGGAGATCGCTCATGACATTCATCGCGCACGTCGCCATCGTCGACGATTGGGAGTCTGCGGAGAGGCTGGGGGAGTACGAGGTATCCACCCGGGGAGTGAGCCTCGAAGAGGCCGGGTTCGTACACGCAGTCGCGCTCACCGAAGTTGGTCGTGTTCTGGAAGGGCGGTATGCCGATATTCGATACGAGCTCCTGCTCGTGATCATCGACGCGGAGACTCTCGCGCGCTCCGGCCTGGAGGTAGTCGAACAAACTCCAGGCAGGTTCCGTCTGCCGGGCCCGATCTACACACACGGGGAGGCAGTGGCCGCGGTGCTTCCTATCGCGCGGGCGGCTGGCGGCTTTGTGGTCCCGGAAATTGGCGCGTACGAGGCCGCCGAACGGGGGCGGAGTTCCATGGAGGGAGACGGCTCGGAATCTCTTGATTGACGTAACGACCAGTGACGGCCGGGTTGCTCGCTGGCTGGACTCCGTCGGTAAGGGCAGGTCAAGAAGCGCCAAAGCGTTGGCAGTACCGCGCCGGTAAGGGCTCGTCAAAAAGCGCCAAATCTTTGGCCCTTTTTACCGAGCCCCCTGTCGGATTCGAACCGACGACCCCCGCTTTACAAGAGCGGTGCTCTGGCCAACTGAGCTAAGGGGGCGCGCATCACAAAGACAATCGAGAGATGACGCACGTCAATGTTATCGGGCGGCGGCGGCCCGGCAGACACGGGCGGCTATGAGAGGTCGTCGACGATCTCGTCGAGCACGGCGGTCCAGTGCTCGAGCATGCGCTCCCGTTCGGCGGCCGACGCCAGCCGCTCGTGGTGGAAGCCGATCGTCGTTCCGGTGGCCGAGGGCATCAGGGTCACCTGCAGCGTGGAGTCGTGGTCCCAGTCGTCGGGCTGCCAGGTGAGGCGCAGGCGCAGCTGGTCGGTGCGGCTGCGGATCTCGCCCTTCACCCCGTCGGCGGTCAGGTAGGTCTCGCCCTTGTGCAGCGGAAGCGTCGTGTTGCCGAGCCACGTCGTGAGGCCGTCGACCACGAAGTACTCCCAGACTTCGTCGACCGGAGCGCTGACGGTGCGGCGCACCCCCAGCTCCCAGCCGACGTCTTTCGTGAGTCCTGTTGCGTCGTTCATGCAGACAGTAATAGTGCTACTTCGCGACGAGCGCCAGTCTTACGCCGAAGCCGATCAGGGCGGCACCGGTGACGCCGTCGATCGACTTGCGCACGACGTCGCGGGCCAGCCAGCGCCGCACCCCCTGCGCACCGAAGATGATGAGCGTGAACCAGGCGGCGGTCTCGAGGCCGTGCACACCGGCCAGCAGAACGCCCATCAGCAGCTCGTTCGTCGCGGGCGGGATAAACCCCGGCAGCACGGCCACATAGAAGGCCCCGACCTTGGGGTTGAGCAGGTTGGTGAACAGTCCCTTGCTCCACGCTCCCCACCAGCCGCGGGGAAGCGCGCCGTCGGCCGAGGCGAGAGCCGCGGCATCCGTCTTCTTGATCACGCGCGTATAGATGATGCGCGCGCCGAGCCAGATCATGTAGGCGGCGCCGACGAGTCGGAGAACGGTGAACGCGGTTTCGGATGCGCGCAGCAAGGCCGCAAGGCCGACGGATGCCGCGACTCCCCACACAAAAGCGCCCGAGATGATGCCGACACCGGTCGCAATCGCCAGCCGGTACCCCTGCACGAGGCCGGACCGCAGCACGAGGGCGGTGTCGAGACCGGGGGTGATGGTCAGCAGCGCCGCCACCACGGCGAACGACAGCAGCGCCGCCGTGATGGTCACGACAGGGTCGTCAGATAGCGGCCGACCTCGAGGCGCTTGCGCCTGTCCGACTTCGTCTTATCGGGCAGCCCGCCCACGTACAGCCAGCCGAGCAGCTGCTCGTTGGGCGCGAGCTCGTGCATGCGGTGCACGGGTTCGCTGCGGGTGAGCATTCCGGTGCGCCAGAACACGCCCCATCCGGCTTCGTCGAGAAGCAGGCTGAGCGTGTGCGCGACTCCGGATGCCACGACCTCCTGTTCCCACGCGGGCACCTTGAAACTCGGCTTGTGGGTGAACACCACCGCGATCAGCAGCGAGGCGCGCAGCGGTTTGGCGGCCGCCTTCTCGGCGTCTTTGCCCTCGGCGCCGCTCGCCTCGGCGAACGCGGCGCCCAGCCGGTGCCGCGCGTCACCGCGCAGTTCGATGAGCCGCCAGGGCTTCAGCCCCGAGTGGTCGGCGACCGTGGCCGCCGCCTCGACGAACGGCAGCAGCTGCAACCGCGTGGGCGCTTCTTCGGTGACCTTCGAGTGCGACTGGCGGCGCAGAACCGCGTCGAGTGCCGTCACTTACTCTTCCTTGAAGCCGAGCGAAAGCGAGTTCATGCAGTACCGGTCGCCGGTGGGGGTCTGGTACGCGTCGTCGAAGAGGTGGCCGAGGTGCGAGTCGCAGGTCGCGCAGCGGATCTCGGTGCGGGTCATGCCGAGGCTTTCGTCGACGACCAGGGTGACGGCATCCGGGTTGATGGATTCGTAGAAGCTTGGCCATCCGCTGCCGGAATCGAACTTGGCGCCGCTCTTGAACAGCTCGGCCCCGCAGGCGCCGCAGGTGTAGACACCGGCGCGCTTCTCGTCGAGCAGGGCACCCGACCACGGACGTTCGGTGCCGGCCTCGCGCAGAATCTTGTACTGAACCGGTCCGAGCTCGGCGAGCCATTCTTCTTCGGTCTTGACGATCTTGGTGGTCATGTCTGTTCTCCTTGGCGCGGGGAAGTTGTCTTCCCTCCCATTAAACTCGGGGCCATGCCCGATTGTTCCATCGTCCACAAACAGTGGGGCGAACTCACAACCTCCGAACTCTATTCGCTGCTGAAGCTGCGCACCGACGTCTTCCTCGTCGAGCAGAAGGTAGACGAGGAAGAACTCGACAACCGCGACCAGAGCGCAGAACATTTCTTCATTGCGGATGCCATCGGTACAGCCGCCTACCTCCGTGTGCTTTTCGACGAATCACCAGAGCACCTCGACGCCCACCGTGTCGTCGGGCGCGTGGTCGTGCGTGCCGACCGGCGCGGGGAGGGGCTCGCGCAGGTTCTGCTCACCCGGGTCTTAAGCCTCTATGGTGACGAGGCCCTGATGCTGCATGCTCAGGAATACGTCGCACCGCTCTATGCGAAGGCCGGCTTCGTGGCCTTCGGCGAGCCCTACGACGAGGCCGGCATCGCGCACATCTCGATGTACCGGGCCGGCGAAAACGATGAACAGGCAAGGCTTACCTAACTTAATTTTGACAACGGCTCGTCGCAGCCCCTAAGGTCAAAAAGTTAGCTTTGCCTAAGCTAACTTCTTCCTTTGGAGCCCGAACCGTAGTGAACACAGCAACCCGACACGTTTCCCGCCTGCGCGCGAGCGTCGCCGCCCTTACCGTCTTGCTCCTCGCCTTCGCCGGCCTGTCAGTCACGGCCACTTCGGCGTCTGCCGCGCCCGCCGAAACGACGGCCTCGTCGCTGTCGTGGGGCTTCAAGTCGAGCTGGCGGGGCTACATCGGCTTCGGCGGCGGAGTCGCCACCGCGAGCAACGGTGCGAGCAAGGTCGACGCCACGCCCAACTCCTCCTACCTCTGGGCGGCCGGCGCGACGACGTTCGACCCCGCCTCCGGGGCGGGCAGCGCGCAATTCGCCGGCACCGTGCGGTTCGAGAACTCCGCCCACGGCATCGACCTGTCGCTCAGCAACCCGCGCATCACGTTCGACGGCAGCGGCACCGGCTCGGTCTACTGGAGCGGCCCGACCGGCGACGTTCTCGGGGCCACGCTCTCGGGCGTCGCCGCCAGCGCGCCGGTTGCCGACGGCAGCCGCGCGAGTGTGACGATCACGTCGACCGGCGCCAGCTTCACCGACGCGGGCGGCACGCCATTCACCTACGCCGCCGCAACAGCCATCGACAACGTGAGCTTCACGCTGACCTACGACGTGGTGCAGCCCGCGGCCGCGACCAGCACCGCGCTCGCCGTTCCCGCGACGGCCACGGTCGGCGGCACGGTCACGCTCACCGCGACGGTCGCCCCGGCCGCAGCATCCGGATCCGTCGAGTTCTTCGACGGCGCGACGTCTCTCGGAACCGCGCCCGTGGCATCCGCGACCGCCTCGAAGAGCGTCGCCTTCTCCGCCGCCGGTGCGCACAGCATCACGGCGAAGTTCAGCCCCGCCGACCCGGCCGCGTTCACCGCGTCGGCCTCGGCCGCCTCGACCGTCACCGTGAGCACCGAGCCCGTCGCGCCCGCCCCGAAGGTCACGGTCTCGAAGACCACCGTGGCCGGCGCGGGCGAGACCGTTACGGTCACCGGCTCGGGCTTCTCGCCCGTCGGCGCCGCGACGACCGCGCCGCGCCCGCCGCTCGCCGGCAAGTTCGGCGGCGTCTATGTGGCATTCGGTAAGTTCGCCGACGTCTGGAAGGCCAGCGCGGGCGCGACCAGCGCGGCACGCAAGACCGATGCCAGCACGGTGAAGTGGGTCGTCGACCCGGCCGACGTCGCGACCGTGGGCGGAGCCGCCGCGGGCGGCGTCGCGATCAACGCCGACGGTACCTTCTCGGTCACGATGGCGGTCAAGCCCGGCTTCGCCGGCGAGCCCGCCACCGGTAACTACGGCATCTACACCTACCCGGGCGGCGGCACCACGTACGCCGGCTTCGAGACCTACACGCCCATCTCCTTCACCGCCGCGCCCAAAGTGACCGTCTCCAAGTCGACGAACGTCAGCCCGCTCGGCGAGACCGTCACCGTCTCGGGTTCGGGCTTCGCGCCCAGCGCCCCGGCCACCACGGCCGCGCGTCCGCCGCTCGCGGGCAAGTTCGGCGGCGTCTACGTGTCGTTCGGCAAGTTCGCATCGGTCTGGAAGCCCAGCGCCGGCGCCACAAGCTCGGCGCGGGTCACCGGCCCCGGCGTCAAGTGGGTCGTGAACCCGGCTGACACCGCGACGATCGGCGGAGCCCCCGCCGGCGCCGTCGCCATCAACGCCGACGGTACCTTCACCACCGAGCTGCTGCTCAAGCCCGGGTTCGACAGGGAACCGGCCAGCGGCAA
>Ga0247815_10001511_pt1 | contig 17770 bp, 22 predicted proteins | sample UWRJL194509B1_FD_181014 | JGI IMG/M metagenome (GOLD analysis project Ga0247815, IMG submission 181014) | Plant litter microbial communities from Arlington Agricultural Research Station in Wisconsin, United States - UWRJ-L194-509B-1 | ecosystem: Environmental > Terrestrial > Plant litter >...
GTGATGCAGAGCCGAAATGGGATCCGGAAAGTCGATGCGGCAATACGAAGTGGGCCAAAATGCAGGATGATGTTAGGAATAAGACAGTCTGGGAACGCGTGGGGGAGCAGCGAGGCATGAGGCGATGATAAGCGGTGTGCAGGAGCAGGCTCTCACAGTGGGTACTTAACGAGAGCCAGAAATCTGGTCTGGGCCATCTGGATCCAAGCGGCGGCTGAGAAATAGGGAGCGCAGCAGACTGCAAGGGAGGTTAGTCTGATGTGAGGTGTGACGATTGCGGGCAGCAATAAGCGCACCGGTTGGCATCCTCATACTGCTGCGTCACCATCTTGGTCTCTTCCGACTGATCGAACAATGGTGTTGTGGCAGCCGGGGTAGCAAATGGCTGGCGCTGACTTGGACTACTGCGCTGGTGCGAGTGGAACCAGTCGGGTCCAAGCTTGGTCCGCGGTGTGGCTGGCGCGTGCGCGGTGACTGCATGGTGCTCATGCCCGAGTTGGAACGGACCCGAGGTACCAGAATACAAAGCAGGAACGGGATTAGAGCGAGCAGTGGAGTTGGTGTGCGTTTGGGCGAGCATTCGGCGTTGTTGGTGAAGGTCGTGTAGGAGCGAATTGACGGACGAGTAGTCTGCAGTTGTATCTGGGCTTGCGCGTGGCTCTTCGCCCGCACTCATGTCATCCTCTTCTGCATCATCAAAAGGGATGTCCGGCCCAGTTTGGGAAGTGGCCCAGCCGCGGTGAATGCTGTCAAGAACGGGTGCTTGCGTGCGGCGTCTCTTTGGGAATGGCGAGACGACGCGTTCGTCCTCATCCATGAGGGTAGTGTGCGGCAGCGAGAATGCATCCGGCGAAGGCGCAGATAGCGGACTAGGCGATGGCTCGCGGCGTCGTTTGAGCATCGGCGAGCGAGTAATTGGCTTGGAGTGAGGGCAAGGAGTGTGGCTGACGCAGCGGAGTTTCGCGACGCGTTGCTCTTCTTCTTCTCACCATAAAGCGCGCGTGTGTCCTTACTTCAAATCATCGCGCTCACCTCTGTGACATCTATTTACCAAAATGGACGAGGATATGATGTCTATGATGGGGTTCGGTGGATTCGGCAAGGCCAAAACGAAGAAAGAGGTCAACATCCACACATTCGACAAGTCCATTCGCGACCCAATTGTTTGTCGTCTAGTTCATTATATATCCATTTGTCTAACAATTTGTAGCCACCGCCAGCCCCCGCACCAAAGGACGACGACGAGAGCGGGGAGCCAGGCCCAGTGCCGTCCAGTTCCTCTGCGCCAGCACCTGCACCTGCTCGTGCGACCGGTAGTGCGCCAGCCAAGCCCGAAACAAACGACGACGCAGAACCTGAATTTGACCCTGACGATGATGAAGATATGGATGACGGTGCACCACTCTTCCCGACAACGCACGAGTTGGTGCTCAAGGACCACGGCAAGGTCCTCTCCGCCATTGCAATGGAGCCATCAGGCGCGCGCGTGGTGTCCGGAGCCCACGACTATCACCTCAAGATGTGGGACTTTGGTGGCATGGCTTCCGACAGCGCAAAGCCATTCAAGAGCTGGGAGCCGGCGGGCAGCTACTACGTCAACGACATCAAGTATTCTACAGCTGCCGACATGTTCCTCGTCGTCAGCGCTACTCTGCAAGCCAAACTTTATGACCGTGAGGGCGACGAGAAGGGCATGTTTATGAAGGGCGACCCGTACTTGCGCGATATGCATCATACTGCGTGAGTGACTGGACTTTCGTGCCGTTGTCTTGTTGTCTCATCTCTTTCTGCCTCTGTTAGCTAATACCGCTCGTCGACAGGGGACACGTTGCTGAAATGACTGCATGTGCATGGAGTCCATGGGAAGCCAACACATTCATAACTTCCTCAGCCGACTCGACCATTCGGTCAGTCACATTTGTGTTCTTCCTTATCACTCCCGCTCACGCGTTTATAGGATATGGGACGTCGAGAACCGTCGCAAGCAAAAGACTGTCATCGTCGTCAAGTCTAAGGAGCGCGGCGCGCGCACCAAGGTCACCCACTGCGCATACTCATATGACGGTGGAATCATCGGCGGAACTTGTCTCGATGGCGCGCTCCATATGTGGAACTCATCGTCCAACTTTGTACGACCAAATCTGTCGATTGAAGGCGCCCATATCAAAGGCACCGACACTGGCTCGGTCACTTTCGCTATGGACGGTCGCACAGTCATCACGCGCGGAGGCGATGACTCGCTCAAAAGTGCGTCTGGGCATATTTCCAACTCTGAGCACCCCTGACCCTCTTTCGTAGCGTGGGATCTGCGTGCATTCAAGAAGCCCGTCAGCGTCTGCGAACGTTTATCGACCTTGTACCCGGGGACGAACGCCATCTTGAGCCCAGACGAAAAGTATGTGGTCACTGGCAGCGGTGCAACAGTAAAGGGCGGCCGCGGGAAGCTCCACTTCTTCAAGCGGGACACGCTCGAGCTCGTTCAGGAGCTCGAAATGGCCACTAGTGTCGTCAAAGTATACTGGCACTCCAAAATCAACCAAATCGTCGTCGGCCTCGCCAACGGACAGATGACGGTGCTTTATTCGCCTCTGACAAGCATCAATGGTGCCAAGCAGGTCGTCGCGAGAGGGCCAAGACGCAAGCCGACGATCGAGGACGCCATGCAGTCGCTGCTCGCAGTTCCCGTCCTCACACCGGACGCGCAGAGCGCGCTGGCAGACGGTCACGAAGGCGTGCTTACAGGCAAGCGGAAACGAGAGAAGGGCAAAGTCGATCCGCGCAAGCTGCGGAGGCCGGAGCTGCCCATCGCTGGACCGGGCCGTGGAGGGCGTGTCGGTGCAAGCGCGACTCAACACGTTGTGCAGAACCTCGTGCGGGACACGACGAGAGACGAAGACGTAAGTTTTCTCCCGTTAACGTGCGTTGTATTGTCACTGACTGTCCTCGCAGCCGAGAGAAGCGTTGCTCAAGTACGCCAAGCTGGCAGAGACGGATCCCAGGTGGACAGGAGGTATGTCGCTCTCGCCTTCAGTGTTGAACGCTTCGCTGATATTATTTCCTAGCTTGGAAGGCAACACAACCCAATCCCGTTTTCCAGCAAGTGGAGGAAGAGAAAGAAAGCGACGAGGAGTAGACCTGTACCAACTCACACACCATCGTGTGTGCATCAATATGAGGTACCGCACTGTGTATGTGTTGTATTCAGATGTTTGGAAGGCCTCTGCACGCCGGCGCATCGGATGTGGCGTTTATGTCGAGCATGTGGATCTTGGACAATCGCAAGTCCGGCAGCTCGCGGCAGATAGCCGCCCTTTGACCTCTTGCGCTGTCGCTTAACCTTCAATGGACCTCTTTACCGAGGAAAATGGAAACCCGTTGGTCGTGTGGCTTGCCGACCAAGTTGAGGATCGCTCTGGGCTCGCCAACCTCATGCGGGTGAGCGACATTGTGGATCCAGCTGGCTGGCACCTTCTGAAACTGAGGCATTGCGCGCGCGTGTTCTCGCCTACCAGACCCATGGCGCGGTCGTCGCGGAAAACATAGAGGACTGTGCAATTGGTCTAGTCAACCTTGGTGACCAGCCGGCACTGCTCGAGATTATGAGGCTTTGGGGCCAAGTGAAACCGCTGGTCGACTCCCAGTGGGCGGTCGCCGTGTTGAACGACCCGAACAACGCGCCGGAACTCACCAACTACTTGTGCAACATGGAACTCCTAACTGACGGCGTGCTGGAAGAGGACGCAGACGAGGCTGGCAACGTGCACAACGAGCAGCAATTACCAGAACCACTAAACCAGGAATTCGACCACTCGATCCCTGGGCTCGCTAACGGGCAGCATTTGGATGAACTGCAACACAACCGCTCTACTAGGTGCGCACGCATGTGACAAGTCATTCCCGTTGTGTGAACTGACTCGTGGTGCAGCAGCCCGTCGACGCTAGTCGCGCCGCCTCCGCCAGAGTCCCACCAGCCATCACTCTCACCGCTCTCGCCTACGCCGTCACCCGAGCCTGGACTTATACCTTTCATTGGTGCAGATGGTCAGCCACTCAAGTTCTATGTCCAGATTCAAATTAAGACGCGCAACCAGTTACGCGAGATCCTACAGGTGTGTGTTTCACGAGACGAGACACAATTGAAGATACTCCGCCATAGTCGTGCTCATATTTCCCTGCTTTGTGTTAATTCACAGAAAAACGGCGGTGCACTCCTGTCTGACATGAGCCAGGCAGATTACGTTGTGCTTTCGCGGTCCGAGAAGGAGTTCGAACACCTGTTACCCATGGTGCCGCCTGGGAAGCCAGTCATCTCGCCAGCATGGATCCACGCCTGCGACGAATCTGGCTCCCGCGTCGACATCCAGCCGTACCTTGAGAATGCAGTAGCAATGGCGGCTGCGAAAGTTTCTGCGTCCGCTCCAAAGTCGTCAACAAAGAAGAGGAAGTTTGCCCCAACGTCTACGAGTGTAACGAACGCAATGTCATCCAAGACCAACGCCGCGGATATCGAATCTATTGCGCCTCCGCCCAAGCGTAAGAAGAAGTCGAGGAACCCGTCTTCTGGGCCGTCGAGTGCTTCAGCTTCGACGTCCTACGCCAGTGGCTCGGTCGATGCACGACGTTCACCGACCCCACCGACCGTCTTCATCAAGCACTCACGCGGATACATGTATACGCCCGAGGACAACGAGTTCATGTTCAAGAGTATTCGCGCTGGAATGGAACGCGACCTGAACGTGTCCAGGAACAAGATGACGGCGTGGTTGGCGAAGAAGGTCGGTCATGGTCACTGCATATTGTCAGTGACTGATACTTTGTCCGACGTGCAGGCCCCTCATCATAGCATCCAGTCATGGCATTCGCATTTGCACAGGTGCGACTCTTTTACCACAGCTCGGAGAGTTGTCTAACGCAAATTTTACGTAGACGCTTTCCCAATGTATTTGACGAAATACGGAGCGAAGTTGCGGCAAGAAGATCTCAGGCAGCACCCTCGACAGCGACAGCACCAGCACCAGGGCCGGCACCAACAGGAACAACACGTGCGCCAGCGCCAGCACCAGCAACAGTCAGGCCCATAGCGGCATCGGCGCCACGAGTACCAGCAGCTGCACCAGTCGCAAGTACATCTGGCGGGGTCAACTTCACATCAGACTTGCAAGCCTCAGTCGAGCGAGTCGCGCGGTGGCTCTCTAAGGCTCAGAAACGGGGGATGACGCCGGCGAACGCGCTTCTGGCCATGGACATGGTGAGCCATTGCGATTGCGGTGAGGCAGAGAAGAAGGTGGCGCTGACGTGCAATTGCAGCAAGACGACGATGCTTGCAAGTTTGCACCAAGCTGGGAGGTCTTTTACGAGATCTTCCAGCCCAAGATTAACGAGGCCATGGCCACTCTCTGAGCTCACGATGTCGGTGCACGAATGCCGCTGCAGGACGTCGCTAGTGTGTCTTGTCTTTTGTCCTATTCCCAGCATAATTACGATCCATTGCTCGCCAAATGCATGAATGGCATTGCATAGACCATGGATACATGTTTTGCGTGATAAGAGTGGAACCGAAAGAGCAGTCGCGCGACGAGAAAATCGACCAGGTACGCGGTGCTTAACGGTAACTGCGCCACGCGTCAGCACGGCGTATGCAAGCCACCTGGCGGCCACCAAAGCATACCTCTTTTGGCGGCGAGCACGAGCGCCACCACCACCGAACTTCTTGGGCTCTTGGCGGCGAGGGTCGGCGATGAGAAGGGAGCGGTCGTAGGAGACAAGCTGCTTCTTGATCTCGAGCGCGTTGTATGCGTCGTAGAACTTGGCATAGAATGCAACAACAGCACGCGCAATAGCCTGGCGGATGGCGTAGATCTGGGACGTGTGACCGCCACCCTTTACGCGCACCCGGATGTCGATTGTCGCGAACTTATCCTCGCCAACTACGAGGACAGGCTCGTACACCTTGTAGCGCAAGATCTCGGGGCGAACGAGACCAATCGGCGAACCATTGATGCGGATGAGTCCGCGCCCAGCGGTGGCATGCGCGACGGCGGTCGCGGTCTGTGGGTGTTGCGCGCAGTCAGTTAACAGCGCAATTTCGCAAACTCAAAGAAACTACACACACCTTCTTCTTACCAAACGTTTGGACGGCGTTGGTCGACATTTTGAGGGGAACCGCAACAAGTGGCGGGGAGAACGGAGGTGGGCGGCAAGAACTGAGGACGACGACGAAGGGAGGCGATCAGCTGGACTTCGGAAACAGAACTAAGTTCCGTGGTTCCGGCTCGGCCACAGTAATTCACAACGCATTCCTGTAATACATTGTGCCATTTTGACTTGGAGGACTAACAGGTGAGAACTAAGCAAATGTGGATATTAAAAACGGGTACATGGTCGAGGTTTGCGACCCGCACGGGTAGGAATCTCTCGCCGCGCCGTAGTTTATGGGCCTCAGATTATCTCACTTTCTACATGTATCCGTCATCATGCTCTCTGAGAGCGAAATCGGTGCTATTTTTGGTGCAGGGTATAAGTTAAGCTCAAGCAAGTGCGAGCTGAGCGTCCACCACCTGTAGCTCAGTCGTCGAAGTTTTGGCAGCGAGAACATATCCTTTCAACCGCGAGAGCTCTCTGCAACTCAGGCCTACTTTTCATTCTAATTGTATAACTACCTGTCGTCTTGTCCATGCCCGGTACACGGACGGTAAATGCTTACCGGACTACGTCGATCTATCCGTTATCCTTTACCAATCTATCCTTGTCCTTCTCATGAGTTCATCTTCTCGCCCTGAATATGGTCCCCATGAGACTTCGTTGTGGCATGATACCGTGACTGTCTTAAACTCGCAACTGGCTCTTTTCCTTGTCTTATTGCAACTTATAACTCCGCTCTCTTCCTTCGCCCCGTCGAAATACATTCGCGCTACCATACACGCTTCATCGAGTGTGTCGATAAAATGATTAGTAGATTCCAGGCACCCCATATCATTGCCGTTCATGGAGAATGTGAGTGCTACTGACTATCAAGCGCGAGCAGATACGTGACCCGGAGCATGGCTCTAAGCTGAGGACTTATGCAAGATGAAGGAGTCACCAGCATCGGTGAATTTATTTCGAAATGCGGCAGTTGCAGGAGCCGACGTGTCACTCAGCTAGAAAGGCAGATAGTAATGATGAGGTCATTTTTTGGATGTTGCTCTCGCACGTTCTGGAAATGATATGAGGTCTCCGATCCGTAATAGAGGTCATACATGTAAAGGTAGAATAAGGGGCTACCAATTCAAAAAATTCAACAGGTAGTGTTACGGTGCCGCTTTCTAATCAACGGTTGCTCGAAATTAGATACTTTGCTATTAGACGAAGCGATCACCCAGAAGATCCCTCTGGCTTAGCTTGAGGTGAAGTTGATGCGCGTTACAGATTACATCCATCGATACAGATTAGATTGTTCTTTGAATATCAGAGCAATATAGGTACAATGAATCTCGGACCCAAAAGAGGTGACGATTACGCGAAATTTTCATGCGTGAGTTCATTGCTGACCTTCCACAAATCTTCCGCCAACTTTTCGTTCAGTACACGTGGGTCCGGGTTGTGTACTTGGCAATCGTGCAAGTAAGAGCCGGAAGGAATGGCATTGTCAAGGGCAGCAACGAGGACCGTGCTTGCCGCCTCATCGATGGTTTTCTGGCGCGCTGTGAATCCGCCCTCCCACTTCCCGCAAATTAGAAGGGGCATAATTCGCGCAATAAGTGTAAGAGCGGGGCCGATTCCCAGGTGAGCTGCGAGGTTGGTCCCGGGAACAACTGCCAATGGAAGAAATATGAGAAGAGCGTTCGGATCACGATCACTATCCACGTACGGCCTGGGTGCACTGCAACCGACTGAATTCCGCGCTTTCTCAGAGCTTTGCTGAATACAACGTTTGCGGCCTTGCCAGATCCATACGCAATCCAGATGTTGTAGTTTCGCTTCTGCCAGTTGGCGTCATCGAAGTTGCCCGGGAACATACGATGACCGGCACTGCTCGTATTAACGACAGTGGGCTGCGCATTGACGGTGAGTCGAAGCTTGGGTAGCAGAAGATTGGTAAAGAGGAAGTGGCTAAGGAGACAGTGCATGAGCAAAAGCAAAGTGACGATAACGAAGTGTGCTATGGCACGTACCCAATGTGATTCACACCAAATTGGTTTTCAATTCCATCCTTCGTCATACCAAATGGTTGAGCCATGATTCCTGTACTTCGTGGTCAGCTTGATAGTTTCATGTAAATGTGATGCAGACGGACCAGCATTGTTGATGAGTACGTCGACCCGTGGGATCTCATCATTCTCCATGATTTGACGCGCCGCACTCCGCACGCTCTCCTGGCTCGATAGGTCCAAGACAACTGTGACAACCTTGACGGTGGGGTGGTTGAGGGTGATCTCGTCAATCACTGTCTGAAACTTGGATGGTGTGCGGCCGGCAATGACCAGCGCAGCCGGTTCGCCTTTGGCGAGCGCGAGTAAGACCGCAGCACCTATACTGCCAGCGGTCGGGCCAGTTACAACGACTATAACAGAGGTAATTATCAGCCTCAATAAATGGATAGGCTTGTCCGATTAAACGCACAGATGCGGCCCTTGACGTTCTGAGGGAAGGCGGCGACGACCTCGGCGCCGGTGGTTGAGTCTTTGAATGCTGAGTAGGTGGCCATTGGGAGGCTGCGAGTGCGATGAGAGAAGGAGAGAGCTGCGATGTGAGTTCCTGGAGGTGCCGCTGAGGTCAGCTTTTATAAGCAAAAGAACGCAAGGTGACGTGCCGCCCAGTTGGCTTGCGAATAGTCGCGGCACGGCTTACCAAATGAGCATGACGAGATTGGATCCGCTCGTATCGCTGACTCATGCTGACACATCACTTCGATGGTTGCCTGCCGGCCGTCGACGTGGCTCTATGGCCGCTCGTATCAAAGTTCGTCGGTACTTGTGCTGCAAGAAGACCGCCCACCAGTGTCTCATCATGGGCAGCGAGCACGCTCGTGATTACCATGGTTTGTGGCTTCTCGTGTGCCTATGCGAGCATGCGGACTAGCAACTTGTCGGCCTTCGCCCAATGCCCCATCCTCATGCTCAACTCCGTCAACATCATTTCTATTCAGCGGAAAGGATGGGTCACGGTCCACGTTGTTTCCCTTGACCTCCATTCCGGAGCTTGATGCACTGCTCGACGACGAATGAAAGTGGGCAATTGGCACCGTGACGGAAAATGCTGGACGCGCAAGTCAACGGTACTTTTCGTTCTAAATTGTGTCACCCCGGGCCTGCGCTCTGGCAGATGCATTCGGTGCCCATCCATTCACCTGCTTCAGTAATCTACGTTGGGCCCACACTGTGCGCGTAGCAGAGACATGCGCCGTCCTTTGCTCCGAGCAGACACAAAGTGTCGTCTTCTATTCCGGACGTACTGATTCACGCCCGCGCACGCATCAGCCCGCTCTGCGAGGGGAATATAACAGCACCTCCCAAACTATCCGGATGTCCCAGTAGCATCAGACTACTTCTGCGCGGCATATAACCAGGAGGTCTTCGAGCAGGAGCCCTGAATCTGTGATGTGCTTACAAGATTCCCCAACTTCACAAGCATTACTCTTGTCGCCTATACGCAAGATTGGCCGAGATTCCGAGGAAGCATGGTCATCTAGTTTCACGCGTAAGGGCCTCGAGTCACCGACAACTACATGAACAAAGCCAGATTTCGGAAGCTTCACCTTGGAAGACTCATCTGCAGAGAGTTATAAGTTTTTGTCATGAAATTTCGATGGTCTGCCAGTAGATGGCCGGTGTCGGCGAGGGCAAGGTTAAGACGTCAACAGTTGAGTTACTACAAGCAGCAACAAACGCCTTGCGGATAGGGATACGATGGACGAAGTCCTAAGAGCCCAACAGCTTGATGCTTCAAGGCTGATCACTCTACAGAGAACAAAGCCCAGGAGGGATGAGGTGTATGTTTAGCAACGTGTCGCGGGCCGGGACTGGAAACGCGAAGTGTAATTATGCCCCAGCTGTGCTTGTACGATCTTAAGTGGCAACTAGTTAGGGTATTGAGCGGGCAGCGGCAAAAACGCGTGCGGCGTTTGCCGGTAAGAATATATCTTCTCGCTTTCAGAGATGTTGTCGCTTCTCTCGCGCGTCAAGGCGAGCTCTACCTTTCTTTCTAGTATTTATTATTCTAACACTGGATACCACAGAAGACACCAACAGCGTCAAGACTGAGTCTTGAGCTGACGCGTGGCGCAAGAACGCGAGCCATTCCACAGCCAAAACGCGCTCGCCCGCCGCAAGCATCAGAACAAGTGCGACCAGTATCAGCCATTGTAAACGCACCCCCTCCGCGCGGGAAATCTGCCAAGAAGTCTGCTGCGGCGTATGTCACGGTCAAAGGTTCACAATTCACATCTTTCTCAGGCGCATTTCTCTAACCTGGCCCCGATTCTGCTTAGCTATCCCAATTGAACGTGCACCGGTCTATGTCGAACTGTCCCATCTTATCACGCCCGAGGAAAACTTCAAACCCCAGGTCGTTGAGCTCTCTGCTGTGGTCTTTGACGAGCCTGCTCGACGCGACATTCTGCACCTCTGCCTCATGCACTACCGCGATGGCCTGCGACAAGGTTCCGCCAATACCAAAACGCGTGGTGAAGTGCGTGGCTCTGGGCGCAAAATCCGACCTCAGAAGGGTACAGGCAAGGCGCGTCTAGGTGACGGACAGTCGCCCATGCTCGTCGGAGGAGGTCGTGCGTTTGGCCCCAAGCCGCGCGACTTTGCGACAGACTTGCCACGCAAGGTCCGCGCAATGGGCATGCGTGTGGCTCTTAGTGCGCGTGTGCGCGAGGAGGCGCTCGTGGTGATCCCATCGTTTGCATGGCCGGGCACCAAGACCAAGGATTTTGCGCATCGGTTGCGTGAACTCAGCTGGGGCAAATGTCTTTTTGTCACGGGCGGTGGCGACGAGATTGTCAAGACCATCGAGCGCGTCGCAGGCAACATCGAGAAGGTCAAGATTATCAAGGTCGAAGACCTCAACATCCACGATATTCTGCGTTGGGATAGGCTCGCAATTGATATCGAGGCGGCCGAATATCTCGAAAACAAGTGGCACCCCACCTCTTGGTTCAACATCCCGGCGGCACCTCCGATTCAGCCCGTGGTTGCAGAGAAACTCCAGGCTATCGTAGCGTCACAGGAGTTTGCGGCAGGCAAGCGCGTCCAGTTCCCGCAGCACATGCTTTTGTAAACTCTCGTTGGACTTGTTCTTCTCTCGCCCCGATGCGATAAGTAATTGAGGGAGAAACACGTTTGCATGTTCAAATCGTATCAATTTACGATGATTGGGAGACAGTAGGATCCATAGGGAAGGAAGACTTGGTCTTGAAGAATGTCTGCCGCCTCGCCTCGCGCTGAATGGGGTTCTCCTGTGTCCTGCCGTCACCAGCAATTGTGCCACCAAATGCGTCATATGCACCGACAAGGCCGGCCATGGCGATGCAAGAAATGCAAGCGGTAGGAAGTGAGCGCGCTACGAGATAGGAAGGTCAATACGAAATATCTGTGATGAAGATGCGCCAAATCGTGACGCACCACGCAAGCCAGCAGCCATGCCAACAGCGCAACCACCTGCAGCACCGTTCCAGGCATCGGTCTTTTCGCGGAGGTTGGCAGTGATCGAATCGGTCAGAGCAAAGGATGCGCCAACGGACGCTGCAGCAACGTCGAGACCATTCAGGACTTTTAAATGATCATAAATACGCGCGCATGCCTACCGAAGAATGCAATAGTACCGCCAGAGCGGGTAAAGATGCCCCATGCGCCGCGGTTGTGCGAGCTGAGTGCGTTCTGAACGGCCGCGACGAGCACACCAGCGCCGCCGAGCTGTGCAGCAGCAAACCCAGTGTTAATCCATACTGGCTTGGGTTCGTATGCCCCAGAGTCTGTTGGCTTGGTTGGGGTGTCGGACGACATGGCTGTCCGCGCGCGTGCGTGCGGGTGAATTGAGAGTGCGAGCAATTGATACTCCGAGCACGCGGATTGGACCCACACCCTCGCTTTCTCTCTTAGACGCACGTTCTCCCTACCACTATGACGAAACTTCAGCGAATTTATATTGCCCGTCACGGATTCCGGCTCAACTGGATGAGCACTAATTGGTGGGTATCGAGTGACTGGTGCAATTATGCAGACGTTCAAACTTCAGTGCTCATGACTGTCGTGTTCTCAGGACGACCCCCACAATGCTCCCTCGCGACCCACCTCTCGCAGCCTTTGGCTTGGTAAGCATTATATAGTCTTTCCCAGTTCACGCGCTCATTCAAATCATTACAGACTCAGGCAGAAGAGCTCGCAGCCTACTTCGAAGCGATGTCACCCGAGGAGCGCCCAACAGCAATTTTCTCCTCCCCGTTCTGTTTGTTGTTCTCCTTGCACGGCTGAGATGCATTCTCACCGTGTTCTGTAGACCGCTGCATCCAGACCTCGACGCCAGTGGCCAAGCAGCTCGGAATTCCACTCTACATTGAACACGGTCTGTCGCCTCGTCGTCATGCTCGCTCCTCACTCTTCACTCAACCGACTCCCCGACGCAGGCGTTGGTGAATGGTACACACCAGTTATCTCTAACACCGGCCTGCACCCTCGGCCGACTAATGCGACCGCCCTCAAGGCTATTGTGCCCACCGTCGACGACTCATGGTCGTCGACCTGGTACGTCAGCCGTAATGGCGAAACTGTTGACGAACTCTATGCCCGTACTCGCGGATTCCTCGGTGCATTTGTGCCACGACTCGAGTCCACCACAGAGGGCCACGAGAGGATCCTCCTTGTGGGACATGCAGCAAGTGCAATTGCGCTTGTCCACTCCCTGGTCGGGGATAACATGCCGCTCCGCGTCGGCTGTGCGACAGTGTCTGTGTTGGATCGTACCAAAGACGATGACGTGCTAGCTGCGTGGACGCCCGTGGGTGACCTTGCGATGGGAGATTTCTTGTCTGGAGGCGTGCAGAGAGATTGGGGGATGGAGGACGTGCAATTGCAGGGTGGCGAGGTGCGGGTAAGCATACTTCATCCTATCAACCACTAAACACAAACACAGGTCATTTCGGAGCCCGGAGAACCGGTCAAGGAAGGCGATACCGACACCGCAGTCGGACTGCACTGGTATCCCAGCATGTCGAAGATGTAGAGGCACACGTTGCATGACATTAGACGAGTCGGGGTTTCGAGACCGACCTTCTGCCCGAGCTCCGCGGCCGCAAGCAACGTGCGCATTGCTCCTTGTACTGCGTGTTCAGCAGCAATACACACTGCGCTCAAGCACAGAGTTGCCCTTGTCTTGCCTTTGTCCGAGTCACGCAAAGACCCGGCTAGGTGGTTGCAACTTGTTCTTTGATAGGTCTGTGTCGCGCTGCTGCAACGACGACCGGGGAAACCAGCGGGTGCGGTGGCACATATGTTCCGACCATGAGCCAGGACACGATATGATTGCGTCAGCGTTGGTAGGTGTGATTGCGAGCGTGGCGTTTGGCATCGGGCTCGGCTGTCTGAAACCCGTCTCGCGATACAACAAAGCCGACCAGCCGAAACCAGAAACCAGCACGCACAGCGGTATAGTTTGAAGTATGCATTGGCTAGAGCGGCACCAGGGACAGCAGTATGGAGTGGCGTTGGCTCAGACGGCATGAAGCCTGCCTGCCACACCTCACCCAGAAACGTTTGGCGGGGAAACGCTCGGCCAGGGAAGTGGCGCAGGGACAAAGCCTGCCGTGCTTCAACGCACTGCGACCACAGCTGGATGGAACCCTATCCACTATGTACCAACGAGCGCAGCAGCAAGAACCTGAGGTCTTCACGCAGGGACAACGAGCGTGAGCAGCAGCTTTCTGCTCGTTCCTCATGTGCAGATTGGTGTGTGGTAGCACGCAGGCAGCACGCCCTGAACCGGTCGATTGTAGCGGCGTTATGCTATGCTTGGCGAGCTGACGGAAGGGACGAACCGAACCAACACGCTTGTACCATTGAGCAAGCACGGCGATACCGCAGCCACTGGTGCGGCAGCACTGAACCTCGTTTCACCCAGATACAACGGTACATGCTCAGCAGCATGAGACTGTGATCTCTGGCGTGAATGCAGGCATATGACCTGCCATGCCCTCGTCTACTAGTGCACGATCCCCAAGCGGTGGTGGCGGTCGCCAGATGGTGTTGTACACGGCGCACGAAGCCTAAGCGGTCTACTCACAAGTCGGAATGTGGTGAGTCCGGCGCGGCGGCTGCGGCGTCGTGTGAGGAGTGAGGACAGAGCGATGTGACCTCGGTTTTGGTCGAGCACCGTGTCACGTTTGTCACTTGCGGCAGCCAATTGCCGGAGGCAGACAGGGCTCATGACTGGCTCCAACACAGCTGGATAGACACAGTGGCGAAATTAAAGCTTCAACAACAGCCTGAGAGTCAAATCCCAATTTGCCAGTGTAAGCTCTGACGGCATCCAACATGTGGGGCGATGTCACGGGCCTTGCGACCTGGCAGGTGGTAATGACTTTCGGGGTCCGAAACCTCGTTTTACACCCGCTCGCTCAGACCAGACGCTGCGGAAGCAACGGATTGCCCGTATGTCCCTGACCAGTGGATGGGCGCATCAAGCACAAAGCAGCATGCGACTACGTAACTCCAGGGGAGATACGCATTAACTACACAGTGCCAAATCGGTAACGACCGTGTGGCGCATGGGCATGCGGCCTACACGCTGTCTGTTTGTTCTATACTTCCAGCATGCGGATTGGACCGGGTCCACTCCTAGATCTTGGGCACCACCAACGTGCGATCACCCATCGTCGCCAGCCACGCACGAGACCATGCAGGTCATCAACAGCACCATCTCGAGCGACATCTTTACCGATCAGGTCATCTCTCCTGTTACTCTCATTGTTCTGGCCGTCCTCAGCGTGCTTCTCGTGCGCGAATGGATTCTTCAGCATGCGCCGCGCAGCGTGTTTGATGAGAAACCTGTGGGACTGGATGAGCAGCCCGTTACTGAGGAGGCCCAAGCTGACCTTCCAGTGAGTGAGGATGTCGCCGCTCAACACGTCGCTCCAGGCGCTCTTGGATGCGCTGCTTCCCCTACCAAGACGACGAGACTTCGGAGAATCTATATTGCTCGTCACGGACTCAAGCCCAACAGGTTGGGTACAGACTGGTGAGTATCAATAATTATGTAGACGTTCAGTGCTCATGCCGATTTTGTTCACAGGACGACTCCCACGATGTTACCTCGCGACCCACCTCTCGCAGCTGTTGGCCTCGTAAGTACTGCAGATATCGACATACTACACACGCTCAGCCGGATCGCCACAGACCCAGGCAGAGGATCTCGCCACCTACTTCGAATCGATGCCACTCGAGGAACGCCCGACGGCCATCTTCTCTTCGCCCTTTTGTGAGTCCCTTCCCTGCACGGTTGAGCCGCATTCTTACCGTGCTCTATAGATCGCTGCATCCAGACCTCAACGCCAGTGGCCATGAAGCTCGGAATTCCTCTCTACCTTGAACACGGTCAGTCGCCTCGCCTCGTTTCTCGAGTACTGTAATTAAATCGGCCCTCAACGCAGCCCTCGGTGAATGGAACACGCCAGTTGCTCCTGGCACTGGCCTACACCCTCGCCCGACTAACGCAACGGCCCTCAAAGCGATCATACCCATCATCGACGACTCCTGGTCAACGACCTGGTATGTCACTCGCAGCGGCGAGACTGTTGGTGAATTCTACACCCGCACTCGCGGGTTCCTCAACGCATTTATACCAAGAATAGAAACTACCACGGAAGGCCACGAGAGGATCTTGGTTGTGGGTCACGCAGCAACTGCGATTGTGGCTCTCCATTCACTGGTTGGAGAGAATATACCGCACCGCGTCGGGTACGCGACGGTGTCGGTCTTGGATCGCATCAAGGACGACGTACTGGGGGCGTGGACGCCTGTGGGAAAGATTGCAAGGGGTGACTTTTTGTCCACGGGCATGCTGAAGGATTGGGGAATGGAGGACGAGCCGTTGCAGGATGGCGAGGTGCGGGTGATGTTGCGTCTTTGAGTTAAACGCTGACTAGAAACACAGGTCCTGCCGGAACCAGGAGAGCCGGTCAAGGAAGGCGACACTGACACTGCCGTCGGATTGCAATGGTTCCCCAACAAGGTTTGAGAGATGTAAATTTGGGCATACAGGTTGTAGGGTAGACGAGTTGGTTCTCGGAATAGATGGAAGACTCATTCTTGAGGTCCGCGAGAGTCGGATACCTGGTCATTCCGCGCGTTTCGTCCCCATCGTTGACTGCCCCGTTCGCGTTCGTCGCGGAAGTCGCCACGGGACTGAGCTATGTACGGTGGTGCACGGTCATCTGTCCGAACCCATGCTGGAGACCTCGACCTTCGAATGTCTCTGTCATCTCGGTCCCTACGCTGTGGTCTTCTATCTGCATCCCGAGGTCTATCACGGTCTCGTCGTGGGGAACGAGACCGCGAATGGCGGCGATGCGGTGAGCGTGACCTCGAACGTTTACGACCTTCGACCCGTTCTGCACGTCGGCGTTCCTTGTGCTCGCGCTTCTCCTCCTTGCGTGCATGTTTCTCCTCCTTGCGAGCCCGTTTCTCTTCTTTACGTCGCGCCTTGTCTTCGCGCGCTACTCGTTTCTCGGCATCGCCAGCGACGTCGGCTTGTGCAAGGGGATGGTCGTCTGGGAGTGGAATGGCCGTGACTGGTATGTTGGACATTTCGCCTGCTTTAGGCGCAGTTTTGAATCCACTGCAAAGGGCAAAGTCACGTCTTCAGTACCTAGTTTGGTTAGGGGAAAAAACTTTAGTAAACGCACAGTTGAATATCAAGCAAGTCGGCCTCGGCAGCCTTGATTCTGCGAATCTCCTCTGCACGCGCGAGGTCCGTGTCCTTGCCGTCACGCGTGTACCAATGTACATCCTGGGCTTTCTGCCAGCGACCGGTCGGGGCGTTGATTGAGTGACCGAGATAATTCTGCGACAGGCTGCATGAGCACTCTAAGCTTATTAGGCTTCAGAGTCATTGTCGCAACAAACCTCTCTGTCTTTGTCCGCAGAAACATCTGTCCACTTGAACTCGGCAGCACCACCACGGGTGCCGCCGCGAATGGGTCCGTCGTAGAGATCCATGCGTGAAGGTGAAGGCAAGAGGCTGAGCCACGGCCGAGCGGAGCGCGAAACGCGGTCAAACCTCTTGCTCGCTTATCCTGTTCGTTTCTTTCACAAAGCGCGATGTTTAGCGCATATCAGCGGATCAGCACCGTGTCGGCGTTTCTGACGTCGTGCGCGATGGTTTTGGTCGCACTGATCACACTCGCGTCACTGCCAGCGCCAAAGAACGTGTCCACGTCGATACTCGTGGTCAACCCCACCAAAGTGTGCGTATCCGTCTCAACATACGCATGTTGATATACATGTACTAATCTGCGAATGTGCTTGTAGGATGCCGGCGAGACGTGGAGCGTATGGACGCGAGGAGGAGGTCGCATTCTTCAAATTCGACTATGCAGCTGGTGTGTTGCGCCACGCTACATATATGTTTCCAAATCACCTCTTCTGACTCGCGTGCGTTACAGACCTGCAGCCTTTGTTTGATTGGAACACAAAACAACTGTTCTTGTACCTCGTCGCGGACTACACCAACTCGCAAGGAGTAAGTTAGCACTTGACCATATCGTCCTGTTTGTGTCTGACACGACTGCAGGTTC
>Ga0247815_10001512_pt1 | contig 17768 bp, 27 predicted proteins | sample UWRJL194509B1_FD_181014 | JGI IMG/M metagenome (GOLD analysis project Ga0247815, IMG submission 181014) | Plant litter microbial communities from Arlington Agricultural Research Station in Wisconsin, United States - UWRJ-L194-509B-1 | ecosystem: Environmental > Terrestrial > Plant litter >...
TTATAAGCGCAAACGGACATATAACCCCATTTATCAATAACTAATACTGGCTCATCTTGATTAGGTAATTTGTGTATAACATCAATCCATTGTTCGTTATTCATAAATACCTCCTATTTCAGTTATAAATGGTTCTTGCTGTAATTCACCATCCACATCGATATGTTGCGGTCTATGCCCATCAGCATACGAAATATGGCACCTGATTTTATTAACCCCGTACTCGAAGACTATTTTATATCCAAAGTGCTTACAGATCCTTTCAGCCTGACCATGGATATCGGCCTTTTTCATTTCCTTTGGGAAAAAGCCAACTTTTCTGAGGGTATAGAAATCGAAGAACTCTTCTAAAAAGTTTTTCAATATCCTATCGCGCTCTTTAGCTTCAGATTTTGATTTCTCCTTTTTCATCTTCTGACGCTCTTATCGGTTAATACTTCGCCTGCTTCATTAACCGTCCGATAACCGTAGTCATCGCCACCTAAGCTGATCCAAGCCATTATTTCGTTGTTCCAGGTGCTTACTGCTACCCAGTTAAGACCGTTAAAAAATTGTAGTGTTATCATGTTTAATTATTTGTATTATAAGAGTATGTTTGGCCATGACGCGAGATCAAGGCAAAATGATGTTAATACTATTTATTTTTCTAGTACTTCTGTGGGCGGTGAAGTATTATGGACACATAATTGGCCTATCTACACCCAGCAGATGGAATGGATCTCTAAAAGGGCTTTAAGTAGCACTGTTATTAATTCTTTTTCCATTTCAATCTATTTATGCCTTGCGGCGGTTACTTAACAGAGCGGGATTCGAACCCGCAAACCCGTTTCATGAGAGCTTTTTAAGCGTGCACGCCTCTCATGCAGGAACATCCTTGTGCTGCGCATACCGTTGCGCCATCTGTCAATTTATTTATTACATATCGGGCACCTTACCCAAGCTCTTACATCGTATTCCTGCCCGCAGCAGGTGGCCCACACCTCGTGGTTCAGTACGTATTTGCTCATTAATTCAAAATAATCAGTTCCATTTTCTCGAAGTGTATGTGTGTAGGAACACCTTGGCAAACAGCGCATATAGCTTGTCCAAGATTAGGCATTAAAGTGTCAGCAGTCCATCCTTGTGGCGTTCTTACCTCCGTTTCATACACATCACCGTTACGCATTGTGATAAAAACTGTCATCGCTGTGGGTTTGCCTAAAAACAGGTCAATACAGTCAGACGTTCCCGGAGCCCACGTCATTTTTAGTTTAGATGCTTGATTCATAATCTAACACCAGTTGAAAAGCCTGGCACTACAAAACCCCGCCTTTATCTCAGGGCGGGGCATTTGCTATTTGTCTAGCCTCTTAGAAAAGGCTTCTAATCGATCAGATAATTCTTTATCGATGCTATTGCCTTGGTCCAGTTGCTTAATGGCGATGTATAGCCCTTGCTTCAAATCTTCGATATCCTGTTCGGTTAGTTCTATATTCATAGTTATATTGTTAAGCCCGGAGATTAGCCGGGCGGTGTGGTTAAATTTGTTCCGTGACGTTAAGATCTTGATCCATTAAATCCTTGATCATTTTCCACATGAGAGGAGTAATCGTTTTACCATCAATGATTATTGATCCGTTTTTTTTATCAAGTAATAAACTTGCTGAGTCTTCCTCTCCATCTCTACTGATGTAAACCTCTGCATATTGCTCGTGGTCCATAGCCTCCATCTTGATTCCACTATCTTTGTCTTTAATCGTTATGTCTTGCATATTCGTAAACCGGCTTGTTTGATTCGGTATTCAAATGTACAATTATAATTGTACATTACTAATTATTTGTACAATTATTTTTGTACAATATTTTTACTACATTTGACAATGGACTACAAAGACTACCTCATCAATCATTCACCAATTGAACTATCGTACATCGCCGGTAAGATGTGGCCGGAGAATAAGGCTGCTAAATCGTACCTAAGCAAAAAGCTTAGTGGAGAAAGGCCCTGGACTGAAAAGGATAATGCCCTTGCTAAGAAGGTCATCAACGAACTAGGCGATGAACTCAGTAAACTATAACCCATACACCATCATTGCAGCATCCCGGGCATGGTTTGAAGTTCTGGCGGACCAACCCGTAATCATCTTAAACTTCTTTGCGTCTACTTTCGTCTTGATCTGAACAGGCGCAACCAGGTCAAAGCTGATGCCTTCAGATTTCAAGAACTCCTCCCATTGCTTGCACTGGATCTTGATTGCTCCGGCACCCTGCTGCTTAGCATTTGAATTAAGACCATAGCGCTTTCGTTTACGGGCGTCTTCAACACGAACAAATAGTTTGTTACCATCCTTATCCGTAATAGCCTTGATCTTCTTGATAGCTTCGAATGCTTCATGAACTTTGACGGTGGAAACCATCATTAATTCTTTGGTCTGCTTGCAATACACTGCTAAACCAGTCAATGTGCCTGGATCAATTCCCGCAACTAAAGTCAATACCACCTTAGGCAACTCTACTCTGTAATGCAATCCCTTTTCCTTCTCACTGCTTCTGTTTGGGCTCATGGTTGTTTGGTTTATTTAAAATTCTTCGTTTACAGCTTGGTCAATTGTCCGCCCGAATTCCTTCAGGTCATCAAACCATTCTACGAGCCCGAGGGCCATTGCTCTGTTGACGACTAGTGGATCTTCTGACGCATTGATTAGCAAATGTTCATAGGCAGCATGCATCCTCCTTTTCTCAACCGGCGTTGTTGCCTGCTTAGGATCAGCCTCCCTTTTGATCTCAATAAGGGCTTTGGCTTTAAGCTTGTTTCTCCTGGTCTCATCAAAATTGATTAGCCTAGACCTCCTGAGAATCTTGAAAACAAACGTTGCTTCAATAGGCTGGATAGGAATACCGCTCAAATAATTTGCATATAGCTGGCGCAACCTGACTACAAAGTTTTCCCATTGCTGTTCAGGAGTTGGTTCAGGTTTCGGAAGCTCCAACTGCTGATCAATATTTAGCTGAATTACTTTGGCATCTTTCCGGTTCTCACTCGCGAGGTAAGCACGAATCCAACCGGTGACAGTTGCAGGAGCAATACCAAAGAAATCCCCATACTGCCTATCTGATCCTCTTTTGATTGCAATACTGACCTCATCGATGGAAACTGCCTGGTATATTTTTTCGCTGTTTAAAAAATCGGTAAGGTAAATTTGAAGCTTCAAAAATTCCTCTACACCAGGTGCTTTAAAACCTGTATGATAGTAGGCTTTGGTCAGGGCATCTTTTAATTTATTTCCGATCTCGTATGGCGCAAGAACACAAATTTTCGGGCTTTTGAATGCTTCCATAAGCTCCATGCAAGCAATTGAGGGTGTAGATATGATTTCTCTAGCAACTGAGACTGATTGTGAGAATCCGCTTAATTGTATTTCTTTCATGGGTTTTGATTTTGATTATTGATGTGAGCCTGTTTTTGTTGTTCCCAGTATTCTGTACTTGCAGAATGAAGATCAAGGACCGCCTCTGCTTTTCCTTTTGGTTTTTCCTCACCCGTTTCTTTCCGGGTCTGCTTTTTTATCCAACTGTAGCAATGACTGCGTGCGTCATTCAGATCCCTCTTATCTTGACCAGCTGCTCTCTGCTCGTCGAAAAACTCTGTCACCCAACTTTTCGCTTCTTCCAAATTTTTTAAAGAAAGCTTTCTGGTCATGTGCTCCTGCCAAATTGTGCTTTGGTTTAAGCAAATAAATTCGACGTCATCCATGGAAGAATAAACCGAAGAATTGCCAAGTGGAACAGGTGTTTTTTGTGGGCGACTTTCCTCTTTCTCTCCTCCCTCTTCTCCATTTTTTACATTAAGCATGCTTTCCTCTATATCGTTAGATATGTAGTCGTCACCTCGTGATACCTTTATTTCGTTTAAGGTGTCATTTACTGATACCTTTAGTGACACCTTTTCTTCAGTTTGGCTGTCATTTGGTGATACCTTTAATGTGCTTAAAAGGTGTCCGTAGGTGACACCTTTAACCGTATCATTGATAGCATAAACAGTATTGATCTTGCGGCCATCACCAGAATTAAAGTCTATTAATCCATTCGATTTTAGCACCTCTCTTGCCTTCTTCATTGCGTTCACACTCATGCCGGCACAACCAGTTAAATGATCATTACTGAAGTTAAATGGGTTCTTTCTATGAAGATCATTCCACTTAAAAAGCAGGGAGAAATAAACAGATTTCTCATTCGGAGTGAATGAAAACTCTCTGTTTATCTTCCAGAAGTGGTTTAAAAGGTCAATGTAATTCATAGAATGTGGGCAGCTAAAATACTAAATTTATTACTTCATATTACCATTTGGTAATTATAATTCCAAAAAAGCTTCCGCTTCCATGGACCTAAGATCATTTGTGTTGCACATGAACTGTATTCCCTTACGATCCCTCACCTTGGAATTACCAGTGCCAGTGTGCATACTAATTATGGTTACCTCTTCGGTCATGGCCCGCAATGTGGCCTCAACTCTGGACCTATGATTAGTAGATCCAGTTAATTTCATTGTACTGCTACCTGGTACCAGTATTGCTTTTTCTCCGTCTTTCATATACTTTTATTCTTAATATTAATCTGTACAGTAACCCCCATGGCAGCCACCACCTCTCATTTGGAACATATCTGTTTGAATGCCGATATCCCGTATATCCTTCATGGCCATTGTATGGTGAAATGTAGACTTATCATCCTTCATCATTTCAATCATCACCATAGAGTTCATTGTCGCGGGCTGAGTTTCAAAATTTTGCCTTAGCTGTTGTGGATGCTTCCAGAAACAGAACTGGCAGTTACTATCTAAGGCAAACTGTACTGGCTTATCTTTCCAAAATCTTTGAACATCGGCCTGATCAATATCATCTTCAATCAATGGAAATTCGCCAACTCTGAATGGAATATCTGTCCATCTATGACGATGAGGTACGCTCCATCCATTAAAATAACCGTTTCCACTATCTTCTAACCTGGTAGATTTCATATTGCCAGGAACATGTTCCCAGTCATAAACAAATTCACAGTGAGTCGAGTAATTGAACATATCATTGAACCGATCAGCGCGTTCCGCTTCATCTGACCTGAAACCTATACGCATTTTACACGGTAAAGAATGGTACATGAATAGATGTTCAAATATCGGTTGTATCTTAAATTTAGTAGTGCACCACCTCCTGTTTTTACTTGGAAGCATGCCCTTCTCATCAACTAGGGATTGAAAACCTTGACCCCTGAGCCAGACTATTTCGCGTCCAGTCATTTGTTCCAGGTCGAACATGGTTTTTATTATGATAGGATCCTCTGCGGTGCCCATGAACTCATTCTGATGGCTACAGTATTTCTGCAGCTTATCATTTACCATTTGTCTAACCTTGTTGTCAATCTTGAAAGTAGTTGAGCCAGCATTTGCATTGTGACTATCCAAGCATACCAATGCAAAAAGCGATACGTCTGCTGGGTAGTGAACTTCCAAATAAGAGGATGTCTTTCCCCCTGATAAACTATTTACTGTGATCATAATTTTAGTATTGTGATTTAACACAGTGTCCGTGACTCATTTTATATTCCTGCAGCTGCTCGTTTGTCCAGTGTCCAAATTCCTCAATCGCTTCTGCAAGTATCTCAGGTAGATATTTCAAACCTTTCACCCCTAAGTTGCGCGGTACGCCTGGATTGCGTTTTAGTTTATTTATTTCGTAAACCACAAAGATTTTATAATCATCAGGATGAAGGCGGTACATCCATAGTAATTCCTGCGGGGTGAGAAATGGGCAAAACTTACAGTTCGACGGAGGTGGTAGTGGCCATGGCGTGACATTTATATAATCCTGGGCCATCCGCCTGTCAATCCCTTCAATGATCATAGGGTAAAACCTATTAATGCAATTGGTCATCCAAACGTTGTTACGCTTTTTAGGCTTGATAAACATATCCATCTGGGCAGCTTTCTTTCTTGCTTTAGTAACGGCCACCCTTCCTTCTTCGCCTGCAGCAATACCTATAATTACTTTGATCTTTCCATAATCAGAAAAGAACTTAGTTATCCATTTCCGGTTACGAGTGCTATTAGGTACATCCTGATCATAGATAGCCGCCGCAATCCAGACGTTCAAGAAGTTGTAAAATGGCTTGATCTTTAGATTATCTGTACAGCTCCGGGGCATCATCATCGACATGATCGAATTGTTCTTGATCATCTGATGTTCCAGTGATGGCCATGTGCGAGGATGGAAACCCATATCTGGAGTGATAAAATAAAACTCGATGCCATTATCCAAACATAGGGTCCGTATGAATTCTATATGCTCATAAGTATAATGGTGCTCATTACCTGTATCACTCATCAAGACAAGGAGCCTTCCTTTCACGAATTCAGCCCGATATGTAGAATCCCGGATGATCTTGTAAAGTATGTAGGTGCTATCCTGACCACCACCAAAAGATAGTACTGTTAAGGCTTCCATTAAAAAGAATCCTCAGCTTTATTGAAAATACCCAAACCTGACCTTAGTCGGGAATTAGCTATTTTGATGTAAAAAGGGTTAAGTTCAAATCCTGCGAAATGACGATTAAGTTTAGAAGCTACCAGTGCTGTTGTGCCTGCTCCCATAAAAGGATCAAGTACAACTCCATTTTCAGGAGATCCCGCTTTAATGCAATCAACAATAAGCTTCTCAGGAAATGTGGCGAAATGTGCTTCTTTAAAAGCAGTAGAAGCTACAGACCATACAGATCTCTTGTTGGCCATAGATCCCTCCCACGGTACACTGCCACAAACATTAGAAGCAGAGTCCTCTGGGCATCCCCGTTGTACCCCCTCTTTCCTTTTTTTGTTTCCACTTCTAACTGATCTATGCTGAGCATGTGATTGACCGGGCAATATATGCTCAGATACGGGCCCAGAACGTTCAAATGAAGCCGCTCTGCCTTTCAACTCTTGAACTACAGGTGTTTTAATAGATTCATAGTCAAAGTAGTACTTTGGTGACTTGGATAGCAGGAAGATGTATTCGTGTGACTTTGTACACCGATCAGTTACGCTTTCAGGCATACAGTTCTTTTTGGCCCAGATTATATCTTGTCTTAAATACCACCCGTCAGCCCGTAAAGCGAAGGCCAGCATCCACGGAATACCGATCATGTCTTTTTGTTTCAAATTTAGGATCTTGTGCTTTTTAGGAGGTGTACCTGCTTTTAAGGCCTTGCCGTTATGAGATCCCCCTCCAGGCTGACTATTACCACCGTAATACGTGTCGCCGATATTAACCCATAATGTTCCTGATTCTTTCAGTACACGCTTAACTTCACGGAACACATCTACCAGTTTTGATATAAATTCTTCAGGAGTTGTTTCCAGTCCTAGCTGCTGGTCATTACCGTAGTCCCTTAACCCGTAATATGGAGGACTGGTCACACACATATCTGCAATTCCAGCTGGCATTGCTTTCAAACCTGTTAAGCAATCGGATTTAATTATATTATTTAGGTAATTCATTTTCGGGTCTTAAATTAAGGCGGGGCGATTGACCAGATCAAGGGTTGTTTACGACCCCGCCTTTGGTTTATAATTGAACTATTAAATTTTAATTGATGCCGAGAATAGTTTCGATGATTCTCATTGTATCGGGAGCAAAGTCCTTGCTGTACATCCACTGGAGGTAACCGGTGTCAAACTTTGCCTTAGTGCCTTTCTTGCTGCCGAAGTTGAAAACGATGTCACCATCTTTATCGATTGAAAACTTACCAGAAAGATCCAATACCGGTTTATCATGGTTACAGAATAAATGCATTGCTTCCATGGTATCAGGAAGGTCCTTATACTGGTCTAATTGCTGCAGGAACACATCTACTGTTGAGTTGATATCAGCAATCGCTGAATGGGCATTCTCCATTTCGTAGCCGAGGTAGAACTTCACTGCTGCAGATAACGTCCGCTGCTCCTTGCGTTTGAATATATTCCCGACATCGACAAACCTCCTTGTGGAATAATCCAGAGTTAGGCCTGCTCGAAGGAATTCATTATACAGCATCGGTATGTCGAACCTATTACTATTGAATCCGCCGAAATCACAATCAAAAAGGATAGACCAAACTATAGCGGCAATTTCTAAGAAATTCGGCTCGTCAGCTACGTCTGCATCACTTATGCCGTGGATTGATGTTGACTCCGCTGGTATCAACATCTGTGGATTAATTAGCCAGGCAAAGTGTTCCCGGCTAAAATCTGGATGAAGTTTGCATATGGCTAATTCTACCATTCTGTCGTTGGTGGTATCTAAACCGGTCGCTTCTATATCAAAGAAGGCGATGGGCCTGCTGAATTTTAAACTCATGTTGTTGCTTTAAAATGTGGATGAAACTTATTCAGGGTTGCTGCCCTTATGATTTGTAGTATGCCTGGAACCTCACAGTATCCATATATTGAGGCGATTTAAGTAAACCATCACCGAAACCCGCTAATGATTCTGCACCTGGCTCTTCAAGCATCACCTGGCTATCTACAGCTTTAGGTAATCGGAAGCAGATAACCAGAGGAAAGTTAGCCTTAATATCTCCATTGATGATTTTAACAGAAGCACGTTGCGTTCCGGCCATAATACGGTAGCCAGCTGACCGGCTTTTCTGCACAAGGATCTTTAAATTTTCATCCAAGGATTTGAGCGTATCGACGGTTTTCATTACCATTTTAGGCTCAGGAGGCATAGGCATACCCATCATCTTTTTAGGAGCATAGAAGCCTACTTGTACCAGATCTTTAATTTCAAGATCCTTTCCCTTTCTGGATTGATCCAATGCATCGGCGAACTCATCAAAGATGATCAGTGTTTTTTCAACGAACTTTGATTTTACCCTTTCATTCATCTCCTCAACCAACCGCTTCATCTCGTTTTCGATATCCAATATCTCATTGAATACCGTTACGCCTTTCACACCATTGTAGCTGGTAAACTCAAATTTTGGATCAAGGATGATGATTCTGATTCCTGCGAGAATTGCAAATTCAATTGTTGACCTAATTGATACAGATTTACCAGATCCGGTAGCACCGCCTACCAAGGCATGAGGAGTTGAATGATTATCCAGATCCCAGTAGATCACGTTACCAAAGTTGTCTTTGCCGATTGGAATTTTTAAGCCTACCAGATCGCTATCATCAAATAATAAATCTCTGTCTCTCTGTTTACTTGATTCAATGGATAAATATGATTTTCCGTCATACATAGTCAGATCCTTAGAAATCCTTACATTCGAAACATTGAGCTGATTTGCGATGTCAAGCCTGTGATTTTGGATTGAGGCAACTTTAACACCGGCATTAACTTCTAACAGGTACGTGTTACTTGAATATCCGTCAAACTGGTGTGCTACTCTTACGATAGTGCCGAATGATCTTAATACGTGTTCAATTTTTTCCTGAATTGTCATGTTCTTATCGCTTAGGTCGTACTGAATGAAATCAGACGCGCTTTTTTTAAATTCTTTAATTATTCTTGGATTGATGCTGCCAAGTGAAGCGTCTCTTATTTTCTTAAGCCGTTTGGAAACCATCTCTTTTTTATTGTCACTGACGTTGAAGTCGCCTACCTCTGCAATCATAGTTTTGCACCAGAAGTCATATAGCTCTGCTTTATCCACAAAATTGTCAGAGTCGTTGATCAGGTAAACGTAATCCGGATCGCTGACCGCCGATATCATACGCTTCAATGGTTCGTAAAGGATAGCCTCATATAAGCGTCTGGTGTCTTTATCCATAACTACTGGATACTTTGCCAGTTGAGGAGAACCGTCCTTATTCTTCGAAGTCTTATTCTCAATAAACCACACCTCATCTACTACCTCACCTGTTTTTGCCTCAAAGCAGCTTACATAAGTCATTGCCTGTACTCCTATTGCAAGTTTTATCGCCTGTTCATCAGAAAAAGCAGCTTTTGATTTATGGTCAATGATTACCACTCGGTTATCATGTGTACGAATGACTAAATCAATCTTTGCATGGCAAGGAAGAGGTATGTCTACACCATTGATGGAAAGGAATTCATCACAGTAAATCTCCACATAAAGCACCTCCGCAATCTGATCCTCATAAGTGGACAACTCTCCGAAGAAGTTCCGCAGTAATGTCGCGCTAACAGTTGTCGCCTTTTTCATGCAGTCCTCTACCGTTGGGCTGGTCTTCTGGATCTTCCAGATGTAAGCAGGCCTCTCATCAATGTATTCGAAGGCAAACTTTTCCAAATCAGCAATATCAAATCTCACTTCTTCGTGCCAAGCAGTGAAGTATCGGTCCAGCGCAAAGTGATATGCGTTCCCAGATACAGATGATGCAGAGGATTTTGACCGCTGACCATATATATGGATCATTTCAAATGCTTTCTCATTACGAGAGAACTGATTTAGCTTTGAATAGCTCCAGGAGTCTACCAGATAGTTGGACAATAAATTGTCCAATTGATCGGGGTCATATGACCGATATATACTTAGTTCTCCCATGATTATGGCATTTCTGGTTTAATATCGCCTGCTGGGTTTTGCTTATCTTTCAGATCAGCTTTCTTGTCTGCTCCTGTTTTTACCGCAGGTTTAAATACAATATCAGCGGTTACATCTCCATCCTTAAGAGCCTGCCCAACACCAATAAGTACAACTACATCACCTTTTGTTAATTGATCGATTTTAGCCTTTCCGACTAGAGCTAGTACATCAGCTTCCTCTTTGCCATATACCTTTTTAAATCCTGCAAATACATCCTTGATCCTTTTAGCAAAGCCCTCTTCATCACCAAGGATCTTTTTCTGCGAGGCTTCATAAACCTTATCCACAATGGCACGAGGGATGATACCGAATATTGCATTACGCAAAGCAATGGCATTTGCAGCATTACCGGTTACTGTGATCATATCATCACTCATCCTACCGGTTTTAGTCATGATACTACGTTTTACTTCTACTTTAAGGGCCGCGTTATTTTCTAAGTCCCAGATTACTGATTGGCTAGTAATGTCCCGCTGTCCAATTTCAATCACTTTGGTTTCACCACGAATGTTACCCCAATTCTGCATTAAAATTTTTGCTAGGTGAACACTCGGGCCTGTGATAGCCTTACCGCCACGTGGCACGGAGTAAGTACAGGTTGAAGCTGTCTCGACATCCATTGTGACAGTGAAAATGGAATTACTTAACGCTTTCTGCATATCACGCGGATATGCTTTAGCTGTTGACACTTGTATATCTATTGATGCTTTTTCGCGAAGCATTGCCATTTCATTTCCTTGAATTGCTACGGCTGTTATTTGATCGTCTTCCATGATATTTTATAATTGCGTTAAATTTGATTTCATTTCTTGGGCTTGAGTGATGAAGCCCAAGCCCTCTGTTATTGATATTACTGCTAAGGCGGTCGCATCAGTACTGGCTATTAAAAATTGTTGCTGCAAATAAGCTGCTTGTGCTTCCCGTACCCCAACCAGTAATTTTGAGATTGATGCGTTCTTACATTTCTCCCGGGTGATCGGATCTTGAATAGTAATAATCATGACTCCTGTTCTTCAAGTTCGAAGCAAATCGACTCATGACCCTGGTTCCTTTCCTCTCCTAAGTCTTCGCAGGCAATTGAGCAGTAACTCTGCCCAAATTTCATTCTTAGATTAGCAGAGGAGACTGTTCTGCCGCAGAGAAAGCAGTCACGTACAATTGCTGTTGTCGTTCCCATGTTGCTTTAATTATTAAGGGGTGAATATTATTTGTTTAGTATTGCTTCGGTAGCTAATCGGATTGCCTTGCATTCTTCTTGCATAGCAATTATTTTGTTGTATACCTGCAGTGCCAGGGCATACAAGTCTTTTTTATCTTCGTTGGACATTGAGGAATAGTTTATTGTAAGCGATCATTTTCTCTGACAGCACAGGTTCACCGTGCAACTGACCCTTGATATGCATGGACCAGGTATTGAATCCTTGAGCAGATTTATCATACTCTTGCGGGATGAATGTTTTGGAGATAGCAAGCACTTTTGGCCGCTTACCTGATGTTTGGTTTGATGACTGATTAATCATAACTTTGCGTTGCTTTAAAATGTTAAGGGGTGACTCTTGACTGTGTGCCCCGGGTTGCTGCCCTGGGCATTTTTTATTTTCTTCTTTTGGCTTTGTAATAATCCTCGTCGATGAAGGCTTCCAAATCTTTTCGTTTGAAAATAAGCTTCCCGCCTTTCGTACTACAGCCAATGTCATGCTTATGATCAGTAACCCAATCCCTACTGAATCCCGTTATCTCCATTACTTCCTGAGCTGTGAGGTAAGGTTTCTTTGTCTGCTTCAGCTCCTCTGTGATCTGTTCGACGTGCGCTCCCATTATATCTATTTTCGATATTAGGTTGTTCAAAAGCTCACTGTTCACGATTGATACTGCATCCATTACTTATTCCTCCAAACTTTTAAATACTCAAAATCTTTTTTCGCACGAACGTCACCTAGGACTTCCTTTACCGTTTCGTACTCCCTTTCAGGAAACTCAATCCTGATATCTTTACTGATCAATGGTGCAACCTTCATACGGTCTGCATACCAGAAATAAATGGGATCCTTTATCTCCTCTAATCTCCTAAGTGGTCCTATCCAGGTAAACTTCTCCTTCGGCGCCTCAATCACATTTACCATATCCATTTTATAATTCCTTTTTTAGTTGCGAAATACACATACTCTGCTCGGGTGCTCATGCCTGTTTTGGCCTTCATGTTCTGCCAGTGCTTTTTCAATGTAGAAAGTGAAATGAACAGCGCACTGGCGATTCGTTGATTTGAGAGCATGGATTTTTGAAGGATTCTTATTTCCATCTTGGTAAGAGATCCGTTCTTTACTTTGATATTGCAGCAAAGTTTACCTTCAGCTTTACATTTACCTCTAAAGCCGCAATCGAAGTATTCTGATTCGCCCATATTGCCATGGATATCAATGTCTGGGTTAGGGTCCAAACCTCCATACTTACAGAAGGCATAATGTTTCAAATGGTCTTCCTTAGCCAGGCCTTTTATTCGGTTCAATGATTTCATTGCTATAGGATTTCTGACCATATCTTCCTCCAGCTTTAACTTGATCCATTCTGGAAATTCAGCAAAAGAATTGTAAACAATTCCTTGATTGATGCATCTTACATCAATAATTCCCTTCTCAGCGAAGAACTCTACGCCGTTGTCAATCATGCCGGCGAAATGTATATTTTGATATTGAGCTGTTAACATATAGTCCTTTAGAAGTATATACTGAATTGACGTTTTATATTACCTTTGTTGTGTTGTACAATACAAATATAGTTCGGTATTACGAACTATACAAGATAATTGTTCGTATTTATGAACTATATATTATAACTATCTGTGGATCAAGAAGAAAAAAGTTCATTAAAGTTCGTAAGGCTAACCGAAGTTATCAGTCATTTTAATTTTAAAAACGATTCAGAGTTCGCAAAAGCGATCAAAATGTCTAAGTCGTACGTTTCTGAAATACTGAAAAGCAAGAAACCACCTAAGACAATGGGACAAAAACTGGAAGATAATCTGGGGGTATCAAGGAGATGGTTCGACGAAGGAGAAGGCAAAATGATCCCAGAAAAGTCACGTTCTAATGCAATCGACCTTGGAGAGTTACCTGGCAACTATGAACTAGATGAAACGCCATTTATAGAATTGCCTGGCGGAGACATATTAATGGTGTTTCCCTTAGTGGAAGAGTCTGCTTATGCAGGGTACTTGAGTGGCTATGCAGATCCAGAGTTTATAGAACAGAGACCTAAACATAGTTTGATAGTGCAAAAATACCATAAGGGATTATACAGGGGGTTTGAAATTGTTGGCGATAGTATGGATAATGGCACAATTGAGAGCATTCCAGATAAAAGTAAGGTGACTGGTAGATTTTTAATGCATCATCACTGGGAGAATAAACTACACTTACATAGATATAAGGACTTTATAATTGTCCATAAAACAGACGGTATTATTGCTAAAAGAATCATTAAACATAATGTTGAGGAAGGGATCATCGTCATTCACTCCCTCAATCCTGATAAGGACACCTACCCAGATAAGGAAATACATTTGAATGATGTTAAGGAGTTGTATAATATTATAGATGTTTCAATTAGGAGGTAATGTTTAATGTATGCGTGAAAAGGAAAACACAAATAGATTTTTTAGGAGTCGAGATGGTGCCGATTGGGAACATAACCCATTAGTGTTAGGCTATGAAATAAGGCTATCTGCAACAGCAAAAAAACATGAACATTGCGATAAGTGCGTTTTATTAGCTGGATTATATCCAGTAGATTTCGACTGGAACGGATGGCATGATGACTGCATTTGTTTTAAAATACCGATCCTGATGGACAATAACACGATGGCTAAGTATCAAAAGCTCGTCGCCCAGGGATTAGATACTGAAGAAGCAATTGAAGACCTACAAAAGGACATTAGGATTTCAGAACCACCAATAGCATACAAAATTTATATAGCAAGTCATGAATAAGATATCAATTATTATAATAGGCATGACCTTTTCTGCTTGCACCCGTACAACACCTTCAACTGCTTCATCAGACAGCTCTATGAGATTCGTTGATACGTCATCAACTGTAGCCAGTGTCCACACTGACGTAGCCGATAGTGCGAACTGGCAATATAAGGAAGAGGAGGATAAAATGAATTCAAAAAAAGTATTCTTAGCAAGAACCGAATCTAATGACCCTTTAATATTTAAATCGCCATATGACGGAGGTTCTATTGCATCTCTTTGCATACGTAATCAAGGGGGACAAAACAATGTTTATTTAACCATCAGCACTGGTCAGTTTACGACTCACTCGTCCGATGGAAAAATAAGAGTGAGATTTGACAAAACACCAGTACAAACTTATGAAACCAGTGAATCATCTGATGGAAGTTCAAATGTTAAATTTATAGAGGGGGAAGGGCGATTTATTTCCAACTTAAAAAAACACGATAAGGTAATAGTTGAGGTCGAATTTTACCACGAAGGCACAAGACAAATAGAATTTAACATTGCAAATCTTAAATGGAAACACTGATGCAGCAGATAGACTTAAAGGCGATAGGCGCCAGAATTAAAACATTTAGAGAAGATTTCATCGGTGATCAAGCCGCGATGGCGAAAGAAGCCGGTGTAAATGCTAAGACAATTTCACTTGTTGAAAATGGTCACCGGACCCCGAGTCAAAAAATACTTTCATACTTGTCCGCTAAGTATAAACTTAACCAGGACTGGGTTACGACTGGAAAAGGCGAAAGGCAGAGCGATGAAAAGATGGATGATAAATATGTCCACAACCTACATGCTAAAGTGGTTTCGTTAGAAATGGAGCTAGCTGAAGTTAAAAATATGATGCAGCAAATACTACAAAAGCTTTCTTAGCTAGAACACAAGATCTGCTGCATCATCCAACTCATCATCTTTCCTGATATCTTCCAAGTACCGCTGGTGAATTGCCAGTGAACTATGGCCCAGGAGCGGCATAGTAAGCATAGGATTCTTAATTGCAGTATCAGCAAACTTCGCGTAAGTATGTTTCGCCCAATGGCTGCTCACGCTCTTTTGAACACCTGCAAGCTTAACAATCTTTTTAAGACCATTATTTATTGTTGAAGTACACGACTCCTTATGCTTCAATCTTATTTCCTCATTTTTGAACTTACCAAACTTGGGAACTGCCTTCCACTGGAAAAACGGAAAAAGCCGTTCATGTTTTCCAATATATTTTTGAACGATCAAATCAGCTTCAGGAAGTAGTTTGATATCGTAATGCCGATTTGTTTTGTCGGACACGTACCTAAAGCGAGAATTCGCAAAATTTTCACTTGTCGCCTGTAGGAGATCTCCTACCCTGATGCCACGTAAATAAACCTGCAGCACAAAGAAATCCCGTATAGCACATAACTTATCTGATTCATTCAATTCCAAATTTACTATAATCGCGAATTCATCCCTTGTAAGTTTTTGTTTAGTAGTGGCAGTACCAGCGTGCCTGAATTCACTAGCCGACTGAGTAAGGGTACCACCATTCGAAGTAATAGCTCGTTTTAATACGTCCAACTTCTTATTTATAGTATTGTCTCCATTGCCCTTATCCAGCAACTTACTCACAAAATTATTAAACCAGACTTTGTCAAGTTTTCGGATATTAATATTAAGATTTGGATAAAATTCCTTGAGGTCATTATGAACGCTGGTGATACTTGCAAGCGCTCCGTTTTTCACGGCTTCAGTTAATCTTACTATCTCCAGATCAATCACATTTTTCAATGTTAAGGTCGAAACCGCGAGAAAAGGATTGTCGCCGATTAAAAGAGACTTCTCAGCTTCTGCTAGTTTATCGGATATCATGGCGTTGATCATGGCCATGTTGGGATTTTTCTTATTGACTCTATTCGATTTTTCGTCCCATTGATCAGGTTTACACTTGTGAAGCACCTTTTTCTTCACTGATTTGCCATCTATTATTTGCAGCATAATCGGATGGGAATCATCAGAATATTTCTTATGACGGTAGTAAATAACCTTAACAGATGCCATGGTGTAAACGATTTCGCAGTGGTGTAAATTATTTGATGAGTAAATTTTAGGCAAAAAAAGAGGCCGGTGTAAATTAGGTTAAAATTAAATGACCTAATAGAACCGAACTCAGCCTAACAAAGATATCTATAAAGGGCTTAAAAACAAACAGCGGATGTCTTTCTTAGGAAGACATCCGCTGTGTTTGGTGTTAAAGTGGTCCCGACGAGAATCGAACTCATATCTAAAGTTTAGGAAACTTCTATTCTATCCGTTGAACTACGGGACCAAGAACTTACCTGATTACGCTTCCATTGCTATGGTTTTGTAAAGGTGCCACAAAAGTAAGTTTTCCATCTGAATTTTCAGACATTAAAATCATTCCTTGTGATAAAATTCCTTTTATTTCTCTTGGTGCCAGGTTAACCACTAAACTAACCTGTTGTCCAATTACTTCATCTGGTGTGAAATACTCCGCAATTCCCGACACAACCGTACGCTGATCAATGCCGGTATCCAATGTCAATTTCAAGAGTTTTTTTGTTTTTTCTACCTTCTGGGCAGCTACAATTGTAGCTACACGGATATCCAAAGCACTAAACTGATCAAAATCTATATTTTCCTTCACTGGTGCTGCTACCGCATTGGCAAGTATATTGTCTACTTTACTTTGGTTAAGTTTATCAATCTGTGCCTGAACTTCTGCATCTTCTATCTTTTCAAACAGCAATTGCGGCTCGTTCAACTGATGGCCACGGATCAGTAAATTCATTTTACCTGCGTCTTCCCAAAGGTAACCGCCATAGTTTAACATCTTCATCAACTTATCCGCTGTAAACGGCAAGAAGGGCTCAATAAGGATTTCAAGACTAGCCACAATCTGTAAACTGATGTTTAAGATTGTACGAACACGGTCTTCGTCCGTTTTGATAACTTTCCAGGGCTCAGTTTCTGCAAGGTATTTATTACCTAAACGGGCAACGTTCATCACCTCTGTTAAAGCCTCTCTGAACCTGTAGTTTTCAATGGAAGCGCTGATCTTCGCTGGATACGACGCCAGTTCATCAATTACTGCCTGGTCCTGCTCGGTAATGGTCATCAGCAATGGTACCTTTCCATCAAAATATTTATGCGTAAGCACCACTACCCTGTTGATGAAGTTTCCAAAAACGGCAACCAACTCGTTGTTATTCCTTG
>Ga0247815_10001513_pt1 | contig 17767 bp, 16 predicted proteins | sample UWRJL194509B1_FD_181014 | JGI IMG/M metagenome (GOLD analysis project Ga0247815, IMG submission 181014) | Plant litter microbial communities from Arlington Agricultural Research Station in Wisconsin, United States - UWRJ-L194-509B-1 | ecosystem: Environmental > Terrestrial > Plant litter >...
GATGTACGTCGTGGGCATGCTGATCTCCGGCGCGCTGATCGGGCTGGCCGGCGCCAACCAGGTGCAGGGGTCGATCACCACCGGCTTCGGTTCGGGCATCGATGCGGGAATCGGGTTCGACGCGATCACCGTCGCGCTGCTCGGCCGGTCACGTCCGTTCGGCGTCTTCATCGCGGGCATCCTGTTCGGCGCGTTCAAGGCCGGCGGCTTCGCAATGCAGGCAATCGAGGGCGTCCCGATCGACATCGTGCTCGTGCTGCAGTCGCTCATCGTTCTGTTCATCGCCGCGCCGCCGCTGGTGCGGGCCGTGTTCCGCCTGCCCTCTCCGAACCTGCAGGCCCGGGTCAAGCGATCATCCGTGTCCGGACGAAAGGCGGTGGTGACCAAATGAGCGTTCTCGCAAGCAACCTCCCGACGCCGAAGATGCCCGCGGCATTGACCCCGGCCGTGGCGCTCGTGCGCAGCTGGAAGACGCCCATCGTGCTCGGGGTCTTCGCCCTGATCGCCGTGGTGCTGTTCTTGATCCTCGGGCGCAGCGGCGTCTCGAAGCTCCAGCTCTCCACCTCGAACGACTTCTTCCAGATCCCGGTCATCCCGGTCGATACCCGGGTCGCCGGAATCATCGTGCCGCTGCTCCTGGTGGCGATCGCCGTCTGGGCCACGGTGCTGGTATCGAGGGCCAAGAAGGTGCCGCTCTGGCTCATCGCGGTCTTCGCGGTGCTGTTCCTCTTCGTCTTCCTCGTCTGGTCGTCTGCGGGGCAGACCATCCCGATCGCCGGCCTCCTGGTCGGTGCCGTCGGTGTGAGTGTTCCGCTGATCTTCGGAGCACTCGGTGGTGTGATCTCGGAGCGCGTCGGTGTGGTCAACGTCGCGATCGAGGGGCAGCTGCTTGCCGGAGCCTTCGTCTCAGCACTCGTCGCCTCGATCACCCGGCAGCCGCTGCTCGGCCTGCTGGCCGCGATGGTGGCCGGCGTCCTGGTCTCCTTCGTGCTCGCGGCGTTCTCGATCAAGTACCTCGTCGACCAGGTGATCGTGGGTGTCGTGCTCAACGTGCTCGTCACCGGGCTCACCTCGTTCCTGTACTCCACCCTGCTGTCGCCCAACACCGAGGCGCTCAACTCGCCGCCGCGGTTCCAGCGCATCGAGATCCCGCTGCTGTCGGAGATCCCCGTCATCGGACCGGTGCTGTTCCGGCAGACGATCATCGTGTACCTGATGTACATCGCGGTCTTCCTGGTCTGGTACGGCCTGTTCCACACCCGCTGGGGGCTGCGTCTGCGCTCGTCCGGCGAGCATCCGCAGGCTGCGGACACGGTGGGCATCAACGTCAACCGCACCCGGTTCTGGAATGTCTCGCTGGCCGGCGCGATCGCCGGTCTCGGTGGGGCGTACTTCACCCTCGGCTCGGTCGGTGGTTTCACCAAGGAGATGACGGCGGGTGCCGGCTTCATCGCCCTGGCTGCCGTGATCTTCGGTCGGTGGGATCCGATCCGGGCAACTCTTGCGGCACTGCTGTTCGGATTCGCCACCAACCTGCAGAGCGTGCTCGGCATCATCGGGTCGCCGATCCCGTCGGAGTTCCTGCTGATGCTGCCGTACCTGATCACCATCTTCGCCGTGGCCGGTCTCGGCGGCAGGGTGCGCCCGCCCGCAGCCTCCGGAAAGGCATACGAGAAGTCATGAGCGACGCGATGAACACCAGCCACATCGACTGGGATGCCCTCCGCGCCGTGGCCAACGAGGCGAAGACCCACGCCTACGTTCCGTACTCGAAGTTCCCGGTCGGCGTGGCCGCGATCGTCGACGACGGCCGCATCATCTCGGGGGCGAACGTCGAGAACGCTTCATACGGCCTCACCCTCTGCGCCGAATGCGCGCTGGTCTCCAGCCTGCACATGACCGGCGGCGGCCGGCTGGTCGCCTTCACCTGCGTGGACGGTCACGGCGACGTGCTGATGCCGTGCGGGCGCTGCCGCCAGCTGCTGTACGAACACTCCGCCCCGGGCATGCTGCTCGAGACGGTGTCGGGCGTGAAGACGATCGACGAGGTCATCCCGGACGCCTTCGGGCCCCGCCACCTCGAGGACTACCGCGCGGAGTAGTCGGGGGCTCCCGACATCCGCGACAACACAAGGAGCACCACCATGGCCATCGAACCCTTCGACGTCGTCGACCTCATCCGAACCAAGCGGGACCGCGGGGTGCTGAGCACCGCCCAGATCGACTGGCTGGTCGACGCATACACGCGGGGCTACGTGGCGAGCGAGCAGATGTCGGCCATGACCATGGCGATCTTCCTCAACGGCATGGAGCGGCGCGAGATCCGCGACCTCACGCTGGCGATGATCGCGAGCGGCAAGACGATGAACTTCTCGTCGCTGTCGAAGCCCACCACCGACAAGCACTCCACCGGCGGCGTCGGCGACAAGATCACCCTGCCGCTCGCCCCGTTGGTCGCCTCGTTCGGGGTCGCCGTGCCACAGCTCTCGGGCCGTGGACTCGGTCACACCGGCGGAACGCTCGACAAGCTGGAGAGCATCCCGGGCTGGCGCGCGAACCTCTCCAACGAGGAGTTCTTCTCGCAGCTCGAGAACGTCGGCGCGGTCATCTCCGCGGCCGGCTCCGGCCTCGCACCCGCCGACGGCAAGCTGTACGCGCTGCGCGACATCACGGGCACCGTCGAGGCGATCCCGCTCATCGCGTCGTCGATCATGAGCAAGAAGATCGCGGAGGGCACCGCGGCTCTGGTGCTCGATGTGAAGTTCGGCTCGGGCGCGTTCCTCAAAGACATCGACCAGTCGCGCGAACTCGCGCGCACGATGGTCGCACTGGGCGAAGACGCGGGCGTGGCGACATCCGCTCTCCTCACCAACATGAACGTGCCGCTCGGACTCGCCATCGGTAACGCCAACGAGGTGCGCGAGTCGGTCGAGGTGCTCGCGGGCGGTGGACCGGCGGATGTCGTCGCCCTCACCATCGCGCTGGCCCGGGAGATGCTGGCTCTCGCCGGCCAGCCCGACGCCGACGTCGAGGCTGCTCTCGCCGACGGACGCGCGATGGACACTTGGCGCGCCATGATCTCCGCCCAGGGCGGCGACCCGGACGCCGCGTTGCCGGTGGCCAAGGAGACCCTCGTCGTCACTGCCGAGCGCGACGGCGTGCTGGTGGAGCAGCAGGCGCTGCCGTTCGGTATCGCCGCCTGGCGTCTCGGCGCGGGGCGAGCCCGCGCCCAGGACCCGGTGCAGCACGCGGCGGGCATCGACCTGCACACAAAGCCGGGCGACGCGATCACCGCGGGACAACCGCTGTTCACCCTGAGCGCCGACGAACCGGAGCGCTTCGAGCGTGCCCTCGAGGCGCTGGACGGTGCGTACCGCATCGGCGATGCCGGCGAAGCGGTACTCGACGGCGGGCCGCTGATCGCAGAGCGGATCGGCGCATGACCAGCGGCTTCGACTGGATGTTCCGCAACCGGCAGACCGGCAGGATCACCATCGGGCAGCCCGCCAATCTGTCGCAGAAGCTGTTCCAGGGCATCACGCTGGTCGGCGTCTTCCTACCCCGCGGGCGAGTGCGCACCACCGCGGCCGTCGGCGCGGTCTCCGTTCTCAGCTGGTGGGCGATGGACGAGCTGGCGCGCGGGGTCAACCCGTTCCGGCGTCTCTCCGGCGCCATCACCCTCGCAGGCCTGGTCTACCTGGCTCTCAGGAAACCAGGGACGTCCGCAGGCGCCAGCCGATAGATTTGCAAGTATGACTTCCGTTCCGCAGCAGTACCGCCTGCCCGGCGGGGGTGCGGAGATCAGCGCCCTGCCCAAGATCTCGCTCCACGACCACCTCGACGGCGGACTGCGCGCGGAGACCATCATCGAGCTCGGCCTGGCCGCCGGGCTCGAGGTGCCAGAACTCGAACCCGCGCAGCTGCGCGACTGGTTCAAGCAGCAGTCCAACTCCGACTCGCTCGTCGAGTATCTGAAGACCTTCGAGCTCACCATCGCCGTGATGCAGACCGCCGACAACCTCAGCCGTGTCGCGCGCGAATTCGTGCAGGACCTCGGCAGCGACGGCGTCATCTGGGGCGAAGTGCGGTGGGCCCCCGAGCAGCATCTGCGCGCAGGCCTGACCCTCGACCAGGCGGTCGAGGCGGTGCAGGCGGGCATCGAAGACGGCATCGACGAGGTGCGCCACACGACCGGCCACCGCATCCGGGTCGGCCAACTGCTCAGCGCCATGCGCCAGAGCAGCGACGGCCTCGAAATCGCCGAGCTTGCCGTGCGTCACCGCAATCGCGGCGTGGCCGGGTTCGACATCGCCGGCCCCGAGGCGGGATTCCCAGCGAAGAACCTCCAGCCCGCGTTCGACTACCTCGCCCAGCACTTCATGCCGCGCACGGTGCACGCCGGCGAAGCGGATGGGCTCGACAGCATCCGCGGCGCCCTGTTCGACGGTCGCGCGCTGCGCCTCGGGCACGGTGTGCGCATCGCCGAAGACATCGTGGTCGACCGTGAGGACGCGGAGAGCACGTACGTCGCCCTCGGCCGCCTCTCGCAGTGGGTGAAGGATCGGGAGATCGCGCTGGAGCTCAGCCCGACCTCCAACCTCGACACCAACGCCATCGCGCAGTGGGGTGACGAGCTGATCGACCACCCCTTCGACCTGCTCTACCAGCTCGGATTCCGCGTCACGGTCAACACCGACAACAGGCTGATGAGTGGCACGACCCTCAGCCGCGAGCTGTACCTGCTGGCCGAAGCCTTCGACTACGACCTCGGCGATCTGGAGACCTTCCAGCTCAATGCCGCTGCGGCCAGCTTTCTCCCGCTCGAAGACCGCGAAGAACTGGTCGACCTCATCGTCGACGGCTTCGAGAGGGCCTGACCGTGCCGGTTCCGCCGATCTCCGACGACGGCATCATTCTCGGAGCGGAGCCCGCCGACTGGCAGGCGGCCGTGCGTCTCGCCGGGCAGGCGCTGGCCGCCGCGGGAGCTGCGAAGCCCGGATACTCCGACGAGATGGTGCGGATGATCGACGAACACGGCCCCTACGTCGTGATCGCCCCCGGCCTGGCGCTGGCCCACGCCCGGCCCGGGCCCGAGGTGCTGGCGGACGGTCTCGCGGTCGTGACGCTCGCCACCCCGGTGGCGTTCGGACATCCGCACAACGACCCGGTGCGGGTCGTGCTCGGCCTCGCCATCGAGACGCCGGCGGGCCACCTCGCCTCGATCGCTTCGATCGCCAATGTGTTCAACGACTCCGACGCGATCGAGAGGTTGGCCGCCGCCACCTCCGCCGCGGAGGTGCTCGAGATCATGGGTGCGAACGCAGAGCAGAAGGACCAGCCGTGAAGATCGTCGCCATTTGCGGGGCGGGCATCGGCAGCTCCGGCATCCTCAAAGTCAACGCCGAACGGGTGCTCGCCCGACTCGGACTCGAAGCGGATGTCACGGCAGCCGACATCGCGTCGCTGACGACCACCGCCTCCGACGCCCAGATCATCCTCACCTCGCCCGAGTTCGTGGATGCCATCGGCAAGACCTTCGCCGACGTGATCGTGATCGAGAACTACTTCGACACCGACGAACTCGCGCGCAAGCTCGACGAGGCCCTCGGCTAGCTCCTCATTGCACGTTTGCCCGAATTTGCAGGTTTCGGGGGTCCGATACCTGCAAATCCGGGCAAACGTGAGCGGGGGATGGGGTCAGGCGAGAAGCGCGCGCATTGCGGCCTCGAGCGCCACGACCTTCGCCTGCGCCGACGCGAGCCGGGCATCCGCCGTCCCCTCGGTGCTCGATGCGTCGAGGTAGACCTTCACCTTGGGCTCGGTGCCGCTCGGACGCACGATCACGCGGGAGCCATCCGCCAGCCAGAAGCGCAGGATGTCGCCGGCCGGGAACTGCTCGAACCCGTCGGCGAAGTCGTCGACCCGCGACACGGCGGTCTCGCCGATCGTCTCCGGGAGGTCGGCGCGCAGCCGCTGCATGATCTGATGGATCTGCCCGAGGTCGGAGACGCGAATCGAGACCTGGCCCGAGGCGAAGCCGCCGAAGGTGTCGGCGAAGGCGAGGCGGTGCTCGTGCAGACTGCTGCCGGCGGCCCGGAGCTCGGTCGCGAGGGCGAGGAAGTCGACCGCCGCCGAGATGCCGTCCTTATCGCGGATCTTGGCCGGGTCGACGAGATAGCCGAGCGCCTCCTCGTAGCCGAACGAGAGATCGGGTACGCGGGAGACCCACTTGAACCCGGTGAGGGTGTCCGCGTAGGTCAGGCCATAGTGCTGGGCGACAGCGGATAGAGCGGGGCTGCTCACGATCGAGGCCGCGAGCACGCCCGCACCGGGCCCGTCGGTCGCGGCGAGACGCTCGGCTGCGCGCCAACCGAGCAGCGCACCGACCTCGTTGCCGCTGAGGCGCTCCCAACCGGTTGCCGATGGCACACCGATGGCGAGCCGGTCGGCGTCGGGGTCGTTCGCGATCACCAGGTCGGCGTTCTCCGCGGTACCGAGCGCGAAGGCGAGGTCCATCGCGCCGGGCTCCTCGGGGTTCGGGAACGACACGGTGGGGAAGGCGGCGTCCGGTCCGATCTGCTGGCGTACGACGATCGGCTCGGCGAAGCCGGCCTCGCGGAAGACGCGGTGCGCGGTCTCCCAGCCGACGCCGTGCATCGCCGTGTAGACGTAGCGCAGCACAGGCGTGCCGCTGGCCAGGGCGGCCGTGCGGCGCACGTACTCGTCGAGCACCTCTTCGCCCGCGGTGTCGTAGATCGGCGAACGGGGCAGCTCGAGCACATTCGCGGTCGCGGCCACGCGGAGGATCTCCGCCGCGATCTCGCCGTCCGACGGTGGCACGATCTGCGATCCGTCGTCATCGCCGCCGAGGTAGACCTTGTAGCCGTTGTCCTGGGGCGGGTTGTGGCTCGCGGTGACCATCACGCCGGCACTCACGCCCAGGTGACGCACGGCGAAGGCGAGCACCGGGGTCGGCAGCTCACGCGGCAGGAGGATGGCGCGCACGCCGACGCCGGCCATCAGCTCAGCGGTGTCGGTGGCGAAGACCTTCGAGTTCTTGCGGCCGTCGTAGCCGATGACGATCGACGGATGCTCCTCCCGCGCCAGCAGGAAGGCCGCGAGTCCCGCGGCGGCCTGCGCCACCAGCACGCGGTTCATGCGGTTCGACCCGGCCTCGATGCGGCCGCGGAGTCCCGCGGTGCCGAACTCGAGCCGGGTGTCGAAGCGGTCATGCAGCTGGGCGACGGCGTCGTCGTCGCCGGCCCCGGCATCCGCGATCAGTCCGTCGAGTTCTGCGCGGGTCTCGTCGTCTGGATCCTGGTCGCGCCAGGCGGCAGCCACGTCGAGGAGCGTCACTTCAGCTTCTCCACGATGTTCGCGAGCAGCGCTCCGATCACCGGTTCCGCCTCGCGGCCGGCTTCGAGCACCTCGGCGTGGCTCAACGGGGTCTTCTGGATGCCCGCAGCGAGGTTGGTGATGAGGGAGAGACCGAGCACCTCCATGCCCGCCTGGCGCGCGGCGATGGCCTCGAGCGCGGTCGACATGCCCACGATGTGGCCGCCGATGGTCTTCGCCATCTGCACCTCGGCCGGGGTCTCGTAGTGCGGCCCGCGGAATTGCACATACACGCCCTCGTCGAGCTCGGGGTCGACCGACTTCGCGATCGCGCGCAGCCGCTCCGAATAGAGGTCGGTGAGGTCGATGAACGTCGCGCCCTCGAGCGGCGAGTCGGCGGTGAGGTTGATGTGGTCGCTGATCAGCACCGGGGTGCCCGGCTTCCAGGTCTCACGGATGCCGCCGGCACCGTTGGTGAGGATCATCGTCTTCGCGCCGGTGGCCGCCGCGGTGCGCACCGAATGCACCACGCGGCGCACCCCATGCCCCTCGTAGTAGTGCGTGCGAGCGCCGATCACGAGTGCGTGTCGGCCGTCGGGCAGCAGCACGGAACGCAGTGTCCCGACGTGGCCCTCGAGCGCGGGCTTGCTGAACCCCGTGATCTCCTGGGCGGGGATGGTGGCGGTCGTCTCGCCGATCAGATCGGCCGCTTTGCCCCAGCCGCTGCCGAGAGTGAGGGCCAGATCGTGGTGGGCGACACCCGTGCGTTCGGCGATCTCTGCGGCCGCGATGGAGGCCGTCTCGAAGGGATCTGTGGTGGGGTCATCGAGGGGATTGGACATCCGTCCACTCTATTGCCGACGGGCGTTCACCGGAGGGTTTGGCCGGGTATCTTCGGCTACGCGAGAATGAGGGCATGGCCTATGAATTCGAGCGCAAGCAACGCATCGCCATTGTGGGCGGAGGCCCCGGCGGTTACGAGGCCGCGCTCGCCGGCGCACAGCTCGGCGCGGAGGTCACTCTGGTCGAGCGGGTGGGGGTCGGCGGGTCCGCCGTGCTCACCGATGTGGTGCCGTCGAAGACCCTGATCGCGACCGCGGAGGCCGCGAACGCCATCGGCGAAGCGGCCGACCTCGGGGTGCAGTTCTTCACCCGCGGCGAGAACGGCCGGCCCGTGCGGCCGGAGGTGGCGGTCAACCTCGGCGCCGTCAACCAGCGGCTGCTGCGGCTCGCGCGTCAGCAGTCCGAAGACATGAAGTCGCAGCTGATCAAGGCCGGCGTCACGGTGGTGCAGGGCGAGGGTCGCCTCGACGGACCCAACCGGGTGGTCGTCTCCACCGGAAAGGGACGCACCGGTACGGACTTCGACGAGATCGACGCCGACACCATCGTCGTCTCCGTGGGAGCCAGCCCGCGCATCCTGCCGACCGCCAAGCCCGACGGCGAGCGCATCTTCACCTGGACGCAGCTGTACACGATGCAGGAGGTGCCAGAGCACCTCATCGTGGTCGGCTCGGGTGTGACCGGTGCGGAGTTCGCCTCGGCCTTCACCGCGCTCGGCTCGAAGGTGACGCTCATCTCCTCCCGCGATCAGGTGCTGCCCGGCGAAGACGCCGACGCCGCGCGGGTGATCGAAGACGTGTTCCGCCGCAACGGCATGACAGTGCTCTCGAAGTCGCGGGCCGACTCGGTCGAGCGCACAGAAGACGGGGTGGTCGCGACCCTCTCCGACGGTACGAAGGTGGCGGGCAGCCACTGCCTGATGGCGGTCGGGTCGATTCCCAACACCGCCGGCATCGGTCTGGAGGAGGCCGGGGTGCAGCTCACGGCATCCGGCCACATCCGGGTCAACCGCGTGGCGCGCACCTCGATGCCGTCCATCTACGCGGCCGGTGACTGTTCCGACTTCCTGCCGCTGGCATCCGTCGCCTCCATGCAGGGTCGTACCGCCATCTTCCACGCGATGGGGGATGCGGTGAATCCGACCGAGCTGCGCAACGTCACCTCCAACATCTTCACGCAGCCCGAGATCGCCACCGTCGGCTGGACGCAGAAGCAGATCGAAGACGGTGTCGCCCAGGGCGAGATCTACAAGCTGCCGCTCGCCTCCAACCCGCGCGCCAAGATGATGGGGCTCAAAGACGGATTCGTGAAGCTGTTCGCCCGCACCGGTAGCGGCACCGTGATCGGCGGCGTGATCGTTGCGCCGCGGGCATCCGAGCTCATCCTGCCGATCTCGATGGCGGTCGAGCACCGGCTCACGGTCGACGAGGTCGCGCGGGCCTTCGCCGTCTACCCGTCGCTCTCCGACAGCATCACGGATGCCGCGCGGGCGATGCACATCGTCAACTAGCCGCCGCGCTGCCTCCTCCGCTCACCGCGCCTACCTGTTATCACCGCGCCTTCCTGGATTCGCCGCGCCTTCCTGGGCTCACCGTGCCTTCCAGTCATCACCGCGCCTTTTTGTTATTACCGCGGGGGTCACAACCCCCGCGGTGATAACAAAAAGGCGCGGGGACGCCGCAGAGGGTCATCCACAGCGCTGACTTGTGCACAGATCGCCCACCCGTCTGCGCCGCGTCGACCGTCGTCGCGATGATCGATGGATGATCTCCTCCGCCTCGTTCGCGTCTCGCAACGTCATCACGCTTGCTCGCGACGTCGACGTCCCGGGTGAGCGCGCAACGCTCTACTCGCGGGTGAAGCGCGGCGAGCTCGTGGCGCTGTTCCGCGGGGTGTACGTGGATGCCGAGGCGTGGGCGCGCAGCTCGCAGGACGAGCGCCATCGGCTGCGGGCACACGCGGCCTCGTACTACCTGAAGGACGACGAGTTCTTTTCGCACTGGTCGGCTGCCGCGCTGTGGCGCCTACCCTCCATCGCGAGCTGGCCGGCGCGAGTTCACGTTCGAGGCCCCGTGCGCCCGGGCGGTCGCTCGAGTGCAATGTTCGCGCGCCATGAGGGCGCGGTGCTGCACGACATCGAGCACGTCGACGGCGTGCCCGTCACCAGTCTCGCTCGCACGGTGGTCGACATCGCGGCGGTTGCATCGCTCCCGGCGGCGGTAGCGATGGCGGACGCCGCGCTCCGCCGCACCGAGCATCCGTCGCCGATCGCGCCCGTAACGACCCTGACCCGTGCCGAACTGCGAGCCGAGGCAGCGCGGGTGTCGATTCGACGTGGGTCCGCGCGAATCAGGCGCGTCGTCGAGTTCGCGGACGGTAGGGCCGATCGGCCCGGAGAGTCGGTCAGCCGAGTGAACATCCATCTGGCGGGGTTGCCCTCTCCGCAGCTCCAGGTGCCGATGAACGGAGCGAGTGGCCGCAGCTACGTCGTCGACTTCTGGTGGCCGCAGTTCAACCTCATCGGTGAGTTCGACGGGCAGGCCAAGTACCGCGACGCCGAGTTTCTGAACGGCCGCACACCTCAGCAGGCGGTCTACGACGAGAAGCTGCGCGAGGACGACCTTCGAGCGACCGGCAAGGGCATGAGCCGCTGGCCGTGGGAGGTCGCCGTGTCGCCGCAGCGGCTTCGGGCGCACCTGGGCGCAGCCGGCATCCGTTGACACCGCGGCAGTTTGTCATCTCCGCGGGGGTTACAGCTGGCGCGGAGATAACAAGGAGGCGCGGGGATGACAAAAAGGCGCGGAGATAACGAAAAGGCGCGGTGATGACAAGGAGGCGCGGGGATGACAAGAAGGCGCGGTGATGACAAGAAGGCGCGGTGATGACAAGAGGGCGCGGCAGCCAGGACCGCGGATGCCGCCCGACTAGCTCGCGATGTCGAGCAGCACCGTTCCGGAGGCGACCGTCGTTCCGACCGCCGCCGCGATGTTGCCGATCGTGCCGTCCTTGTGCGCGGTGATCGGCTGCTCCATCTTCATCGCCTCGAGCACGAGGATGAGATCACCCTTGACGACCGCATCACCGTCCGCGACCGCGAGCTTCACGACGGTGGCCTGCATCGGCGCCTTCACGGAGTCGCCGGTCGCGGAGGAGACCGACCCGGTGCCGGCGTGACGCTTCGGAGCGGCCGCAGCGGCGGGCGCGCCGGCGGCCACCGCGCCGAGGCGGGCGGGGAGGGAGACCTCGATGCGCTTGCCGTCCACCTCGACGACGATGCTCTGGCGCGTGGCGGGAGCGGCGGCATCCGGAAGCGATCCGCTCCACGGTTCGATGTCGTTCTCGAACTCGGTCTCGATCCAGCGGGTGTAGATGCGGAACGGGGAGTCGGTGAAGGCGGGGTCGCGCACGATCTTGCGGTGGAACGGCAGCACGGTCGGGAGGCCGGCGACCTCGAACTCGTCGAGGGCGCGGCGGGCGCGCTCGAGGGCGTCCTCGCGGCTGGTTCCGGTGACGATGAGCTTGGCGAGCAGGGAGTCGAACGCTCCGCTGATCACGTCACCGGTGGTGACGCCGCTGTCGACGCGCACGCCGGGGCCGCCGGGGAAGCGCAGCGTCTGCACCGGGCCGGGGGAGGGGAGGAAGTTCAGGCCCGGGTCTTCGCCGTTGATGCGGAACTCGAAGGAGTGCCCCTCGGGCTTCGGGTCGTCGTAGTCGAGCACGCCACCCTCGGCCAGGCGGAACTGCTCGCGCACGAGGTCGATGCCCGTGACCTCTTCGGAGACCGGATGCTCGACCTGAAGTCGCGTGTTCACCTCGAGGAACGAGATGGTGCCGTCCTTGGCGACCAGGAACTCGCAGGTACCGGCGCCGAGGTAGCCGACCTCGCGCAGGATCGCCTTGGACGAGCTGTACAGCAGCTCGTTCTGCTCGTCGGTGAGGAACGGCGCGGGCGCCTCCTCCACCAGCTTCTGGTGGCGGCGCTGCAGGGAGCAGTCGCGGGTGGAGACGACGACGACGTTGCCGTGCGCGTCGGCGAGGCACTGCGTCTCGACGTGGCGCGGCTGGTCGAGGTACTTCTCGACGAAGCACTCGCCGCGACCGAAGGCCGCAACAGCCTCGCGCACCGCGGAGTCGAACAGCTCCGGCACCTCTTCGCGAGTGCGGGCGACCTTGAGTCCGCGGCCACCGCCACCGAAAGCGGCCTTGATCGCGACGGGAAGGCCGAAGGTATCGACGAACTCGAGCACCTCGTCGGCCCCGGAGACGGGGTTCAGGGTGCCCGGCGCGAGGGGTGCGCCCACGCGCTCGGCGATGTGCCGGGCAGAGACCTTGTCGCCGAGCTTCTCGATCGCGTCGGGGGAGGGTCCGATCCAGATCAGCCCGGCGTCGATGACGGCGCGGGCGAAGTCGGCGTTCTCGGCGAGGAACCCGTAGCCGGGGTGCACGGCATCCGCTCCCGACCGCCGGGCGATGGAGAGCACCTTGTCGATGCGCAGATAGGTGTCTGCGCTGGTGGCACCGTCGAGGGCGTAGGCCTCGTCGGCGAGCTTGACGTGGCGGGCGTCGCGATCCTGGTCGGCGTAGATGGCGACGGAGGCGATTCCGCTGTCCTTCGCTGCCCGGATGACGCGTACGGCGATTTCGCCTCGGTTGGCGATCAGGACCTTCGTGATGCTGGGCATAGTTCTTCAGCCTATTGGCTGAATCGTGCCGTCCTTTGGTGGGCGCCTACAAAATGGATGCCCGCACCGCTGGCAAGGTCTACAAAGCTACCCGAGCGCTCCCGCGCGGTTCCACAACGTGGGCCATGCCACGTCGAAGCGCAGGAACAGCTCCCGCAGGGTGGTGAGCGACAGCCCGACCACCGCGTGCGGGTCGCCGTCGACCTCGCGGATGAAGGGCGCACCGAGGCTGTCGATGGTGAAGGCGCCAGCCACCTGCAGGGGTTCCCCGGTGGCGATGTAGGCGTCGATCTCGTCGTCGCTGATGTCGGCGGCGAAGGTGACCGCCGCGGTGGCGACCGCCCCGACGGCTCCGTGCACGGCGCCGCCGCGGTGGTCGATCAGCCAGTGTCCGGAGTGCAGGCGTCCGGTGCGGCCGCGCTGCAGCAGCCACCGCTCGCGAGCGACCTCGGGCAGGTGAGGTTTGCCGTAGACGATGCCGTCGAGCTCGAACGCGGAGTCGCCGCCGAGCACGAATCCGTCCACGTCGGGGCCCAGCACCGCCTCGGCCTTGAGCCGGGCCAGAAGCTGCACCATCTCCACCGGGGTGAGGGGCGAGGCCGCGGCGACCGCGGCATCCTCGTCCACATGGGAGGGCAGCACCGCGGGCTCGATGCCGGCCGCACGCAGAGTGGCGAGTCGCGCGGGAGAGGTGGAGGCGAGGTACAGGCGGGTCATGGGCGCGGGCTCCTGTTCAGGGCGGGTGTGGTTAGCTCGAGGGATGGGTGAAGCACGCGGTACGCAGGTCGAAATCGAGGTTACAGGCATCGCCCACGGGGGCATCTCGGTGGGCCGACTCGACGGCCGAGTGGTGTTCGTCAGCGACGCGATCCCGGGCGAGACCGTCGTCGCCGAGATCACGGATGACTCCAAGAAGTCGTTCTGGCGCGCCGACACCGTCAGCGTGCTGCAGCCCTCGCCGCACCGTCGTGATCACATCTGGGCCGAGGCATCCGTCGACCGCGCGCCTGAGGACCGGGCCGGTGGCGCCGAGTTCGGTCACATCGACTCCGCCCACCAGCGTGAACTCAAGCGGCAGGTGCTCACCGAATCGCTGCAGCGCATGGCCGGCATCGAGAGCGCCGTCGTCGTCGAGGCGCTGCCCGGTGCAGAGGACGGTACGGGATGGCGCACCCGCGTTCGCCTTCATGTCGCCGACGACGGAACGGTCGGCCCGTATGCCGCCCGCTCCCATCGCGTGATCCCCGTCACCTCCCTCCCGCTGGCCGTCGCCGAAGCCCAGGTCATCGCGCCGCTCACCGAGCACTTCACCGGTGCGGACCACGTCGACCTGGTGGTGCCGTCCGTCGGCAACCCGTTCGTATTGCAGGGCAGCGCCGACCGCACAGAGCGGCCCAAGGCGCAGAAGATCGTCGAGCGGGTGGGTGACAGAGAGTTCCGCCTCGACGTACGCGGCTTCTGGCAGGTGCACCGCGACGCAGCGCAGACGCTGACCACCGCGGTGCAGAACGCGATCGACGAGAACCTGTTCGACCCGCGCGCGGCGAACCTCGACCTGTACGGAGGCGTCGGGCTACTGGCCGCGGCCGTGGGCGATCGCTTCGGCAATCACCTGCGCATCACCACCGTGGAGAGCAACAGCAACGCCACCGATCACGCCGCCGAGAACCTCTCCGAATGGGTGGGAGCGAACGCCATCACCGCGCGCGTGGAGAACTACCTGCGTGGCCTGCTGAAGGACGGCAGCGCTGCTGACCGCGAGCGGCTCGCCCGCGCGACCGTGGTGCTCGATCCGCCGCGGTCCGGCGCCGGCAAACAGGTTGTCGATCAGCTCGCCGAACTCGCACCGCAGCAGCTCGTCTACGTCGCCTGTGATCCCGTCGCGCTCAGCCGCGATCTCGCCCTGTTCGCTGATCGGGGCTACGAACTCGCCGGGCTGCGCGCCTTCGACCTGTTCCCGAACACCCACCACGTCGAGGCTGTGGCCTCACTGGTGCGGCGCTGACGCCTGAAGTTCTTCTGTCGAGTCGCTGAGAGTCTGCGGGGGTAGACGACCAGTACCATTGACTCCAGAACAGCCCCGCGGTATCAGGACCGCGAGAGACAGGATTCACGCATGGTGCAGGCCACGGAAGAAGAGACCACCGCGGGGGTGAACCGCACGGGCGTGCGGGTCTCCGTCGTCGACGACCACGAGTCGGTTCGCCTGGGATTGAAGGCCGCCTGCATCGAGGCGGGCTTCGAATTCGTGCTGGCCGCGGCATCCGTCCAGGAGTTCGTCGACAATCTCGACGGTCGCGAGAACGACGTCGTCGTGCTCGACCTCTCGCTGGGTGACGGTTCCACTGTTACCGATAACGTCAAGCGCGTGATGGCCACCGGCTCGGCCGTGCTCATCCACAGCATCGCCGACCGCGTCGCGTCCGTGCGCGAGGCGCTCGCCGCGGGTGCCGCCGGCGTCATCCCGAAGTCTTCGGCGACCAAGACGGTTATCTCCGCTGTCGAGACCGTGGCGCGCGGCGACGTGCTCAACAACCTCGAGTGGGCGACCGCGATCGACGCCGACCGCGACTTCGCCAAGGCGCAGCTCGGCCGTCGCGAGCGCGAGATCCTGCACCTCTACGCCTCCGGTCTGCCGCTCAAGCTCGCCGCGCAGCAGCTGGGCATCGGGTACTCGACCGCTCGCGAATACCTCGACCGCATCCGCGTCAAGTACGTCGAGGTCGGTCGCCCCGCCCCGACGAAGGTCGACCTCCTCCGCCGTGCTGTCGAGGACGGCATCCTTCCGGGCCTGGACCCGGACGGTGGCGATGGCCGCTAGCCGAGCGGCTCGTTCCGGCTCGGTGACCGCCCCGCAGTCGGGGCAGGTCAAGCAGCCGCGCAACCCGATCAGCCGACGGCAGATCGAGACCGTCGCGTCGCGATCCGTCGCGATCTTCGGTCTGGTCTTCGGCGCCCAGACCATCCCCGCCACGCTCGAGCAGACGAGTCTGCTGCGCCCGGGGTGGGGCCTCGTCTTCCTCGTCGCCATCTACGGCGGTCTGCTGGTGAGCGTCGCGTGCTCGATCGCGCGCCGGTTCGTCAGTCAGATCAACACGTACATCGCGGTGGTCTTCCTGCTCGCGGTGATCGCCTGGCCGTTCGTGGTGCTCAATCCGGATGCCGTCGCCGCGGAACGCCCGTGGCTCTGGTATCTCTGCACGGTCGCGACCGCCAGCGCCGCCATCGCGTTCTCCACCTGGGTCGCCACCGTCTATCTGTTCGCCGCGCCCATCGCGTACGGCGTCGTGCGCATGCTCCCCTCCGGTGGCGGCAAGAACATCGAGTCTGCGGGACTCGACGTGGCCTACGCGGTCGTGCTGGGTGGCGCCGTACTGCTCATCATCACCCTGCTGCGGCAGGCTGCCGGCTCCGTCGACACCGCGCAGTCGACGGCACTCTCCCGATACGCCCACGCCGTGCGCCAGCACGCGACCGAGCTCGAGCGGGTGCAGGTCGACGCGATCGTGCATGACAGCGTGCTGACCACCCTCCTCTCCGCCGCCCGCGCGTACACGCCGGAGGCGAAGGAACTCGCGACCCGCATGGCGGGAAACGCGATGGGTCATCTCAAAGACGCCGCCGCTGCCTCGCCCGACGACGACGCGACGGTGAGTATGTCCCAGCTCGCACAGCGCATCATCGGCGCGACGGCGACCCTCTCTGCGCCGTTCGAAGTGCGCACGCGCGGCGTCGACACCGGAGTCATCCCCACCCAGTCCGCCGAGGCCGTCTACTCGGCCGCGGTGCAGGCCATGGTGAACAGCCTCCAGCACGCGGGTGCCGAGGGTGTGTCGCGCTGGCTGGCGATCCGTGGGCTGCCCGACGACGGCATCCAGGTGGATGTCGGCGACACGGGTGAGGGCTTCGATCTGCAGCACGTGCCGACCGAGCGGCTCGGCCTCCGCGTGTCGATCATCGAGCGGGTGGCGAACGCCGGCGGCCTGGTCACCGTCGAATCGGCGCCCGGCGAGGGCACCGTGGTGAGCATCCACTGGCCGCATCCGGAGAACTCCGAGCCAGACGATGCCATATTCGGGAGGGTGACCGCGTGATCATCAGCGTTCCGCGGTATCTCATCGTCGGCCTCGCGGCCGTCTTCTCGGCCTACCATCTGGTGCTCGCCGGAGTGTCCATCGCTGTACCGACCCAGAAGGCGCCCTACATCGCTGCGATGGTGCTGTACGCCATCGCCACGATCGCCAGCCTGTGGCCGTCGAAGCACGCCAGAATGCCTATCTGGCTTGCCGCCTTCAACGTGGCGATCGCGCTGGTCGTGCCGCTGCTGGTCACGAGTGTCGTGCACGAAGTGCCGCAGGACAGCTATGCGGCCTGGCACACGGCGGCCATCGGCACGCTGATGGTGATCACCTCGACCCGTCGGCGCCAGGTCTTCGCGTTCATCGGCACCGGCATCCTCATCGTGCAGACGATCGCCTGGCAGGGTCCTGGCGGGCTCGTCGCCTACGGGGTGATCGGCAGCACCGTGTGGGTCGCCATCTCCTTCGCGTTGTCGCTCTCGCTGACGAAGGCCGATCGCGACGCCCGGCAGTATGCCCTGGCCGAACGTGAGGCGGTCGAGTGGCGCGCAGCCCAGGAGGCGCACGTGAGCGAACGCCAGTTCCGTCTCGGGCAGACCAGCCGGATGGCCCTGCCGATGCTGCGGCAGATCGTCGCCTCGAAGGGCGAACTCACCGACGGGCAGCGGCTCGAGTGCCTCTACCTCGAGGGCGCCATCCGCGACGAGATCCGCGGGCGCAAGCTGTTGAACGACCGCGTGCGCGAGCAGGTGATGATTGCGCGGCGGAAGGGCATCGTGGTGACCCTGCTCGACGAGGGCGGTCTCGACGATCTCGAGGAGCCCGAGT
>Ga0247815_10001517_pt1 | contig 17739 bp, 9 predicted proteins | sample UWRJL194509B1_FD_181014 | JGI IMG/M metagenome (GOLD analysis project Ga0247815, IMG submission 181014) | Plant litter microbial communities from Arlington Agricultural Research Station in Wisconsin, United States - UWRJ-L194-509B-1 | ecosystem: Environmental > Terrestrial > Plant litter >...
AATGAAAAAAGATGCTGAAGCTAACGCTGACGCTGACAAAATAGCTAAAGAAAGAGCTGAGAAATTAAACGAAGCTGACAGCATGATTTTCCAAACAGAAAGTCAATTGAAAGAGTTAGGAAGCAAACTTGCTGACGATCACAAAGTTGCTGTAGAGTACGCTTTAACTGAATTGAGAATGGCTCACCAATCTCAAGACATTCCAGCTATTCAAACAGCTCTTGACAATATCAATGCAGCTTGGAAAACAGCTACAGAAGCTATGTATGCTCAAGGTGAACAAGGTCAACAAGCAGCTCCACAACAAGAGCAATCGCAAGGTGACAATGTTGAAGACGTTGAATTCGAAGAAGTAAAATAATTCTTCTTTAAGTTTATAAATTAAAAGCCGAGTCAGAAATGACTCGGTTTTTTTATACCTTATAATTAATCAAATTGTAGTTAATAATCTTCTGTTTTTACTATTACAACGTCTCCTGTAATGAATTCATTTTTCATTTGTACTTTGATTTTATATTGATCTCCGAGTTTAAATTCGACAGTTATTAAACCTGGCGATTGAAATATTAAAATAGCTCCTTTTTTTGCGGTTATTGTAAATTCTCCGTCAAAATTAGTTTTGGTTTCAACTTTGGTTCGTTTTACTTTGACATTAACACCTTCTAATGGATAATTTTGAGAATCATACAATGTTCCTTTATAAGTTAAGAGCTCTTTTTTAGATTTTTCTTTAACTTTCTCTTTCAGTAGTTTGTTATCTGTTTGTTCTATTCTTGGTTTGCCCTGTGCTTTTGCAGTTTGATTTCCTAATCCCAGAAATGCAATTACTGATGCCGTAGCAATCATCCAGATCGATTTTTTTTCTTTAGGAAGAATTAAAGTCCTGTATAATTGAGATGCTCTAAATCGACCGCATAAATGCTCATTTTTATTATATTCCAAAAGAATTTCTCTGTCTGAAGCTTTTGTAAAGTCAATCACATTTTTTTGACAATTACTGCAGAATTTTCCTTTTTCGGTTGGAGTCATTTCCAGCCAATTTTCATGACAGGGTTCCAGAATAGAAATTTTTATTTTATGGATCATTTTTTTCCTTATTTTTTTAAAATGAAATTATAAAAACAAATTGATTTTCATAAAAGTAATTATTATTTTGAATAATCTTACTTTGTCTTTCTTCCAAAATGATAAATGTCATTTACTGTTCGAATTCTTTTTCGTAATATTACTATGTAAATATTTTTGCATGAGAAAGATCAAATACAAGAAAGGACGGAAGCTTCAACATATCACTTTAGAGTATACAGGAACACAAAAAGAACATGAAACTGAGATGCAGCTTTTTGTGTATGATAACGAAGATGTGGTTGAATATGAGAAGTTTACCGTTCTGGCATTGAATACCTGTATTGATTATACAAAAAATAACTGGCTCAACATCCACGGATTAAACGACATTAATTTACTCAAAACAATTGGTGCTCATTTTAAGCTCGATGATTTTTTATTAGCAGATATTTTAAATACCACCAAAAGGACCAAGCTTGAGGAACAAAAAGATGTTTTGTTTTTTAATATAAAATCGCTTTTGCCATCTGAATATTCAGATAATATAAGTGTTGAGCAGATAAGTTTTATTTTGAAAGATGGAATTTTGATTTCGTTTCAGGAAAAAAGAAGTGATTTTTTTACCCATATCAGGGAACGTCTTCGCACACATGCAGGCATTGTAAGAACCAAAAAGGTCGATTATTTACTGTATTTGTTATTAGATGCCGTAATGGAGAATTTTTACATTACGATTGAAGACGAAGAGGATAAGATCGAGGAATTAATCAATCTGACTAAAAAAGGCGCAGATCCTATTATTCTGGAAAAGATTGAAAATCACCGTGATAATTTTAATTTTTTAAAACGTTCGATTATTCCGCTAAGGGATTCTTTGTATTATTTAAAAACAATTAAAGACGATGATACATACAACGGAATTGAAAAAGAAACTTTTAGTTTTTTCATCCGTTTGCATCAAAAAAGCTTAGAACTTTTAGAGCAAATTGATTCGGATATGAGTTCACTAGAAAGTGCTTCTAATTTTTATTTTTCTGAACAAAGCCGAAAAATGAATGAAATAATGAAAACACTTACCATTATTTCGGCCGTATTTATCCCGCTTACTTTTATTGTTGGAGTTTACGGTATGAACTTTGAATACATGCCGGAACTGAAAGCAAAAAACGGTTATTTTATTGTGCTGGGGGCGATGGTTTTATTGGTAATAGCCCTGATTATCTATTTCAAAAAAAGACGCTGGTTTTAGCGTTTATTATATATAATTAAAAATTTGTTAAGTTTCAAAATATGAATTATGAGTAAAGCAGTATATATAGCCACAAGTGACCACAATAGTGGAAAGTCGATTATCACGCTCGGTTTGATGAGTATTTTAATTGGTAAAACGGCAAAAGTGGGTTATTTTAGGCCAATTGTAGAGGATTTTGTAGATGGAGAACTGGACAACCATATTGAGACAGTTTTATCGTATTTTAATCTTGATATAAAGTTTGAAGATGCTTATGCAATAACCAAAAGCAAACTAATCAAGAAAAAAAATAAAGGAAAAATAGGCGAGGTTCTCGATTTAATTATTGAAAAGTATAAGAAACTTGAAGAGCGCTTTGACTTCGTTTTGGTAGAAGGTACAAGCTTTACAGGTGAAGGAACTTCGATAGAATTAGACTTGAATGTTCTAATTGCCAAAAACCTTGGAATCCCAAGTATTATTATAGGATCCGGAGTTGGAAAGACATTAGAAGAATTAGTCGACAGCCTTTATTTGGTTTATGATTCTTTTAAAGTTAAAGAGGTTGAGGTTTTATCTGTAATTGCAAATAAAGTACAACTTGAAAATATAGAACTGGTTACGCAGGGATTGAAGAAAAGCTTGCCGGAGAATGTTTTAATCAATACAATTCCGTTGATTTCAAGTTTGAATAATCCAACAATGCAGGAAATTGTCAATCAGCTTGATGCAAAGGTATTGTTTGGAAGTGCTTATTTAAACAACGAAATTGGGCACTTTAGCGTTGGTGCCATGCAATTGCACAATTACTTAGTTCATTTACATGAAAATGCCCTGGTGATTACGCCTGGAGACCGTTCAGATATTATTCTGGGAGCTTTACAAGCTAATGAATCGGCTAATTACCCAACTATTTCCGGAATCATTCTAACAGGAAATATTGTTCCTGAAGAAAGTATTTTGAAACTTATCGAAGGGCTTTCTGCCATCGTTCCTATTATTGCGGTTGATGGCGGTACTTATCACATTACAAATAAAATTGGGGCAATTAGATCAGAGATTTACGCCAACAATACACATAAAATTGAGACTTCCATAACTACTTTTGAAAAGTATGTTGAAGTTGAAACTTTGTCCGAAAGGTTAATCACTTTTATACCGGAAGGAATGACGCCGAAAATGTTCCAGTATAATATGGTAAAAAGAGCCAAACAACATCGTAAACATATTGTTTTGCCTGAAGGATATGATGACCGAATTATCATCGCCGCTTCAAGATTACTAGATATGGATGTAGTAGATATTTCGATTATTGGAGATAAAAAACATATTGAAAATAAGGTTGCCGAGTTAGGAATTCCATTTGATTTTTCGAAAGTAAATATCATCAACCCAAAAGAATCTGAGCTTTATGAAGATTATGCTAATACTTATTATGAGCTTAGAAAAGCAAAGAATGTAAGTATTACTATGGCAAGGGATTTAATGGAAGACGTATCTTATTTTGGTACCATGATGGTATACAAAGGTCATGCTGACGGAATGGTTTCCGGTGCTGCACACACAACACAACACACCATTTTACCAGCCTTACAATTCATTAAAACAAAACCAAATTCATCTGTAGTTTCATCTGTATTTTTCATGTGTTTAGAAGACAGAGTTTCTGTTTTTGGGGATTGTGCTATTAATCCAAACCCAACAGCTGAGCAATTGGCAGAGATTGCGATTTCATCTGCAGAGTCAAGCTCAGCTTTTGGAATAGAACCTAAAATTGCCATGCTTTCTTATTCATCTGGTTCATCAGGAAAAGGAGATGAGGTAGATAAAGTGCGAACTGCAACTGAAATTGTAAAACAAAAACGACCAGATCTTAAAATTGAAGGTCCAATTCAATACGATGCCGCGGTAGACCGTGCAGTAGGAAAAAGCAAAATGCCGGATTCTGAAGTGGCAGGGCAGGCGAGTGTACTTATTTTCCCTGATTTAAATACTGGAAACAATACTTATAAAGCAGTACAAAGAGAAACCGGAGCATTGGCTATTGGTCCAATGTTACAAGGTTTAAACAAGCCTGTAAACGATTTAAGCCGTGGTTGTACCGTAGATGATATTATAAATACAGTAGTAATTACAGCTATTCAGGCTCAGGGATTGTAATTGTAAGTTATGAGTTTTGAGTTATAAGTTTTGAACTCACAATTCAATAAAAAAATCCGTTTATATCCGCGTTTAAATTCATACTCTTAAAAAAAAATAAAACGCTATGACTCTTAAGTGAAAAACTTAGAACCTTAGCAACTTAGAATCTTAGAACCTAGAAAAAAATGAAAATATTAATTATCAATTCAGGAAGTTCATCTATCAAATACCAATTAATGGTTATGCCAACAAACGAAGTAATTTGTTCCGGTATGATTGATAGAATTGGACTGGAAACTTCCAATATAACGTTTAAAACTTCTTTACATTCCTTAGAAGAATTACTTCCAATCCCTAATCATAAAGTGGGATTGCAAAAAGTAGCCAATATGCTTTTAGATCCTGAAAAAGGAGTTATAAAATCTACTTCAGAAATTAGTGCAGTGGGGCATAGAGTAGTGCATGGAGGAAGTGATTTTAGTGATACTGTTAAAATTGATGAGAATGTAAAAGCTAAAATCAAACAGCTTTTTGAACTGGCACCATTACATAATCCTGCCAATTTAGAAGGAATTAATGTAGCCGAAGAAATATTTAGTTCAGCAGAGCAGATTGCTGTTTTTGATACCGCTTTTCATCAAACAATGCCTGAAGTAGCATATAAGTACGCCATTCCAAATTATCTTTTAACAGAGAATAAGGTTAGGGTTTACGGTTTTCATGGAACGAGTCACAAATATGTGTCTGAAAAAGCAATTGACTTTTTAAAAGAAAACTCAAAAATCATCACAATTCATATTGGTAATGGCTGTAGTATGGCAGCAATTAAAGACGGAAAGTGTATCGATACAACAATGGGATTTTCGCCTTCTAATGGCTTAATAATGGGTACAAGAAGCGGTGATATAGATCAGTCGATCGTTTTTTATATGATTAAAAATCTGGGATATTCTGCAGATGAAGTCAATTCGATTTTATTAAAACAAAGTGGAATGCTTGGTCTTACTGGATATAGCGATTTGCGTGATATTGAGTCAGAAGCTGCGAAAGGAAATAAAGATTGTCAGCTTGCTTTATTTATGAATGCATACCGCATTAGAAAATATATTGGTGCTTATACGGCAGCTTTAAATGGTTTGGATGCTATTATTTTTACTGCAGGAATAGGGGAGAACTCATCTTATATGCGCCAATTGGTTTGCACGGATATGGATTATTTTGGAATTGAAGTAGATGAGCAGAAAAATAAAATTCGTTCTAAAGAAATTAGAGAAATTAATACATCAAATTCAAGAACAAAAGTTTTGGTTATACCAACTGATGAAGAATATGAAATTGCCAATCAGGTTTATCATTTACTTCAAAATTAAAAAACATCCTAAATTTTATAAAAGCTCCTTAATCAGGAGCTTTTTTTATGCTTTAAGATTAAAATATTTGTCAGTATCTTTGAAGATAAAACCGAATATTTTGAAATCGATACTTTTAAAACTTCTTTTCTTCTTTTTCATTGCTTCACAAATACAAGCACAAGAATTACTTCCTTTTGTAGAAAATTATAATAAATCAGACTACCAGGGCGACAATCAAATCTGGAATGTTGCTCAGGGAAAAGATGATGCTATGTATTTTGCTAATAATCACTATTTATTGCGATACGATGGCGTGATGTGGGAAAAATATACTTTGCCTAATAAAACCATCATACGTTCGATTATGATCGAGGGAGATAAAATATATTCCGGTTCTTATAAAGAATTTGGTTATTGGTATAGAAAAGAAGGCAAAATGCATTACGTTTCGATTACCAAAAATCTTCGTTTGTTTGATGAAAAAGACAATGAAGAAATCTGGAAAATTTTTAGATTTAACGGATCAATTTATTTTCAGTCTTTTAATGATGTTTTTATTTATAATGGAAAAAACATTGAAAAAATTAAATTTCCTTTTTTAATATCGTATTGCTTTGTAGTCGATAATGATGTTTATGTAGCCTCAGTAGAAAAAGGTCTTTTTAAAATGAATGGCGCAGAAATTACCAATCCTAAAGGGTGGAGTGTTTTAAAAAAGACAGTAGTGCATGCTGTCGAAAAATACCAGAATAAGAATTATATTTTTACCCAAAAAAAAGGAATATTCGTCGTAGAAAAAGAGGGTTTAAAACCCTGGAACAATCCTTTAAATGAAACTTTAAAAGCAGCTACGATTAATGTTGCTAAATTTATTAAAGGCAATAAATTAGTTATCGGAACAGGAAACAGAGGTCTTTTTATTTATGATTTTGCAACCAATACCTATAAAAATATAGATCGAAATAATGTCTTAATGAATAACTCTATTTTAAGCATTGGTTTTGATAAAGAAAATGATTTATGGCTGGGCTTAGATAACGGAATTGCCCATGTAGAAGTAAATTCTCCAATTTCCTTTTTTTATGATAATTCAGGACTTTTGGGTTCTGTTTATTCTGTAGCAACAACTCATAAAGGATATTTGATTGCCTCAAACCATGGAGTTTTTGAATTTGATTCAGGTAAATTTCATATGATGCCTAATACACAAGGACAGGCTTGGAATATTACTAAAATTGATGATAAGTATATTATTGGCCATAATGATGGTACATTTTGTTATAATAATGGTGCATTGGTAAAAACCAATAATGTTAGCGGTGGCTGGAATTTGTCAAAAAGCATTATCAGCAATACCTATTTTCAGTCAACTTACAGCGGTGTTTTAGTCTATGATGATATCTCAAAATTAACTGAGACGAAAAAGATTGAAGATCTGTCGAAGCCCATAAAATATGTTGCCCAAAACAAAAAGAATGAAATTTGGGCTGCGGATAATTACCGAGGATTGTATCGTGTTTTATACGATGATAATTATAAGACCAAAAAAGTTGAAAATATTACCCAGCAAAGCAAAATAAATAATGACTTTGGTGTCAAGATTTTTGAGTTCAGAAATGAAATTCTTTTTCTAATTAATAATTCCTGGTATACTTACAATTCTATAACCAATAAACTGGAGGAAAATGAATTGTTTAATATTAACTTCAAAGATATAACAGATGTTGTTGCTATCGATGAAGATCATTTTATGGTGCTTCAAAACGGAATTTTATATCATATCCAGGCCACAGGAAATAAATTTGTCTGGAATATTATTCAGGAGAAATATTATAAAGGAAAATTGATAAATGACAATCTGAGAATCTTTAAAACAAATAACCATTATTTGCTGAATCTGGATGACGGATTTATTTCCCTTCAATTGAAATATGAAAACAGACAAAATTCAGATGTTAAAATAGAAGCATTTAATGATAATAATCTGGTTTCTGATGATTCAACCATTAAATACAATACAGAACTGAAGGTAAACGTCATATCAGGTATTTATGGTGCCAGTAAACCTAATTTATTTTACAAGCTCAACGACAATAAAGATTTTGTCCAAATTTCTAATGGATTAATTGTACTGAATAATTTGAGCAGTGGCAATCATTCAATTATAGTTTACAAGCATAACGGTGCCAGTTATGAAAAAGTTTCAGATTTTGAATTTAATGTGGCTAAACCATGGTATTTCTCGATATGGATGGTGATGTTGTATATACTCATAATAGGGGCGGTATTGTTTTTCTATTATAAATGGAATAAGCTTCGCTATATGCAGAAATTAAGGTTGCAGGCTGAAGAACTAAAACATCAAAGGGAAATTCTTGAAATGGAATTGAAAGCCGAGAATGAAATCAATATTCAGGAGTACGAAAAACATATTTTAGAACTCGAATTGCAAACAAAATCATCAGAAGTTGCTGGAAAATCGTTGTCTATAGCCAAACAAAGTGAAATGATTGAAAATATCCAGGGCATTCTCGATTCAGAAAAAGATTTTAATAAGCTGAAGAGTGAAATTAGGAAGGCGATTAAAATAAATGAAGTAAATAAACACGAATGGGAAATTTTTGAGACTAATCTGAATCAAATTCACAATGAGTTTATAATTAATCTTTCTAAAAAGTTTCCGAATCTTACTCCAAAAGATATAAAATTGTGTGTTTATCTTAAAATGAATCTCTCCTCTAAAGAGATTGCACCTATGATGAATATCTCTTTTAGGGGCGTAGAACTACACCGATATCGCTTAAGAAAGAAATTAAATCTCTCTCAGGAAGAAAACCTGTCAAAATTTTTATTAAGTCTATAAGATTCGCATTTAAAATTTAAGGATTTTATATTTTTAAGTATCATTTTTTATATAATTCCAATACATCATTACTACATCATAACGTTATGTTAATGAAATTAATTTAACATTTAAAGTATTGGTAATCATTAGTATATGATAATGTTTTAACATAATGATGTAGCTATGTTGTAGTGGTATATGATGTACTACAACGTTGTAATTGTTTAATTTGGCTCTACTAACTTAAATGATTACGAACTGTATGAAAAATTTTATTTTTAGCTTTTTAGCACTCTTGCTGCTTCCGGCTTATATGTCTGGACAAGCAATTAAAGGAAAAGTCGTAGACAGTAGCGGAATGGGAGTTCCAGGAGCAGTTATTGCTTCCTCTGATGCTAAAGCTACAACTGACGCAGATTTTGACGGAAACTTTACTATCAATGCAAAACCAGGAGATATATTAAAAGTCTCAATGTTGGGTTTTGATGCAGTTTCTGTACCGGCAACTGCCGCACCAATGACAATTACATTAAAAGAAGCTGAAGATACAGCTTTAAAAGAAGTTGTTGTTATTGGTTACGGAACCAGAAAGAAAATCGATAATACTACTGCAATTTCTTCAATTAAAGCTGAAGAAATAACAAGAACAAAAGTAATGAATGCTTCTCAGGCTATTCAGGGTAAAGCTGCCGGGGTTCAGGTGATTTCATCAGATGCACCAGGTAGTACACCATCGGTAGTTATTAGAGGTGTTGGTACTGCTTTAGGTGGAAGAAGTCCTTTATATGTTGTAGATGGTATGCCTACTGAGAATATCAACAACATCAATACTAACGATATCACATCGTACGAGGTATTAAAAGACGCTTCGGCTCTTGCCATTTATGGTACAAGAGGGGCAAATGGGGTAATTATGATTACTACCAAAGCAGGAAAAGGTAAGCTTACTGTAGAAGTTGAAAGTTTCACTGGATTTAGATCTCCTTTGAAAAAAGTAAAAATGTCTAATAGTGAAGAGTACGCACGCTATAGTAATGCAGCGTTTAATAATCCTAATAAATTCTCATTGAATCAACCGGTAAATACAAATTGGTTTGATGAAATTACAAGAACAGGTTCATATACACAAAATAATATTGCTATTTCGGGAGCATCAGAAAATGTTAAATATTTTTTTAGTGCTGGAAATTATGAAGAAAAAGGAATTTTAAATGGTTTAGAATATGGTCGTACAACATTTAGAAATAATAATGAGTATAAAATCTCTGACAGACTTAAGATAAGTCAAAATTTTAGTGTAAGTTCTGTAAAATCTACACCAAAACCTTTTTCAGCATTTACAAGTGCTTATAAACAATCTCCGATGGTTCCTGTTTATTATCCTGATGGTAAATATGGAGTTTCTTTTGTAAACTCAAATGGAGTAGTTGCAGAACAAGGTAGTTCTTTTAATAATGTTGGAAATCCAGTTGCTTTATTAAATCTTACTGATGAGCAGCAACGTAGTGTGATTTTACAAGGAGGTTTAAAGTTAGATTTTGATATTAGTAAAACCTTAAAATTCACTTCCCAATTTAATGGAGAATATTACACATGGAAGCAATATGAATATATTGACACTAAAGCTAAATGGTTAGCTGCGGATCCTAATCGTGTGCCAGAAAAATATCCGGTATCAGATGATATAAATAATCTAAAAAAAGGTAGAGATCAGTATTTTAACTGGAATTTATCTAATTATTTAACATATAATAAAGTATTTGGAAAAATTCATGATGTTGAAGTAACAGCAGGAATGGAAGCAAATGTAAAAGGCACTAGAGAGAAATTAACTATTACCAGAAGAAATGTGAATCCAAATTCTAATTACTGGGCTTTAGATGGTGTTAATGTAGCGGGAGGGGTTAAAGAATATAAAGATGAAGCTCTTAATGAAGCTAGATTGGCCTCTTATTTTGGTCGTTTCCAATATAAATTAATGGATCGTTATTTACTAACCGGAACAGTAAGACGTGACGGTTCTTCTAATTTTTCTGAAGGTAATCGTTGGGGAACTTTTCCTTCTGTCGGTTTAGGTTGGATTGTTACCAAAGAAAGCTTCATGACAAATATTTCAGCTTTAAATATGTTAAAGTTAAGAGGATCTTGGGGTAAATTAGGAAATCAGAATGTACCGCTTAATAATCAGTCATTTACTTCAGGATTAGATTATTATGATCCTACTTTTGGATCTGGAACAACAATTAACTCTCAGGTAGATCCTAATTTATCTTGGGAGATTGTAGAAGAACTTTCTGGAGGTTTCGATTTTGAAATGCTTAACAATAGATTAAAAGGATCTTTTGATTTATATAGCAAAAACACAACAAATACGATTCTTAATACTACACCTTATTCAACTTCTGGAATTACTGCTGCATCTCCAACACATGTTGGTGAAGTTTCTAATAAAGGATTTGAAATCGCCTTACGTTGGGACGATAAAATAAATGATAATTTAAGTTACTGGGTTGGAGGAAATTTTTCTTATAATAAAAATGAACTTAAAAGTCTTACAGATGTTCAATTGTCACCTATTAACGGTGGAGACTTAGGTAATGGTGAAACAACTAAAATATTAGATAATACATCGGTAGGGCAGCCTTTAGGTAGTTTTTATGTATATCAGTATGCAGGGATAGATCAGGAAACTGGAAAAATGTTGTACTATAAAGCTAATGGAAGTAAAGTGACTCAGGATTTACTTTCTAAAAATGATGATAGAAAGTATGTTGGTTCGGTACTACCAAAAAGTAGTTATGGAGTTACATTAGGGTTGAATTATAAAAATTTTGATTTTTCTATTGATGGTTATGGTACAGGAGGAGCAAAAGTGTATAATGGTAAAAAAGGACAACGCCTTTCTGGAGAAAATGTAGAAGCTTCTTTAGCTAATAATTTCTGGACACCAACAAATAAAACTGCTTCAAATCCTGCTCCTTTTAATTCAGTTCCTTTTGCATCGACTTACTATTTAGAGTCAGCAGATTTCTTTAGAATTAACAATATTACTTTAGGATATAAACTTCCTTTAGCAGAAAATCAATTTTTTAGCTTTTGCAGAATATATGTAAATGCGATAAATCCTTTTATTACTCAAAAATACTCTGGTTTCTCTCCTGAAATTAATGGAGATGGTAATCCAACCATGACACAAGGGGTTGAGTTGGATGCTTTTCCTACATTAAAATCATTTATTATTGGGGCTAACTTAAAATTTTAATATTATGAAAAAATTATATATATCACTTTTTGTACTTTCAGCATTATGTATGTCTGGATGCACAGATGAGTTTTTAGATGTGGATCAAACGGCATCCATTCCTGCAGACCCTGAATTAGTGAACAATGATGCAGGTGCTGACTCTTTTGTAATTGCAATTTACAATCAGTTTTTAAATTGGGAAATGTCCTCTTTTGCATGGAATGGAGTTACAAGCATTATTTCTGATGATGCAGATAAAGGTTCAGAACCTGCTCCTGGTGATCCAGGTACTGATAAGGATATCTTAGATGCATTGACTTATAATGCTTCAACACCATCATTTAAATCTATCTGGAATGCTAATTATGCTGGAATAAATAGATGTAATCAAGCTTTGAATATATTTCCAAAATTAGATAAAGCAAATTCTGATTTGAAAGCAAGATTAGTAGGAGAAACTAAATTTTTAAGAGCTTTTATGTATTTTACTTTAGTAAAAGGATATGGAGGAGTTCCTATTGTTGACCACGTAACAAATCCAGGATCTCAAGAGGATAAAATCATGCAATTGACCCGTAAACCTGCTGCAGAAGTTTATGCTTTTATTGAAAAAGATTTAAATGATGCAATAGCGGCATTACCACAAAAATCACCTGATGCGAATAAAGGTAGAGTTTCAAAAGGATCTGCTTATGCATTATTAGCAAAAGTGAGTTTATATCAGAAAAAATGGCAAGCTGTAATTGATAATTGTGATAAAGTAACAGGTTATTCTCTAGTTTCAGATTATGCTGCACAATATAAGAAAGAAGGAGAATTTGGTACGGAATCAATTTTTGAAATAAATGGAGTAGGAAGTATTCCAGCGAAAGGAATTACAGATTATTCAGTTACTCAGGCACCGCGTGGCGCAGGAGGTTGGGGCTGGGGCTTCAATACACCAACAGAAGGTTTAGCAAGTGCATATGAACCAGGTGATGTAAGAAGAGCTGCTACTATTATTTTTAGAGGTTCTGTATTATATGATGGTAGAGAAGTACCTTTAACAGTAGGTAACCCAATGTATAATTATAAGGCATATTCATCTGATTTTTATAATCAAGGTAATTCAGATGTAAATATCAGATATTTAAGATATGCTGAAGTATTACTAATGAAAGCTGAGGCATTAAATGAATTAGGACAAACATCAGCTGCTATTCCTTTAGTAAATCAAATTCGTAAAAGAGCAGGATTAGGTGATACACCTTTTTCTTCTCAGGATGATATTAGAAAAGCAATTTGGAAAGAAAGAAGATTTGAGCTGGCCTTTGAGCACGACAGATGGTTCGACATTATTAGAACAGGTCAGGCTGAAGCAGCAATGGCAGCAGATATAAGCCCTGCATTTCCTAATGGAAAAACTTTTATTGTAGGTAAACATGAATTATGGCCTATTCCAGATACTTTCATGAGAGAAGCAGCAGGATTATCAGGACAAAACCCTGGTTATAATTAAAATCTTAAAGTCACTTCCCTTAGAATTTTTGAGGGAAGTGATTATTTTATTTAATATTTAATTTTTTATAATGGTTAGAATTTCAGTTTTATTATTAGTTTTTAGTCTTTTTGGTTGCGGATCCAATTCTGAGAAATCAAAAGAAAATGAAAAAGAGAATGCAGTTGCTGTAAAATTAACAGATGAAGAACTTCTATCAACAGTTCAAAAACAAACGTTTAAATATTTTTGGGATTACGCGGAGCCAAATTCCGGATTAGCAAGAGAACGTTATCATTCAGATGGAGTTTATCCTGAAAATGATGCTAACATCGTAACAACAGGAGGTTCAGGTTTCGGATTAATGGCTTTAGTTTCCGGTATGTCTCAAGGTTATATTACCAAAGAACAAGGAGTTGAAAGACTAAACAAAATTGCAGATTTTTTAGGCAAAGCAGATCGTTTTCACGGAGCATGGTCACACTGGATTGACGGAAATACAGGAAAAGTAAAGCCTTTTGGAACCAAGGATAATGGTGGAGACTTAGTCGAAACTTCATTTTTGGTTGCGGGAATGATTACAGTTCGTGAATATCTTAAAGATGGTTCTGAGAACGAAAAAGCGGTTGCTCAAAAATATGACGCACTTTGGAAAGGTGTTGACTGGCAATGGTACACCAATAATAAAAATGTATTATACTGGCACTGGTCGCCTTCTTATGCGTGGCAAATGAATTTTCCTTTAGAAGGATATAACGAATGTTTGATAACTTATGTTTTGGCAGCATCTTCGCCAACACATTCAATTGATGCAAAAGCATATCATGAAGGATGGGCGAGAAGTGGCGGAATTGTTTCTTCTAAAACAAAATATAATCTTCCATTAATCTTAAAACATAATGGAGCTGAAGAATATGGTGGACCATTATTCTGGGCACATTATTCTTATGTTGGTTTAGATCCAAATCAATTGACTGATAAATATGCAAATTATTGGGATCTGAATGTGAACCAAACAAAAATAGATTATGAATATTGTGTTGAAAATCCAAAGAAATTTGAAGGTTACGGACCAGATTATTGGGGATTATCAGCATCTTATTCAAGAAATCCTGATGGATCAATCGGGTATAATGCACATTTCCCAACAAATGATGTAGGAGTTATATCTCCAACAGCGGCAATAAGCTCAATTGTATATACGCCAAAAGAATCTATGGCACTTATAAGAAATCTTTATGACAATCATAAAGATAAAACTTGGGGAGAAGCTGGTTTTTATGATGCTTTGAGTTTGCAAAATGATAATTGGGTAGCAAAACGTTATTTAGCAATTGATCAGGGACCAGAAGTAGTAATGATCGAAAATTACCGTACTGGATTATTATGGAAATTATTCATGAATGCACCAGAAGTAAAACAAGGCTTAGTTAAACTTGGTTTCAAATCCGGGAAATACGGAATTCAATAGCATTTCGAATGAAATTTAAAATAGCATTAGTAGCGATATTATTTTCTGTAATGGGTTTTGCGCAAAGCGAAACAACCGGAAAAATAAAAACAGTTATTGTAACGAATAATGAATTAGGCTACATATTACACAAACCGGCCAATACAAAAGATAAAAAGCCATTAATAGTTTTTATTTCGGGTGATGGAGAAAAAGGAACAGACATTGAAAAAGTAAAAATTAATGGACCTTTAAAATATCTGAAAACACATCAATTAGATGCTTATGTTTTAGCTCCTCAATGCAAAGAAGATGAAAATTGGAATATTGAATCGATTAATGAATTGATTTTAAAAATTCAAAAAGAAAACAAAATAGATCCTGACAGAATATATATTACTGGTTTAAGTTCCGGAGGTTGGGCAGCATGGAATTTAGCATTGTCATATCCGGACAAGTTTGCGGCAATTGTACCTATTTCAGGTTTTGTTGATTTGATTGAATTAGAAAGTGCTTGTAAAATTGCGAATATCCCAACCAGAATTTTTCACGGACTATTAGATGATGTAGTAAAGGTAGATTATGCGATCACCATTTACAAAGAATTAAAAAAGTGCAATGCCAAAGATGTACAATTAACCATTTTTGATGATGCAGGCCACGATAGCTGGTCGAGAGTTTATGACAATCAGGAAATTTATGACTGGATGTTTAAACAAATGAAAATGAATACGAACAAATAAATATAATAGAATGAAAAACAAATTAGTCTTACTATTTTTAGGATGTGCTGTTTTGGGTTATGCCCAGAAAAAGAATACTAAAAATACAGTAAAAATTAAACCAAGGTCAGAGTTTGTAGCTGAATTAATGTCGAAAATGACATTAGATGAAAAATTAGGTCAGCTTAATTTACCAACTTCTGGAGATATTACTACAGGACAAGCAAACAGTTCTGACGTGGCGACAAAAATTGCTGAAGGTAAAGTTGGAGGTTTATTCAATATTAAATCTGTTCAAAAAATTAGAGAAGTTCAAAAAATTGCTGTTGAAAAAAGCCGTTTAAAAATTCCATTGATTTTTGGTATGGATGTTATTCACGGTTACGAAACAACATTTCCAATTCCGTTAGGATTATCTTGTACATGGGATATGGGATTGATCGAAAGAAGTGCTCAGATTGCAGCTCAGGAAGCAAGTGCCGATGGTATCAACTGGACATTCTCTCCTATGGTTGATGTTTCTCGTGATCCGCGTTGGGGAAGAGTTTCTGAAGGATCTGGTGAAGACCCGTATTTAGGAAGCCGAATTGCAACTGCAATGGTAAACGGATACCAACAACATGATCTTTCGAAAAATAATTCTATCATGGCGTGTGTAAAACACTTCGCTTTATATGGTGCTCCTGAAGGTGGTCGTGATTATAACACAGTTGATATGAGTCATATCAGAATGTTTAATGATTATTTTCCTCCTTACAAAGCAGCTGTTGATGCCGGAGTAGGTTCTGTTATGGCTTCTTTTAACGAAGTTGATGGAATTCCTGCGACAGGAAACAAATGGTTAATGACTGATGTTTTAAGAAAACAATGGGGTTTTAAAGGTTTCGTAGTAACTGATTTTACAGGAATTCCTGAAATGATCGAGCACGGAATGGGTGATTTACAAGCAGTATCTGCTCAGTCTTTAAATGCAGGTGTTGAGATGGATATGGTTGGAGAAGGTTTCTTAGGAACTTTGAAAAAGTCATTAGACGAGAAAAAAGTAACGATCGAAACCATTGATAATGCTGTTAAACTTATTCTGGAAGCTAAATATGATTTAGGATTGTTCCAGGATCCGTACAAATACTGTGATGCCAACAGAGCAAAAACTGAAATTTTTACTGCAAGCAGCAGAAAGGAAGCAAGATCAATTTCTGCACAATCATTGGTTTTACTAAAAAATCAAGGTCAGGTATTGCCACTTAAAAAATCTGGAACTATTGCTTTAATAGGACCATTGGCTGATGCTAAAGAGAATATGCCGGGAACATGGAGTGTGGCTACAAAAATGGAAAATGCTATTTCATTATTAGCAGGAATCAAAGAAGTAGCAGGACCTTCTACAAAAGTATTATATGCTAAAGGAAGTAACTTAGATTACGATGAAACTTTTGAAACAAACGCAACAATGTTTGGTAAAACATTACACCGTGACGGTCGCTCAAAAGAAGAATTATTAGCCGAAGCTTTAAAAGTAGCGAATCAATCTGATGTGATTGTTGCAGCCCTTGGAGAATCTGCTGAATTAAGTGGAGAATCTAGCAGCCGTACGAATTTAGAAATTCCACAAGCTCAAAAAGATTTATTAAATGCATTACTAAAAACAGGAAAACCAGTTGTTTTAGTTTTATTCGATGGTCGCCCATTAGTAATCAAAGAAGAAAATGAAACTGTTCCAGCAATTTTGAATGTTTGGTTTGCAGGTAGTGAAGCAGGTTATGCTATTGCTGATGTATTATTTGGAGATGTAAATCCTTCTGGAAAACTTACATCAACTTTCCCTAGAAGCGTTGGTCAATTGCCAATTTATTATGCACACAAAAATACAGGAAGACCACTTTCTAACACAGAAGGTAAATTCGAAAAATTCAGATCTAATTATATCGACGAAAGAAACGAGCCATTATTTCCATTTGGTTTTGGTTTAAGTTATACCTCTTTTGAGTATTCAAACCTGAAAATTTCAGCTGATAAAATGAACGCTGCAGGAAAATTGAAAGTAACTGTAGATGTTGCAAATACCGGAAAATATGATGGAAAAGAAACAGTTCAGTTGTATATCAGAGATTTAGTTGGTTCAGTAACAAGACCAGTTAGAGAACTGAAAAATTTCCAAAAAATTACACTTAAAAAAGGTGAAAAACAAACCGTGACTTTTGATATCAC
>Ga0247815_10001520_pt1 | contig 17722 bp, 10 predicted proteins | sample UWRJL194509B1_FD_181014 | JGI IMG/M metagenome (GOLD analysis project Ga0247815, IMG submission 181014) | Plant litter microbial communities from Arlington Agricultural Research Station in Wisconsin, United States - UWRJ-L194-509B-1 | ecosystem: Environmental > Terrestrial > Plant litter >...
CTGGCCGCCTACGACGGCGAGTACCGCGACGCCTGGTACGGCGGCGCCAGCATCAAGACCGTGGGCGGCAAGCACGTCCTGAGCCTGGCCAGGACGCCGGACCTGACCGGCGAGCTGGAGCACTTCCAACACGACACCTTCATCGTCCGCTGGAAGGAACGCAGCCTGAACGCGGACGCGTATGTGACGTTCGCGCTGAACCCCGCCGGCGGCATCGAGCGCATGAAGATGGCCGCGATCTCCAGCGAGACCGACACCAGCTTCGACTTCCAGGACCTGACGTTCATCCCGGTGCCAGCCAAGCTGGCCAAGTAGGAGGCGCGCTTACGCGACTTCGCAGCGATCGCGGCCGGCGGCCTTGGCGCGGTACAGCGCCGCGTCGGCGCGCGCCATCACCGCCTCCATGCCGTCGTCCGGCTCCTGCTGGCAGGCGATGCCGATGCTGACTGTGTAGGCCGGCAGCTCTGCGCCGCGCGGCGCGCGCAGCAGCGCCTGGATCCGCTGCGCCACCGCCAGCGCGCGCTCGGCCGTCGTCTGCGGCAGCAGCACGATGAATTCCTCGCCGCCGAAACGCGCCACATGGTCGATTTCCCGCAAGGCGGACACGGTGGTGCGCGCCGCGTGCACCAGCACCTGGTCGCCGACGGCGTGGCCGTAGCGGTCGTTGATGGCCTTGAAGAAATCGAGGTCGATGCTGAGCAGCGTCATCGGCCGGGCGTGACGCCGCATCAGCGCCACCTCGCGGCCGTAGGCGGCGGCGAAGCCGCGCCGGTTCAGCACCCCGGTCAGCGGATCTGAATTGGAGCGGTGCTCCATCACCGTCTGCAGGCGGCGCGTGGCGATCGCCATGAAGCCGACCGCCATCAGCAGCGTCATGAAGTTGGCGGTCAACAGGAAGACGCTCTGCATCGGCCCGTTGCTGGCGTTGCTGGTGCCGGCGCCGCCGCTCATCGCCACCACCGCGCGCAGCAGCAGCACCAGCGATTGCACCAGCACCAGCGCGCCGAAGAACCAGCTGGAGAAGTGGCGCTCGCCATGGCGCACGGTCAGCACCAGCTGCGGCAGGTAGAACGACAGCGTCAGCAGGGAAAACACCGTCACCCGCAGCGCGTAGTCCTGCGTGATCACATACCATCCGACCAGGCAGCCCATGCCGATCGCCCACGCCGAGCCCAGCCACCACCAGCTGGGCTTGCGCCCGTAGAATTTCTGCGTGCCGATCAGCATCAAGCCGCCGCAGCCGAGCAGGGTGGAGTTGGCCATGAAGAGCATAGGCCCCTCCGGGATCACGCCCTGCGAACAGAGGACGACGCCGGTCAGCGTCAGGAATAACATGCCGAGCGCCCATTGGCCCAGCCCACGCACTTCGGGCGGAAAGCTGCGGTAGGCGGAGAAGACAACGATGCTCATCGCGCCCGCCATCAGCGTCGACGACAGGAGTATGGTGGTTTGGTCGAGCAGAATCACATTGACAAGTCGGGGAGTGTCGATATCCCGAAGGATAACAGCATCCCCGACCTGCTTGCCACTTATACCGATCAGTACCGATCACCCCATCTGGAAATCCCAGTCCTGCGCGCCGATCTTGTGGCCGGTGACCTCGGCGGACATCATGAAGCCGTTCGCCACATCGGTCAACGTCATGCCTTTCGCCATCTGGTCGACCCAGAACGCCAGGCCGTCGGCGTCGCTGGCGCGGTTGAAGATGCCTTGGTACAGCAACTCGACGTCGTGCGCGCTGTCGCCGTTGAACACCGCCGCGTGCTTGGCCTGCGCTTCGGCCGAGCCGATCAGGTCTAGCGCGATCTTGCCGAGGCTGACGCCGTTCTTCTCGGCGGTCGCCCAGAACTCGACGCCCAGATAGTCGGCCTGCCGGCCCAGCACGTCCTGGTACAAGCCGGCGATCGAGTCGAGCGCGTCGCGGTTCTGCACCGCCACCGTGGTGTCGCTGAATTTCAGGCTCTCGGCGTTGATCACCAGCGCGTGCTGGTTCGGCTGCGCGTTGGCGGTCACCACCACGTAGCCGTCGTGGCTGGTCACCGTGTAGTCCGTGCTGGCGCCGTTGAAGGTGGCGGCGTCGTCGCCCAAGCCGCCGTGCAGAACGGTGGTGCCGGCCGGCAATGTGGCGTGCTGGGCACCCGCGCCCGCGCCGCCCGCCACTGTCGTGGTGTTGAACACCAGCGTGTCGCTGCCGCCGCCGGCGAACACCGAGCTGTTGCTGCCAGCGCCGACCGTGAATTGCTGGCTGGCGAGGTCGCCGGTGAGGATCTGGCCGCTGGTGTTGCCGGTGACATTGGCCGCGCCGACGATGGCGGCGAAGTCCACCGAATTGAGCACCAGCCGGGCGCCGGCGTCAAGATGGGTGGTGTCGATCACCAGCGCCGTGTGCTGCGCGTCGGTGCTGGTGCCGGTCAGCGTCAGCGCGCCGCCGGTGCTGGTGCCGCCGCTAGGGGTGATGGTCTGCACCAGCAGCGGCACCGTGCTGGCCAGCTGGTTGAGGAACTGCACGCCGTTGCCGGTCAGGTGGCCCTGGTCGCTGGCGCTGTGGTCCGGGGTGGAGGCCAGGATGGCCTGGATCAATTGCTCGGTCGAGCTGCCGGCCGGCTGGCTGGCGCCGCCGGTGGCGGTCAGGCCGTAGCCGGCCGGGAGCTGCGCCAGCAGCACGTTGGCGGTGCCGTTGCTGGCCAACGGGATGTCGGCCACGCCGGCGTTGCCGCTTGATTCGTCGCGGCCCGGCGTGACGACCGGGATCACGATCTGGGTGCCCGTGCCGCCGCCCGGCAGCGTGACCGGCTGCTCGGTGACCGGGACGCCGTCGACGGTGGTCGGCGGCGTGGTCGGCGTCGTCGGCTCGACCGGCGGCGCGACGATGGTCAGGGTGATCGCGGTGCTGGCCTGGGAGATGTTGCCGGCCGCGTCGATTTGTTTGACGGTCAGCGAGTGCGCGCCGACCGACAAGGCGCTGCTGGTGATGCTCCACACACCCTCGCCGTTGGCGGTGGCGGTGCCCAGCAAGGTGGTGCCGTCGCTGTCGTACAGCTTGACGCTGGCGTTGGCGTCGGCGGTGCCGGTGAGCACCGGCGCGGCGATGTTGGTGATGCCGTCGCCGATGGTGCCGCTGTCGCTGGCGGTCGTCAGCACCGGCGCGCCCGGCGCGTTAGGCGCCGTGGTGTCGATGGTCAGCGTCAGCGCGGCGCTGGCGACCGACATGTTGTTGGCCTTGTCGGTCTGCTTGACGGTCAGCGTGTGGCTTCCTTCGGCCAGCGCGCTGGAGAGGATGCTCCAGTTGCCCGAGGCGTCGGCGACGCCCCTGCCCAGCAAAGTGGTGCCGTCGCTGTCGTACAGCTTGACGGCGCCGTAGGCCTCGGCGGTGCCGGTGATGGTCGGCCTGACGATATTGGTGATGTGGTCGCCCAGGGCGCCGCTGTCGCTGGCGTTGGCCAGCACGGGCGTCCCCGGCGCGGCGACGACGGTGTCGATCACCACTGCCAGTCCGCCGCTGGAGGCCGAGACGTTGCCCCACGCGTCGGTCTGCGTGACGGTCAGCGTGTGGCCGCCTTCACTCAGCGCGTCGCTGGTGATGGTCCAGTTGCCGTCGCCGTCGGCGATGGTGGCGCCCAGCAGCGTGGTGCCGTTGGTGTCGTACAGCTTGACGGTGGCGTTGGCCTCGGCGATGCCGGTGAATTTCGGCGCGGTGTTGCTGGTCATGGCGTCGCCGGGGGCGCCGCTGTCGGTTTCGACCGCCATGGCCGGTGTCGCCGGCGCGTCGGCCGCGGTGTGATCCATCCAGAAGCTGCGGCCGGAGGTGTAGCCGCCGACGATGTCGACCGCGTCGGCGTTCTTGATGTTGGTGCCGCTGCCGTTCAGGTCCAGCCGCAGCGCGCCGTCGCCGCCGAGGCCGGTGACGGTGACGATGTAGGTGTCGCCGTTGACGCCGCTCGGGGTGATGGCGCTGATGGTGCCGGTGGCGGTGCCGCTGCTGTACAGCGAGAAGTCGCCGACGTCGACGCCGGTGACGGACTGGGTGAAGGTGACCGTGTAGCTGATCGAGGTGGCGTCCGTCGGCACGTTGCCGTTGGCGCCATCGGTGCGCGCGATCGAGTCCACGGCGGGCGCGTCGACCACGGCGAACGTCAAGCCTTTGACGCCGACGTTGCCTGCCGCGTCGGTGGCCTTGACGTAGATGTGATAGGTGCCGGCGATCAGGTTTTGCTCCGCCGTCAGGTTGCCGCCGACGATGCTGAACTTGCCGTTGTCGGCGTCGTTGGTGTTGTTGCCGGTCGCGAGTTCGTAGGTGACGGCGCTGGTGTCGGTGGACGACAGCGTGGTCAGCGTGGCGCCGTTGACGGCGGTCGACAGCACGATGGTGCGGCTGCCCAGCGCGATGGCGGTCGGCGCCGAGGTGTCGAGCGTGTAGCTGATGCCCGCCGACGCCGCTGAGATGTTGCCGGCGCGATCAGTCTGTTGCGCCGTCAGCGTATGCGTGCCTTGCGCCAGCGTGCTGCTGGTGATGCTCCAGTCGCCGGAACCATTGGAGGTGGTGCTGCCCAGCAGCGTGCCGTCGGTGTCGTACAGCCGCACCGAAGCGTTGGCTTCGGCGTGGCCGGTGAAGAGCGGCGTGGCGTCGCCGCTGATGCCGTCGCTGTCGGAGACGCCGCTGTCGCTGCCGACGTCGAGCGCCGGCGCGGTGGGCGCGGCGATGGTGTGGTCGAGGATCAGCGTCTGGCCGCCGGCGCCGTAGCCGCCGGCGATGGCGGTCGAACCGGCGTTCTGAATGCCGGTGCCGCTGGCGTTCAGGTCCAGACGGATGGTGCCATCGCCGGTGAGGCCGGTGATGGTGACGGTGTAGGTGTCGCTGCTGCCGCTGTTCGGGCTGATGGATGCGATGCTGCCGCCGGCGTTGCCGGTGGTGGTCAGCGTGAAGTCGCCGGCGTCGACGCCGGTGACCGCTTCGCTGAAGGTCACCGTGTAGCTTAGCGAGGTGGCGGCGCCCGCCACGATGGACGCGCCGCCGCCGTCGGCGCGGATGATCGAGCTGACGCTCGGGCCGTTGGCGACGACGAAGGCCAATGCTTGCTGGCCGTGGTTGCCGGCGGCGTCGACCGCGTCGACATAGACGTGATAGGCGCCGACGCCCAGGTTGGCGATCGGCTTCAGGGCGTCGCCGACGATGATGAACTGCGCGTTCGACGCGTCGTCGCCGTTGTTGCCGGCCACCAGGCTGTAGCTGACGGCGTGGGCGTCGGTCGCCGACAGCGTCGCGATGGTGGTGCCGGCGGTGGCGCCGGCCTCGGTGGACGTGCCGGCGCTGAGGGCGATCGCGGTCGGCGCGGTGGTGTCGATCACCACGGTCAGCGGCGACGAGGCGGCGCTGACGTTGCCGGCGGCGTCGGTCTGCTCGGCGGTCAGGTTGTGGCTGCCGTCGCTCAGCGTGTCGGTGCTGGTGATGGTCCAGTCGCCGGAGCCGTTGGCGGTGGTGCTGCCGATATCGTTGCCGTTTTCGTCGTACAGGCGCACCGAGGCGTTGGCCTCGGCGGTGCCGCTCAGCTCGGGCAGGGTGACGTTGGTGATGTGGTCGTTGTTGAGCGTGCCGCTGTCGCTGGCGGCGCTGAGCGCCGGCGTCGATGGCGCCGCGGGGATGCCGCTGTCGACCGTGTAGGAGTGGCCCGCCGGCGTGCCGCTGTTGCCGGCTTTGTCGGTGACGCGCACTTGCAGCGTGCCGCTGGCGTTGAGGACGACACCGTTCCAGGTCAGCGCGGTGCCCGCCACCATGTTGCTGATGTCGACCCAGTTGGTGCCGTCGATGGTGCCCTCGACCACGTCGCCGGCGGCCAGCGGCGCGCTCAATGTGGCGGTGACGCTCTGGGCGGCTGTGTTGGTGATGAAGTCGCCGGCGGCGCCGCTGTCCTCGAACAGCGCCAGCGCGCTGAAGGTGATGGTGGGCGCGGTCTTGTCGATGGTGACGTCGAGCGCGGTGCTCAGCGCGCTGGTCAGCGAGCCGGCGCTGGTGGTCGCGTACACATGGTAGGTGCCGTCGGCCAGGCCGACAGTGCTCAGGTTGTCGACGGTCCAGGCGCCGCTGTGCATGATGGCGGCGCCGCTGATGTCGCCGCTGTTGAAGCCGCCGCTGCCGTCCACGTCAATGAACACCCGCACCGTGCTGGCGCTGTCGGCGGCGGCGCCTTCGCCGCTGAAGGACAGCGTGGCGCTGTTGGTCAGATGGTCGGAGTGATTGCCGCTGTCGGACGCTGTCGCCAGCGCCGGCGTGGTCGGCGTCATCGGCGTGACGTTGACGGTGATCACGCGGGTGACGGTGGTGACGCCGTCGCCGACCTGGACGGTGAAGCTGTCGCTGCCGGCGTAGCCGGCGGTTGGCGAATAGGTGATCGTCCCGCCGGGCGTTATGTCGGTGCCGCCGGAATCGGCGGTGGCGTTGGTGAAGCTGAGCGTGCCGTGCGACGGGCCAACGCTCTGCGACCAGGTCAGCGGCTGCCCGCTGTCGCTGTCGCTGATGTGCAGCAGCGAGGCGACGTCGATCACCACCCCGTTTTGCGCGGCGTTGGCGCTGGTGGTCGCGCCGACGAAGCTCGGCGCGACGTTCTGCACCGGCACCGGGGCGGCGATGGTGGTGTAATTCTTGATCGAGAAATTCAGGAAGTTGAAGTTGGTGGCAATGTCGCCGGTGGCGTTGCTTGGCTTGGTACTGGTGTAATAAACCCGCAGCATGTCGATCCTGGCGCCCGCGAATATCGAAAAATCGGGATTGTCGTCCACGACATATCTGCCGGTACTATCAAATTCCGCCGTGCGTGCGACCTCGACCCCGCCCGCGTAGCCGACCAAATAAGTGTGAGTAAAATTATTGGAGTGAATGTGCTGATCGGAGTTGTAATCGCCATATACCGCGTCGGTAATTTCGAAGCTTCCCGTGGTGCTGGTGCTTACTTGTAAGTAAGAGGTATATGTTGCTGTCGCAGCAACGCTGTTGTCGAGAAAGGCGCCATATGCGTCTGCTTTCACTGCCGTTGCGGGATAGGCGCCGTCACTTCCCGTGAGGGTGAAGTATCCGTTTTTGAACGTGTAACTACCGTTCGTCGCCACGGCGCCAGCAAACGAAATCACGCCGTCGGCGGGCAGTGCGACTGGGGTGCCCATACGCGTTGCGGAGGAGCGGGGGGCGTTGGTGTTCTCGGTTGATTCCATCGTGTCTTATCCAGTTCAAATGGCGGTTAGCTATCGCAGAAGCAAATATCATTGCTTTTGGTAATTTCTTTGGATTCTAGACATGAAAATAAATGAAATCAATCGACGTCAGGAGAAGTCACAATTGAATGTTGGATTTTTGACGGAAGATGAAACGGGGTTAATAGAATAAAAGCCGAATATTTAATAATATCAATTCGACACAGCGTGATAAGAGGTGGGATTTAAAGCGACGGCGCGTTGTCAAACGGCGGGGATGTCATGGCGGGGCGACGACGCGAAGAATGTCCGGCGTCGGCGGGCGCGCGGCGGCGGTCGAGGCCACCGCCGCGCGGATTTCGGATGTTCTACTTACCGCGTTGGTTCCTCTGTCGCCGCCTCCTCGATGGCGACACGAACCTGGTCGGCGTAGCCCAGCTCGATCACCGCGCCGGTTTTGCCGTCCGTATAATTGATGTGAATGCCATCGCCTTTGTCGACCGCCCAGGTTTCGACCTCGATGCGGTCTTCGGCATCGGCGACGTTGACGGCGTCGATGATCTGCCGCTCACCCGGCTGCAGGTGCTTCACGACATTTTTGGTGCGCTCTGTCGCGAGGGGAATGTAAGTTGCTGTGCGTTGCTCGTGCATGAAGCCTCCGGGATAAAAGCGCATTGTAGGCGTGGCGTCGCGGAATCGGCGCTCTGTTGGCGGGCACCACGGTTTCATGCCGCGCCGCCTAGGCGCTCAACCAATAATCCGGCCGCGCGTAAATCTCCTTCAGCATGTCGATGAAGAAGCGCACCTTGGCCGGCAGGTGGCGCTGCTGCGGGTAGACGGCGACGATGTCGTATTGCGGCAGCGCGTAGTCGTCCAGCACCGTGATCAACTCCCCCGACGCCAGCTGCGCCTGGATCTCCCACGACGACCGCCACGCCAGCCCCAGGCCCTCGGTGGCCCAGCGGTGCAGCAGCTCGCCGTCGTTGCAGTTCAAATTGCCGTCCGCGCGCACCGTCACCTGCTTGCCCTGATCCTGGAAGTACCAGCCGCGCTGCTGGCCGCCCTGCAGATTGAAGGCCAGGCAGTTGTGGTGCGACAGGTCGTCCAGCGTGCGCGGGATGCCGTTGCGCTCGAAATACTCCGGCGTCCCGCACACCACGCGCCGGTTGCCGGCCAGCTTGACCGCGACGAAGCTCGGGTCGATCACGCCGCCGATGCGGATGCCGACGTCGTAACCGTCGCGCACCAGGTCGACCACGCGGTCGGTGAGGTTGAACGATATCTGCACGTCCGGATGCGCGCGCACGAAGCCGGCGGCGTGCGGCGCGACGTGCTTGCGCCCGAACGCGGCCGGCGCCGAGACGGTCAAGTGACCGGTGGCGCGGTGCCGCCCCTCGGACACCATCCGGTCCGCATGCCCCAGGTCGGCCAGCAGTTTGCGACAGTGGTCGAGGTACAGCGTGCCTTGCTCGGTCAGCGTCAGGTGCCGCGTGGTGCGGTGCATCAGCTTGACGCCGAGGCGCTTTTCCAGCGCGTCGATGCGCCGCCCCAACATCACCGGCGTGATGTGCTGGCCCAGCGCGGCGCGCGCCAGGCTGCCTTTTTCGGCGACGTCGACGAAGGCTTCGATTTGCGTGAGTTTGTCCATGCGGCGATTATTCCATAGTTATTCGATATCCGGTGTATCGAATCTAGCGAGATTTTGTTGTCTTATCAAGCTTGTCCTTTACCGCTACGATGGGTTCATCAACTAACTCGCCAGGAGACCGGTATGGCTCGCATGACCGCAGCGCAGGCAGCAGCATTGGTGTTGGAAAAAGAGGGCGTGTTCCAGGTGTTCGGTGTGCCTGGCGCGGCGATCAACCCGTTCTATGCGGCGTTGAAGAAGCAGGGCAGCGCCAAACACATCCTGGCGCGCCACGTCGAGGGCGCCTCGCACATGGCCGAGGGCTATACCCGCGCCAAGGCCGGCAACATCGGCGTGTGCATCGGCACCTCCGGCCCGGCCGGCACCGACATGATCACCGGCCTGTATTCGGCCCAGGCCGATTCCATACCTATCCTCTGCATCACCGGCCAGGCGCCGCGCGCCCGCTTGTACAAGGAGGACTTCCAGGCGGTCGATATCGAGTCGATCGCCAAGCCGGTCACCAAGTGGGCGGTGACCGTGCGCGAGCCGGCGCTGGTGCCGATGGTGTTCCAGCAGGCGTTCCACCTGATGCGCTCCGGCCGTCCCGGTCCGGTGCTGATCGACCTGCCGTTCGACGTGCAGATGGCGGAGATCGAATTCGACGCCGACACCTATCAGCCGCTGGAGGCCTACAAGCCGAAGGCGACCCGCGCCCAGATCGAGAAGGCGCTGACGATGATGAACGACGCCGAGCATCCGCTGCTCACGCCCGGCGGTGGCGTCATCAACGCCAACGCGTCGGAGCTGCTGGTGCAATTCGCGGAGCTGACCGGCGTGCCGGTGATCCCGACGCTGATGGCGTGGGGCTGCATCCCCGACGACCATGAGCTGATGGTCGGCATGGCCGGCCTGCAGACCAGCCACCGCTACGGCAACGCGACGGTGCTGGCGTCGGACTTCGTGTTCGGCATCGGCAACCGCTGGGCCAACCGCCACACCGGCTCCATCGAGGTCTACACCAAGGACCGAAAGTTCGTCCACATCGACATCGAGCCGACGCAGATAGGCCGCGTATTCGGCCCCGACTTCGGCATCGTCTCCGACGCCGGCGCCGCGCTCCAGCTGCTGATCGAGGTGGCCACCGAGTGGAAGGCCGCCGGAAAATTGAAGGATCGGTCGGCCTGGCTGGCGCAGTGCAATGAACGCAAGCGCACCATGCAGCGCAAGACCCACTTCGAACAGGTGCCGGTCAAGCCGCAGCGCGTGTACGAGGAGATGAACAAGGCCTTCGGCCGCGACACCTGCTACGTCAGCAGCATCGGCCTGTCGCAGATCGCGGCGGCGCAGTTCCTGCACGTGTATAACGCGCGGCACTGGATCAATTGCGGCCAGGCCGGCCCTCTGGGCTGGACCATTCCGGCGGCGCTGGGCGTGGTGGCCGCCGATCCGACGCGCAAGGTGGTGGGCATTTCGGGCGACTACGATTTCCAGTTCCTGATCGAGGAGTTGGCGGTCGGCGCGCAATTCAAGCTGCCTTACCTGCATGTGCTGGTGAATAACTCCTACCTCGGCTTGATCCGCCAGGCGCAGCGCAATTTCGATATGGATTTCTGCGTGCAGTTGTCGTTCGAGAACATCAACGCGCCGGAGCTGAACGGATACGGCGTCGACCACGTCGCGGTGGTGGAGGGGCTGGGCTGCAAGGCGATCCGCGTGCGCGACGCCGACGATCTGCCGGCGGCCTTCGTCCAGGCGCAGAAGTGGATGGAGGAATACCGCGTGCCGGTGGTGGTGGAAGTAATTCTGGAGCGCGTCACCAATATCGCGATGGGCACCGACATCGACAAGATCAACGAGTTTGAAGATTAAGAGGACATCGATATGACCAAGCTGGCGGCCAACCTGACCATGTTGTTCACCGAAGTGCCGTTCCTGGACCGGTTCGAGGCGGCTGCGCGCGCCGGGTTCAAGGCGGTGGAGTTCCTGTTCCCTTATCCCTACGAGGCCGGCGACCTGGCGCGGCGCCTGGCGGAGAACCAGCTGCGGCTGGTGCTGCACAATCTGCCGGCCGGGAACTGGGACGCGGGTGAGCGCGGCATCGCCTGTCATCCGAATCGCATTGATGAATTCCGCGACGGCGTGCGCACGGCGATCAGCTACGCGAAGCAGCTGGGTGTCAAGCAGCTGAACTGCCTGGTCGGCATCGTGCCGCCGGACGTGTCGCAGGCGGCCGCGCATCGCACGGTGGTGGCCAACCTCAGCGCGGCGGCGGCGATCTTGAAGGTGGAGGGCATACGGCTGCTGATCGAGCCGATCAACACCTTCGATATTCCCGGCTTCTTCTTGACCAGCACCGGGCAGGCGGCGCGCATCATCGAGGAGACCGGGTCGGACAATATCTTCATCCAGTACGACATCTATCACATGCAGCGCATGGAGGGGGAGTTGGCCAATACGATCAAGGCCAAGCTGCCGCTGATCGGACATGTGCAGCTGGCCGACAACCCGGGCCGCAACGAGCCGGGGACCGGCGAGATCAATTACCGCTTCCTGTTCGAGCAGTTGACGGCCCTGGGCTACGACGGCTGGATCGGCTGCGAATACAAACCCCGCGCCGGCACCGAAGCGGGCCTGGGCTGGCGCGCCGCCCACGGCGTTTGACCTACTAACTTTCTAAAGGAGTCATCATGTCTCGAGTTGGATTTATTGGGCTGGGCATCATGGGCGGGCCGATGGCGCAGCATTTGCAGGCCGGCGGCCATAAGCTCTACCTGCATGACATCAAGAACCCGCCGTTCTCGCTGGTAGAGGGCGGCGCCACCGTCTGCACCTCGGCCGCCGAAGTGGCGGTGCGCGCCGATATCGTCATCGTCATGGTGCCGGACACGCCCGACGTCGAAGAGGCGCTGTTCGGCAAGGAAGGCGTGGCCAAAGGCCTGCGGCCGAACACCATCGTGGTCGACATGAGCTCCATCTCGCCCATCGAAACCAAGAAATTCGCCAAGAAGATCAACGCCCTCCAATGCGAATACCTCGACGCGCCGGTCTCCGGCGGTGAAGTGGGCGCCAAGGCGGCCTCGCTGACGATCATGGTCGGCGGATCGGAGGAAGCCTTCGCCATCGTCAAGCCGCTGTTTGAGCTGATGGGCAAGAACATCACGCTGGTCGGCGGCAACGGCGACGGCCAGACCACCAAGGTGGCCAACCAGATCATCGTCGCGCTGAACATCCAGGCGGTGGCGGAGGCGTTGCTGTTCGCCTCCAAGGCCGGCGCCGACCCGGCCCGCGTGCGCCAGGCGCTGATGGGCGGCTTCGCCAACTCGCGCATCCTGGAGGTGCACGGCGAGCGCATGGTCAAGCGTACCTTCAACCCCGGCTTCCGCATCGCGCTGCACCAGAAGGATCTGAACCTGGCGCTGCAGGGCGCCAAGGCGATGGGCATCTCGCTGCCGAACACCGCGATGGCGCAGGAGCTGATGAACGCCTGCAGCGCCCACGGGCTGTCGGCGATGGACCACTCGGCGCTGTGCCGCGCGATCGAGATCATCTCGAATCACCAGATCGCCGAATAAAACCGGGGGTCAAGTCTGACATTCGTACACGGGCTCTGCCGTAGCATTCGCTACGGCAGAGCCCGTGTACGAATGTCAGACTTGACCCCCGGTTTAAAACAGCGATTCCAGCGCCAGCGGCTGGCCGCTCAAGGTCCCGTCATAGCCGGGCAGGGCGGCCAGCACGTCTTTGAAGTCGGCGCTCTCCATCACCGTCAGCGCGGCGGCCACCAGCGGCGCGGCCGGCGCCTCCCTGGCGCAGGCGAGGAAGTAGCGCTCGCGGATCACAGGTACGAACTCCAGATCGAAGCGGCGCGCGGCGGTCTCCACCCCGAAACTGGCGTCGGCCATGCCGCTGGCGACGTAGGCCGCCACCGCCGCATGCGTGAACTCGGCGCTGCCGAAGCCGTGGATGGAATCCGGCGACACGCCCTGGCCGTCCAGCAGCAGCTCCAGCAGCAGCCGCGTGCCGGAGCCGCGCTGGCGGTTGACGAAGCGCACCTCCGGCCGCGCCAAGTCCGCCAGCGAGCGGATATTCATCGGGTTGCCCTTGGCGACAAAGATGCCCTGCGTGCGGAAAGCCAGGTGGATCAGCATATGCCGAGCCGGATCGAGCCATGGCAGATACTTGGCCGCCGCCGCCCCTTCGAATTCGCCGACCGGCAGGTGGAAGCCGGCCAGGTCGCATTCGCCGCGCGCCAGCGCCGCCACGGCCTCGGTGCTGCTGCGGTATTGCAGGTCCACCAGCACGTCCTTCTTTTCCAGCAAATTGACCAGCGCCGCCACCGCGAAGCCGTGCGAGGCGGTCAGCCGCAACGCTGGCGGACGCTCGTCGAGCAAACTAGCCAATTCCTGCTGCAATTCCGAGGCCAGGCTGTCGAGCATCGGCGTGAGGCGGGCGCTGATGCGCTTGTCCGCCCAGATCAATTTGTCGGCCAGCGGCGACAGCACCGTCCCTTGCCCGCGCGACTTGTGTACCAATTCGGCGCCGAACTGCTCGTTGAATTCGCGCAGCAGCCCCCAGGCGTGACGATAGGAGATGCCGCGTTCCATCGCCGCCTGGCTGATGCTGCCCGTGCTGCGCACCGCCTCCAGCAGTCCCAGCAGCACCGGCAAGGATATCGCTTGCCCGCTCGGTTGGCGCAACACCCAGTCCGGACGTATCTCCACTTTGATCATATGCAAAATCCTTCATATTGCTTCGATGTTTTTACAGTGCTAGCCTACGCACATGCATTAATAATAAGCGGTATATATGTTTTGTAGAACATATGAACGCACACCGTACACAAAAAACGGAGACACCATGCAACAGCGTACACCCCAGGCCCAGGTTGACATAGCCGCCCAGGCCAGCGCCATCCTCGCCGCCAGCAGCGGCACCCAGGACCAGCTCTTGCCGGTCCTGCACGCGATCCAGGACGCGATCGGCTACGTGCCGCCGGATCAGGTGGTGAAGATCGCCAGCACCTTCAACCTGTCGCGCGCCGAGGTGCATGGCGTGATCACCTTCTACCACTACTTCCGCACTGAAGCGCCGGCGCGGCAGGTGGTGCAGATCTGTCGCGCCGAGGCTTGCCAGAGCATGGGCGGCGACGCTTTATTAGCGCACGCCGAGCGGGCGCTGGGCTGTAAGCTGCACGCGCACAGCGGCGACGGCGAGTTCGCGCTGGAGCCGGTGTACTGCTTGGGCCAGTGCGCCACCGCGCCGTCGATGATGATCAACGACGCGGTGCACGCCCGCGTCACGCCGGCCCGCTTCGACAAGCTGGTGGCCAAAGCCAAGGAGGCCGCATGAGCATCCGCATCTATGTTCCCGGTGATTCGACCGCGCTGGCGCTGGGCGCCGACGATGTGGCGAGCGCCATCGCCGCCGAAGCTTCGCGCCGTGGCGTCGCCGTCGACATCGTCCGCAACGGCACGCGCGGCCTGCTGTGGCTTGAGCCGTTGGTCGAAGTCGACACGGCCGCCGGGCGCATCGGCTTCGGCCCGGTCGACGCCGACGACGTCGGTGAGCTGTTCAACGCCGACTTCCACCTGGGTAGCGGCACGCATCGCCTGTCGCTCGGCTTGGTCGAGCAGATTCCTTATCTGGCCAAGCAAAGCCGCCTGACCTTCGCCCGCGCCGGCGTCACCGATCCGCTGTCGCTGGCCGACTACGAGGCGCACGATGGCTACAAAGGCTTGCGCAACGCGCTGGCGATGGAACCCGCCGCCATCGTCGCCGCCGTGACTGCGTCCGGCCTGCGCGGCCGTGGCGGCGCCGCCTTCCCGACCGGGATCAAATGGAACACGGTGCTGAAGGCCGCCGGTTCGCAAAAGTACATCGTCTGCAACGCCGACGAAGGCGACTCCGGCACCTTCGCCGACCGCATCGTGATGGAGGGCGATCCCTTCGTGCTGATCGAAGGCATGACCATCGCCGGCCTGGCGGTGGGCGCCAACAAAGGCTACATCTACGTGCGCAGCGAATATCCGCACGCGATCGCCAACCTGAATCACGCCATCGCCAGCGCCGTCAAGGCGGGCTTCCTTGGTTCAAACATCCTCGGCTCGGGCCGCGCCTTCGACCTGGAAGTGCGCAAGGGCGCCGGCGCCTACATCTGCGGCGAGGAGACCGCGCTGCTGGAATCGATCGAGGGCAAGCGCGGCATCGTGCGCGCCAAGCCGCCGCTGCCCGCGCTGGCCGGTCTGTTCGGCCAGCCGACCGTGATCAACAACGTGCTGTCGCTGGCCGCCGTGCCGCTGATCCTCGACAAGGGCGCGGCCTACTACCAGAACTACGGCATGGGCCGTTCGCGCGGCACCTTGCCGGTGCAATTGGCCGGCAATATCAAGCACGGCGGCCTGATTGAACTGGCCTTCGGCGTCACGCTGCGCGACATCCTGTACGAATACGGCGGCGGCAGCGCCACCGGCCGGCCGATCAAGGCGGTGCAGGTGGGCGGCCCGCTGGGCGCTTATCTACCGGAGTCGCAGTGGGACACGCCGCTCGACTACGAGGCCTTCGCCTCGCTGTGGGCGGTGCTCGGCCACGGCGGCATCGTGGTCCACGACGACAGCGCCGACATGAGCAAGCTGGCCCGCTACGCGATGGAATTCTGCGCCGTTGAATCGTGCGGCAAATGCACGCCGTGCCGCATCGGCTCGACGCGCGGCGTGGAGGTGATCGACAAGATCGCCGCCAACGTCGACGGCGAACGTCCGCGCCAGGTGATTCTGTTGCGCGAACTGTGCGACACCATGCTCAATGGCTCGATGTGCGCGATGGGCAGCATGACGCCTTACCCTGTGCTATCCGCCCTGAACCACTTCCCGCAAGACTTCGGCCAGGTCTCCGCAGACCAGCGCGCCGCCTAGGAGAACAGAATGCTTGAAACTATCATTACTCGCGATTTCGGCACCCCGCCCAGCCTGGCCACCGAGTTCGTCACGCTGACCATCGACGGCCAGCGCGTGACCGCCGCAGTCGGCACGTCCGTGATGCGCGCCGCCGCCGAAAGCGGCACCAGCATCCCCAAGCTGTGCGCCACCGACAGCCTGGAACCGTTCGGCTCCTGCCGTCTGTGCCTGGTCGAGATCGAGGGCCGGCGCGGCTACCCCGCGTCCTGCACCACGCCGGTGGAGGAGGGCATGGTGGTGCGCACCCAGACCTCCAAGCTGCAGGAATTGCGCAAGGGCGTGATGGAGCTGTACATCTCCGACCACCCGCTGGACTGCCTGACTTGCCCGGCCAACGGCAATTGCGAGTTGCAGGACATGGCCGGCGTCACCGGCCTGCGCGAGGTGCGCTACGGTTACGACGGCGCCAATCACCTGAAGCTGAAGAAGGACGAATCGAACCCGTACTTCACGTTTGATTCATCCAAGTGCATCGTCTGCAACCGCTGCGTGCGCGCGTGTGAGGAAACCCAAGGCACGTTCGCGCTGACGATTTCCGGACGCGGCTTCGACTCGCGCGTCTCCGCCGGCGCCGGCGAGACCTTCATGGAATCGGAATGCGTATCCTGCGGCGCCTGCGTCGAGGCCTGCCCGACCGCGACCTTGCAGGAGAAATCGGTGATTTGGCTGGGCCAGGCCGAGCATAAAGTCACCACCACTTGCGCCTATTGCGGCGTCGGTTGCTCGCTCGATGCGGAGATGAAGGGTAGTGAAGTGGTGCGGATGGTTCCCAGCAAGGCAGGCAAAGCCAATGAAGGCCATGCTTGCGTCAAGGGCCGCTTCGCTTGGGGCTATGCGACCCACAAGGACCGCATCCTCAAGCCGATGATCCGCTCCAAGATCACCGATCCATGGAAGGAAGTCTCCTGGGACGAGGCGCTGGATTACGCCGCGTCCGAATTCAAGCGCATCCAGGCCAAGCATGGCCAGGATTCGATCGGCGGCATCGTCTCCTCGCGTTGCACCAACGAAGAGGGCTATCTGGTGCAGAAGCTGGTGCGCGCCGCCTTCGGCAACAACAACGTCGACACTTGCGCGCGCGTTTGCCATTCGCCGACCGGCTACGGCCTGAAACAGACGCTGGGCGAATCGGCCGGCACGCAGACCTTCGCCTCGGTCGCCAAATCGGACGTGATCATGGTCATCGGCGCCAATCCGACCGACGGCCATCCGGTGTTCGCCTCGCGCATGAAGCGCCGCATTCGCCAGGGCGCGAAGCTGATCGTCATCGATCCGCGCCGCATCGACCTGGTGAAATCGCCGCACATCCGCTCGCAGTATCACTTGCAGCTGCGTCCCGGCACCAACGTCGCGATGGTCAGCTCGCTGGCGCACGTGATCGTCACCGAGGGCCTGCTGGCCGAGAAGTTTATCGCCGAGCGTTGCGACGACCGCGCCTTCAACCAGTGGCGCGAGTTCGTGGCACAGGAGTCGAATTCGCCGGAAGCGATGGAATCGGTGACCGGCGTGCCGGCAGACCAGGTACGCGGCGCGGCGCGCATGTTCGCCACCGGCGGCAACGGCGCTATCTTCTACGGCTTGGGCGTGACCGAGCATGCGCAAGGTTCGACCACCGTGATGGGCATCGCCAACCTGGCCATGGCCACCGGTAACGTCGGCCGCGAAGGCGTCGGCGTCAATCCGCTGCGCGGCCAGAACAACGTGCAGGGTTCGTGCGACATCGGCTCCTTCCCGCACGAGCTGCCAGGCTACCGCCACGTCTCCGACACCACGGTGCGGATGCAGTTCGAAGCCGCTTGGGGCGTCGAGCTGCAGGCCGAACCCGGCCTGCGCATCCCGAACATGTTCGAAGCGGCGCTGGATGGCAGCTTCAAGGGCCTGTATTGCCAGGGCGAGGACATCGTGCAATCGGATCCGAACACCCAGCACGTGATCTCGGCGATGGAGGCGATGGAGT
>Ga0247815_10001522_pt1 | contig 17704 bp, 9 predicted proteins | sample UWRJL194509B1_FD_181014 | JGI IMG/M metagenome (GOLD analysis project Ga0247815, IMG submission 181014) | Plant litter microbial communities from Arlington Agricultural Research Station in Wisconsin, United States - UWRJ-L194-509B-1 | ecosystem: Environmental > Terrestrial > Plant litter >...
TGTACCTACTGTATCTAGTCAGATTCGAGCTGGTTGGCCTATACACCACTTGCACATCTCACATCCCCCTCCTCTCTGAGAGCGATCCTTCATCACTGTGCCTCTGTGCCTTGGTGTTGCGACATACTGTGGTGAAGGATTCAACCAGCTCTGATCTGAAGATCAAGCTGGGGGGTCAGGTCGGTATCTTATATACTGTGTACATGAGTCATAAGGAACACTATAGAACTATTGAGAAGAGGGAAGCGCTATTGGGTCAGTGCTGGAAGGCAGGAGAACATTCCGGAAGGTACAGGTACATTGTACAGGCGAGTCATATTGAGTCAATAGAATCAATCCAGAGAAGGTCCGAGAAGATTAGAGAAGGCAGAGCACAAGACACTAGTCAGGCGAGGTTGGGAAGAGGGGGAGTCAAAGCCAGGGAGGACTGTACCTCAGGGGAAGCCCTGCATCTGACCGTAACACGCAGTGCGCAAGTGCCGGGCACGAGTAGTCAGAATGTGGCGTTAGAAGATCATGCAAATAAATCGATTTCCAAAATGTTGATTTGACAAGAGTGAGAAAGGAGTGGGCAAGGGTTGAGTCCCAGTCAAGGGCCGGGGTAGCAGGGCCAAGCGTTTCCGGGCAAAATAGCCACGGGTTGCTTTCCCCGTCATTGCCCCGAGATGCTAGGACATTTTCCAATCTAACTGGGATGGAGCTGCGTTTCCAGGCAGATTTGATGGAGTTCGATTTGAGCCTGGCATGGTCGGGCAGCACCAGGAGATCGCATCCACCACGCTCATTCGCAAATAGAGCTCGATAACTCGATAATCAGAGCAGAATAAGCTAATAAATTGCGTAGCACCAATGAATAATGATACAGTTAAAGTGGCAAAGCGATGGGACAGCGTGGACACGACATTCAGACTGACTGATACAGTGTGCGCTAGCGCTCCTCCTCAGACCCCTCTTGCTCTGCCTCCAGCTTGCACTTCTTCTGGGCTCGCTCTTTGACTTCCACGCTCTGTTGGTAATATTTTGTATGAGCCACTGCAGTCTGATCGCAAGAAGTTAGGCAGCCGTACCAGATAGATGTCCGTGCCTGGTCGAGTCTGCAACCATGCCCCGTATGCCTGCGCAAAGCCTTCATCTCTGCGCGCAGTGGTCAGCGTAGCATAGACGCTATCAGCAATGCGCAACTGCGAAAAATGCAGTCGGGCTGCCATGCTGCGGTGGTGATATCAGTACCCTCGCGCTGTAGAGCCGAATGGACTTACTCAGCGGTCGTAGGCGTACTGCGAATGATCAGCATTGTTGCACTGGCTGGCGGGATTGGGAGAGTTGGTTTGATCTGGTCGATATTTCGCTTTGCCTTGAGGGTGGAAGCGTGCGGGCCACGCGTCCGTTCAAACCGTGGGTTCTGTGCAGAACCAGAAGTGGGAGCAGGAGCGGGCGCAGGAGCAGGAAGAGTGGTGGGAACAGGAACATCGGCAAGAGCTGTGGCATTGGGAACTGCAGCTGGTGTCGACGTGTGCGAAACTGAAGGCGACAAGGATTGAGCTGGAGTTGATGCGTGTGTGGGTGCTGGTGCTGGTGCGGCCTGCTCTGCTGCCGTTGCTTGCGTGCGAACTGAAGCAGAAACATGTTGCGTAGTGTTATCAAGAATAAGCGAGCGACCACTAGCGCGGGTGCGCGGTTGATGAGAGGGGTATGCTTTTGCAGAGGCTGTCGCAGGGGCTTGTTGGTGTAGAGATGACGGCAACCGACTAACGGCTGCAGGCTGGGCGGGTAGCGGGTCGATGCGAGAGTGAGAAGAAGAAGCATCAAGGCCAGGGTGCGGCTGCGGAAGCAAGGGAAGCTGTGGAACAGGAGCTGGTAAGAAAGCGGCGAGAGCAGCGGGAGCAGCAGGAGCTGAAGTCGTCGATGTTATGCGTGGCTCCTTGCCTGTGTGGCTCCAAAAGCTGCTTGCGAGGCTTGCTTGGTCCCGACTTGTCAGAGGCCGCCTTGGACTTCCGGTCTAAGTAGGTAAGGCTGCCGATGTGCTTCGATTTCTGTCACCGGGCCGAAGACCGTCTGCTTGTCATGTCGCCGTTGCTCCTCATGGGGCTCGGTAGCCCGATCACAAGATGCCTGACCAGTCGCGTTGAGGCCTTCACTGGCCTTGCGTGGTAGAAACGCGTGAATCGTCGACGGAGATGATCACTTGGCTGAGGCGCGACCTCTATCGCTGGTTGTGTGTGAGTGTCCGCTTCCGTCGGCTTAGTCATACACATGGCTTTCACCGGGCCGCGTTGTTATCTCTACAACCTTTGCTCACTCATACTTGTGAGCTCTTTCGGTGTTTCTTCCCTGCTTCTCAAAGACTTGTCCACTTCTCTCACCTTCTCAATTGTACACGCTGACCCATACCTCCTCTTCCAATTCTATAGTCCACCGTTTCACGCGCGTATGCGGGATGGAGGAGGAGGCTGCTGCGACCGAGACTGTTTGAGCTCAAATCGGGCTTGTGAAACTGTCGTGTGCACTGCGGTGACTCTCTGTAGGAACTCAAGACATGACGAGATAGAGTCTGAACTTTCACACTGCGAATGATCTGTTCAGCTCCAATATGGAATTTCACTTCTTTGTGTTCGCATTGGTCAGCTTCAATTTACGATACCCTCGTGTCTGACCGTCGCGTTCATTCTGATATGCTTCTCTCTGCCACGCGTCTAACCTTCCAATTCGACAGTGGCACCTAAAGCATGCCTTAACCCCGTTGTATTACGCACAAACTAGATGACCGTGTGCGATTAGCAAGACAATCACAGTTCAGGCACCGAGGACTGCAACCTAGCGCCCCCCGAACGGGATGCGATTCTCGTGAGCCTAAATGAAAGTAGCCCATTGGCTCAGTTCCATTTCCAGCCTTCACGCGAGTCCGACTCGAGGTTTTCGGGCGGTTTTTTGGTTGCTTTTTTGCGGTCGTTTAACACGTGTTGCCGTTGCTCTCCTCTCCCGAAGCCCAACTCTTTGATCTTCCGTGACACCTCTGTACCAACTCAGATATGTCCGCGCAATGCTCCAATGTGACCGAACACCGGGACGATCGCAGTCGTTCTTGTTCGCCCTGGCCTAACGATCATGGATCGTCCTCAATAAACGCGGCACACGGTTCCACGATCAACAACAACAGTAATCAAAACTCAACTTACGGCCCAGCAAACATCGTCAGCAGCAACGCGAACTTGAACTTTCAGTCCAGCGCAGCGACCTCCGTTCACTACAATCCGGTCACCATCATTACTCCGCCTGCGCCAGGACCCGCGCCAGACACATCAGTCCGTGACATTCACGATCACCGCGCCAATATCTGACAGTATCATTTCAGGACGCCAACTATACCAAAATTGCTGCAGGTGAGCCCGATTCTAAGCCTTGGGAGTCCCAGCAACGGCTGACTTCCTGCAGCCTTGAAGGAACGATTCGTTCCTCAAGCCGTTTACGACGCGCAGCTGAACTCAGGCTGCATGGACAACACTCGCGTCCGGATCTTGAAAGAGATCGACGCTTGGATCATGGACCCCGATGCCCTTCAGATTTGCTGGATCACGGGAATGGCGGGCACCGGCAAGACGTCAATCTCAAAGACTGTGTGCAAGCGAGCACAAACAAGCACATATCACACACTTGGCGGTAGTTTTTTCTGCTCGCGTTCCACTGGTTTGACGGCACAGCGCGACATTCGTTGTGTGATTCCGACCCTAGCCCAGCTCTTCGCGTTTCAGTCGGACGAGTTCCGCTCGGCTCTGGCGGGGGCTATTGAGCCAGGTGTTCAGTACAAGGAAGCCGCGGCGCAGGTCAAGGAACTTCTCTACGCGCCACTGCTTGCCCTCAAAGACTCACGTATACCGTTTCTGTTTGTTATCGACGCGCTCGATGAATGCGGCGGCGAGACGTCTGATGGCATGCTCGATGACGCGAAGTGTCACACAGTTGTTATGAGCATGCTCGAGTCCCTCGTTGGTTTAACGCAGTCCGACCCTAGACTTCCCGTCAAGTTCTTGGTCACCTCAAGACCTGAGACTCAGATTAGAGACACCCCAATCTCGGACGACAAGCTCAGTAGAATCCTACGGCTTCATGCGGTTGATATTGCTGAAGTCGAGGCGGACATACGTCGATATATTATTCAAACACTTGACACCAAGCTCGCCAGCAAGCCGAGACTCCGAGCCAGTATCTCAGCCGATGATGTCGAAGATCTCGTTCGACTTTGTGATGGCCTTTTCATTGTCGCAGCGACCGCTCTGAAGCATACCATGGGCGCGGGTGCTGATGCAGCTGTCGCCAAGTTCAAGCGGCTGCTCAACACGTCTCGAGACAATCTCAGTGCAGGCGCTGCGTCGCCGCTCGACAACATGTACGCACTCATTCTTTCGGAAGCAGCCAGAGCGGATGGGTCCGCGGACGCAGATCTGCCGGGTCTGCTTCGGCTTCTTGTGTCATTGCTCGGTGCACGGATGAAGCTATCCATTGAGGCTTTGGCAGATCTTCTGGACCTGGAGACGTACGATGTGCGGGCAAGTCTTTCCCGTCTACACTCCGTCGTCAATGTGCCCGAGAACGACGATACTCCAGGCCTGCGCACTGTTCACGCCTCGTTCGGCGACTACTTACATGGCCGAGCACCTAGCCATATTCTTTTCTCTAGATCATTCGGTCAGGCCATACTCGCACATGCCTGCTTCGCCACAATGAGTAGACGTCTTTACTTCAACATCTCACACAGTTCCTTATCGCACCAGCTCAATCCGTCGACAAGACCGGCCAGTATTAGTCTTGCTCTTGAATACGCATGCCTACATTGGGCCCATCACATTACTGCATGTGTACCCTATGATGCCACGGTGTCCGAGTCCTCTTCGTTCGATGTTGAGATTAGTCAGATCTTCAGGCCGAACTTCCTATTCTGGCTGGAAGTACTCAGTGTTCTGGGCAAGATCAGTCTTGCACCCGGGCTGCTATCCATTGCGCGTACAGCTGTGAGTTAATCTCCGCATGCTTTGTCATCCTACTCATTCTGCCGCAGGTTGGCGACATCTCAGTTGTGAAGTTCTTCCAAGATGCACATCGTTTTGCGGTCTCATCTCACGATGCAATCGAGCGGAGTGCGCCGCATATCTACATCTCTGCGCTCCCGTTTGCAGACAAGAACTCGCTCATCTACCAGGACTTCTTCCCGCGATGCTTTGGCCTCATCACTGTTAGCACACTTGGTATCGCCCCTCACCACGGAGGAAGCACTCTCATGAGGCTGAACGGCAACAGTGGCCCCGTTCACTCCGTATCATATTCTTCTGACGGTCGACTCCTTGTCTCGGGTTCAGCCGACGGCACTGTGCGCATCTGGGACACGCAGGCGGGCGAGGAAGCTTTGCCACCAATGCGCAGTGGCGATGGACCTGTTCTGTCGGTTGAATTTGCGCAGAACAGTAGACAGGTTGCGTTCGGTACACAAGCAGGAGTTGTGTGTGTTTGGAACATTGCACAGGGCCAGAACCATCGACGGTTGTGTGGCCATTCTGGCCCGGTATACAGTGTGGCCTTGTCGCCAGACAGTACTCGCCTCGCATCAGCATCGGAAGATAGCGCGCGTCTTTGGAACCCTCAAACAGGCGAACAACTGGCAGTTCTGAGTGACCAACAGGAATCAGTTGACGGAGTCGCCTTCACTCCGGACGGCAATATCTTCATATCCAGTTCTAGAAACAGGACCATGAGATTCTGGCACAGCGCCACAGGCCAAGTGGCACGTGACGCACTACGAGTAAACCCGCCCTATAGTTGGTCGCCAAGCGAAACTGCGGCTCATGGTGTTCGCTTTTCTCCGGATGGCAAGGCGATTGCCGTAATTACCGCCCATGATGATTGGGACAATGTTCATCTCATGCATTATGAGGATTGGGAGGAGATTGCCCGACTAAGCGGTATAAGCAAGATTCGCTCCGCCCGATTTTCCTCAGACGGTCGGTCCTTGGTGGCGGCACATGGCCGTGATGTGCGGATTTGGACACTTCATCCCGACGCAGCCGATGCTCCCTACGTCAATCTCAGCGGTCATGCTGGCAAGGTCAACTGGGCTACATACTCGCCAGACGACCGGTATGTTGCGTCGGCATCTGATGACGGCACGATCAGGATCTGGAATGCAGTGAGCGGCCAATCAGCTGTTCAGCTACTGCCCGTACACACCTCAAAATTAAACTCGGTCGCGGTCTCTTGGGATGGCGGATTCATTCTGAGCGGCTCTGATGATATGTCGGTGCGGGTGTGGAATGCGTGCACAGGTGAGGAGACGGTTCCGCCACTACTCGGACACACAGACTGGGTAAACTCTGTGGCTATCTCACCAAATAGACGCCTGATTGCATCGGCGTCACGGGACAAATCGGTTCGTCTGTGGGATGTGCACTCAGGGGCAGCAGTCGGCGGATCGATTGGTGGTCATACCGAGGTCGTCAGTGCCGTGGCATTCTCGAAGGACGGGTGTTGGCTTGCATCAGCATCCGAAGACTGCACAGTGCGCTTGTGGAATCCCGTAATGGGCAAACAACTAGCTGTCAGACCACTGCACTGCGAAGAGAAGGTGCTCGCAGTCGTGTTTTCGCCTGACGACAAACTGGTCGCCGCGGGAGACTACAGCGGTCGCATTTATCTCTGGCGGACAGATACAGGTCAACATGCGCTGGAGCCATTACAAACAGATAGGGGCAATGTTCAGTCTCTCGCATTCTCACCGGATGGTACGCGCATCGTGTCTGGTGGGTCAGGGCAGGTGGCGTGCATTTGGGACGTCAGTACGGTTCAGGCGATCCGTGAGCTTCAGGGTCATGCAGCCAGTATTTGTTCCGTGGCGTGGTCTGTCGATGGGCGTCTCATTGGCACAGGTTCCGCGGACAAAACAGTGCGTCTATGGGACGCGTTGACTGGCGCACCGCTTGCGACGCTGTATGGTCATGCAAAAAGAGTTACATCGGTGGCGTTCACATTCGACAGTCAGTACATCGTTTCGGCCTCTGAAGACTGCACGATTCGCAAGTGGGATGTTCCCGTGGCCTCCAGGCTAGCTTCAGAAACCGGAAACAATCCCGTGGCGGCACTTATGTCTGCCCCTCTCAAGGACGGATGGCTTGTGGGGCCGTCAAGCGAACTCCTCTTGTGGGTACCAGCCGAGTATCGTGGATATTTACAGACGGATCTCTGTACATTGTTGATTGCCAGAAGCCGCGTTGTCATCACAGCAGGTGACAGCGGCCTGCATGCTGGCGCGGACTGGACCTCGTGCTGGCGCGGTTGAGAAATGTAGCTACACGATCGTGACTAATGCGAAAGGGCTGCAAGCTGTAGTTGAGAAGAGCAATAAACGAAGAGAAATATATATCATTTGCTTCGGACCATGGTGTAGAAACACACTAAGACACCCACCGCACGTAGTCAGCTATCACTGGTGACATCTCCTTCAACCTCTGGGAACTCGGTGACCGGCTCAGGTAAACCACCCGCCGAAATTTGGAGGTGAAACGGGTTGCGAGGAAGAAGAATTGGTTATTGAACGAAATCAGCATCTTGCCGCGCTGGCATCGGCCAAGTCTGTGAGGTTGTTGACAAGCACCTAGGATTGATGAAGTAACGGGCAAGCGACATTGACCTATCTATCAAAGCCCTCTACCAGCGTGTTACGCGAGGAATGAATGCGAATAGCACTTCACGTGCGCGCGGGTTGGTAGTGGATCCATGCATGAACACTGAAGAATCAAAAGTGAAATAGCCTGCACGTACCGGTACAATAGAGAAATTTCTCATTCGGGATCCAAGTGGAAGCAGTATCGACGAAGAAGGACGCGATGCCGAAGGATGTCGATCGCAGAGAGATGAGCGTGGGATCTTCTCGGGCCATTCTGACGACGGTTTTGGGGTCCGACCCGCCCCTTGTCGACCGCCATTCGTTAACTTACGTCTCATCGCTTTCCCCTTCGCACGAAACCCTAAGCCAAGATTCCGACGCCTTCCATTTGGGGTATGGATGCGCGCAAGGCGGCTTGTATGACGGGTCTGTGCACAGAGTGCGTTTGGGTTGGTCGAGTCCGTTAATGTGGTGCGCGCATGCTAATGAGAAGTGCCTCTCATGTCCGAGACTTCTCCATTCAGTTCCCTCGCGCTTTTCCCTACCGTGGCTGGTTTCACCGTTGCTCGCAAGCCGGTGTGGCCCGCACGCCTCCGATCTTGCACGGTTGCTCTCCACGCTCGGCTCGGCTACAGCCTGTGCTAACAATCTTGCCTTTTCTTTGGCTTCAAGAATTTGTCAAACTTAGACGAATTGTGATTGAATTCTCGGTCGCAACATCAACCCGGTCCTCACCGGTTGAGTGGGGAGAGGAGTTGCGGAGCACAAGCTCACTGCCATTCAATAGTGAACCGGCAGAGCTTATTGAACCACTATACTAAGTGTGTACATATGATTATAGCGAGGTTACAATAAAAAATGCACCAAGGGGAGCAGGAAGGGAAAGGTGTATGTGATGTGGAATAAAATCACGTTGGATGAGGCGAAGGAATCGATCTATCAACTTGTACGCCAGAGCGATCAAGGCAGATGGTAAAGCATCGCGTATTATAAGGTTTCTACTTGCTAACATATACAATGTGCGACATTTGGCAACGGAGGCGTACCGAGGTAACGCAGCGTAGCGGAATCAGTGTAATCAGCGTCTACCACACCTGTAGGCACATAAACTGAAGAAATATGAAACTTGTTATACAAGATCTCATTTTGATACCGTGTCAAGTGTGTATAGAAGTAGGGGATCGTTGGATGGGGTCGGGATGAGTGCCCTAGGCAATTTAAAGTCCGCTCAGAACCTGTCTCTGTTGTCTTTCCTACCTGGCCACCTCACGTCAGTTGCAGGGCGTTGGCTTTCAATTTGCTAGTCTACATCAAGTTTGCCTAAAGCTTAGAGTGCCAAGTACACACTTCATTGAGAAACAAGGCTCGGACTGAAAGGTGGATCTCGGCCGTCGTCAGTTGCTCTGGGTCGCTGCTCTCAATTTGTACTTGTCTGGTATGAGTTGTATCAGACGAGACCTGTGATTTATCTCGACCAGGCTACTTACAGCTGACGAATGTGGTTGTGCCGTGCAATCTGCATATTGGTCAACCATAAACTTGAATGTGCGCAAACTCCATGACAGTCGCCCCCGACGCACCTGGACCGACTACTGCTCTGCAACCAATGATCTGCCGAAATTGGGCCAACCGATCCACGTGATCTGTTTCACTTGGGTCGGGCGATGTCTCGTTGCCGCAGCCCCACCGAGCATCGGCTGAATCGTAACACCGCATAATCGCTGCCGCGACGAATCTATTCGGGGCTCGCTTATTGGGCTCCATGAATGAACTCCACATGTAACTCTACAGCTGTTTGAGTGCATGTAGCTCTATGCCGTCTTGCCCACTGTGTTAGATGCTCGGACATATCCAGTGGCGGAGGTCCGCTTTTGGAGGACTTGACTCAGACCCCAAGTCCAATTTGCAACCATTGGAGTTCCATTGGAGTTCCAATGATCTCCATTGGAGTTCCATTGGATCTCCAATGGAGCTCCAGCCCTCAGCCCATAGTCTTTCTTGGTTTTGGTGGCATGGCCTGCTCATGTCCAGATGCATTGGGGTCCCGTCCATTGGATTTTCATCGGTTGATATAACTGAGCTGTCTTGGAGCTCCAACCCAAACATCTGGAGTTCCATTGGAGCTCCAATGGAATCACCAAAGCTCCAATGATTCCATTGGAGCTGCATGAACTTGGTGGGTAGACGGGATCAAGACCATTGTCTGAGTTTGAAAATTTGTGGAAATTTTAAAAAACAAAAAATGGAAGTTGAATCCAAAATCAGTAGAATTTGACATATATTTAACAGGAAATTATTCTGAATGAGTCTATTATTTTATTTTATCCCAAAAATAAAAAAAATTGGGAAAGGGGGAAGGGAGAGATGGTGGAAATGCCCGAAAAAAAGTAAGATAAAAAATTTAAAAAAAAATTAAGCAAAATTTCAAATAAAGGAAAAGAAAAAAGAGAAATAAGCTCATGATATTTGGAATTATGTTAGATATGCCAAATAAGGAAATTTGATTACAAAAAAATCTGACACAGCTAAAGACCATCTGATCATGGATCAGACCAAATTGTCCAATGATGACATGGGTTTAATTCATAAATGAAGTCATGATTAGTAGTTTCAAAAGACACACCATTATCCCAACAGGCCAGCTGTCACAAAAATCTTGGAAATATTACATTTTAGTTCAAAGCCTGGTGACTCAGCAGAGGCCAATTGTCACTCCATAGGAAATCCATTGGAGTCCATTGGACCTCCAATGGATGCCAATTGGACTTGGGGGGAGGGTCACTTACTGCGCTTTTGCACCTCTTTTGGATGGCATCTGAGCACAATTTTAAAAATATAGCATAGATATAAGCATACAGTTGACTTATCAAAAGTATAGATAATTTGAGATGTGGCTCAGTGGTTGAGGTACAATGCCCCGATAAAGATTGCCATTTGGGGTGGCGGCCGGGGAAACATCATAACTAAAGTGATGGAGTCTGCAGATGTTTCTTTCTGGTGACAATGGCTGAGAATTACCTCTTGATGCTACTTGGGAACATGAGTGTGTGGTAGGCTGCAATGCAGGAGAGTCTATACAGTGGATGATCCCCGCCAGCAGGCCGTCCAATTTTCACCACAGTGCCAAGTACCTCCAGCAGTCATGTCAATCCGGTGCTTACCAATAATTATTGTGCAAGGTGTGGATAGGAGGAAGGTTCGATATTCTGGCAGTACCCAGAGGAGCAGTGCCTCTGATTTACTCAAAATCCATCCGTCATCCAAACCTGCACGTGCAAGTGCCGCAGCGGGATCTTCACTACTGCCGGATGATTGCAAGACATCTGCATCTACGTTCCAAACACGTATTGTCATGTCCCACGAGCCCGAGACAATTGATTTCCCGTCAGCCGTGAACGCCCCAGACACGACATAGTGTCCGTGTCCGTGAAGAATGGCAAGCTGCGCTCCAGATTTGGCATCCCAAATACGTATGGTGCGATCATCCGAACCCGTACCAATGAGCTGACCATCGGGGGAGATGGTGATCGAACAAATCCAACCACTGTGGCCTTCAAGAACAAGAATCTGCTGTCCGGTACCAATGGCCCAAACTCGACCAACCTTGTCGTCTCCGTCGGACACAAGGTGCTTTCCAGCGGGGGAGAACACAATAGACCCAATGGGATACTTTGCATAAAATGGCTGGTGCACGGCCTGACCGTTCTCCGTTTTCCAGAGATGTATCCTTCCGCTGTGGCTGCCAGCAGCAACGAGCTGGTAGTCTGGCGAGAAGAAAACTGCAAGCACCGAAGCATCGCAATGCAGAGGACCTACGCTCGATGGCTGCCTCGTGGCGACGTCCCAGATGTGCACGGTACTGTCGGAAGACCCTGACACAAGCCACCGTGCATCGGACGAGAATTGCACCGCATTGACCTCCAGCTTGTGCCCTAGCAGTGGCTCGCTGATGGCACCTCCTGTCTGTGCACTCCAAAGTCTCACAGTACAGTCTCCCGACGCGGAAGCGATCAACCGTCCATCTGTCGATATCGCGACGGATTTCACAGGGTTTTTGTGTCCCAGCAGTGGCGGAAGCTTCGGCTCCCCTGTCTGCGCGTTCCAGATGCGAACTGAGTTGTCGTCGGAGCCTGAAACAATGGAGCCGCCGTCGGCTGAAACCGCCACCAAGTTCACATCTTTGTCATGCGCCGGCAATGGCTGGATTGAAGTTTGACCACTTCCAGCCTCCCAGATCCTGATGGTGTGATCTGCAGAGGCCGAGGCGACGTACAGACCATTGGGTGAGAAAGCTACGGAACGAACCTTGCCTGAGTGGCCCTTCAGAACTATCGGCAAATACTCTCCCAAATCTTCTTTTAGAGTCCAGAGGTGTACACCGTCATCTTCCGCTGATGCCAGAATCTTTCCGTTGGGAGAAATCTGCACAGACCGCACCCAGCCTAAGTGACCGGGCAGCATCGTCATGCCTTCCATGGCTTGGGCTTTCTGGAGTTGGATCTCGCAGTAAGAGCCCGAAACAAGCATAATTCCATCTGGACAGAAGGCAAGACTTCTTACCGCATTCATGCGGCCACTGAGCGGTTGGCTAACAGGTTCGCCTGTCGCACTCTGCCACAAGCGGATTGTTCGGTCATCAGAACCGGAGGCCAAGAGATCACCAGCAGGAGAGAATACGACTGCGTTGACATGCCCTTTGTGGCCCTCCATCACAAAAAGCTGCTCACCTGTCTGAACTCTCCAGAGACGTACTGTCTTGTCGTTCGATGCTGACGCGAGAAAGGCACCATCCGGCGAGAATGCCACGCTGTTGACCTTCCTCGAGTGACCTCTCAGCCACTGCGGGATCGCCTGCGTAGTTGCGATATCCCAAATGCATACTTCTCCTGCGCTAGTGCCCGCTGTGATGGCTTTGCCGTTGGGAGAAAAGGCCACGGAGTTCACTGCGCTGGCGTTGCTGCTCAGCGGGGACACCATCTCCTCAGCCGACCGGATGTCCCAGATGCGCACGGTACCATCATCAGAGCCTGATATAAGAAGGTGTCCATCTGGAGAATATGCGACAGTATTCACGGAATCGGTATGACCCGTGAAAGTCATAATGATTTGTCCGCCATGACGGTCGATTCCGAAAGTGTCGATTGGGATCAAACCTGTGAATAGCCCTAGGAAATTTTTATATACGAGCGATTCCTTCGCTGAAAAGGGAAGAGCCGACGTGTAGATGTGTGCGGCATTTCGCTCAATCGCTTCCCAGGAGGACGCAACAAAAGCACGGGCATCGCGGAAGAATTGTGAGAGTTTCGCACGCTGGACCTGTAGAAATTCATGAAAGAACAATCTCTGTCAAAGTTGCAAGTAACACTCACTGTGGAAGTTGCAAGCAGTAACATTGCGGCCGCCCGGGAAATCCGGCCTAGCACACTCATCACTTCAAGCCAGAACAAGAACTGTGGGCAGAATAGCTCTTCAATGTCGTCGTCGAGCCACGTTGATGCAGCAAGATCTGCTGCATGGAAGGCCCATTGCGTGCACGCATACTCCAGGGAGAGAAGAATACTACCGGGCTTTACCTCTGGACTGGATTCGTAAGAAGATCGAATATTCGACACATTGAAGTGAAGGCGCTGGGCCATTACTCGAAGGGATCCATGAGCAAGCGTCTCGTTTCCCAGGGATGTGGGAATGTGGTTTCGCGAAAACAGGTAATCTCCGAACGATGCATGCAGCGTCCGAACGGCGGGCTGATCGACCATGTCCGGTACGTGAACAAGTGCTTGCAAGCGCTGCAGCGACTCTTGCACTTCATCCGTCTCTAGTCCAAGAAGGTTCGCCAGACCACTGACGGATAGGGGTACACGGGCAGCCAAAATGCACGCCAACACCTTCAGCGCTAGTTCGAGTTCGTTGGGCTCAATCTCGGCCATGTCCGACGCGCGAGTGAGAACAAAGTCGTAAATAGCGTTCAGAGGGCCCATGGCTACCTTGCTGTCCTGCACTGCTGACAGCACGGTCCTCAGACGAGTCTCCCTGCCTTTTGCTGACTTCGCTTTGAGAATGTACGCAATCATGGTGGACGCAAAGATGAAGAGCCCATCTGAGAGAGCTGCAAGAATCTTGATCTCTGCTTCCGAATACCATGGCTTGGCTAGAGGACTTCTGGTGAAGGCGCCGGTAATGTACATGCAAAGGTCCTCGGTGACCTCTTCCGTGTCGATCGTGTGCAGTCGCATAATGGTGTTCCGGTTCGAGCTTGAGATTGGGCTGGAGCTGATATGTGTCTCCGGTCGTGACGTGAAGATGAATTTGACATTCGCGTCGCAAGTAGGGGTCGAGATGATCTCAAGGAGCTTCTTCACCTCGTTTTCGTCGCTGCACTCATCGAGGGCGTCGACGACAAATACAACCGGACTTTCGAATGAAGATGTTGTGGCCAGTGGCCGTTGCAGTAAAGCAGCAAATTGGCCACTGATCGGCTTGAGTGCAGCGTGTAAATCTGTGTTCAGCTCGGCCGCCAATGCTGCCGCAAAGCTTGGCGATTTCTGAGCAAGCACTGTCGCCAGAGTGGGTATGATGTTACGGGCGTCCGTCAACTCTGCAACGTTGGCGGTTCGAGAACAGAAGAAGGCGCCACAGAACAAAACCTTATGATCATTTTGTAGCATGCGGCACAGCGTAATGGCGATCGACGTTTTACCAGTTCCTGCCAGACCAGCGAGCCAGAAGATGCGCATTGGGTCGTCCCGGGCCCACTTCGTGAAGATGGAAAGCACGCGAACTCGGGTTCCCTCCATGCAGCCAGCGTCCTCGGATTGGATCTCGTGCAGCGCGGTGGGAATGAACCGATTCGCCATTGCTAAGTCGTGTGAGTGATACTCTGGTCAGGAGTCGCGGAGGCGTACCTATTTTGATCAGCTTTACAACATCCCTCTGTTGCGCACATGTAAGTGTGCGGTATTAGCTACCTTGAACTGCAGCATACCTCGGCCTCGATGAGGTAAATCGTGACCGGATTGTTGTTGACAACGTTCAAGTTGGTGACAGGGTTGTTGTTGATGACGTCGCGGCCGAAGTTGTACGTCATGTTTTGGTTATTGTTGATCATGGTCTATAGATACCTGAATGATGAGCGGGGCCTGCTTTAAGTTTCGTTTACGCACTGGTCCTTGCGGCCCCGGTGATATGCTCGACGGTAGGGGTGCGACCCTTGAAAGCTCAGCGAATCCTGAGCTGGAGGCCCTCGAAACAGCCTCGCTGGTTGGTAAATCGGCACGACCGGGACTGTCAAGAATCTGTGCCGGCGGGTTTGGGCCTCGATCTGCAGGCATGGACTGTGGCGTGCCAACGATATGCAATGATGGCTGAATTGTTACTGGCTCCGAAATAGTCTGCAGTTGCTGCGATGCGGTTTCAACTTGTGTTTCCGGCGATGATGGGGTTGGTGGGATTCCACCGAGATCGGGCCCGGTCACTGGAGGAACTGGCGATTGCGGGCGAGAGCCCGAGCTCGGGCGCAGCCTATCAATGAGTTGCCCTGCCTTTTGCCTCGCTTTCCTTGCGGCTTTCTTCATTGCAGCGAGAGTTCGGTGTGTTCAAGAGGTAGATGCGCGTAGGACGATTAGAGGGTGCGAGAGCAAGGAGGCACACGTGCTTGTCGCCGCTCGAAGTCCGCTCTAACGCTTCTCAGGCACGAAGACATGCGATCACCCTTGGAATATTGATGAACCAGCGCGACAATAGCGACGGCATCGATTCTATTGCTACCTCAATCGCAGAAATCAGATCTAAGCTCAAGCATTGAGCGCTGAATTCTGATTGATTTGTGCAAGAACTACTGGATCAGACAGGCGTCCTGTGTACATGTACAGGTGTTCGACCGCGGCCTCACTTCATCCACCACGCCAACACACATAACCAGTTCGGCTAGCGTGTCTTGAGCATTTATCATTTATCCGCGGCCGAAATGTACCCGACGGATTGTTCTACACTCACGGCGACGAGCGTAAGCACCGACGCGTCAGGCACGGAGACAGTGTTGAGGGACGACTGTCTCGCGGAGTTGTTTGTGGCGGTGTATATCAGAGCTCGGAGGTGCCAGAGTCACTGGCGCGGCGGGAATTGGGATAGGTTGGTGGGAACTGGGTGTCAGCCAGCGCTGAGTATCAGGTCGAACGGCACGACGGCACGTGGCTATTCCGGACACGAGCCAGTGTCCCGAACAATGCTTCAAGATCATTTCTCTCGCTCAATCGCGTCAACTGGGTACAGGCTCGAACGTTAAACTATACTTGTGATGCGTGCCAACTACAAGACGTGTACATGCAGGCCCTTCGTCTACGTGCTCGGCCACAACCCTCCGGCCACCCTTCTTGGATAACACCAATAAAGGTGTTCAATTCCGAGTCGTCCAGCATGTCTTAAGCAAAAGTCGCCTGCCATGCATCCATCTTCGAGACATGTACGTTCTTCTTGGAATATTTCAGCCTGCAGTTCCTGGTGAAGTACATGCTTTGCGGGGTTCGCGGGTCAAGCTGTCAAGCGTGGTTTCTACACTGCCAAAGAAGAAGAAACAAGAAATGACCGACGTTGATACGATAGAGCGTGCACAAGGGTGAACGGAAGGAAATCATCGAGGCAAGAAGGTGATTCGCACGGCAACATCGACGTAGGGCAGCAGGATCCGCGCTAATGTGCAAATTGCGAGGATCAAGACACTGAACAATGAGCGCAGGCGCGGCGAGGTCAGGCTGCACGGGTGACCAGTCTCATGGGAACGGGCTTCGAACTGGGCAGCAGACACCTGCGTAGGGCGAACGAATGACTAGCGACAACCGAGGCGTGATGCGGAAGCTCTAATGAAACGCGACGAGCGACGCTCGGTTGAATGGAATGAAGGGCAGGATGCGTGAGCGGTGCGATTTGGCACATGGAGGAACCACAGCGAGAGGTAGGTGATGGAGTATGGGTCGCCAGACAGTATCTCAGCGGGTTCAAGCGAGGAACATAGTGGATAGTGTCAAGGGGCGAGCAGTGGGAAGCGTACGTATAATCGGCCAGAGTGACAGACAACCGGAATGGTGAGTTGAAGAGGAGAAATGGAAAGGGGGAGTGGCGGCATAGGAGCAAGTAGGTCGAGGAGGGTGACCCAGAACGCAGCAGCAACATCTACGCGCGGGCAGGTCAGCACCGAACTGTCACCAGATTCTGAATGAAGGATGAGCTCACGGGTACTGCAACAGAGCAAGGGTCGCTCTTCTGTTCAGCCCGTTCGGACTGGTTGAACGTGCGTGCCTTCTCGCCTACTTGACGCGACCGAATGACTCCCTCCTTGGTGCCTTGACGTTAGTATAGGTCAAGACGTGGTGGTTCGGACCTCTGCGGACACGCGACGAGGCGACGGTGCTCTGCCGCCAAGTTCGGGTACGCCGCGAGGTCGATTGGCTTAGGGTGTTAGAGAATAGCGTGGCGTAATGTGCGGAGAGTGTCGCAGGTGAACGTGTGGCTCATGCTACTTTTGCGTCTCGCCTGCTTCTGAAAGCCTGGTGGGTGCGCGCGATGTGGAGCCGCAGCCACATCGAGTCCCAGGTGGAGGATGAGCGTGGTGGCTGTAGAGCAAGACTGTCAGTTAGGAAGGCAAGTGACACCGTTGCTAACACCTCATCCGCACCAGTAGTCTCGCGGCAGCCTAAGTGAATCGAAGCGCAGCCACGTCGGCGTTTGAACGCAGCGCAGGTCTTATCGTGGCAGATCGTAACCCTGGCGTGACGTGTGGAAGCGCGAGGAACGGCGATGATCGACTCGGACTGGGTCAGGGTCGGCGATGACGGGGACGAGCAAGTCAAGCCGCGCGATGATCGATGACCAGTGATGCCTAGCTCGAAAGCGCATCGACCGTGGATTGATGTAGAGTACCGAAACCATGCGCTTTACGGTGGCGCGTAGTCGGCGCCAGTAGGCTGAAAACGGGGCGTCTGGCGACAACTAGACTTGCAGGCACAGGCGAGAATACATCAACGCCATACGAATCGCGTGTGCAAAGAAGAAGAAGTGAGTGGG
>Ga0247815_10001523_pt1 | contig 17703 bp, 20 predicted proteins | sample UWRJL194509B1_FD_181014 | JGI IMG/M metagenome (GOLD analysis project Ga0247815, IMG submission 181014) | Plant litter microbial communities from Arlington Agricultural Research Station in Wisconsin, United States - UWRJ-L194-509B-1 | ecosystem: Environmental > Terrestrial > Plant litter >...
TGTTTCTAAAATGTTTCTAAGCGGAACATTGTCCGAACCATCCCTTCATGTTTCGGTCCGTAGCATTGTACTTTTCCAGTCGTGTGGGCGACCTCGTCTCGAAGCTTCGGTCCGATCTAACAGAAGCGTCGGCGACGGTTAAAATAAACCCTGGGTTCTGAAGTGCTCATGTCATCTCCAGCGTTGTAAAAAAAACGATCTGCAGCCTTCATGCTTGCGACGCTGTGGTCTGGCCCTGTTGGTTTAGCCACAACCGGTTGGACGTTTGTCTCGCGCAGGCTACGGGTGTCGCTCGGCTTCTGGCTTCTTGCAACGATCAGCGTTACGGCTCTCGTAGCCCCTGTGGTTCTGACCTGCGCATATCCTGTTGTAACGGGCAACGTAAATCATCAGATAGTCGCAACCGTTTCTGTATTCGATCTGTCAGCGGTGGTCGATGAAGATGTCGCCCGCTCGCAGCGTATGTTAGCCTACAACATCTGGCAAACGGGAAAGCCAGTTGCGGATCAATTTCTCAGGAACGCATATGCAGAGCATGGCGTGAATTCATCCGAACACAGCGGCGCTTGGTTTCTTACCGGAGATTCCCAGGGAAGCGAAATGCCGATTTCCGGCATTCGAGTATTGGGTGGATGTGAGGCTTGGAAGACATTCATCGAGCCTAGCAGGCGCTTAGACCACTGTACAACAGAATTCGGCGCAGGACTGAAACAGGATAGTGTCGGTGAGTTGACGGTCGCTCATCGTACTGCTGCATACTCTTGGCCAAGACTCACACCACACGTAATAGTCACGCAAGGGGTCACATTTGCTGACTGTAGAAGCGATACTGCCATGATTACCAATTCCTCATCTTGTGCCAACGTTGGTCTCACTACGGAATTCGGACGCTGGTCGCAGTCGTCGGTAGTCTGCAGGCTCTGGGACGAATTTGACCCCGAATCGATTCTTGCGGATAATATCGTACGCTGCAATGCGACCGTGAAACCAGGCACTGCTTTGGTAGATGGTATCAACATGACATTCAGCCAGTTTACCTACGCAGCACCGGGCTACAATGAAGCGACTTCTTCCGCTTCCAGTATTCCTGTCGATCCAATCGCCGCAATCATGCAGAGCGATCTTCGGTGGCTAAGGCAGTCAGTTGCTCTGAAAACGGCGGTTGTCAGAACAGGACCATCCAGAGAGGAAGCTCTGGCAGCAGGAATGTGGGACGGTATAATGGCCATGTCCGTCTCGCTCTGGCTTGAGGCTTCGCGGCCCAGTTGATCAGATAGGCATTGCGAGACTTGCAGGAACAGGTATTCACCGAGATGATGCCACTTTCGGTGTTCTCGTTGTGCTGCTCGGCATTTGGTTCGTTGGTTCATTGACGGCAACGATCACGCTGCTACGTGCAACCTGGACGAGCACTCTGGACGGCTACGCCACTGCACGCATGCTTCAACATCGGCCAGTTATGACAAGCGCGCCAGAACTGTGGTTCGCCGAGCTGGAGCAGAACGAGGAATTACTAGAGCCGTTCAAGAGACCACAGTGGCATTCTGAAGAGACCTGATATACGGTCCTTGAACTTCTGATTTCTGCCAGCTCAAGTTCTTTGATTAGTCACAAATGGGCTTAACCTGTTTCAAGATGCGCATGAGCAGTCCTATCTGCAAGTATACTGTGCTCGAACACTGAACCGAGCATTTCACTGTTTGTTTCCAATCGATTGTCTGCCACCATGGTATACGCACTTGTAATGAACGCCCCCTGATAGACGTATGCTTTAGTACATCGCATGAATGATTCCAAGCAACAAACAAAACGCCAAGTTTGTGTACTACTCGCGTGCTGCAGGGAGGAAACGTGCACGTAACTACAGCTGCCGTAGCTAAATCCAATGACAACATCTGAGTTGTTGTTGAGCATTTAATGGTACTTTATCATCGTTTAGCTCTGTGCACAAGAAGAGCCAATTCCAGAGAAACGCGACTGAAGAGAAATAGCTGTGTATCCACCGGCCCGATCCGACGCACGTTGGAGCATCCAACAGTGACTGCGCTTCGCAGGCCCTCATTCCAAGCCAAAAATTACCGCGGAATCGCAAATAAAGACGCCAGCGGCAGTGTTATACTGTCGCCTCTTGCCGCAGAGACTGGGCTTAAGAAGGATGTCAGCGCGGATCCCCCTGTTGATAATTGGCTCCGAATGTAGAGGAAGAGGATTTATAGACATCCCCTCTCCGATGCGAAAGCTTTACCGACGTATGAGATATGGGCGGCACCGCATCCAGGCCTTGTTGAACATTTGTGCGGCCCCTGCACCACAATGCGTGGCATCGTGTGAGAGGGCGCTGGAAATGATTCACAGCATTCGAGGCCGACGATCCCAATTTGTGATGTCAAAAGAAGTGAGTCTTGGCTCGATTGTCTACCGTACAATTCCGAGCGGCACGTTATAGAACCCTGACCTGTCAAACGGATAATGACTCTCCACAGTACACAGTCCACTTCATACTCAGCAGTGACGGAAGTGCATCACTCCCTCCCCTTCCACGGGCTCGACACGACAACAGAACCACGATGGGTCTTCAGCCGCTCCCTGACAGGAGCAACGAACATGACCGCAGTATGAAGGCTTCGCCGGGCCGGCATCTCTTGACCACATGGGTTGTAGTTGCTTGGGGATTTTTCATCCTCACAACTATCATAATCCACGAACTTGCAGTCCGATCCACATGGAGCACATCTCGCGTTGTCGCAGGCGCCGCCATCCCTTGGGCCTTTCGTCCAGAGACTGGACTGCCCAGTGTCCTCCGTACAGCATTTGCCCAGGCTCATGGTCCTATCACGGCGATGCATCTCGCGCGGCTTGCTGTAAACGCTTTGAGCGTTCGATGGGCGTCTCCAAAGACATGGATGGAGGTCTATTGGCTCGCGGACCGGCGCTGGGCTGACCCGTTCGGGTTGAGCACGACTGGCTGGACGATCGCCACGCGCAGATTGCGCGTATCGTTCAGTCTCTGCCTGTTTGCGGTACTCAACATAGTTGCCCTTGTGACCCCCGTAGTCATGGCACGTGCTTATGCAGTGGTTACTAGCGACGTTGAACATGAGGTCACAATCGACACCGTGTCGGCATTGGACTTGCCGAAGCTAAGAGCCGTAACCAACATCAGCCAGATCAAAACAGGAAATGAACTCTGGGCTAAAGGAGTATCATCTTCTGAGCTATTCGCGCGGAATGCCTATACTGAATCTGGTATGCGGCCATCGGAGACTGGTGGCGCCTGGTTCTTCACCGGTGATTCCCATAGGACAGAAATGTTGCTCTACGGTATCCGAGTTACGGGAGGTTGCGATATATTGAACACTCAGGTAAAGAATCTAGACGAATTTCATGACTTGTGCACGGAGGACCTGGAATATAGATTGAGTTCAGGCACCAAATGTGAGCCGACTACTACACGTCTTTGGTCGTCACTCACAGCTTCGAAGCAGTATCGCAGCGCGATATGTTCTCAAGGCCACATTCAGAATGGAGTCCTTGGATCAGAAATATTTCAACGTGCTCCAACGTTGGAGCGAGAACAGAGTTCGGACACAGCCCACCCTTGGCGTCATCTGTGATCTTTAGACTTTCGAAGACTGCGCAGTATTATCCAGACGACATCATCATACGCTGCAACGCCTCATCAAGTCCGGGTACAGCACTCGTCAATGGTCTTAACATGACCTTTAGCCAGTTCGGTCCTACGATAATGCATTGGCAAGTTGAGGATCTCACTCTGTTCGGGTGGCAGACCCCGCTCGACCCAATTGCGGCTATCATGGTCGACGACTTGATGTCGCTCCAGCAATCTGCCCAGTTCAAGCTGGCAGGTGTCATAGCGAGAGGCGGCAACGAAAGCTCCTTTAGGCCAACCGTCGTTGCGGCAATGTGGGACGGCGTGGTCGCAATGTCCGCCGCAATCTGGCTGAACGCGACGACGCAGGCCGAGCATCGAGGCATCCAAAGGGTTACAGCGATCGGTCTCTGGCGAGACAATGTATTCTTTTACATCATGTCTGTTCTACTCCTCATTTGGTTTGTTGGGATGTTTGCAGCAACTGTCGCGCTGCTTCGTCCCACTTGGACGAGTACTCTCGACGGCTACGCTGTCGCACGTATACTCCAGTATCAACCTGTCGTCAAGGGTACGCCAGAGGTGTGGTTCGCGGACCTAGAAAAGAACCCGGATATGTTGGAGGAGTTCAACATGCACAGGTGGCGGTCACGACCAATTTCAACTCGACGTCGCTCGAGCTCGGTGTAGGTGTACCATATTGTTGCTACATGATGTTCCTGCCATGAATTAGACACGAATTAAATATCGAGCTGCGACGGAATACAGCATAGTGTTGACCGTGACGCGTTGGAGTACTCGTCGCAGATCGTTCCTCCTCGCATCGCTGTTGCTGCGCTATAGCTCAGCATCTCGCCCGTCTTTGAAGAGCAAGGGTCGAATCGCTAGGAGTGGCACGTAGGACCGACCCCAAAGATTTGAACTCTAGTCCTACTCGTGCAGCATCCTGTGCTCGTTCAAAGGAACGTGAGCGGAAAGGTCTGATGTGGCGGCTGCGGGCAATGGGTACATAGTAGCGGCGCAGCATGCTGGAAGGAATAACCAGCGGGTTGGTATCATGTTCTGGGCGTATGTCATGGCGATTTATCTGTCGAGTATGTTAAGCCTTCGTGCAAGGCTAGAGCTCGAACGGTCCGAGATGCGCCGAGTTGGTAGTCGGTTGCAGATCTCGCGTTTCTGTACTGCTACTTACTGCTGCGAGACGGCAAACATATCCGAAAGATGGCGCAGAACTCGAAAATATTGACAAGATGTTCAGCGCATGAACCTTATGCGATGCTGACGCGGGAGGTTGCTACGGGACCTCGCGACCGCGCAGGAGCGAGGTCGACGGTACAGGAAGAGAGCTTCTACAGTTGACCTGCTCGTCCACAGTTGCAACTTGTGATTTAGAGTGACGAGGAATGCCGGATGGCGCGGAGAGTAATGAAAGTCGTGAGGACGAGTGATGACTGAATGAGTCAGCCCGGTGGGGTGATGTCGGCCTCCCGTTTCTGCGCCAAAGGTGCTGTCACCGGGGACATAATGTTGGATGTAGTACATCGCATCGACCTTGTAGGACCGCGCCGCAGGTAGTAGCCAGCCGAGTGTGGCTTCATCCGCCACCATCTTCAGCGTCTCCCGGCGCGCCGCTGAACACACAACCGCACATGAACTCCTCAGGCAAAGCTCGAGCTTTCGCAACTGAAACGATTGCTCAAGATGTGACAGCACGACGAGTTCGGTGCCGAGCCGGCCGCTGTATAATGTCAGCGATTTGGATAGAGTAGCCGAGGAGGACAGTACTTGCCTCGCCCGTCGACCAGTACTGGCTAGTTGGCAGCCACCGTGTAAGTAAGCGGAGCAGTTACAGATTGTAACGATGATGCTGTATAGTTGGGAGGTGTTCAGCCAGGAACGTGATAATGTGGCTGCTGGGAAGGAACCATGAAGGTGTCAGCGCAGTTCAGAAGGCGAAGCCAAGGCAAGGAGCAGACGGGCGACAGGGATGATAGTGAGAAAGTTTAACAGCGGCACGGGGCGAATAAATGGAACACCGAGCGGTAGAGAGCGGAGGGAGTCACAGGAAGAAAGGATCTAGACGGGGGCTTGCAGTGACGGAAGTCGAAGGATAGTAATCGCGAAACGCGCATGCAAACAGACTTCGACGAGAAGGGAGTAGCACAAATAACTGCTCTCAAAGTCTCGGCAAGTAGTTGATGCAAGTCGAGAACAAAAGCATAGCGACAGAAGAACGGATATTGCAGAAGACTTACCCTGGCATGTTCCATGTCTTGTCCCCGGCGCAGGAGCAGCTCAAACGAAGGACCAGCGTCGTTCAGCTACTCAGGCGTCAAGCTGAAGAAAGCGGTGGGCGAGGGGATCTGATGAGGCTGTTATGAGGGATGCGCAGGCCATTCTAGGCGCGCTTGACTCGAGCGAGTGGTCATTCACGGCGCAACACGCGCCAGTAAAGAAGCTGAGTGATGAACGTAGAAGTTTTGGCCATATTTGAAGAGTTGATGTTTGGTGTGACCCTCGTCGATATGCAAGTCTGCCGAGGAGGAAGCCGCTCGCAGCGCGTTCATCTAGGCCTACAGCTGACGAAAGGCATCCTTGTATTTGCAAATTGGCAATATTGACAGGTTGCTGACCCACGCACAGGCAAAAAGTAGAAGAAGCAGGGACGACAGGAGAAAGAAAGGCACACGGTGACATCTTCGGTCAAATCCGATACCCCTGCGCCAAGCATCTTGCCCTGTCTTGTCCTGTCATGCCACTGCCGCAGGAGCCACTCCGGAAAAGGCCCAGGATCTTCGGGACATACGGATGTCAAGGTTGGGAAGCATTAGGCGAGACGATCCTACGACGGTGTGGGCGACGCGCAGGCAATTCCAGGCGCAGTAAACCGAGCGGAGGCAGTCTCCGCGCGCCGATACGCTTCCTGCGCTAGTTCAAAAAATCAAGCACGGATACAAACAAGCAAATACCTGAAATAGAGTATGGAGCCTGAGAGACGAGCAATGTGGCGAGCAGCGGGACCGGTGTGCACGAAGAAGCCACAATAACTCGACGCGGGCTCGAGGATGACACTCGCGGCGCGTTCATGTGGGCCTGTAATCGGCCTCAGGGCGATCTTGAATCGCACCATGGCCATTTGAACAGGTTGCTGTCATGCGCACGAACAGAGAGTAGGATAAGCGGGTACAAGTAGGAGAAAGAAAGGCGCGCTGTGACAGTCTCGGTCGGATCCGATAGCGCACCCGCCCCCTTGCCCTCTTCTTTTCCCTGCGCGGTATGTTTACTGGTTTAAGCCTCTAGAGTGCACTGAATCGCTACTACTTGCTATATATGCGTGCTCGGTCCATCATCCGTCGTTCGCTGCCCCTTTTGTGTGCACGTACGCTTCATTTTGCATGATGCACATCTGTGCGTGCTTGCGATCAACAGGGACCCTCAACTGCTCTTCTTTCGCGACATCTCACTTCGGAAGTTTGTTCAGTGTCGTACGTGCGCTGGCAGCCGTAGACATGTCTCGCTTGTTCGCTTCCCCTGGTGCCTTGTGATCGCCCACCGCGACTTCAGCTACGCAGCGCACGTTTTGCTATCCTATTTTGCTATCATCAGTGCTCACTCGATCTCGGTGCTTCTACCCTGTGTTTGTGCACGCTCTCGTTGGATCTCTCGCGAGGGCAAAGCTCTTCACCCCGGCACCATCTTGCGACGTGCACAAACCGCTGTACGTCTCTGCATCTCGACTTTGCCTGGAAATCTTCAGCTAGATCGAAACGACTATTTCAAACTCTGACCACCTGACCCGATCTTGTCGCGCTGGGCAGCTGCCAGTGTCGATGTCGCTGTTAGAGGGCCGATCGCCCATCGCCCATCGCAGAAGCTCGCGCGAAGGTACCAACCTTGCCACTTCAGGGCCATATCGTTCGCGAAGAGAACTTTGGGTGAAAGCGTGAACCGGGCGTTGTACCCTCATTTCGCAGAGTACAAAGGAAAGCAAGAAACCGAACAGCGGCAGGAGATATCCGTGTCGGAGCCTGAGTGGCCTAGTGCCTCGAGGCGCGCACACAGTCCGAGTCTCGCGGTGTTGAACTTCCCGCATGAGGTTGTTTCCATCGACGTGCCTCTCTCATCTCAGTTGCAGGGTCCTACTTTGCCACTTGCATCTGCGTCAAAGTGACGATGATTTTACCATACGAGTTGAGCAACAGCGTGTGGTTCCCCGCACTCATCACACGAAGCACCTCGTACGCGAGTCGAGTTCAGAACTCCTACGATATTCGATAGCAACCGGCGTGCATTCTGCGACGTCCGCTTTGACTGCGGCTGCCATTCCCTTCATCTATGGTTTGCATATCTTGTTTGTTGTGCCTGTTCCTGTACGGAACTTGCCCATTTACCTCTCGTGCTTGGACTCAGAAAGAATTTCACCCCGGCTTTGTATATGCCCCAGATGCCCCACCGCGGCTATGAGCGTTTCATGCAAGTACCCGGGCTGTCGCAATGCGGGGCTGCGGCAAGGCAAAGCACCCAAAACTGCGAGCCAAATAAATAAATACGCACGCTGTGGAAGGAGTGCGGACGATTACGCAGGGTAAAGTAAGATGTACCTGAATGCACGCTGTTTCCAGTCTTTGCCGGGACTCTACGCGGAGCTCCGGCGAGCCGAGGCCCGGCCCCTGCAACTCCGAAGGTTCGACCTGAAGCTTGACAGTAGCCTGAAAGCATATTTTGAGTGTGTTCGCGTGTAGAACTGTCACAAACATGCGGCATAGTCCCCATCAATCGCACCTCGGAAGCATGCGGCAGATTCCACATTAGTCGGGTATTGACGCTAGCTGTCACCGCAAAATGGCTGCCTGGCGTCGCCAGCTTCAAGGCACGAGTACAAACACGCAGGTTCGTAGTTCGAAGGGTTGAGTTAGTGTACCGTTCGCTTCAAAAGCCAAGCCCGAGACGATGCGCCTTGACGTGAGCTCTTGCACCCCGTACGAGTTGTCGCAATGGACACCAAATCACCAGTGTCGTCAAGTCCCACGCCATCAGTCAGAGGGCATCCTAGTTATCACCTTCTCAGCACCTTTGTCATCGTCATTTGGACTCTGTTCACTGCCGCCACAGTCATCATCCACGAGTTGGCGCACCGTGAGACGTGGAACCCTGATCGCATTCTTGCGAGCGAAGGTATCCCATGGGTCTACCGTCCTGGCTCAGGTCTGCCCAGTATCCTGCGTACTGGCTTCGCCCAGTTTCACGGACCGATCACAGCGATGCACCTCGCTCGGCTCGCAGTCGCCGCTCTCGACGTTTCCTGGGCGTCTCCTAAAACGTGGGTGGAGGTCTTCTGGCTTGCCGACCGACGTTGGTCCGGCCCAATCGGTTTGGCCAAAACCGGCTGGACGCTTATCAAGAGGTGGCGGCGCATGTCGCTGAGCTTCCTGCTCCTCGCCGCCATTAGCGTAGTTGCTCTTGCAACTCCGGTGGTCATGACACGTGCCTACCCCGTTGTCACGAGCCATGTCGACCACTTTATCACCGCCACGAATGTGTCAGTGTTTGATCTTTCGGCGGCGACCGACGACGAGCTCGCCGACTCGCAGGTCATACTTGCATACTCTCTGTGGGGCAAGGGCAGGTCTGCGACAGACCTTTACCCAAAGAACTCCTACGCAGAGTCCGGTGTGCAGTCATCCGACGTAGGTGGCTCGTGGTTCTTTACCGGTGATTCCAAAAAGAGCGAGATGTCAGTCTCTGGCATTCGAGTGGCGGGTGGGTGTGAGGCCTGGCAGACATACATCGGGCCCAGCGCCTTTCTCGATCGCTGCAAGGCTGAGCTCCGGGCTGAACTGAATCCAGATAATACTGGTGAGCTGATTGTCATTGGTCGTTTCTTCAGAATCTGACTTTTCTGACACGAACCGTAGTCACGCGAGGGATCGAGTACGGGAACTCTCAGAGTATCACCTACTCATTGATCACCAACTCCTCATCCTGTTCTGATATCGGGCAAGATACGCCTTTTGGTCGCGAGTCCCCTTCCTCGGTACTCTTCAGAATGTGGTACGAATCTGCTGGCGAACCCAGCGTCGTGGAGAAGATTGTGCGCTGCAACGCGACCGCCGGGCCAGGCACCGCTTACGTCGACGGCGCCAACATGACCTTCAGCCAGTTTGTTTATGCACCACCGAACTACGATGGCACCACCTTGTCACGGTCCAGCATTCCTCTCGATCCAGTTGCCGCCATCACGCTGAGTGACATGTTGCCGTTTCAGGAGTCGGTCTCTTTCAAGCGTACCAACACCAAAATCAATGACAACGATGTGTCTAGAGAGGAGGCGATGGCGGCGGCAATGTGGGACGGCATTCTGGCCATGTCCGCCGAGCTCTGGCTGCAATCCTCACGACGAATCGACCAATCAGGCGTTCAGAGGCTCGTGGCCACTGGAATCCACCGCGATGAGGAGGCCTTTTTGGCTCTCATCGCGCTCCTCGGACTGTGGATAGTTGGAATCGTCGGAGCAACAGCTGTACTTCTTCGCTCGACATGGGCCAGTACTCTCGATGGTTATGCCGTCGCAAAAATGCTTCGATACCAGCCTCTTCCTTCTGGAACGCCGTGGTTTGCAGACCTCGAGGACAACAAAGATATGTTGAAGGCGTTCGAGATGCATGAATGGCGGTCTTCTGAGATCTGAACTCGATTACCGTACTTCTGAGTATCTGTGATGTTGCTAATCTGTGGGAATGCAAGTACTAATTCTTGAGCTTGGTCATAGCCGTGTTAGTAATGGTATCAATGTAGTCTGTACGTCGATGTCACAAACATGTTTCCTTATGAGAGCACATTGCAATGGGTTTCAGTCTTTTTTTATTGTTCTTTCGCTCTTAATTTGATCGACTCCACAATTTGAGGCTAGGTTGATGCGCGTCTCAAGTGGTGCGCTATAAAAACACTCACCGACACCTTGCAATTTATGTGACCCCTTTGCCCTTCAAACAATTTTGGACACTGTTTAAAGCCCGATGGAAGCCGTACAACACATTACCTAAGGATTATCTGAGGATGCATGAGTAGAAGAAGGTGATCGTCATCGAGGTCCGATTGGGACCTAAATGTGCCCCTGAGCGGCATGCTTCCTCGTTATTTCTCACGCCCACGTCTAAGCACCACACATGTAGCTTTAACAGCTGTTGTTTATGTCATTAATCACGCTTATTTATTTCTTCCGTCTCTGGTGTCTGCACCTCACTGATAGCTCTGTACAAGTTCTACGTTCTACATCATGCCCCTACTTCGTCTCAAAGCTCAATTCTCTCCATAATGACCCATTTGGGCCATTTATTAGATAGAAATGCCCAAAAGCTTGGTTCCACTGGTGCTAAAGTGTTTTACTGCCCAATGGACATGAAGCAGGGCCTATAAAGATGCTGTGACACGGGCGTGGACTTTTCATGTTTGGAAATGGAAATTGTAACATAAAACGTTTACCGGCTGATTTCCATCGGTTTTATGATAGATCTACAGTCGATCGCTTCTATGGCAGTGCTTCTTGTACGCTAGAACGGTATTCTGTTGGATAACCGCACGCTCCTTTGGAATTAGCGCTCGCCCTCTCGCTTAATACATAAGCATATCGGCGTACAAGCGACGTACTTTGCAACCCCCCACGCTGTAATGGGTCGCCAGCCAGCCTCTGAGTCTGTTCCGTGTGGTGCACCCCACATCGGTGCACAATCAAGCAGACATCTCCTCAGCACCTACTTCATTACAGCCTGGGTCATCTTCATCATTGTCACTATCGTTATCCATGAGATAGCACATCGAGCTGTGCGGGACTACTACAACTCTCTGTACCTCAACCTCGGCTTCCGTGTTCCCTGGGTTTATCGTCATGGGACCGGGTTACCCAGTCTGCTTCGAACGGCGTTTGCCCAGGTTCATGGTCCAATTACGGCAATGCACCTTACTCGACTGGCGGTAAACACCCTGGAATGCTCTTGGTCGTCACCAAAGACGTGGATGGAGGCACTGTGGCTCGCCGACCGCCGTTGGGCTGGTCCTTTTGGTCTTGGCAAGACCTGTTGGACAATTGCCTCGCGCAGACTGCGCGTATCGCCGAGCTTCATTATACTCGCTGGTCTCAACATTATTGCCCTTGCAACTCCCATTGTAATGACACGAGCATATTTCGTGGCCACCGACGATCTCACGGATGGTTTCCTCCTGGATGTGTCCATGGTGGATCTCCCAACCCTAGCACGCCTATCTCCTGAGATTCAAATCGAGACCGGAAACGAGATCTGGAACAAAGGACTGTCGCCAGTGTTGATGTTTCCAGAGAACACCTACACGATGCCTGCTGCCTATTACAGCTCCCAAGATTCTTGGTTTTTTACCGGAGAAAGCTACTCGGCCGAGTCATCACTTGCTGGGATTCTTGTTGAGGGAGGCTGTTGGGGTACAGCGCGCTCTTCCGACGCCGAAATGTTGTGCACTGATTTACCAGTATTGGGATGGGAGTTCAACCGTGAGTGTACGGAGCTATTCTATCTACATCTCTGGCTGATACACAAATCTGCTACTGTAACAGATTTATCTCAGCCTTCTGGCTCGCTAGCCGCATTTTCAATAACCAGCGGGTCAAGTTGTTCCAATATCGAGCTTGGCACGCCGTTTGGACAAATCCCAGCATTGCCTGCACAGCGTCAGCCGCATAAAGACCTGATGTGGCGCGGTACGCATCACGAGGCGGTGTTTCAGATTCAGAGTAGCAAGGGGAATTTTACCGCTCGCTGTGATGCATCGGCCGCACCCGGGATCGCTTCAGTGGACGGCCGCCACATGACTTTCAAGCACTTTACGTACACTTCCCCGAACTTCAGCGAACCTATCTCGCGCGAGATGACGCCAATTCACCCGCTGGCTGCTATCATGCACACGGATGGGCTATCCCTCCAACATTCGGTTAACCTCAAGTTGGATCGTGTCTTCAGAACACTTACTCCTGTGAATGAACTCGAGTACATAGTTGCGGAATCCTTGTGGGAGGGTATACTTGCCATGTCAGCCGCAACTTGGATTGAAACGGCGCTGCCGGCTGAGGCTCCAGCCATTTCAAGGACTGAGGCGACCGGTATTCGACGCGACACCGCCTCCTTCTGCGCGCTCATCGCGCTTCTCGGCATTTGGTTCGTAGGTATGATTTCAGTAACTGTTGTACTACTCCGTCCGGCATGGACGGCCAGCCTAGATGGCTATGCTGCCGCGCGCATACTCCGGCACCAGACGGCCATTATCCAAAATCCCGAGGCATGGCTTCTAGAGCTGGATGAGAACTCGGACTTACTAGCATCGTTCACTCCAGAACAATGTCGCTGTTCGCGCGAAACTGTAGTCAGTCGCGTCGACCAACATGGCTCATGATGAGCATCGTTCTTCACGACCTCGTTTCAGAATCTTCGATCTGCCCGCGGACGCCTACGTTCTGTTCTTTCGCGCATGTAGGATGTGTCGCACTTATGTAACTCGCATTTGATGTTTGATACTTTCAGAGGACAAGTTGCGATCTGACGTCTCGACACCCGCCTGGTCTTATCGAAGCTGACTTTCGCGCCAGGCTGAATTGGACCTGCGAACATTCTGCACCCAGATGAGCCATCGGTAAATGAGTCACGCATGAAGCCAAAGCTGGTCGCACCTTGTTCTCCTTCAACATCCATAGATCCGTGCCCGCCAACCGTGGCCATTCCATTTTCCCTGCACATCGGGCTTGACATTGAATTTGAAGGACGGCAGGTGAAACGTGTGCGCCGCGGTTGTCAATCCCATGATCGAAGACGCGACGAAACAGGACGCGCAGAGTTTGGTTCGGTGGCTACGAGCACAAGTGTGTTGATGCAAGCGACGCTCTCGCGGTCACCACGAAGCCGTAGTTAGAGCGCTGCGATGACGTGTTTCGCGTGGCTCAGCAGTGAAGAGTGAGTGGAAAACCGTTGTGTAGCTGGTGAGGCTGCGAGTCGAATCACATGTTGCTGCCGGCACTTGTAAAATGTGAGCGTGGCGGGTTCCCAATGGCCAGCAAGCGCCAGCGTACTAGGAGTTACATGCGCTGTCTATGCAGAAGCGGGCATTTCCCAAGGTATTTTCGCCGGACGCTACACAGGAGAACTCGGTCAGTCGTCGCAGGAAGTCTGCAGTGTACCTTCGACACGCACCGCAAACGGAACCACCTGGCAAAAACGTCCAATGGCTTATTGAAGTCGACCAGGCGAACGTCTCGAAGGCCGTTCAATCTCGACGCAACGTCGACCTGCGCGTGAAAGAAGAAATGCCAACGAGGCACAAGAAAGGGTCATATGCCGGCGCGATCCGAGTCACGCGCGCGCCCTTCTTGTCCTCACGGCACGTCCTGTTCTCGCGAATCGCTTCCGCGACTGTACAGAGGTGAAAATATCTTACACAGCTTTAACCCACGTTGAATGAGCCTTCCACTAGTGACCGGCAGACCTCTGTCCGCTATAGCGCCACCCATTCCGCGTCATTTCTGGCATCCAAACTCATCGCAAAGTCGTAAGTGACCTTGAATCCGCTTGAAATGGAGATCTTGCGGTGTCCATTTGCTTCGAAGTAGGGTTGCGGTGTGCTCCTCGAGCTGATCCACGCCACATTTACTCATCTGCCCTCCGCTCTGAGACTCAACAGCACCCTGTCGTGCGCAGCGCTATAGATTCCCGGATCAGCATCTAGCCTTCATCACTGTCACCGCTCCGATCTCAGACCCTGGCTCAGAACCTGCTCCACCTGAGCTCAAACGCCTGCTGAGGTTACTGCGGTCGTTTGTCATCCGAGCTGCAATCTTCACCAGCTTTTGATTTGTGCATGAAACACGTCTGGATGCGCTGTGCTCAATTGGGCTCTACCCTTCGCTCGCTCCTACTGAGCGTACCCTTATTTTGCCTTGGCGGGATTCAAGTTAAGCGCGCGTTACGTATTCTCACACCCGCGCCAGTGACTTTGAAAAGGACACAGTTGTGGTGTGCTGCTACTCTACGCTCGGCCAATTACCACCGTTATCGCACTGTAGCCCAACATGCCTTGCTGTTGTCTGTTTCTCGCCACACGTGTTATTGAGCCCCTCAGTTGCATGCTATTGTGTCTCATTCCAATCTGCATCATGCGCAAGGCTATTAAATAACACGACCGGAAAAGTACAATGCTACGGACCGAACCATGAAGGGATGGTTCGGACGATGTTCTGCTTAGAAGCATTCTAGAAACAATGGAGACCCATTGATTGGAGCTCGCGAGAACATAGAGCAAGTGACATGTTGAAAGCAGTCAGTGGTTGGGTGCTCACTGGTCCCTTTGGAAGCATCTTGGAACCATTGTAGCCTGTAGCAAATCCGTAACATCGTACTTTTCCGGTCGTGTAAGGCTCGGGCAGTCTGATACCGTTGCTATCTTTCCCGAACACAGCTCCCATCATGGACGGATGTGCGCTGTACTGCCCATGGCTGTGCCCAGGTTGCGTCTCGAGAGTGTCGCCTTTTTGTCTTCGAGATTCCCGGCAACCTTCGCGGTGACATTGTTGGCAACACCACAATCAGGTTGGACACTGTGGCGCCCCACTAACAGATCTGCTGTCCATCAACACTGCGAGGGTTGGCTAACACAACGAGTTTTGCCAACAGTGCTTTTAGCTGAGTCTAGTACCATTTCTTCTTGCATGTGGAGCTTCACTGATTACGACCTCTCGCTGCCTTAGATTTGTGTCAGAAATGTGCCACATATCGACACCCGCCTCACTTGAATGTATAAACGCAGTGCTATCAAGCGCCACCATGCATTGTTTAAACTGCGACACTGTCAAATACAGGACGCTACCCCTGAGTTTGGCGCCACCCACCTCAGATATAAGAAGGTCGTGTAAGGAAAGCCGCTTTTACTGTCCTGTTTCTTCGCTCTAGATTATCGAAATGCTGCAGCGGTCGCCTTCAGATTCAAGCACTGCAGACGCACCGTATATCAGTGCACACACCCGTTGGCATCTCTTCAGCACTTTCATCATTGCATTTTGGGTGCTATTCATCATCTTCACTGTCACCATCCACGAGATAGGATATCAAACCACGTGGAGATATGAAGATCGTCGAAGTGACGATGAACTTCCCTGGTCATTCGTCGTAGCATTGGGATTCCGACGATCACGCGCACTGCCTTTGCACAGGCGCATGGTCCGATCACAGCCATGCACCTCGCTCGTTTGGCCGTAAACACGCTCAACCTACCTTGGTCGTCTCCGAAGACCTGGATGGAGGTCTTCTGGCTTGCCGATCGCCGCTGGGCTGGCCCGGTCGGGTTGGGAAAGACCGGCTGGACGATCGCCTCGCGCAGATTGCGCGTATCCTTCGGTTTCATTCTACTTGCTGCACTCAACCTCGTTGCCGTCATCACCCCCGTATTTATGACCCGCACGTACTCTGTGACATTCGGCGACGCCCAACGCTCCATAGTCGCAAACGTGTCCGCTGTCGATCTTTCAATTATGGCTCGTCTGTCACGTGCAACCCAGCTCTCTGTCGGGAACAAGATCTGGAGCAAAGGTCTGCCACCATCAGTAATGTTCCCACAAAACACTTATACAGGAGATCCTCTTGGATGGGTCGACCCAAAGTGGTTATTTCTCACGGGTGATTCCTTCGCAAGTGAAATGAGACTTGCCGGTGTTCTGGTTGGCGGTTACTGCGAAATTATCGACAGGCGACGAAAACAGCCATGTTGGTTGAAATCAACAAAATATTGGGACCTTGGCGGTCAGTGAACTTTCATTGTTCCTTCGTTTATGCACTAATACCCTCGCTATGCGTTGTAGTAAGGCCATCCATTCCTGATTCCATCCCAGCAAATATTTCTCTAACCAACGGGTCTATTTGCACTGATAGAGTCAAATCAACGCCGTTTGGGCGATCTGAGACCGGCAGGAAGAGGAAGAGCCGGCCAACGACAGAGCTAGACTGGATCCGTCACGAACTAATGACACCCGTCATATTTCTTTTTAATGGTAGCACTGGAGATTTTGGGGCAGAGTGCTATGTGGCGGCAGGGCCAGGAATTGCCGCTGTTGATGGCCGCAACATGAGCTTCAGCAAGTTCGAATATACGCCACTGCAGTTCGCCGAGTCCATCCCCCAGCAGGAGGTTCCCCTTAACCCAGTTCTTGCTCTCATGCAGACAGACTGGCTCTCCTTCGAGCGATCAATCAACCTCAAGTTGGACCGCGTTATCGAACAGCCCGTTGATTACGACAAGGCTTTGGAGCTTATCATTGAAGAAGCCTTGTGGGAAGGCGTACTTGCCATGTCGACTGCGATGCGACTGGCGTCGGAAGCGCCGGCAAAGGAGACTACAGGCATCCAAAGAACTACAAGGATTGGCGTGCGACGCAACGATGCGTTCTTCTACGTCCTCATTTTACTTCTCGTGGTATGGGTTGTCGGTATGTTTGGGGCAACAGCTGTATTGCTCCGCCCAACGTGGACAAGCAGTCTCGATGGCTACGCCGCCGCACGCATGCTTCTGCACCAGCCTGACCTGGTCTCGAAGCCTGAGGCCTGGTTTGCGGACTTGGAGGAGAACTCGGATATGCTGGAGCCGTTTTTTTCGAATCAGATGCGCGGGTTGAGCGACGGCCTGGTCCGACGACCTGCCCGCGACGCATTGTGAAAGTTGGGCTGACGCACCAGTGGTAGCTACGCCCCTCCTCCATGTACGCAATTTATAATCTATTTTGTCTACTCCCATTTTATTTTTAGTGTTTTGGTGGGATGTATCACATTCATGTAACCAGGTCAGAGGTTAAGCATCGCCGCGCGTGCCGAGTGACCGCGTCGTACTAGTAGTAGTAGTAGTAGTAGTAGTAGTAGGCGCGACGGAATTTCCCCATCGCAGCTTTGCCCGCACACACCGGTAAAGTTGTGAGCGAGAGCAGATTGTTGCTTTGCTTGGGCGACCGTGATTTGACCTCTGCAGCTACGCCGATTCTTGTAATGCGTGAGAGGCCGGCGACAGCGACAGCGACGGCGGCGGCGGCGGCGTGCATC
>Ga0247815_10001524_pt1 | contig 17691 bp, 27 predicted proteins | sample UWRJL194509B1_FD_181014 | JGI IMG/M metagenome (GOLD analysis project Ga0247815, IMG submission 181014) | Plant litter microbial communities from Arlington Agricultural Research Station in Wisconsin, United States - UWRJ-L194-509B-1 | ecosystem: Environmental > Terrestrial > Plant litter >...
ATCGAGTTCAAATCGCGCCAGAAGCACCTGATTGGCTACGATTGCGTGGGTTCCCGCACGAAGACATTCGTCATACCCGCGCGGGTTATCACGTCTTCTAAATCCCGCGACGTCTCCGGCCTCATGGTCGCGGTGCCAGAATCACAGATTTTGCCATACTTCAGGGGTGACATGGAACAGTTGGTGACTCAGTCTGGGATTAACCGGGACGGAGGTGCTGGTGCTCAGGTCTGCCTTTGGCAAGGACTTCCCGGCGTGCGCATTCATCCCCCGCAGTTAACCAGCCACACCTCCTGCGCCCGTCTTCCGGCGTGCCTGTTCGCTAAGCGAAACGCCGGCTTCAGCCACCACGGTTCTCCTGAGTTCCACTGCGCGTGCTCTCGCGTGATCAAGCGCCTTGGCGGCCGCAGCAGAAGTGGATAAGGCCAAATGTTGGACCTCAGCCCGACTACAGGATCAACAAGGCGCCGGGATGCAGTGACGTTCTCAGAGCAGGCTTACGCAGCATGCGGGTGTGCACCCCCCAGTAGCCAGGGGCTGGAAGCCATTGACGAGATGATGGGGGAATCAAAAAGCCATGCATAATCGCGCGTCGGCGCGAGGGATGTAGTATACACGAACGCGATGGAACTGGTGGACTACAGTAGTGTACAGTACGAGGCACATTGAAACAAGGGGAAGTGGCCTATAGTCCAGGTACAACAGAGAGTTGTACAACAAGAGGGCAGGTACTACAAGATGAGGGCGTGGTGGACGTTGAGGGTGTGACACGGCGTGGATATGCATCGGAGTGGGGCAGACAAGGCGTTGCAGGACATGCTACGAGCTCAGGAGAAGATACCGGGGTTGAAGTAAACACTGGGTTCGATGTCACCGTTGGGTAAGGGGGAGACACCGATGCTGAGGAACAGATCAGCGCTATGTTCGACACCACCCACACCCCGGATACTCACTAGGTATGCAATCCACGGCGCGCCGCAAGACGGGATTTCGGGCTGTCGGGCGGTTGGTCAGTGACTACGCTCGATGGATGCAATTGTGGGACATACCTCACAGCCTGAAGGGCGGCGATGTAGGAACGGCCGGCTTCGGGGTTACCATGAGCAGTCAGCCACTGGCTGACAGTCTTTGCAACACGATGGTCGTCCCAGCCGAGAAGGCGAACGGGGATGTAGAACTTGGGTGTGGGGAGGGCGGCGGAGCGCTCGACGGAGAAATACATTGGCGTCCCACCGGAGGTTTGCGAGGCGACGCGGTAAAGCCCATCGGAATCGTCGCTGTCAGCGGACAAGCGTGTCCACAGGTCCCGGATGGCCCTGATGAACTTGGCCGAGAGTGGAATGCGACCACCAAGGCTGACATGTTGGAGGAGGAGGTCAATGTTGGACGTCGGAAAGCGGACGTAGACCTTGAAGCGGGCAATGGCGAGATCGGCGCAGTCGATTGCAAGCAGGAACGGGTCAGCGTTCGGCTGCGATGACAGATAGGCAAACACATTCTCCCAACAAGCACCGGCACCGCATGCCCGAACAGCTGAGGTGATAACGTTGAGTTTGGACTGGCCAGTCGCGCGTGCCCGCAAGGTCGGCAGGATGTATGCTTTCACCGCCGTCTTGTTGTGATGGATGTCGAAACCCATCATCACCTGGGACAAGGCGGTGGAACCTTGCTCAGTGTCGGACGTGCTCTGGACCGAGCCCACGGGTGTTGTGAGAAGATCAACGACCGTCGATAGGGCGGTACGGTCGAATTGAAGGTGCTTGGCGTCGCATGTGTTGAGCGCGTCCGCGAACTGGGCAGCGATATCAAGTGCACCGGAAGCAGTATTGCTCCGCGGAACTGCCTCCGCGGAGAACTTGACAACTGGTTGTGCACTCCCGCGCTTCCAGGTCCAGCTAGGCTCAAGTGGCGTGAAGTCGTCCGTCATGAATGACTTCCAGACGGGAATCAGACGCCCAGTGGTGGGGTCGCGGGATGGCTCGGGGCCGAAGAACGGAGCGATCTGCTCGGCGAAGAAGCCACCGAGTTCGTGTCGCCGTGGTGCAGTGTACTGGCCGTGAGCGAGCATCGAGTCGAGGACCGGCCACAGGTTAGACACCCAGAATGAAGGCTCTTCATCGTCCTCGTCGGATGCGGAGGTGTCTTCTGACGCTGTGCGGCGTTCCGACCTGGATCTGGGATTCGTCAATACACGTGGAGAACGCCACGGCAATAGTGAGACGTACGTAGAGTGCTTGCCATGAGAGACGATCGCCGCGTGTAAGCGTTGGAAGCCGTTGACCAAGGTGCGACGGTAAGAGGAGAGCCAGCCGGAAACCGGGACCGACAGAGGAGAGGACGTGCGGCGACGAGAAGACTGCTGGTGCTGAGACGACATGATGAGAATCGACGCTGGCGACGAGAGTGAAGAAGTCGTGATGGCCGAGAAGGTAGTAGTCTACAGGGTACTTTTGGAGGTCGGTACTTATATGGGTGCTCCAGAATCAGGACCTTAAAAGGGACATGCGTGACGCAGAGAAACGATTACGGCGAAACTGGAGAAAGGCGAGAGGGGGAGGGGCGATCCGTTCATTTGACGGCGATGCCAGGGAGTGATCAAAATTATGCCGCGGCAGTCCCCTTCGATTGTGTACACATAATTATGGATCAGGCTCAGGGCGGTTCTCGCGAGAATCGGATCGAAAAAATCCCTCCGTGACGCGGTGTCGGCCCGGATTGAAAGGCGGCGGTGGTAAGCGGCGTAAAATCTGTCACGGCCATGCCGCAAGCGCGAGCAAAGAGGGGCAGAAACAAAGACTCGCAACCCATGATCGACACATGCTGGCAGGCCGAAATCGGTTGATGCGACTCTGTCGAGCCGGAGTTCACCAGCTGTGAGGCAACATGTTTGGGGGGTCGCGGGACTGTCCTATACGCCACTCGATCATCGTCACACCGGCCCGCTGAGAAGCTCGCCAACTTCCGTTCCGGCATCGGCAACCAAGAGCAAGTCACTCAATCGGGAGCTGGTCGCCTACTAAGTTCATCCTGGCACAGCGAAAATGGATGGCCGACTGGCGCCTGGACATTCACAGCCGCCCATCCCTGCGAGCATCCTGTTGAGCAAGCGAACCGCGCCCGGCGCTCACGTAAGTGAGCGCGCGGTTGATAGAACAACGCAACGCGACGCCTCGACGACCGAACTAGCCCGAACGCCCAGAGCGACGTGGGAGATGGCTTGAGCAATGTCGGTAACTCGTGCGATCTCAGACCGACCGGGCACTTCCCACCACCAGCGCCGTCGATTAGTGACAAGCTGTGAGAACATGTTATTCAGCGCCGGTCTATCGGCATAACAAGAACGATTGAGGCTGTAGGTAGTGGCGTTCCGCTAGCTAGCAGCGGAGGTGGAGGGGGCACAGCCGGGTGTCAGCCATTCAACTCCCGCTGGCCACTCGTGGTGCTTGCCCCTTCTCGTCGACGCGATCGAGGACGGCCACTCATCGCTTCCGGACTCAACCGGCCGGGCCGCTGTGTTGGATGACTATGACCACGAGGACGCGCAAGGAAAACATATGGCGGAGTAGGTATGCCCTGCATTCACTTGAGGGTGGCTGGTGCAGGAGCTGAAACAATGCGCGCGGGATTTTTTTTTTTGCATCACAGTGTGCTCCCCGTATTGGCTACTGCAGACGAGAAGGTAGAACCACGACATTCTGGGTCCTTCAGCTCGCGGCAGAGTGATTGGTGGCATGCGTTCGAGGCCTCGCGGCAGCAGCGTCGCATAAGTTATGAAGACGCCGAACTGGAGCGAACAGAGGCTCAGCGAGTTCGGGACGACACATTCCGCGACCTCATGAAGACCCTTCACAGTGGCTTTCTGGAGGAAGAGAAACGGCGAGTTGGCGACTTCGAAGACCAGGAGCAGCGCATTGCTGCCGACTACCAGAAACACGAGTCGTATCGTGAGCGCGACTTTGCCGCGGCAGAGCAGCGTCGAGAAGACCACTTTCGTGAAGTATTCAACGCAGGAATTCAGGCAGACCGATGGCACGCCGAGCTGCGCCGTAATCTGTATTCGGAACGCGAAGGGGAGGTCGAGGGTGAACTGGTCAAGTTAGAATTGTGCGTCTAAACAATACTGCACTCCGCTGCACAGGCTAATTCAAAGTTTCCAGCATGATGAATGACAAGTTCGACACACTCCGGCAGGGGCTTTTGGAACGACTCGACAGGCTTAACGATCAGCGGTTGCGGGTTAACGAGCCAGTTACACGTGTTGGTCTCCACTCGCTTGTGAAGTGTGACCACGCTCGCTAACTCCACTCGGCAGCCTATCGACCGCGACATTCGCACACACCTCAAGCATACACATACCGTCAGCCCAGTGATTGTCACAATGCCACTTCCAGGCGACAACGAGCTAGGACTTAGTTCTCCTGCCCCCGCACGCTCGTCACCTCGCCTCATTACCATCGACACTAGAGCTCCTACGGCCCCGAACTTTAACATACCATTCCCTGCGATGGAACCCGTTTCGGTGCGTTATTCTTTCATTTCAATTTTCGCAGGCGATTGACGGCTGGCCAGCCTGTCATCTTGTCCGATCGGTCTCACAGAAGTCGATCCCCCAGCGTGGTATGTCCAATCGCCCGACTGGTAGACATTTTGAGGCTTAGTATTGAGCAGCCTCGCGACTCCCTCGGCTTTCGAAGTCGAGAAAGTTCGCCCTCGTTTAGGTCAGCGATCCAGGACAGCGAAACAGAGATATTCCCTCCGGCTGCGGCCGCTGCTGGCGGAACCACGCCACGGGAAAGGCTGCAACAGATGCTCGACCTACAGGACCAACAATCCTCCGAGGACCTCTCATGCTTTGAAAGTCACTTCAAGGCTGCCGAGACGCGACGCAACGCAACTGAGGCAGAGAGAAGCGACTTCTTTTCGATGACTCTCAAGGAGCGTCGAGCCTGGTTCAACGACCTCGAGCAGGAGCGTTCCTCCCGCAGCGCAGACGCCGAATACAACCGTGCTCACCAAGAAGCCAATCGTACGAATGCTTTCAGTCGCGCACAGTCTTCGCGTTTGACACGGACAGCCATGGCGCAGGCTCGCGCCGAGCATGAGCACCAAGCGGAGAAGGCGGGTCATATCTCCAAGCTCGTCAACAAGCAGATGCGAATCATCCGTCTGGCAGAAGTCCATCGAACCGTCATCACACAGCTGCGACTCCGTATGCGCGACTTACAGAACGGCACACAACAAGGCACGCACCATGGTCAGGCTCGCGTTCGCCCACGCGGGCCCACTCTCGCGCCTCCGGCACCACGGCTGCCGATACCACAGCCTGCCTCGGCGCCAACGATGGATGTAGATGAAAGGCGACCGCTCGACGGGCCGTTAGAGGTTGTAGTCCGAGAACGGTCGTCGGGATCTCGCGTTTGGAACCGCCACTCGCACTTGCGATACCGGCTTTCCTTCTTTCAGCCCGACGCCGTCGAATTTGTGCCGCTTTCACTGTTCACCCGTCTTCCGGCAATTCACAATGCGCTACCCATCCTGCTGCCGAGTAATGCTGGAACCACGCTCTCGCCGACCCAGGTTGACCACGAACGACCGGAATCCCGAGCACGGGAGCCAGAGCATAACAGCACCAGGGGCTGGAAGAAGTTATTCGGCTCGATAGGACGTCGGAAGCCTCCAGTCGTCAACGACTTCCTGGTTTTGGCTGCAGCGGATTTCCAAGCTGCTCAGCGCCGACATGATAGAGCCTTCTTCGAGGCCGAGAAAGCCCGCGGTGTTGTGTACGACCGTGCCGAGCAGCGACGAGCTGTCGAATTTGCGCAGACCGCTACCCGTCGGGTCGACGATGCTGCGATGGCCACGGCAGATCGTGCTTACAAGTTCGACGATGGTCAGAAGGCCCGCATGACGGCTGCCCGTGTCGCCGAGGATCGACGACGCACTGCAGCAGCGGAATGGGCGTCACGTCGGGATCAGATGTTCGCAAGCGACGTCATGCGTGCCGACGAGCAGTGGAAGCAGCACACAGTTGCGGTCCATTCGGACTTTGTAGAATCTGCGAGGGCATTGGCGGAGGAGCTTGGTGACTGGCAGCGGGAGGTGATGCTGGAATACTCGCTCGAAATGCCGTCAGCGGTGCCACCACCGTTGCATTGATTCTTTTCTCGGCTCATGCACTCATAGATTTACATCTGTAGTATTCTTATGTCTATGCTCTCGGGTTTAATGTCAGCCATTTGGTTGGTCCGATGTCACAAGCTCGCTCATCAGCAGGCCTTGACCACAGATTCCCGGCTCAGAAACTATATCTGCTTGTTTTAATGGTAGCAGGTTAACATTTCAAACAGCCCAGAGAACACAGCGAATGTACTATTGCTTGCGAGCACTGGGTCCGTACTGACGTGAATCTGCTTACGTGCACTCTATTAGCTGACTCAGGATGAGCTAACGAACCGCTGAAACATGGCATTGGCTTGTGGTTCTGTTTCTGTCAAGGCACATCGGCATCTCCGCCCACACGCGATTCAAGTTTGACTGTACTGGCGATATGCCAACGCGGTGCTGGCTGAATCCTGCTCGTCACGGGTTCCGTTCCTACAGACATCGGATGAACCGTATTGACGCGCTTTACGAAAAACAAGCCCCAGTTCCTTATTCTGGATTTGAATTTTCGGCAAATAGTATGGTTGTGACCCTCACCCTCGACCTCGACCGGCAGGCCTCGGTCGGCGATGTAGCTGCGGCGATATAGTAAAATATAGATTTGTCCCGTGACAATGTTTTCATTGCAAATGCGGTCATTATAGTGCGTCCCGTTGGTCGGGTTTCTGCCGCGCAGCCGAAATTGATCTTAGATACTGCTCCTGTCGGATTCTCCATTAATTGCGGAGATGCTGACCGTTTCCAATCGCCGGACAGGAGATACTTTTTTCAGGTGATTGTTTGGTTTGAGTCATAGGAGAGATGGCATGCGGTCCACTGTGTTGTGTCGAATCTCGCTAACTGGATGGGGTAACCGGGATAACCACATTATTAGTTCCGTCACCCTCTCGCAAACCTCCGAATTGCGATACTTAGTCATTATCAGGGCACAAATAAATTGGGTGCGACTCGACGTGAAACTTGAACTCCCGATGAGGAAGACACGGGGTGTTTTGGCCGCGCAACGCCAGCTGTTGATTCCGCGATGACACCGGGATCCCTCGATCATGCTCCAGATCCCCACGCCGGAACCGGGCTCAGGGGTGTTTCGTTGGGTTGCCTCGAGCCGCATCAAAGTCACCATACTTGCTGTTTCGGGTCAGTCAGGTGTCGGGATCTTACGGGCGGTGGCGTTCTTTACTCCCGTCGGCATGTCAGCCTCCTGATTCGCGTATTTCGTTCATCGGCACGCAAGCCGCGCGTTGCTCTTCTCACACTCTGTGACACAGCAACTTATCGCCGGACAAGGAACTGCGCACACAGCTGCGGGACCTACGTCAGCAGACCTACCCTGCTTTTCTCCCCTTACTCGAGGCACCGTCCGCATGGACACAGTCGGCCAAGCCAACCCGCCGAGAAGAAGGCCAGATCCAATACCGCGCGAACTCACGCGGGCGTGCGACCCATGCCGAAAGCGCAAGGCGAAATGTGAGCCTGCTTTGTTATCGACATGTGAATTCTCACCATGCCGTCGCAGGCGACGGGCCACAGCAGGCGGACCGCATATGTTCAGCCTGCAAGAAGACACAGAGTAGTTGCAGCTACTCTGGTCAGTCAGACAGAAAGGAGGTTCGCAAGTCGTAAGTGTCCGTTTGTAAACATGGGTTCTAGCTCAAGTCTTGCACCTGCTGCTCAGGTATGTACAAGAACTGGAACGCAGACTCGAGCAAACAGAGGCTTTACTTCGCAAGGTGTGAGGCTCATTAGGAGTTATTTCCGATCAGAACTAACCAAGTTTCGCAGCACTGTCCAAACGTAGATGTGGCGCAAGAGCTTGCCCAGCTGGAGCTCGAGAACCGGACAAAGTTAACTGTCGATCTCGACGCACATCCGCTCCCTCGCAAGCAGCAATCGAAGCAACGCGATGCAGCATTGCCTGCAGACTTACCACCAAATCCAGGCGCGACACCCGCTCTACCAACTGAGGACTTACCACCATCCGACGATGAACGGGTGGTCGTGCCTCTTGCAGAGCGCAGGCCTGAGCTTTATGGGCTACCTGAGACCTTTGTTGGCAAGAGTTCGCCCATGGTTCTCTTTCGACATGCACTTCAAATTAGTCTCGGCGCGACCGAACGCGGTATCTTCATGAAGCATTCAGAGAGACGCAGGCGACCCGAGTTTTGGAAGGTTGCAGGAGTGCGTGCCTGGCCGAAACAAGTCGGTTGCTAGAACTCACAATAATTACAGTTCGAGTTTCGAGAGGCGCATGTCTTGAACATCGCAGACTTTCAGAGTAGAGCGCTCGCGTCGCTACCACCCCCACAGCTTCTAAACACCCTCATCGACGCCTATTTCACAGACTACAACCTCTATTTCCCGCTGCTTCATCGCCCACTGTTTCTTGCACAACTTCAGGCAGCACTTCATCACTCTGACGCTCAGTTCCTTGCCGTCGTATTGCTCGTGTGTGCAGTCGGAAGTCGGTCTTTGTGCGACGATCTTCGAGTACAGGTCGAGCCGGGAGACGTGCGTAGTGCCGGGTGGGCGTACTTTGATGCATCAGAGCCTATGATTCGTGTGCGGCTGGCCAGGTCGATCAGGATTTATGACCTCCAGCTCAAGGTGGTCGGTGTCACTCTTTTTTCCTCGCCTTGGTTCTGAGCACTGATAGTGTCAATACTCTGGCAGCTTTCCGCTATGTTTCTCTGGGGCTCATCCATGCCCGACGGCGGCTGGACGCATATCGGGGCAGCGGTGCGCGCCGCGCAGGAAGTCGGCATTCACCGCAACAAGGTGTACAGCGCAACTCCGAACTTGACAGACGAGCTGTGGAAGCGCGCCTTCTGGTGCATCATGTATTTTGACCGTTGGATGAGCTCGTGCTTTGGCCGACCTGTTGCGATACAAGACGAGGCGTAAGCTTTCTTGTCAGACCTGTGATGATGTCAGGGAGCTTACATGGTGTCATTATTGGTAGCCATGACGCAGAACTTCCGCTGGAGGTAGACGATGACTGCTGGGATATATCGTCCTTCGGGGATACGTCAGCATCACAGACCTTCCCGTTAAAGCATGAGCAACCGAAGAATCGGCCTTGCACAATCTCATATTTCGCGGCCACGATGAAGCTAGTAGGAATGCTTGGGTTCGCAATCCGGACCGTGGTGCGTTTGTAAAATTGCAGTCGTTTTGAGCGGACACTGACTTGGGAACTATTTTAGTTCTCAATCAACAAGGCAAAGGCACGAATGGGTATGATGGACCTCTCGTCAGGACACGACATAGAACTAACCTATCGAGTGGCAGGCTACTCAGGCGTGGCCTGGGAACATCGCATTGTGGGAGAAATTGACAAATCATTGAGCGAATGGACCGCGACTCTTCCGGACCACCGTACGTCTCTACTTCCATTTGTACCTCCTTCACCTTGCTTATATGCATCTGGCAGTGAAATGGGACCCCACCCGGGTTGACACGCAAGAGAACTGGGTCACACGCCAGCAGCTGTCCTTATGGATCTCTTTCAACTCACTACAAGCATACGTTCATCGGTTATTCGTCCGACTTCCTGCTCGGAGCAACCCGGCGTCCCCATCGAGCACCTCGGGCGCTGCACCAACTGGTTCAAACGCTCCCGTTGCCTCGGCACCTCCACCGACGCCGCTCCCAGCTAGCACCCTACGATCATTGACAGTATGCAACACTGCGGCACGGAATGTCATTACGTTAACGGAAGCATATTTTGCTCGAACTCCTCCTCCGCACGACGGTCAACTCACCTACCACACTGCGACTTCCATTCTGACGAGCTCAGTGCTACTTCTCACGGCAATGTTCGTGGCGAACCTCGGTGCGACGCGGACCGAGTTCGGCGCAAGCGTGGAGGAACGGGAGGCATATGTGGCTGGGCTAATGAAGGACGTCAGGCGGGCACTGGACGTGCTCAAGTACGTGGAAAGGTGGTGGATTCCGGCAGGCAAGATGTGGTATGCTATCTCTTCAGATTCTCTCTTACAATTGCTAATAATTTGCAGGGATGCGTTGAACGAAATTACGAGCATGGGTCCAGGTAATGGAACAGATATCAATGTTGCCGAAGATCCATCACAACAGCCCGACCTTGGTGCCAGATTATCTGCAATATGGGGAACGTTGCCTAATAGCGAGGGGTCGCCACGGCCGGTATTACAAGGTCCTCTTATCTTGGATCCGTTTGGACCTGCTCCTTCGGCTGCACCCGCTGTAGCGGCACAGGTTGCGACCATTGGCCTGGGAGCTCCAGCAATGCTGAATGCGATACCGGCTGCCGACCCAGATCTAGACTGGCAACTGCTCGGCGACTGGTCAACGTTCGGACCGCTGGCGACGGACGCCTCAATCAATGGGATCCGGCTACCAGGCTTTGACGGCAATGAGCTCTTTGGAGACCCATTGAGATGGCTTGGGTTGAATGCCTATAATCATAGCATGTTCGGGTCTGAGGAGCAGACAACAACTCCGCTTGGTGAGCAGTCAAGCGTCGAAACAGACTGGTGGCCAGTGTAGACGTAAATTAGATCCAATAGGCTCGCGCGCTGCTTGTACTTAGAATGAACCGCGTGCCACGATAGACTGATGGTTGAGCGCGGAGCCGGGATCTGGCGATACTTCGCTTTCTCCGCACTCCGTGATGAGCGCGACGCTGGTGCCGCCGGATACGGCCAACGCGACAAATCGACGCGTTTCTGTCTCTGTTCGCGCGCGAGGAGCGGAGCGCTGTACGTTGCCCTGTTATCTTGTGCGGCCTCGCGCTGGATTATCACTGACTTGTGGCCGATGTGCGCAGCCGCAGCCCTGGCCGTGCTCGCATCAGACTCCAAGTACCGAAAGTACACACAACAAGTCGACAAATGCCTGAATACACTCGAAAGTGTTCAGGAATGGGCTGACTTCATTGCCTTCCTGACCAAACTACTCAAGGTGCGCAGCGAGAGGCGTGTCGTTAGCGTGTCGCAAGCTCACCATGCGCCATTAGACATTTCAAGCCAATACTCAGTACAAGGAAGTTCCGCGAAAGCTCATCGTAGCAAAGCGGTTGGCTCAGTGCCTGAACCCGGCTCTGCCAGCCGGCGTGCACCAGCGCGCGCTGGACGTCTATGCCTATATCCTCGCTATCCAGGGTGTGAGTGCATTTGATGACATAGTCAATCTATAGGACTGACGATATTTACACAGACCGAAGGACTCCAGCGTGACTTGCAGATCTGGTCAACGGGACTGCTACCGTTCTTCGAATACGCGTCGACCAGCGTTCGTGTGCGTATCGCTCCTCGCCCGTCAAGCAGCGTGCTTAAAGCTTGCAACAGCCGCCTCTACTCAACATCTATGAAACCTACTACTTGCCGTTGAAGGCTGGTATCCGCCCGATCACGAAGGCGTTCATCCTTGCACTCATGCCCGGACTCGAAGAAGAGGCCGGCGATTTCTTCGACAAGGTAACTAACTTATCATCACCTATGTTAATGATAATCATTGTTGATGCTTCGCAGGTTTTAAATCTCATGGACCGTATCGCGAACTCGGTTACACCAGTATTCTTCATTCAGAACGTCTGGCTGGTCATGCTTACAACGCCCGGCGCTCGTGGTTCCGCCGTCAACTATCTGGCGAGAAGGTTCCCCCAGCTGGATGACATCACCGGTGCGCAGGCACATTCAGCGATGTATATTCAAACTCACAATTTCTTTAGATATTTCGACGGTCGTCGGTCGTGATGTCGGGCTGATGATTCGCGCGTTTGCTGCCTGCCTGGAAGACGAGAATCTGCTCGTGAGGCGTGGTGCCCTTGACCTTTTGGTTGCAAACCTGCGGCTCAACGGCAAGGTACTGCAACAGTGAGCGTCGAGGGCCCTACTGAGTGACTCGGACTGCTCACTTCATCCTCCTGCAGCGTGCAGAATGACGACATGTCGGTCCTGATGAAGGCGGCAACAAACGTCGTCCTGCGTCGCGATCTGTCACTGAACCGACGTCTCTATGCGTGGCTCCTCGGCCCCGACGAAGCACCTGAGGCCCAGCAGAAGTACTTCCAGCAACATGCCTTAAGGCTACTCTGCTTAACTCTCAAGGTTGGAGCATCTTGCTACCGCATCTCGTTATCGACACTCACCTCCAACTTGAACCGCAGGAAGAAATGTTCGCATCGCGTCCAGACGCATTTGACTCTCGTCCATTCAAAATTTTCATTTCGCTCCTTGACAAGTGGGAGATTGGACAACATATCGCTGATCTTATGATTATCGATGTGCTCAAGGCCCTCCGAAGATGCGCGACCGCCGTGCAGCAGGACGGCAATGGCGAGGATATATCGATGACAGCAGGCACGGTGACCGAAGCTCTTGAGCCACACATTCTGTGGAAACAACTATTTTTCATCGTGCACAAGGAGATAGGAGCCAACGTTAAATTGCTGGAGGCGATTCCACTTGTGCGGTTCGTTGTTGCGAGCTTGCGAACTGAGGACGAGGAAGTCGATTGCGTCCATTTGCCTGTCCTATTCACCGCCCTCCTTGGATATATCAAGGTGAGTCGTACGTTTTCTTTCGTACGCACTCTGACTGGACAATGCAGGCACTTATCTCGGTCGAGTCCTCTCGTGCGAGCTCTGAAACCACTCGTGGCACTATCCAACTTCTCATCGACATCTTCCCGCGGATTCCTGCTCACGCATGGGCCGCACCTCCATCACGCTTCGTCAAGAATCGTAACATGGATGGCGGTGCGCCATATGCGCGAGCATGTGCATTTTACAAGGTCGACCCGGACAACCGCGTGGACACTGTCGCCCTGTCCGACGGCACAACCTTGGTGTCCGCATTTGAAGATCTGGCAGCGTTGAGCAGCTCATTTGCTTCTGGCATCCTGGCATCCGGCTCAGAAGGCAGTGCGACAGTGCGCGAATGCCTAATGCAAACCATGACGTTACTCCTGAAGTTGGTGCGGCGACTCGAGAAACAGTCGGCGACGTTTAACCTACGATGGGAGCCTCAGCAGTGGCTTGCGATCATTCTCGGCTGTCTAGATAAGGTCCGTGGAACTGTTCCAAAACCATCGGCCTACTTCTCACGCTCCGTCACGGTTATTGCAGAGAACGACATTCGCCCTTGTTGATCGTGTCGTCACTCTCGCTGTCGCGCTCGCACCTTCGACTGTGATCGAACCGAGGCTAGCCATAGATGAGCGGTCATTCGTCACAAAAATGATCACTCTGGTGCCTTAATATCCAGGCTCTACTGCCCCAGCTATGAGCTGATGGCCTTTGATCAACAGGTCTTTGACTATTTAGCGCCCGACCTCTCGCCATACCACTTGCGATCGGTCAACCTTGTTTGGGCTCTAGAACAGTCTTCAACAAAACGGCATGTTGAGGCGACCATCGCTCAGCTTCTATCGAATCCAGATCCAACGATAGCCCAACGTCACTTTGACGCCTTCGGTGTATTATGGAGGCTGACAGGTCGGCCCGTCTCTACCCGTGGAATGTGTCGCGGCTCACACTTAATCTAGAGGACCAACATTTGCCTGGATTCCACCTCAAGATTCCCATGTTGATCGTCCTCGACTGTCTAAACTCAGAGGACCCTGGCCTACGCCGGACCGCAGAAACATGGATGCGCTGCTGTCTGCGGTCCTACGTTCGGTATGTTAGGCAAACCCATCCTAATTAGCTGCACGGGCAATAGTGCCAGTAGCTATTTTGGCTGATCAATTTGGGATTATCCGCAGCGTTCTCGATCCCGTACTTTTCGACATGCTCGACCCTGCGGTCCGGAGGCTTCCCACCACCACCACTTTAGCGAGGCGCGACATTGCAAGCTTCGTTTACGAGATTCAGTTCGATCAGAGGAGATTGAATTACCTGTTGGTAACTTTACTGTCACTTGTTCGGTTTGGAGGCCAGAGCTTCGACAAGATCGCGCGTGGGACGCTTTTGAAGCGATCCATCCATACAGAACTTGTTAGGAGAGCACACGAAGGTCAGCGCATATCCTTGAGCTGTCACAACCATCATCCTGATGCATTGAATAGCTGGTCTCGGTGAGGGAACCTACCTGGATGCTCTGGTCGGCCTGCTTCTCAGGTTGGTGGACCCCGAGCTACTTGCGATGATCGCACTTCAGCTGACCCGCTGTTCAGATTTCTGGCCTCCGACCCCAGGCCAGAGCTGGTGCCTGTCATGGGACCTCCTAATATTGTTCTTCAGGGGACAGTTGTCGAGCTACTGGAAGCCATTGTGTCACGAGGCGAGATCGACAAGCGACTTCTTGACTTCATCGAAGGCGCTCTTGTCCAGAAGCTTTTCGTCGTCGTTCAGCTCGGACAGCTCGAACTGCAGAACAAGCTCTTGCATGCTCTACATACGGTCATTTTTGCAGAGTCGGCGGTCGACGAGCGGCCGCTCACAGGACCCGAAGGCGAGGAGCCGTCTGCACTTGGTGATGATCTGTCGGGTTCTGCACCACGGGTCATCTCGCCGCTTCTCATCCAGACCATCCTTGACGCACTTTCTCTGCCCAGCAACCGGCCAGTTCTTCAGCACTGGCTCGATTTCGTGTCAACAGCCACGCCTCATTTACAGCTGCCGCCAGCACAACTAGCCGTCCCTCTTGTCGAATGCATTGGACGGCAGGTTCGCGGCTTGCTGGCGGATCTCGAACGCATAGCGGCGATACGACTCGCACGTACAGGCGATCTCCGGTCTAGAACGACCGACACGGAGCTCATTATGTTCCTCAACGCGTTTGAGCGGCTGGTCCTCATTGGCCTGGCCAGGTTTGCGGGAGTTCCAATGCTCAGCGACGACCCCATGCCATCATCGGAGAAATCTGTGGTTGAGCCTTCAGCTGGTCTACTGGGATTGGTCTCTGGAGTGTTCAGCAGCGAGGGAACTACAACTCCCAGCGCGGAAGTGCCGCTAGTGAGCATCTTCGCTATCTGTTCTTTATGAAACACTGAATTTGCGTCCCAGGTTCGACTCACAGGCTTCTGGTTCATCCGCGAAGCAGTCCAGGTGTTATACGTGACGTGGCAAACGACGTCGTCGCGGGATGCCCCACAGCCAGATGGCGAGCAAGACTCGGTCGCGCTGATTTGTTCGAGGTCGTTGTCAAGATGCAAGCGCGTGCTCGAGCGACTCTTCCGAACTCAGTCCCTCGAGGTTCTCGAGGCGGCCATCGAGTGCTGGCGGCGCAATCCAAGCGTGCGCCTTTCATTATGCTGCATTCATGCCGTCCGCTTACTCTCGATTGCAGGAGGGTACACTCTTTGAGATAGTCGACTTCCTCACACCAAGCGCACAGAACGTGGTTCACATGACCTGCGAGAGTATCGCCGTACGCATTACCCCATCAGACAAGAGCAAGAAGGCACCATTGAATCCAAGCTTGAGCGAGGCAGCACTATTCACATTCCTCGAGGATTACCTGCGGAGACTCGAGGGCCCGATCGTCATACAGGTCTGGGGAAGGTGTTTGTCACTCGCAAAGGACATCTGCAACAACACAACGTTGTACAAGCAGCAGCTTTATCCGATGTTGAGGTGCGCTTATCTTGGGCAAATAAAGTTATCTAAGTGACGCTGAATACAACCCTCCAGATGTATCACCATCCTGGCGGAGAAGATCACGATGACCACGGCATTGGAGGATCGCCGCATCCGCAAAGACTTGCAGGACATCTACGTCAAGCTTGTGGACAATTGCGTCTTGCTCTCTGGCCGCTCGGTAGACCAGCGACCATGGATGTCGCGGGCGACCAAGGAGAGCATCAACACCAATGGCCGCAATTCTCCTGCACTGCGAGGTGAGCCTGTGCTCGGCTCTTTTGCCTGCGATGGATGCTGAAATCGTCTGCTCAGATGGCGCATTTGAGGAGAAGAATGTGTCGGTCACGCAACTGGCGGAATCCGTGTCTGCTGGCAGTGGTGACCTTGTTGAGTTGGTGAGTACTCGATCGACAGCAGGGCACGGTCGTTGCTGATGTGCTCCTGCAAGATCAACTCGTTCATTGCAAGCAACGTGCTACCGCTTTTGCGTCGTATACTGCTGGACTCTGACAAGATATTGTCGCTCTGCACCAACATCGTCTACTACATTGTCAACCCCGCGATGAAAAGTCGAGCAATGTGCGTCAACTCGTTAATGATCGGGGATTGTAGCTGACTAGATCGTCACCAGCCGTCTCTTCGATGTGGAAGATAGCATACTCGACATTCTACGTGAGATGTCCAAGCTTCCCGCCGCCGCCAAAGCTTGGCGTCCACCAGTTGCAGACGCCTTCGCCGACACCAAGTTCTTCAACATGCCCGCGCAGTTCACGGAAAAATGGCGACCACTCATCCGGGCTCTCATGGATAGCGACAAAGCTGCGTTCGCCGAGCTGGTCGGCAAGATCTCGTCGACGCCTAGCGCCAACATCTTCACGAACCGCGAATACGAGATGGCAGCATGCGCAGCCAACTTCAGGCGATTAACATATGTGCTGTACGCGGGCGACCGAAACACATTCTTGGCGCAGCTGCCGAGCGTCGAGGAGAAAGTGGTCGACATTGTGAAGAACGTAACTGCGCCCGTGGTGTTGCGCGAGGTGTATTTGTGCATGAGGGTGCTGCTGTGCAGGCTCTCGGCACATACGCTGACAAGCTGTTGGCCAGTGCTGGTCACGGAGATGGTGCGTTCAAGTTCTGGACGCGGAACATGTGGTAGACGCTGATCAATTGGTTCAGCTCCGAGTGTTCGAGCAGGCGATGACGGACCCGCCAGCGGATGGGTCAGATGACCTCCAGATGATCTTGTCGATGTGCAAATTTGTGGACCTGTTGCTCGTACTGCAGACAGTCGAATTCCAAGTGTGAGCGCAAGGCGTTTGGTGTACTCTCATACAGGCTACTGACGTAGTTTGTAGAAACGAGTGGATGTTTGTCACTGACACAGTCGATTCGGTGTACCGCCCTGACGACTGGTTCCCCGAGTCGCTGCTCGACCAGCTAGCAGAGATCATCGGTGACCTCCCTGCGCAGAAGGTGCGGTATCTTCTCCTTGCCAACTGGGACACGAAACTGACGCACGAGTGTATTCAGAGCGACGGCTCGCCCTCTCAGCCCCCAGCCTCGTCCTTTGCGCTGCACCACGACATCGAAGAAACACCCACAGGCGACGTCCCTCTTAGTCGCAACCTCCGCCAGCCGCTACTGCACAACATCAAGGATATCCGTAGCATCCGCGAGCTGGAGCCGTTCTTCTCGAGCGTGAGCATCCAGGCGTTTGAGGGAGTGTACGCGAGCATCGGAATTGCGAATGTGGATTGGGCGGCAGTGGAGAGTGGGCTGCTGAACGAGCTGTTTGAAAGCACGTAGGACTCTGATGCCAGTGCTGTATCTTAGTAGAGCGTCCATCTTGTATTACAGATTTTGAAGCGACGTGGGTATCCTCAAGGGCTGTTCCTCGGCGAAAATATGGCCAGCCAGGAGTACTGATACTCTCAGGTTATCAATCCTTGTTCTCAGGTGGT
>Ga0247815_10001525_pt1 | contig 17673 bp, 14 predicted proteins | sample UWRJL194509B1_FD_181014 | JGI IMG/M metagenome (GOLD analysis project Ga0247815, IMG submission 181014) | Plant litter microbial communities from Arlington Agricultural Research Station in Wisconsin, United States - UWRJ-L194-509B-1 | ecosystem: Environmental > Terrestrial > Plant litter >...
ATCTCCATCAGAGCGGCAAGTATAACGGCGTTTCAACGCTCTACAATATCCCGAGACGCCCCCGCGGCGCAGCCGCTAGATGAGCGGCAAAATGGCGCCGGGTAGCTGTGGAGGATATCTTAGAGTTGAGGACGCCTCAACACCAATCAAGCCTATGGACGTTATCGATTGACGATGTCTGTGGCCGAGGAGGAGCGGTTTCAAACTCCGGCTTCCTCTTTCGGAGCTGCCGCCTGCCTATTCCTCCGACCATATGAGCAGCGAACGTTGAACTCAAATGTCTTCTGGCGGCTCGCGCTATGCAGAAAAGATCTGGTCCGCCCTTCAACCGAACCGAATTGCAATTAAGCGGGCTCCATTTTAGCCGAGCGAAGCCGTCGGCTTTAGAGTCTGCAGCAGCCTCATCACTCGAGAAGTGTGATCCCCAGGGCCAAGGATTATGCCAGAAATATCCAGGTCTGTACCAACTCTGGCCCTGAATTTGCCAATGCGATCGGCTATGTTGCTGGCAATTGGTCGTACCGCGAGCGCGATCAGCCGCTGCCAATACAGCTATCTCATTGAGCTCTTCTCCACCGCGCTTATTTCCAAGCACTGTGCGCATGTTCTGCACTGTGTTGAGCTGTCTAACCTGTCTCTGAGCCGATCTGAGCCTACACAGCACGACTTTTGCGTCCGCATAACAAACTCAGATTCCGTTTGAAGATCCTCTGACGGCGGCGATCGACGGAGACTGTCGCTACTCCGGACCTAACCCAGTGCAAGTCGCTAGCCTCGCGCACGGACAGAAGCAAGGCACACCCCCGATTTTAAAACAGGCGCATCCGTGGCTTCGGCCTGGTTAACCCGCCCCTTACTCACGCGAGGTTCTGCTTGCATCTGTCGCAGCCCGCCGCGCCGTCCATCTGCCCTGACGCTCACAAACAAGCATTCCACGACAAAAACACCGTTTATAAGTCCGGCTGCTCGCTCTCTGCGCCACAGCGTGCTCTACGCCCCGCCCCGCGCTCCCCCTCTCCTCTCCTCCAACTCCCCTTGTCGCACGTCGCGAGACTCAGTCGACAACCTCCGCCGCTCAACATGAACGCGTCTCAGGTCGATCCGATGCAACTGCAAATGGCTACGAAAGTGCACTTGTTGCTATTTCAGTACAGCGCATTCCACAGTGAGTCTACCCTTACGTTCGTCTTAGCTTCACCTCACACGCAAATTAGTCGCAGGACTCTGTCTACTTGTCTGGGACTTCATTCTCACATTCGACTTGGAGATTGAGTTCTTCTGGTCTCTGCGGGAAGGCAAGAAACTGTTCCAATTTTCGACGCTTCGGGTTCTCTTCTTCCTCGTACGTTTCATCTCTCACCAAGTGATGCCTTTTCTGACACAGATCCTGCAGAACCGGTACTTGCCCATCTTGACCCAATTCTTTTTGGTCATTGGTGCGTATCTACGTTTGTGCAAACGAAGGAACGCGCTAACGCGCGTATTGTCACGCTCAGGCCTCACCTACCCAGACCTGTCACCTACAGTATGTCCCCCCGCTCATGGCCGTGTCCTCCCCCTTATCTGACCATCTTGACAGTTGTGAGCCTGCACTGCATGCTGAATACAAGTCGGCGATCGCTGACCGCGCCGTTCTCCTCACACGACTATTTGGGTAACGATATGCAGCTGTGAGTAAATTTTCAAACTCAACCCCTGAGTCGTGCCGCCGAGGATTGCGAAACCCTCTTACTTGCGACTGACCAGCGTTTCATCACAGGCAACATCATGATCAAACACATCGTGCACATTGCCAGTAAGTCGCCTCACGCCCAGCTGTCCTCCCTCCCCCTCCCTATCAACACTTTTCCCTTGCGCTCAGCACCTCAGTCCGGTTATGTAGAGCGCTGACATGCATTCCTTGTAGTCGTCATACAGTGGTTCGCCATTCCTGGCGCGATCTTATGCTACCGCACCTGCGCATTATACAAGGGCGAAGGCAAGATCGTAGGCACTGTCATCGGATGCTACTTGCTTTCGGTCACAATCAGTGCATTTATCGTTGGTTTCGCCACGATGAACGGAAAAGGTTCGTGGCTCTGATCCACAGCGTCCTCAACTCCACCTGACAGACGAACTTCTATCAGCGGATGTCAAATTGGGCAGCTTTGGTATTCATACCTGCCATGGCATCATGCCCGATAGGTCCCTATACGCCGCCTTGTATGTCTTTTTTGCCTTCGCGTGTGATCTCAGCCACTAAAGATGCTCTATAGCATCCCCCCAGTTCTCTTCGATGTTGGCGCGAGCTTGGCGGCAATGTATGCCATTACCCGCCACCGTCGGAATACCACCGCTGGGCATGGCAGCCAGCTCATGTCCGAACTGGCCAAGGGGACGGTTATTTGGTTAATCGTTGTTGTTGCTTCGGATTTGCTCAACCTCTGCATCTTTGCCTTCGTTCAAGTGTGTATCAACCTCTCCTCTGCTGGCAGGGTACTGACCTTTCCCTCGAAGATCATGCTGAGGCATCTCTTCGACGGCCTCACGTTCGCTATCATTAGCATTGCTTCTTCACGTCAACTCTTGCACTTGCGCGAGCTCGGGTCTGCCCGCCATCTCGACGATACTACCTCTGGTAGTACCAGCTTCGGCACGCTCCCCACGCACCTCAGCCGCGCGCAGAAGACTCTCAGCATGAGTGGCTCCATTATGCCGGGCTCTACCACTGGGAGGAGTCTCTTTGGCGAGAAGCGAGCGAGCGTCTTCGGCTTGGGGAGGCTGTCTGAAGCGAGGGATGGAGCAGACGTCGAAGCACCGATGATGCTGTCGGTCTCTCCAGTCTCGCCGTCAAGCACATGGCCCGCATCTCCCGGTCCATCAACCCCCGGTCCTTCAAATTACAAGGGAGAGGTCTGGGCAGGGCCCTGAAGTATTGCAGTTGAACGTTGACCTTTCATTGCTACTCTGAATGGCCTAGACTGCCATCCTCTTGCGACTCGCGCTCTTTCTGTCGTTTCTCAGTCACCGCAGTGCGCTCTATTTGCCGATTCTGTAACCCGAGTTCGAGGACATTGCCTGCCCGTAAATACTGTATGTCGGCCGTCGTTGACGACGCCACGTAGGATTGTACAACGCACCTGCCTGTATACGTGGTTAATGATAACAAGATGCAGGTTTCCGACGCTAAACTAGATCTGGGTGCGGTCATCGGGATGCGCAAAGCTTCGCGGGGACAGGCCTGGCGGGTTAGCGTCGATCCTGCGACTAGAAGCAAGGAACGAACAGAATGCCAGGGGAGCATCGAAACAGATCCCTTCGGCGGCGGCGAGACATCGTTATTTCGGACATGCCCGGCGCGCGACGGGACGCGACGGATAGAATGCCGGGTCCCGTTCTCGCGGAGTCGCCGCTATTCGGTGGAACAATAAAAAAGCGCTCGCTTCAGATAATTCGTCGCCAAAACACAGATGCCTTCTCGATTTTACGTTCACGCCTAACGCCTCGTGTTGGTTCCATGGAAGAGCTCGCACAGCCGGGCCCAAGTTAACTCTGAGCAAGGAGTATCAACGAGAATGTCAGAATGAAAGCTAGGGCCAATCTAAGAGAACTCACAAGAGGAATGTGTCGATGCGAATTTCATCTACATAGGGTGCCGCGTACCGACACGCCAAGACTCAATATAACCCCACTCTCCTTGGTATCGGCGGTTCGCGACACCATGATGACCAGCTCATTCCAGATGCTTTGGCAGAACTGTCAATTGACATTTCGTGACGCCAGTAGCGTCGTGTCGAAGGAAAAGTATTGCCGAGTCAAAAACAAGAGAACCCAGCTGGACGAAGCGATCCATGTTTTCCAGCGTGAGGGGCATGTAAAGTTCGACGAACCGCAGGCGCGTCAGAGTCGATGCGCATTGTAAAATAGACTTCATGATTTCAATGTTCTAGTCCATCATGCGGCCACGAAGGACAGAGTTCATCTGCAAACTTTTGAGCGCAGGAGTCCGCGCAAGGAGTTGAGCGAATGGATCCCGAGAGATCGAGGAATGATGACTGATAACGAGATGTTGTAGGGCCCGGAGTGCCAGTGTAGCTCCATTGCGCCAAGTCCACTGCGCCGCAGTTAGATCGTGGAGGCTAGCGGAGGAGATGACGATGGTGGTGAGTTGTTGGAATCCTTGAAGCATGTATGGCTTGAGTTACAAAAGGACTGGTGTTAGCTGTGCGCGGAGGATCAGCGCGCACGTGATCGCAGCCGTTACGCGGCAACTCCGCAACGCTGCTTTCTTCTTCCTCAGGGACGAGCAAGGGGTCTAGAATACGGACACCGGGATGCGCAAAGCTTCGCGGGGATGGGCCTGGCGCTCGAGTGTCGATCCTGCAGCTGCGACTAGAAGCAAGGAACCAAACACCAGGGGTAGAGATCAAGCAGCTCAGAGATGCCAGGACAACCACTCGACGAGGAATAGATCATGGAACAAAGACCGTCTATTGCGCAAAGTTGAGGAGACAGCGGTAAATCAGACGCTGCCATTCATCTGACCTGACTCGTACAGGGTTTTGGACGCCAAAGTAGGGCCTCGAGACGCCAATGCTGCACGCTGATCATATGCGGGGTCATCGAAGACCTTTATAGCGCAAATGTCAAAGTGGCGTCGTCGTGGCGTTCTCTCCCTCATCCCGCGCCCAGCCCAACTCCCAAATGTGGAATCATCTGACTCTATTCGTGGTGGCGACTACTCTCGTCCTCTCAGTCGGCCAGGCGGCAGATATTGAAGGCTGTCTCGACTGTGGAAGCGACGGCTCTCCTGGGCAGGTTATTCGCACACTGACCCCCTTTGCCACCGGTGCATGGTTGGAGAACATCGCCATTCGCTCCAACGGCGATCTCCTGATCACCCGCCTCGATGTGCCTGAGCTCTGGACAATCAGCCCAAACTACGCAGCAAAGCCTCGGCGCCTAGTACGACTGAGCAACGCCACCGCTCTCCTAGGCATCACGGAGGTCGAGCGCGACGTGTTCGTATTCACAGGCGGCAACGTCTCTCTTTCCAGCGGCCAGGCCAAGGCGGGCTCTTGGGGCATCTGGACCGTTGACCTCCACCGACGCGATGCTGTTCTACGCAAAGCAGTTTCCGTGCCTGGTGTGCAGCTGCTCAACGGCCTGACACACCTCGGCGATCGGTTCGTCCTGGGAGCGGACTCGAGCGCTGGCGCAATCGTCGGTATCAGCCTCAAGTCCGGCTCCTCGCGTGTGCTTGTTTCCGGCAAGCGCTTCTCCGCACCAGATCCCACCGTGCTTCCCATTGGCGTGAATGGCGTGAAGGTCAACCTCGTTGACCGGGCTATGTACTTCACCAACACCGGTGCTGGAACCCTGGGTCGGGCATTCATGAACAGCTCGGTCGAAATCGAAACGATTGTGACTGGTCTACCGGGGCCGGACGACTTCGTACTGGCACCATGGAATAGTACACGGCTTGCGTTCGTCGCGCTAAGTGGTGTCTCAGGGATCGCTCGCGTTGATCTGCGCGACAAGAGCTGGAAGGTCATCGCGAAGGGGCCAGAGCTTCAGAGGGTTACAGCTCTAGCGTTCGGTCGGACGCGGGGTGATGAGAGGACGTTGTATGCGGTCACGGCTGGCGCACGGGACGCGATGAACAGGGCGCTGGGTCCGGCGAAGGTGTTGGAGATTCCGTTCATTGCGTGATCACTGCCGGTTGGTGTGACGATGCACTACATGTGGTGTTTTAAGATGATTCGTCGCCAGAATGAAGATGCTCCCTCGATCCTGCGTTCGCGTCTGAACACCTTCCGGTTGGGTGAGCAAATAGCATGTTCCTTCGAGCCCATTTTGATTCTAAGAGGTTGAATGTGAGCGAGAATGGAAGGCGATAGCCAATGTAAGATGACGTACGAGAGGAACGTTTCGACATGAATATCATACGGATTGAGTAGATTACGGAGAATATACGTCCCAATCTCCCAATCCCTCCAGGCATTCTCACACTCCATAAGGATAGACCAAAGTTCAATGTTGCGCAACCTGGGTGGCAAATTGTTGGTTACCCGCCAAGATGTAATGGTGTCGCGAACCGCCGATATCAAGGAGAGTGGGTTGACGTTAAATGTTGTTGTACGGGTACGCGGCAACTTATGCAGAATGACCAGTTCTTCGAGGTTCGGTGGTGGAACTGTCAACTGATATTGTGCCACACCGGTAGCAGAGTGTCGGTGAAAAAGAATCCCCGATTCAAGGACAAGAGAGCGCAGCCGAACGAACTGGTGCATGTTTCCGAGCGTGACCGACATGTGAAGATTGACCAGCCGTAGGTGTGTGAGAGTCGATGCACATTGCGAAATGGCATTCATCACTTCCATATTCAGATGCCCCGTCTCGTCAGAGATTACATCGTTCATCTGCAAGCTTTCGAGTGCAGGCGTCTGTGCAAGGAGTCGTGCGAAAGGTTCCCGCGAGATCAAAGAGGAGTGGCTGATGACGAACCGCTTCAGGGTCGGAAGAGCAGGCTCCCTTTGATTGCGCCAACGCGGGTCGGCCAGCGTCTGACGATGTAGGTTGGCGCAAGAGATGATGAGAGTTGTGAGTCGCTGGAACCCTTGGCGCATGTTCGCGTCGTTCGGCAACGGCAGAATGAGGTCCCATTCCAGACCGCGTCTGGTGCTATTGGATGAGCCTTGCAGCTTGAGCGTACTGACTCGCGACACTGGGGACATCAAGACCTGACGTAGGCCGATAACGAAGCTATAAGCCGGCTCGAAGGCGAGATTGTGGTTCGGCGTGTCGCTAAGCAAAGGCAAACAGAGATGACGCGCATTGGTGCATTGGCTGAGCACGCGTTCGACCGCATTTTTAATCGCGACAACAGCTGGGTCCTGGAATGGACCATCGGTCGTATGGTACGGAGGAGATTGGCGCATCCTATGCGGCAGGCCGATGAGCCGCACCAACGGACAGAGTTGCGGCCGTGCCAGAAGGGTACGCGCAAACGCGAGAAGGCGAGTATCATTGTCGAGATAGACAGACTCGTAAAGTGCGATAGTCGCGTCCGCGTTCCAACTGCGACAGACCATTGCGGCTGAATGCAGGCTACGGTAGTTGAACCGGGTCCTGTCCTGACAGAATTCACTTGGATGATTCGATTTAAGAAATGATTCTAGGTCTTTACGCGCGTACACCTGTTGGAAGATGATGATATTGACTTCTGAAGGGAGACGGGTAACGATGTTGTGCGCATTTCCGCCAGTCTGCTGCAGCCGCCGCCTGTTGGCAATGCGACGCTCAAAGTGCAGATACGAAAAGTAAACAAACTGGCCAGTCAGTCTGAAAGGTGCCTCAATGACTTCGGCGAGGGCGAACAAGATGTTGGCGAGAATGAAGATCGGTATGCAGATGTATTCGACCAGATCACAGTTCATCTTGAGCCCGCGCACCATAGCCACAGGGCCGGTGCCACACGTTCAACTGCGCGGATATGAGCTATGTGTTGCAGCTCTGTCGAGGGGTTGCGCAAGCGAACGAGACTACCGGGTTGCTAAACACTAGGAACAGAAGGAAAGCCGGATTCGGCTGTGACGCGGAGGATCAGCGTGATCACAGCTGCCACACCGCACCTCTTCTTCTTCTCTCGTTTTTTTCGTCCACTATGCTGCTTCCGCGACCACTGGTCGCATTGGCGCTCTCTGCGCTTGCTCTAGCCGTTCAGCGTCCTGTGCGCAGAGACCATGCGATATTTGATTATTATGTGCTCGAGCACGACCCGCACAGCACGGTCTCTATCCACGAACTTTCAGCTGCACTGGGTCTCGAAGTTGTTGAACCTGTGGGCGAGCTCTTAGATCACTGGCTGTTAAGCCTACGCCGTTCAGAGATTACACGACGTGACGGCAGAGACCCAGTCCTCGACACTTTGCATCGCCTTCGCTCCGCAGCGCGCGCACCGGTCCTTGGCGGCCACCATGCACGCTTACTGCATGATACACATCACGCTAAGCGTCTCGTTGATTCGGTACGCTTCGTGGAGAGACAGGTCCTACGGCAACGGATAAAGCGCGTCGTACCAGCTGAATTCGAGGAACGCCAAAAGGAGAACGACGTGACAGTCGACCCCCTCAAAATCGCAGCCAAGTTCGGCATCCACGACCCTCTGTTCCCAGAGCAGTGGCACATCGTTTCGCCGACATATCCTGAACATATGATGAATGTCACGCCTGCGTGGGAAGCTGGCATCACAGGCAAAGGCGTCATAGTGGCCATGGTCGACGACGGTCTCGACTATGAGAGCGATGATCTGGCGCCAAACTTCTATGCCGAAGGCTCCCATGATTTCAACGATCACGTTGCGCTACCAAAACCCAGGCTCGCAGACGATACGCACGGTACTCGCTGTGCTGGCGAGATCGCTGCAGTCAAGAACGACGTGTGTGGTGTTGGAATTTCGTACGAAGCCAAGATTGCCGGTCTGCGTATCCTTTCCGGGGACGTGACTGATGCGGACGAGGCGATTGCTTTGAACTACGATTTCAACCACACATCGATTTATTCATGCAGTTGGGGACCAACGGATGATGGCAGGACGATGGAAGCGCCGTCGTATCTCAACCAAAAGGCAATGGTCAACGGCGTCCAGAACGGTCGCGGCGGCAAAGGATCTATATTCGTCTTTGCGAGCGGCAACGGCGCGGGATCTGGCGATCAATGCAACTTTGACGGATACACCAACTCTATCTTCTCCGTCACCGTCGCTGCAGTTGATCATGCTGGCAAACACACATACTATTCAGAGATCTGCTCGGCCAACATGGTCGTTACTTACAGCTCGGGCGGAGGCCAGCACATCGTAACCACCAATGTCGGCAAGAACCAATGCTCCAAGAGTCACGGTGGTACTTCCGCGGCTGCACCTCTCGCCAGCGCCGTTTTCGCGCTCGCCCTCCAGGCCCGCCCTGATCTAACTTGGCGCGACATTCAGCATCTATGCGTCAACTTCGCCGTGCAGATTAACCCCAAGGATCTAGACTGGGAGCTGACCGCCGCGAAGCGGCCCTACTCGTACAAATATGGCTACGGCAAGCTCGACGCTGCACGCTACGTCGACGCAGCCAAGACATGGAAGCTCGTCAAGCCACAGGCTTTCTTCGAGACGCCCATTGCTGAGCTCAACGGAGCCGACATGGGCAAGGACGGCAAAATGACTGGCGGCGAGTTCATCCGCGCGGGCGGCATTACACACAACTTCGAGGTCACCACCGCCCATCTCAAGCAATCTAACTTTGAGTCGCTCGAGCACCTCACGATCAAGGTTTGGATCAGCCACCCGCGGCGCGGCGACGTTCAGGTTGAACTCGTCAGCCCGAATGGCATCAAGAGCATCCTCGCGGGCACTCGTCAGTATGACGATGACCCCAACGGTTTCATCGGCTGGCAATTCTCGACACTCAAGCATTGGGACGAGAATCCAGTCGGCATCTGGACCATTCGTGTCTCCGACCAAGGCAAGGCGGACAAGGAGGGATACCTCCTTGGCTGGCAGATGACGCTCTGGGGTGCCGTGGTCGACCCAGCGCTGTACAAGCCATGGGTTCTACCGAACCCGCAGGCCAACTCGGACGCAGAACCGCAGGAGGTCAGCGCAACCTCTGACGCCTCGACTTCGACAGGACCACCGCCAGTCACGACGACATTGCCTGGTGCGAACGTACCGAACAAGACCAAGATCCACGCGAAGCCCACGGACAATCTGCCTGCCGACCACGGTGTCGCAACCGGCGAAGATCACAAACCTGGCTTCACGCAGCCAACATCCAGCATCAATAGTCCGGGTAGCCCGCCCACGACAGGCGACGGTAACGAAGACGAGATACCCGTCACGCCACCGACGGCCACCCCCAGCTCGATCGTACCTCAGGTTGTTCAAGATCACCAGTGGGTCTTCTCCGGACTTGCTGCCGTCGCGGTGGTCGGTATCGGTGCCAGCCTGTACATGTGGCGCCGACGCGCCAGTCAGACGCGTGCGCAACGTGCGACGTATGACCCGGTCGCCGAAGACGAGGAGAACATCGCAATGCGCCCCACTGACCGTCAGCGCGTCATCCAGGAACGCGAGGACGAGTTTGACGAGGACGACGCTGATGGAGAAGGCGCGCGGTTGACGGGTGGTGGGCAACAACCCCGTCAGCTGGGTTTCCATGACGGGTTCTTGGAGGACGATGACCCACTGAGTGCAAGGTCGCCGCGTGTGGCAGCACCTTATCGTGACGAGCCACCGCAGTACCAAGATCGAAGCCCTAGGAGATCCCTCGACGCCGACCGCGCGTAAAACTAGTCAAATTTCAACTCTGTCGTCTATGATAATACAGTTTTCATGACGCGCGCGAAAGTGGTTCCCTGCTTCACTGCGGACATCAGCAGGTTAGCAGGCTAGAAGCATCATTGGCTCTGGTGGGGCCGCGAGTTGGATTGTCGTCGCGGCGTGTGCTGTGTGGAGCGAGCGTGTTGTACTGGGGACTGGGTTGTCCTCGGCGACGCCAGCCGTGGCACACCAGGCATCCAAGCCACCCCAGAAGGTTTTGGCAGCGAGCTATATAGAGCACACTCTAATGATGTGTGTCGCCAGTGGTGGCCTTGTTGTTTGCGGTTATGGAACGGGAGGCTGGTTGGATGGCGCAGCTTGTGCGTAGCGCTTGCCTCTGGAACTGCAGGTTATGTGCTTGCGGGACGGCTGTGGCCTCTGTCAAAGGCATTGACGGAGATTCCGTCCATCGCGTAGTCGCCATTCGGTGCAACAATACGGCACAAGTAGTGGTTTCAGAGAATTCGTCGCCAAAACGAAGATGCCTTTTCTATCCGACCCTCGCGCCTGAACATCTTCCTGTTGCGGCGGTGAATTGCTCGCCCTTTCGAGCCCATGTAGATTCTGAGTAGAGTAGGCGTGAGTCAGAATGGAGAACAGCGTTTAAGATGAGAGAACGTACGAGATAAATGTGTCGGCCTGAATATCATACGGTTGAACTAGATTATGAAGGATGTAGGTTCCGATTTCCCAATCTCTCCAGGCATTCTTGCGAGTCGGGGCGAGGACAGACCAGAGTTCTATATTGCGCAACTTCGGCGCGAGGTTCCCCATGACCCGCCAACATGCAATGGTGTCGCGAACAGCCGATACCAAGGAGAGTGGGTTTAAGTTGAATCTTTCTGTGTGGGTGAGGGACAAGCTATGTATGATGACCAGTTCTGCGAGGTTGGGCGGCGGAGTTGTTAACTGACATCGTGGTATACCAAAAGTAGATTGGACGTGGAAAAGAACCTCGGAGTTGATAACGAGCGACTGCAGCCGGACGAAGTGGTCCATGTTTCCTAGTGTGAAGGACATGTGAAGGTCGGTTAGCCGCAGGTGTGTCAGGGTCGATGCACATTGCGAAATGGAACCCATGATGTCCATGTTCAGCTGCCTCGTATTGTCACAAAGTACATCGTCCATTTGCAAACTTTCAAGCGCAGGCGTCTGCGCAAGGAGTCGCGCAAAATGCTCCCGTGAAATTGAAGAGTACTGACTGATGACGAGCCGCCGCAAGGTTGGAAGAGCGGGCTCGCTTTCACTACTCCAACGTGGGTCTGACAATGTATAATGGTGGACGTCGGCGCAAGAAATGATGAGGGTTGTGAGTCGCTGAAATCCATGGCGCATGTCCGAGCCTTCTGGCAATGGCAGAATGAGGTCCCATTCCGAGCCAAGTTCAGTAGAATGGGATGAGCCTTGCAGCTTGAGCGACCTGACTCGCGACTCCTGGGACAGTAAGGCTTGGCGCAGGCCGACAACGAAGCTGCTGGTCGGTTCCACGGGGCCTGAATGTCTGACCAAGGTTTTGGGTCTGTCGCCAGACAATGGCAGACAAAAGTGGCGCGTGTTGGTACATTGACTGAGCACGCGATCCACGGCGCTTTTGGCAGCCAGAATATCTGGGTACTGGAATGGTCCATCGGTAGAGTAGTGTGGAGGAAATTGGCGCATATAATGTGGCATGCCGATGAGCCGCACCAATGGACAGAGTTGTGGCCGTGCCAGAAGGGTACGCGCGAACGCAAGAAGGCGAGTAGTATTGTCGAGGTAGACAGACTCGTAAAGCGCGATAGTCGCGTCCGCGTTCCAACTGCGACAGACCAACGCGACCGAATGCAGGCTACGGTAGTGGAACTGGGCTGCGTGCTGACAGACTTCACTTGGATGATTTGATTTGAGAAATGATCCTAGGTCTTTGCGCGCGTACATATGTTGAAAGATGAGGATGTTGACTTCCGATGGAAGACTAGTAACGATGTTGTGCGCATTTCCGCCAGTCCGCTGCAGCCGTCGCCTGTTGGCAATACGACGCGCAAAGTGCAGATACGAAAAATAGACAAACAGGCCAGTCAGCCTGAATGGTGCTTCGAGCGCTTCCGCGAAGATGAACAAGATTTTGGCGAGAATGAAGATCGGCGTGCAAATGCAGTCGACCAGATTAAATCTCATTCTCCGCACCATGATCTCAGGGCCGGTAGCACAAGTCCAACTGCGCGGACATGAGCTATGTGTAGCAACTGTGTCGAGGGGTTGCGCAAGCGAACGGGACGCACCGGGTCGCTAACCTAGGGACAAAAGGAAAACCGGCTTCGGCTGTGACGCGAAGGATCAGCGTGATCACAGCTGCCACGCGGCAATTCCGCGACACCCCGCCCCCTTTGCCTCCTTATGAAAATGACGCCAGGGAAGTCAGCTTGATCTAGAGAACAATAGCCTCGGGTAAATGCGAACGTATTGTGGCAGGTCTTCGAGCAGCGCTAAAGCTATATCTGCAGATGCGGCGCGGGGAGGTCTGCACAAGCACAACGCGACTCTGAGAGATAGATCATTCCATCTCACGGTTGAGCGGTCTCCGCGAGCCCGAGCGCCCAACACTTTGGACCAGTTCGCGTGGCAATCACTGCACAAGCGGGACAGCTTGCTTGTCTGCCCCGCCACACGGGTCCTCCATCTTTTTCCTCTTCCCCCTTCTCTCCTTCCTTCGCGGCTCTCCCTCCCGCCATTTCACGACCTTTTTCTACGACTTATCCATTCTGCACGTTTAGCCATGCCTTCCGCCCGCTTCCCGGGTGCATTTCCTGATCATGACGTGCGTAGCAGCAGTTGCGAGTGCGATGCCAGAGGTCACTGACTCGAGACCGCTCACCCACAGAACGACACAAGCTCCAACGTCTCTGCTACTTCCAGTGATGCTGGCAGTTTTGTCACTGCATACGAGTACCCTCAGCATTCAACGCGCGACCGGCACGCAAGTGTGCTCAAGGCTCGCAAAGTCTCCATGATGCCTTCGGCCGCACGCGTTACCATGATCCAAGCACACAGCGTCACCGTTCCGTCTCCGTTGCGAACGAGCACGCAACCAACACCAGCAGCAACAACGTCTGCACCCGTGAGGCAATCCCTGTCGCGTGGCATGAGCCTCGACACCGCAGCTGCTGCACAAGCACTGCTATCCAAGCGTCCGCTCGGTCAGGCCGTGTACGCCCAACACGGAGACAGCTTCAAGCCCTTCGCGCCAGTCCAGAGCACTGGAAGCTGTCCTCCTCCATCCTTGTCGGCGCTCTCGCACCAGACCCACGGTCGCAAGACGTCGAGCAACTCGGTTTCCACAGCCCAGAGCATGCCGCGTCTGACCCACAGCAGCAGGTCTTCGAGCCTCAGCATAGCTTCGGGCTCCACTATGAGCAGCTACGGCCAAGGCATTCGTCGCAACAGTGACGAGATCAGTTCGCGCGGCCCACGTGTTCTCCCTGCAGAGTCGCGAGGTGTTTCGAGCGTTTTTGCCTCGGACTTTGCCACCGATCCGTTCCGCCCTGGCATGTACCAGCCTGGGCGGTCATCGCAGCATGCCTCGTTACATCTTCCGCCACCGACGCCACCGCTCAAGTCGCCTCGCCACCAGCAGACGACACGGCCAGCGGCTGACAGTACCAGCTTCCTGCGGCACGACCCGTACTCAGGCAGCAGTGTGGCAAGCTCAGCGAGCGCGTCGCGGCTCACGTGTGCATCCTCCTTGTTTGCTCGCGACCTGAGCGACGACCCATTTCGTCCACCGACGTTCGTCGAACCTGACGCGTCCAAGCATGTCGAGATTTACCTGCCGGCCGGTGCGATGGGAATGAAGCCAGCTTCGACCTCGACGACCGCACGCTCGACGCCTGCCTCCTCGATTCGCACAGCGAGCACGGAGATGCTGGGACAACAGTCGCGGTCGCGCAACCTCTCGACGTCCGTCAAGGACATCTTTGGCAAAGTCCGTGGCAAGGCGACAGTGACGGGGAGCCGTACTGCTGCTTAGATGAACGAACGGTCGTGCCGTTCCTTTCACTCGCTCCCTTCGACCTTCGTTCCGCTCCGTGATCCTGACGTGCCCAAAAAGCGTCTCGCACTCGAGCCCTTTCTTCGATGACCCTACAACTCCCAATTCCAGCATGCCTCTCCACCAAGATATGAAGCCCCAAAGATTGAACACATACCATACACCTCTTACAGACCAAAGCGTCTCCTCAATCACCCTCTCGAGTATATACAACCGCCGCCCTCTTCCTTTGCGCACTCCTGCTTTCGCATTGTTTTGCTTCCCCGCGCTCTTTCTTCGTGATCGAGCCCTGCGGTTCTAATACCTCTGCTTCACCCTTCTGCACGCGAAGATTATTATCTCTCGACGCCCCCTTTGATCCATGATCCTGAAGAACGTGATCCCGACGACGCACTAAGTATTTGCGTAGATACACTCCACTTCGTAGCACATACTTTTCCACGATGTTCCAATGCAGAGCTTTTGCTCTGAACTCGGCTGACGATGGTGGCTTCAGGCTCGTGCTTCGTCAGGCGCGCTCGCTGATCGGGGCCAAGATTAAATGCGAACGCTCGTTATTCATGTTGAGAGGTTCAAAATGTGGGGTTGAGTCGAGTATACATGTTGAGTTCGGAGCGTTTAGGTGAACTAGCGAGTGAGTCGGCTAGAGATACAGAGAGTCAAGGAACGAAACAGTCGTGAGCGAAGCAACGTCGAGCGAGCGACAGATCAGGATTGACTATGGCCATTCTGCGTCTTGTTCTTCATGAACCGATATTGGCGGTCGACCACTTCGAATAGTACTATCGTCAGCACAACTCGACATGCCACACGCGAGATAATCAACGGACTGTCTATCGCCGTCTTCATAAGCAGAAGCGCGTCGTCCTGAGAAGTACTGCGCGCGGACTCTCCTTGCTCAATGCGCAGCGACTTGGCTTTGTCGTTTGACTAAGAATAGTCCCGTCAACTCGAATGCGACGTTCACGTTGACTGCGCCACACTCACCTGCATCCGCTCGAACAGCCCAGCGATCTGCACCCAAGTCTTGCGCATTTCGTCTTCCTTCGTCGCAAGATCAAACTGAATCTTCTCATCCTCGGCCTGGCTGGTGCATCATCGGGTATACCTGTGGTCAGCACGCGCACGGTCAGTCCGACGAAAGGCATACAAGTCGTTGACGATCTTGGTGAACTGCTCGCGCGTCGTATCGAGCTAATCGAGGTCGAGGCAATTATTAGAAGAGTAGAGACGCTTTTCATAGAGGGGACGTACTGCATCATTGATGTCGCGTTGGACGATCTTGAGTAGCTTGGATTCCTTCTCTTTGCGCTTTTTGTCAAAGTTGGCTGCGAGCTATGAGCTCCTCGTGAACGCATACAGTCAAAGCCTAATCACATTGCATTTGCTTCACAATAGCTGCAGTGATCCTGATTATCGTTAGCGAGCAGGCCGATATATTGCAGTGCTAGCAGGTACGCACATGGTGTCGTCGCTGCCTTGAGAAGCCATGAAGGGCTCTTCATCCTCGGGCGTGACGTGCTGCTGCTGCTTTCGCTTTTTAGCGGGGGCGGGCATCAAGAATTAGAGTGGAATGAGACGGAGAAGAGAGAAGGAAGACACGGTTGAGCGGAGTTCTAACTCGTTCAACCTTTCACGTGAGTGTTCGGGATATTCCGCACGCGACCTGACGCTTTCTTGATCCCTTTCCCTGCAAGATTTGATCAAGCGAGCCTGATATAATAGCTCTCCCTCTGCGTGGGAGTGTACCGTGTGATGGACCGAGCAGCGGTACACCTTTGACTCCTCGTTCGCGCTGCTTTCCATTTGTGGATCACACGACAGCAGATATACCACAAACAGCTCTAAGTTACTCATAATCGGTTGCCAGAACTGACCATTTCACTTCCGCTCAAGCTTCAAGTTCGTCTCGACCGTCGCGGTAAGTTCGGTGTTTGCCATCTGCGCGACGCGAGCGCGAGATCTGAAACCATTTTTGCTTTCAGAAAAGTCACACTAGATATCTGGCTAATCTAAAACAGCAACGAGAGAGATTAATGACGCAGTAGCGATCGAATATACAGTAAAGAGCCTTCGCCACATCTTTGAGTATTCCAAAAAACAAAACAAAAAAACAAAAAACAAACAAACAAACAAAAACCCTTTGCACAATCGCAATCCATCAGTACGTGAATCACTGGTTATTGTACTCAACCCGGTTGGCTATGGCTTCAAGAGCAGCCTTTCGTCCGACTAAACCGACGTCCCTCACTTCCAGCGTCTCGAGTTTCCTTTCATCCGTCCCATACCCGAGAACTGTGCGAAACCACTCGACGAGACCACTCACAGGCAACGGCGGTGGACGTGATGATCGATCTTCCTGTGGATGCAGTGAATCGACGCCAGAACGGCGCGCGAGGGTGATACGCTGCATGTTTGGACACCGAATTCCCAGCCGGCCAAGCGTGCTGGGTTCGAGAAGCGACCGTGTGATGTTATCGCCTTGTCTCCAGATGCGTGCATCGCCGACGACCATGGTGAGATCACGAACACAGCCACGCTCGAGGATGGCGCGGACCTGCGGAACATCGGCATTTGGTACGTATTCTGTGACCGTGAAACGCGCAAGTGAGCGAATTGGAAAGTCGCGTCCGAGTGGCGAGATTGAGTCACAAATATCGGTGAGAATGTGGAGAGGCACCTGGCTATAAACAAAGATGCGTTCGAATCCAAGCGCATCACGCCAGGCGATATGAACGAGGGACTTGCGCGGTGTGAATAGAAGAGCAAGCTCAGTGACGTCGCGACCCTCGACCTGATGCATAAGATCGACGACAGCTCTAGCGGGGGCGTCATGAATGATTATCCGTTTCACTCGAGAGTGGCTAAACGACCGCAACGTGTACAGGGCGAGTTCGAAGGACTGAGTGTACGGTGGCACCTGGAATTCGAGAGACTGAAGCGGCTTCTTCATCGGATACTCGATTGTCGGATTCACGCTCGGTGGGAAGATGCTGCTACCAAGACTGAGGGACTCCAGTTTGGGAAGGTGCTGGAGCAGTAACCGCGTGTACCGGTCGTTTAGCGGCGGATTCACTTGATTGTCGAGTGCTTCAAAGGTCGTGATCTCTCGAAGACCAGCACAACCAACAAACTCGACCTGGTCGGCAAACACATGGCGCATATGTAGAGAAATGTATCTTAACCTAGGGGCGTGCCCGCCAAACATCTTGCTGGAGATGATGATTGGACATTGACATCGTAACTCGAGTCGCTCGAGGGCCGGGGCAGCAGTGCTGAAAGTGAATTGAATTTG
>Ga0247815_10001526_pt1 | contig 17668 bp, 21 predicted proteins | sample UWRJL194509B1_FD_181014 | JGI IMG/M metagenome (GOLD analysis project Ga0247815, IMG submission 181014) | Plant litter microbial communities from Arlington Agricultural Research Station in Wisconsin, United States - UWRJ-L194-509B-1 | ecosystem: Environmental > Terrestrial > Plant litter >...
GGCAATATGATCAGGAAAGCCGACAGCATCTGCGCACCCGGCAGCAGGATGCGCATCTCGCTCAGCATGTCGGAGAAATCGCCGTCGCCGTCCTTGTCGTCGTCGCGGTCCTGGTCCGGCAAGTCGCTCATGGAAGCAGGATCGACGAACCGGTGGTCTTGCGCGCCTCCAGGTCGATATGCGCCTGGGCCACGTCGGCCAAGGCGTAGCGCTGGCGGATATCGATCTTGACCTCGCCGCTGCCGACCACGCCGAACAGCGACCTGGCCGACGCCTCCAATTCCTCGCGCGTCGACATATACGCCATCATCGACGGCCGCGTGATGAACAGCGAGCCGCGATTGGCCAGCTCGCTCAGGCTGAACGGCGGCACCGGTCCGGAGGCGTTGCCGAAGCTGACCATCGTGCCCAGCGGCCGCAGGCAATCGAGCGAGCCGATGAAGGTGTCCTTGCCGATCGAGTCGTACACCGCCGACACGCCCTTGCCGCCGGTGATCTCTTTCACGCGCTCGGTGAAGTTCTCGGTGTTGTAGTTGATGACGTGGTGCGCGCCGTTCTCGGTGGCCAGCGCCGCCTTCTCCGCAGAGCCGACGGTGCCGATCAAGGTCACGCCCATCACCCGCGCCCATTGGCAGGCGATCAGCCCGACGCCGCCGGCGGCCGCGTGGAACAGCACGGTGTCGCCGGCCTTCAGCTGCACCGTGCGGTGGAACAGATACTGCACCGTCAAACCCTGCAACATCATGGCGGCGGCGGTGTCGAAGCCCACCTTCTCCGGCAGCACCAGCAACTGCGCGGCCGGCATGTTGCGCGCCTCGGCGTAGGCGCCGATCGGCCGGCCGGCATAGGCCACGCGATCGCCGACCTTGACCTCGGTCACGCCCTCGCCGATCGCCTCGACCACGCCGGCGCCCTCCATGCCCAGGCCGCCCGGCAATGGCTGCGGATACAGGCCGGTGCGGAAGTACACGTCGATGAAGTTCAGGCCGATGGCGTGATGGCGCACCTGCGCCTCGCCGGGACCGGGCGCGCCGAGATCGACGTCCACCAACTCCATCACCTCCGGACCGCCGACGCGGCTCATGCGGATTGCCTTGACCATGATGATTGCCTCCGTAAAATTATTGATGCGCTGCTTGCAATTGAAGCTGCGACAGTACCAGATGTGCCGACGAGACGTTGGTCGCGCACGGCGTATTGTGCACGTCGCAGGCGCGCACCAGCGCGTTGATGTCCGGCTCGTGCGGCTGCGGCGTCATCGGGTCGCGCAGGAAGATCACGCAATCGATCAGTCCCTCGACCAGCATCGAGCCGATCTGCAGGTCGCCGCCGAACGGGCCGGAGTGCTTGCGCTCCACCTCCAGGCCGAGCTCGGCGATGAGGCGGCCGCCGGTGGTGCCGGTGGCGACCAGCGTGCAGGTCGACAGGAAGGCCTTGTACTCACCGGCCAGGGTGATCATGTCGTCTTTTTTCTTATCGTGGGCGATCAGGGCGATACGGAATTTCATCTCTTCATCCTATTTTTTATTTTTTAGACAGCACGTAGATCCCGGCCAGCACCAGCGCGGTGCCGCCCAACTGCCAGGAGGTGACCGGCTCGCCCAGCAGCAGCGCGCCGAGGAACAGCGTTGAGACCGGTCCGATCATACCAGCCTGCGACGCGGTGCCGGCGCCGATGCGCTCGACGGCGGCCATGGTCATAAACACCGGCATCACCGTGCACAGCAGGCCGTTGACCAGCGACAGGCCGTACACCGGCAGCGGCTGGATCAGGCCGGACACCGGCCGCAGCAGGAAGAACTGGCCGATGCAGGCGGCGCTGGAGACGCACATCGCGTACGACACCAGCCGCAGCGCGCCGAGGCGCTTGACCATTTCGCCGGACAGCAGCAGGTAGACGGCGTAGGCGGCGGCCGAGCCGGTGACCAACGTGGCGCCGAGCACGACGTTGCCGCCGCCCCGCAGGTCGTGCAGGAAGACGAACACGATGCCGCAATAGGAGGTCAGCAGCGCCAGCCACTGCTTGCGGCTGATGTGCTGCTTGAGCAGCGTGGAGCTGATCAGCAGCACGAAGGTCGGGGTCAGGAACAGGATCAGGCGTTCCAGCCCGACCGAGATGTATTGCAGACCAAGGAAATCGAGAAAGCTGGACAGGTAGTAGCCGACCAGCCCGAGGCCGACCAGGCGCCAGCGGTCGCTGGAGGACAGCGGCGCCTCGGTGCGCATCTTCCAGATCGCCACGGCAGCGAACACCGGCAGCGAGAAGATCATGCGGAAGGCGATCAGCGTGACGGCGTCGATCTGATAGCGGTACAGCAGCTTGGCGACGATGGCCTTGGTCGAAAACAGAACCGCGCCGCCGACGGCGATCCCCAATCCGCCCAGATAAGCGGTACGCGCCGCGGCGCTGTCTGTGATGCTTTTATTCATGGACAAATTGTAAAGCCAAACGCCTGATGCCGCTTGGTAACGCTCTTTTTTCATCGTCAGCGCATCATGTGCGCCGTATCAATCTGTCCGGGATAATATGGCATGAACATCGATAGATGCAGATCCGGCTAAAAAAGTTTCCAGCACTGGTTCGACCGGCTTGACGCCACTGCTGCAACAAAAGTATTCAAAGCCACAAGCCGGATGAAAGAAGGAAATCTCTCCCGGGTTAAATGGTTCGCCGGGATCGGCGAATATGTTATAGATTGGGGTCCTGGCTATCGCATTTACTTGGCGAGGGATGGGGAGGATCTCATCATATTGTTTGGTGGCGGAACCAAAAGACACCAACAAATTGACATCACCCGCGCAAAGATGCTGCACGAGGAATTTAAGCAACGAAAGAAAGCTGCTGAAGGGGGAACATTATGGAGCTGACTCAAGACCTTGAAGTTGGAATTATCGAGCGAATTCAGCGTGATAGGGCATTTGCAGAGGCGCTGCTGGATGAGGTTGAGGAAACCCTTAGAGAATGCGAGTACGGTGTAGCTCAAGACATGCTGTATATACTTGTGACAGGCACAATCGGATTTGATGCGTTGTCTCACTCATTATCAATGACAAGCGAGACTCTCACATGCATGCTTTCTTCAAAGGCGAAGACAAGTCCAGAAGAGTTGAGCGCCATAGCAAGCGCGCTCAAACGGGAGTTTGGGGCGACGGCTAGCTGATCGTCACCGCTGGCGTGCCTGCGGTGACGGTCGCGGTGGCGGTGCGTGCCACCACCGTCGCCGGCGCGCTGGCGCCGACCAGCTTGTTCGCCTGCCTGAACTGCGCCACCAGCTTGCCCGGCGTGAGCGTCACCAGCGTATAGCCTTGCGCGTCCGTGTTCAGATGCTTGATCCACGGGTTGTTCCCCAGCGCCGACAACTGCTGCGCCAAGCCCAGCAAGCTGCCGCTGAAATCGCCGCTGGCCTGCAGGCCGGCCAGCACCGCGCCCACCGTCGCCTCCAATTGCGCTTCCGGCACGCCCTTCGCCGCCAGCGCGCCGCGCAGTTGCACGCGGGTCTGCTCCAGCAAGCTCGCCACCGTCGGTGCGGCCTTGCCCATCGTGTAGTCCAGCAGGTTGAACGACAGGTTCACCGTCCCCAGGCCCGTCACCGGAATCGCCAGCGGGTACGACACCAGCGTGCCGATATCGCCCAGCGCACTGGCCGCGTCGCGCAGATAGCTGAAGAAGGAATCGGAGCTGATCCCCGCCGACACCAGATCCACCATCACCGGCGCGCCGCCGCTGGCCGCGTCGAAATCGTCGCTGACCGTGCCGGCGAAGAAGGCGTGGATGTCGCCGGTGATCGCCACCACGTTGCCGACGTTGTTCGACTTCAGGTGCGCCATCAGCGCCTTGCGCTCGCTGTTGTAGCCGTCCCATTGATCGCAGTTGAGCAGGAAGCGCGCGAAGAACGGCGCCAGCGCCGCCTTCTTGCCCGACGCCGCCACGAACACCGAATCCGCCTTCCTGGCCTGCACCTCCGGCTTGATGTAGCCGAAGGCGATGGTCTGCGCCGCGACGCCGGACAGGATGGCCGGCGTCGACGCCACGACGCCGCTGGCGGCGACATACACCGCGCCGAACACGGTCGCCGCCAGTCCAGCCTGCGCCGACGTCAACCCGGCCGCGACACCGGCCGCCGTCATCGCCGCCACCGAACCCTGGCTGCTGGAATATGCCGCCTGGATCGCCAAGCCGCCCTGCTGCGCCGCCGTGGCCGACGCGCCGGCCGTCGCCGCCGCGACGATCGCGCCGGCCAGCTGGAAGTTGTTGCCGATCGCGCCGACCGTCGTGATCACCGACGCCGCCAGCGACGGAATCGCGTTCAGCGCGATCAAGGCCGCGATGGCGTCGACACCGTTGAGCCCCATGCGCAGCAGCGACACCTCGTTGCCCCACAACTTCCAGGTCGAGGTGGCGGCCTTCATCTTATCCATCCACCACTGGCGCTGTTCGTTGCCCAGCATGGTGACGGCGGTCAGCGCCGGCAGCGCGTTCGCCGTGGCGCCGGCCATCTTCTGCGCCTCCACCGAATTGAACAAATCCTGCGGCACCAGGTAGCGCGAGCCGATGCGGCCCAGCGGCTTGCCGGTGGCCGGATTGACCGACGATTCCGGAATCACGTGATCGGCGCGGTACAGGCGCTCGTCGGTCATCACCAGCTGCATCAGCTTACCGAACTGGAAATCGCGGTAGATCTTGATGTTCTGGAAGCTGGCGTTGGCGCCGTCGAAGGACACGTCGGCCGGCATGTATTCAAACCACGCCTGGTTGGCGTTGCGGCGGCGGCCCGTCTGATGCAGGTCCGAGCCGTCGGCGTTGAACGAGCCGTCGTAGGTCTGCGCGTCCTGCCAAGCATCGTCCGAGAACTCGTGATCGTCCCAGATGGCGATGAAGGCGAAGCGCTCGTGCAGCGCCTGCAGCCGCAGGTCGGTGCGGTATTTTTTATACAGATAGCGGTAGTCGGCCAGCGTGGTGGCGTACTTGGCGCCCGCCGCGCCGCTCTTGAAGGCGCCGTCCGGCAGCGCCAGCGCGTCGTGGCGCGACTCGACCGCGCCGAGCTGGAAGTCCTCGCCCACGGTCTCGTAGATGTAATCGCCCAGGTGGACGATGAAGTCCAGGTTCTCGCCGGCGATGGAAGTCATCGCGCCCCAGTGATTGACGCTCCAGTCCTGGCACGTCATATATACGAACTGCAGCTGCGAGACGTCGGCATCCAAAGCCGGCGCGGTTTTGAAGCGGCCGACGTTGGAGCGCGTGTCGCCGGCGACGAACTGATAGTAGTAGACGGTGCCGGCCGACAGCCCGGTCACCTTGTGGCGCACCGTGTTGTCGTACTGCGCCTGCAACGGCAGCTTGACGTCGACCACCATCGCGCCGCTGAGCGCCGTGCCGCCGCCCAGCGACTTGCTGTTGTCGACCGCCGTCACCACCAGCCGCATCGCGCTGTCGCTGGCGGCCGGCGCGGCGGCGACGTCGTTGGCCGACGCCGGCACGGCGCGGGTCCACAGCAGGATGCTGTCGGCGCGCGGATCGCCCGAGGCCACGCTTTGCGGGAACTTCCAGGCGCCGCTGGCGAGCGGCAAGCCGGCGTCGCCGGCCGGCGCGGAATCGCTGCCGCCGCAGGCGCTCAGGCCCGCGCCCGAGGCCACCGATACCGTGATAAAACCACCAAATTTGAGAAACTGCCTTCTGTCCATGTCCGCTCCACGCCGATGGCGATATCAAAAAATAAAGGTTAGCATCGGCATGTGACAGCATCCCTACAAAAACTGGAGTATCCCCTCTAGCGCATCGGCAAGTCCCTCGGCCGGGGCGGCGGCGGTTTCTAGCCGCCCTCTTATGCTAAAATACCGCCCTCACCGCATACCAACAAAACCGCGCCGAAGGAAGACCGAACATGGCTGGACACAGCAAATGGGCCAACATCAAGCACAAAAAAGCCGCCACCGACGCTAAACGTGGCAAGATCTGGACCCGTCTGATCAAAGAGATCACCGTGGCCGCGCGCATGGGCGGCGGCGACATCCCGACCAATCCGCGCCTGCGCCTGGCCGTGGAAAAGGCCGCCGACGCCAATATGCCGAAGGACAACGTGCAGCGCGCGATCACCCGCGGCACCGGCGGCGAGGACGGCGCGGCCTACGAGGAAGTACGCTACGAGGGCTACGGCATCGGCGGCGCGGCGATCATCGTCGACTGCATGACCGACAACCGCGTGCGCACCGTGGCCGAAGTCCGCAACGCCTTCAACAAAAACGGCGGCAACATGGGCAACGAGGGCTCGGTGGCCTTCATGTTCAAGCACTGCGGCCAGTTCCTGTTCGCGCCCGGCGTCAACGAGGACGCGCTGATGGAAGTGGCGCTCGAAGCCGGCGCCGAAGACGTCGTCGCCGACGATGAAGGCGGCTTCGAAGTGCTGTGCGGCCCGCACGATTTCGCCACCGTCAAGGACGCTCTGGAAGCGGCCGGCTTCAAGGCCGAAGTGGCCGAGATCATCATGAAGCCCGACGCCGAAACCGTCATCACCGGCGACAACGCCGTCAAGATGCAAAAACTGCTGGACGCGCTGGAGGCGCTGGACGATGTCCAGGAAGTCTATTCCAACACGCTGATCGAAGACTGAGGAATTATGAAAATATTGGTGGTCGGCTCCGGCGGCCGTGAGCACGCGCTAGCCTGGAAGCTGGCGCAATCGGAACGCATCCAGGTGGTCTACGTCGCTCCCGGCAACGGCGGCACCGCGCGCGATTCGCGCCTGGTCAACGTCAACATCACGGACCTGCACGAGCTGGCGAATTTCGTCGAGAGCGAAAACATCGGACTGACCGTGGTCGGCCCGGAGACCCCGCTCGCCGGCGGCATCGTCAACCTGTTCCGCGCGCGCGGCCTCAAAGTGTTCGGCCCGACCAAGGAAGCCGCGCAGCTGGAGTCGTCGAAGGACTTCGCCAAGGCCTTCATGCAGCGCCACGGCATCCCGACCGCCAAGTACCAGACCTTCTCCGACGTGGCGCAAGCGCACGCCTACATCGACGCCAACGGCGCGCCCATCGTCATCAAGGCCGACGGTCTGGCCGCCGGCAAAGGCGTGGTGGTGGCGCTGTCGCTGGAAGAAGCGCATCAAGCGGTCGACGACATGCTGGCCGATAACCGCTTCGGCGACGCCGGCGCGCGCATCGTCATCGAGGAATTCCTCGCCGGCGAAGAGGCCAGCTTCATCGTCATGTGCGACGGCAAAAACATCCTGCCGCTGGCCACCAGCCAGGATCACAAGCGCCTCAAGGATAACGACGAAGGCCCTAACACCGGCGGCATGGGCGCCTACTCCCCGGCCCCTATCGTCACCCCGGCGATGCACGCCCGCGTGATGCGCGAAGTGATCAACCCGACCATCGCCGGCATGGCGAAGGACGGCATCGTCTTCACCGGCTTCCTGTACGCCGGCCTGATGATCGACGCCCAGGGCAATCCGCGCACCTTGGAATTCAACTGCCGCATGGGCGACCCGGAAACCCAGCCGATCATGTCGCGCCTGAAGACCGACCTGGTGGCGGTGATGGAACACGCCGTCAACGGCACGCTGGACCAGATCGAGCTGGAATGGGACCGCCGCACCGCCGTCGGCGTGGTGCTGGCCGCCGCCGGCTATCCGGACGCGCCGCTGAAGGGCGCCGTCATCGACGGCATTCCGGCCGAGACGCCGGAATCGGTGACCTTCCACGCCGGCACCGCCGACGTCGGCGGCCAGCTGCAAGTGACCGGCGGCCGCGTGCTGTGCGTGGTCGGCCTGGCCGACAGCGTCAAGCTGGCGCAGAAGCAGGCCTACGAAGTCGTAGACCAGATCTCGTTCGAAGGCATGCAGTGCCGCCGCGACATCGGCTGGCGCGGCCTGAAGCACTGATCATGTCGAACGCGCCCAATCCCGCCGTCGTCAAGGCCTGGCTGCTCGATCTGCAGGAGCGCATCGTGCGCGGCCTGGAGGCCGTCGACGGCAAGGCCTTCCTGCGCGACGCGTGGGACCGCGCCGAGGGCGGCGGCGGCATTTCGCGCCTGGTCGAGGAAGGCAACGTCATCGAACGGGGCGGCGTCAACTTCTCGCACGTGATGGGCGCCAAGCTGCCGCCGTCGGCGTCGGCGCACCGCCCTGACCTGGGCGGCCAGCCGTGGGAGGCGATGGGCGTGTCGCTGGTGATCCATCCGCGCAATCCGTACGCGCCGACGGTGCACATGAACGTGCGCTTCTTCACCACGACAACGGCCGACGGCCAGCCGGCGTGGTGGTTCGGCGGCGGCATGGACCTGACGCCGTATTACGGCGAGGTCGAAGACGTCAAGCACTTCCACCAGACGTGCCATAATGCGCTCGCGCCGTTCGGCGACGAGCTGCACCCGCGCTTCAAGAAGTGGTGCGACGAGTATTTTTACCTGAAACACCGCCAGGAGGCGCGCGGCGTCGGCGGCATCTTCTTCGACGACTTCAACGAAGCGGGCGCCGAACAAAGCCTGGCGATGATGCAAAGCGTCGGCGATTCGTTCTTGCTAGCCTACCTGCCGATCCTGGAGCGCCGCAAGGACACGCCGTACGGCGAGCGCGAACGCGACTTCCAGGCTTACCGGCGCGGCCGCTACGTCGAATTCAATTTGGTGTTCGACCGTGGTACCCTGTTCGGCCTGCAATCGGGCGGCCGCACCGAGGCGATCCTGATGTCGATGCCGCCGATCGTCAAATGGCGCTATCGCTGGGAACCCGAAGCGGGCAGCCCGGAAGCGGCCCTGTACTCCGACTTCCTGCCGCATCGCGACTGGCTGACCGAGTGACCGACGTGGCTTATCGCGTCGCACTGCTGGGAGGCAGCTACGATCCGGTGCATCACGGTCACATCGCATTAGGCGCGCATTTCGCGCAGTTGCTGCAGGTGGACCAGTTGCGCGTGATCCCGACCGGCCTGCCGTGGCAGCGTTCGACGCTGAAGGCGTCGCCGCGGCAGCGCGCCGAGATGGTGGCGCTGGCCTTCGCCGGCCAGGCCTTCGACGTCGCCGTCGACCTGCAGGAAATCGAGCGCGGCGAACAAGGACTGCCGACTTACACGATCACCACGCTGCGCCAGGTGCGCGCCGAGCTGGGACCGTCCGCCTCCATCACTTTTTTGATGGGCGCCGACCAGCTGCAACGGCTCGACACCTGGCACGAATGGCGGGCGCTGTTCGACTACGCCCACATCTGCGTAGCCGCCCGCCCCGGCTTCAGCATCGACGGCGCCGGCTTGCCGGCCGCCGTCGCCGAGGCGTTCTCCAGCCGACTGGGAACGCCGCAACAAATCCGTACCACGCCGCACGGTCTGACTTATCTGGCACAAGACTTCGCGGTGGATATTTCCGCCACCCAAATACGTGCGGCATTACAACGGGGGGACAGCGCAAACTCGCTTATCCCGCCGCTAGTGCTAGACTATATTGAACAACATAATCTATACAAAAGCTAAATGGACATCAAAAAACTGCAATCCCTCGTCGTTGACGCCCTTGAAGACGTCAAGGCCCAAGATATCGCCCTGTTCGATACCACCCACCTGACCAGCCTGTTCGACAGCATCGCCATCGCGTCCGGCACCTCGAATCGCCAGACCAAGGCGCTGGCCGCCTCGGTGCGCGACAAGGTCAAGGAAGCCGGCGGCGAAGTCTACGGCATGGAAGGCGAGGACACCGGTGAATGGGTGCTGGTCGATCTGGGCGACATGATCGTCCACATCATGCAAGCGCCGATCCGCGCTTACTACCGCTTGGAAGAGCTGTGGGGCGACAAGCCGGTCAAGGTCGGCGCCGCCAAGCGCAAGTCGACCAAGGAAGGCGAAGAAGCCAGCGAGAAGAAAGCCATCAGCAGCCACATGGCCGCCGGTAAAAAAGCGGTCGAAGTCAAGCCGGTGATCGAGAAGAAAACCCCGGCCCGCAAAGCCGCCGCCGCCAAGCCAGCGGCCGCCGTCAAGAAGCCGGCCGCCAAGAAGGCAGCCGCCGTTCCAGCCGGTAAAACCATCAAGGTCGGCAAGACCAAGTCGGCCGTCGCCGCCGCCGAAGTGCTGAAGGCCCTGCCGCCGAAACGCAAAGTCGCCAAGCCTAAAGCGGATGAAGCGCCGGCCAAGACCGTCATCAAGCGTATCAAAAAAGTCGAAGAGTAATCCACTATGCAGCTGATCATCGCTGCGGTCGGCCACAAGATGCCGGCCTGGATCGAGGCGGGCTTCGCAGAGTACGCGAAGCGCATGCCGCCGGAACTGCGGATCGTGCTGAAGGAAATCAAGCCGGTCGACCGTTCCGGCAGCAAGACCGCCGCCACCGCGATGGCGCTCGAACGCGAGCGCATCGAGGCGGCGCTGCCGAAATCGGTGCGCATCATCGCGCTCGACGAACGTGGCAAGGACCTGACCTCGGTCGGCTTGTCGCAGCAGTTGGAGACGTGGCAGCAGGACGGCCGCGACACCGCCTTCCTGATCGGCGGAGCCGACGGCCTCGATCCCGAGCTGAAGGCCCGCGCCGAAGGCTTGATCCGCATCTCCAGCATGACGCTGCCGCATGGTATGGTGCGGGTGATGCTCGCCGAGCAGCTGTACCGCGCCTGGTCCATCACCCAGAACCACCCCTACCACCGAGTCTGATTCATGAAGCTGGTCGAGAAAAAAATCTACCTCGCCTCGAAAAGCCCGCGCCGGCGTGAATTGCTGCGCCAGGTGGGCATCGATTTCGAGCTGCTGCTGCTGCGCAGCGACGGCCCGCGCGGCCCCGACGTCACCGAGGAAGTGCTGCCCGGCGAAGCGCCGTCCGACTACGTGGCCCGCGTGGCGCGTGAAAAAGCCGTCTTCGCCGCAGAACTGGTGGTCAAGCGCCGCATGGCGCCGCGCCCGGTGCTGGGGGCCGACACCACCGTCGTCATCGACGGCATCATTCTCGGCAAGCCGGCCAACGCCGCCGAAGCCATCGCCATGCTGAACAAGCTGTCCGGCCGCACCCACCAGGTGCTGACGTCGATCGCGGTGGAGTCGGCGGAATTCAGCGGCCAGGTGACGCAGGTGTCCGAGGTGCGCTTCGGCGTGCTGTCGCCGGCCGCCATCGCCGCCTACTGCGCCACCGCCGAACCGTATGACAAGGCCGGCGGCTACGGCATCCAGGGGCCGGCGGCGCAGTTCATCGAACACATCGCCGGCAGCCATTCCGGCATCATGGGCCTGCCGGTCTACGAGACGGTGCAGCTGCTGCGCCAGGCGGGTTTGCCGCTACCCTGAGCGGCGTGTATGATCGTCGTTCAGTCAACATGGAATACAGAAGCCGGCATCACCGGCCGTAGAGACAAATGAACGAAGACATCCTGATCAACATCACCCCGCAGGAAACCCGGGTCGCCCTGATCCTGCAAGGCGCGGTGCAAGAGCTCCACATCGAACGCACGCTCACCCGCGGACTGGCCGGCAACGTCTACTCCGGCAAGGTGGTGCGGGTGCTGCCGGGCATGCAGTCGGCCTTCATCGACATCGGCCTGGAACGCGCCGCCTTCCTGCACGTCGCCGACATCTGGGAAGCGCGCCCGCACGACGGCAGCCAGAACGCGGTGCCGACGCCGATCGAAAAAATCCTGTTCGACGGCCAGGTGCTGACGGTGCAGGTCATCAAGGACCCGATCGGCACCAAGGGGGCGCGCCTGTCGACGCAGATCTCGATCGCCGGCCGCATGCTGGTCTACCTGCCGCAGGACGCCCACATCGGCATCTCGCAAAAGATCGAAAAGGAATCCGAGCGCGAAGCGCTGCGGGTACGTTTGCAAAGCCTGCTGCCGGCCGACGAAAAAGGCGGCTACATCGTGCGCACGCAGGCCGAGGACGCGTCGGACTCCGACATCGCCGCCGACGTCGAATACCTGCGCAAGACCTGGGGCGCCATCGTCCACGGCGCCAAGACCAAACCCGCCACCACCTTGCTGCATCAGGACTTGAGCCTGGCCCAGCGCGTGCTGCGCGACTTCGTCCACGACGACACCGCCACCATCCAGGTCGACTCGCGCGAGAACTACGTCAACCTGCAGGAGTTCGGCCAGGCCTACACGCCGGGCGTGCTGCCACGCTTGCAGCACTACACCGGCGAGCGGCCGCTGTTCGACCTGTACGGCGTCGAGGAAGAGATCCTGCGCGCGCTGGGACGCCGCGTCGACCTGAAGTCCGGCGGCTATCTGATCGTCGACCAGACCGAGGCGATGACCACGATCGACGTCAACACCGGCGGCTTCGTCGGCGGGCGCAATTTCGCCGACACGATCTTCAAGACCAACCTGGAGGCGGCGCACGCCATCGCGCGCCAGCTGCGGCTGCGCAACCTGGGCGGCATCATCATCCTCGACTTCATCGACATGGAAAACACCGAGCATCGCAACGCGGTGCTGACGGAGTTGAAGAAGACGCTGTCGCGCGACCGCACCAAGGTGTCGGTGTCGAGCTTCTCGGCGCTGGGGCTGGTGGAGATGACGCGCAAGCGCACCCGCGAATCGCTGGCGCACATTTTGTGCGAGCCCTGCCCGGCGTGCAGCGGCAAAGGCCAGGTCAAAACCTCGCGCACCATCTGCTACGAAATCCTGCGCGAACTGCTGCGCGAAGCCAAGCAATTCAACCCGCGCGAATTCCGCATCCTCGCCTCGCAGGAAGTGGTCGACATGTTCCTCGAAGAGGAATCGCAGCACCTGGCGATGCTGGGCGACTTCATCGGCAAGAAGATTTCGCTGCAGGTGGAGACGGCGTATCACCAAGAGCAGTACGACGTGATTTTAATGTAGTTCTTTAATCATTTAAAAATCAAGTACTTACAATCAAATATCTTGGGGAAAGTTCGGTAGCCACACACGATCAGTGTGCTATCGGCGTTCCTCAATGCCCCTTTCTATCGTACGCATTGGGTCTCCATGCATGCGCGAGCGCCTCAGCCTCAATTCAAACATCTTCAGCACCTCTTCGTATTCCACTTCATATCTGACAGTCTCAGGTGGCGAGCAGAACCTAGACCAAGCGGCGCTAAATTCTCCGGCAGACCCTGCGTACAATTGACATAAAAGCAAGCCCTACCGATAATTACCTCGCTGTCGGACATTAACCCTCTGAAGAACAAAGGGAAACAATGGGCAAACCAATAATTCGGATGGGTGATAAGACCAGCCACGGCGGCACCGTGATCAGTGGCGACTTGACTTGGACAATTTACGACAAAGCGGTGGCGAGGGTCGGCGACCTGACAGTATGCCCGAAGTGCAAAGGCATGTTCCCCATTACCGAAGGCGCTGACGATTTGAATGGATTTGGCCAGGCAGTGGCGAGGCAAGGCGATAAGACCGCATGTGGCGCCACCCTAATCGCTACACAGGTGTTGGCATATTGGGACCAGAATTCTGCGCAGGGCGGCTCAGCGTCTTCTGAAGCCTCCCTTTACACCACAAGCAAAGCTATCGCTCAAGAAGCGCCAACCATATGCCTTGAATGCCTTGCCGCAGCGGCAGTTGCGGGGGCGGCCATGGTGGTGAGGAGCTAACGATGATCAACGTTATCGAGTGATTCCAGGCCCTTCGGCAACACCAGCAGATGCTTAATCTCTACGCTCTGGTGGATGGTTTCCAGTACGAGCAGCACACAGGCCAGCGCATCCAGCACAGGCGAGGCATCAATCGCCCCATCTTGCACGGCACGGAAGATGAACCCCTCGCCCACGCCGGACCTTGGCTGGTGGATGTCACGCGGGCCGAGGAGCAGGTGTCGCAGCTTGAGGAACTCGAACAAGCCTTGCCGTCAGTATCTTGGTTGATCACCTCCATCGACATGGAAGGGCTGTCACAACTGCTGCAATTGAGGCTTGAGGTGGAACTGCCGGATGGCAGGAAAGCTCTTCTGCGATTCTATGACCCACGAGTGCTGGGGAATCTTTACCACACGATGGACGCCGGTCAGCGCGCCGAATTCTTCCACCTTGTCGATGAGTGGCACTTCATCTACAACGGTCAGCGGGTAGCGACAGGGAGAACCAATGCTTAAGCTCAGCGAAGCGCAACTCGCCCAGTTGGACCAACTTGAGAAGCTCCAGTATCTGGACGAGGTACGCAAGAACATCATCACCAAGCATTCTGAGCTGACCAGCGACAGCGCCTTAAAAACTCGTCTTGAACAAGCGTACAGCCATGCGGCCGCTCTTGGTTTCAGGGACGGATCAGCTATTACGCAGTTTCTCTACTATGAAGCCTTCGCACCCGGCTTCTATCGTCAGCCTGCAATCAATGCATGGCTGACCAAGCAGGGGCAAAGCGTCGAGCAACGGTTTGCCGACCTCATCACGAAAATGAGATCCCAATTGAAGGAGTTCTGAATGGCCGCACTCGCCGTCCCAGTAATTGAAGGAGCCGCGCTGGCGCTATTACGGGCGCTTGGCGTTGTCGCTGTCACGGGTGCCGGCGTGGTTGCCATCAACGAAGCAGCGAAAAAGAAGGCCGAGGCCGCCGAGCGGGCAAAGACTGCGCCCATCGCGCAGGCCGGCTCGCAAACAAAGACACGAGACACATGCTCGAAGTGTCCTCCAGACTGCGGAACGTTAGTCCCTCGAAACTGGAATATGTCTGAAGACGCACGGGCCTATCAAGCGCGAATCACAGGATTTTCCCCACGAACCGAGTGGAGTTTCAACGGGACCGACTTCGACGGATTCAAGTCGCAAGTCTGTCTGCTGCTGGAAGCGAAGGCGAGATACGATCAGTTTTTCGTGTCTGGGCAGCAGCCTAAATTTTTCTTTAATATCACGGGCCAAGTAAAGATCATGAGGCAAGCCAATACGCAAAGCGCTGTCGTTGATGCCTCGCCGCCGTCTCAACTGCACTGGCATTTCATGCAGCCGTTAAGTCACGCTTATTTTACCCAAGCGTTCCGATCGGCTTTCCTGCCCATCATTACTGTTCTTACTCCATGAGCCTTTATCTAACTATCAGCGCGAACTTCCGAACTGGTTCCCCCCTTCCCTCCATAGACGATCAGTACAATGATCTCTGGAAGGTCGCCAAATTGCTCGAAACTGCGGGGTTTCCTATTAACGAATGGTTCCCGCCCGCAGCCACTCCGGAGGTCTCATTGTTAAACCAAGCATTTTCGGCGACTGGCCCCAGCCTGGCCGCGCTTGCTATGAGTAAGGCCGACAAAGCCAACCTTGCGTCGGACCTACGGATTCTGGGCGTCTGGAACGGTATGGAAGACTCTGGCGGCGCCGCTTACACGACAACCTACAACACCAGCCGCATCCCTTCGAACCTCGATTTCAGCGCGCAAGACGCCAGCGCTTTTCTAGATTACCGCAATGTGGTCAAGTTCGTTCAGTCAGTAATAGATTTCTGGAATCCTATGCTCGTGAAGGTGGCCCCCGGTGGTTACAGTGAGAAAAGTGTCTTCACTGACCGCCCGGCAGTTGGGTGGATGATTTATCTACCGTTCGAGGTAAGCGCAAGGCAAGTGCCGGAAGCTGCACAGATCATTCCAATCATGGCTGCTGATGGCAAGAAGCGCCAAGGCACCTTGATCATAACGACTACGGACACGTTCGATGTGGATAATCCTGCCCACATAAAAAACGCAAACGCAATCGAAACCCGGCTTGTGGATCAAGACCTGCTCCCGACGTTGAGGGAGTTTGTGACAAGGTTTTAACGCCATCCGTAATCGGACCGATTAATATCATCGATCTCAGCTGTTCGACGATATACGACCAACCCAATTGGTGCGACAGTGTCGCGCTATTTGGGGAGGCCTGGTCATTCCCCAAACCGCTCGATCAACATTTCGGTCAAGGCGTGAATTTTACGGATGGAATTTTGATTCGGCGGACGAACCACATAAATACCCGACGGTTTAGGCGGATAGCGCACCATCACCGGCACCAGCGCGCCGGATAAAATATGCTCGGAAATCACGCTGTCGGAAAGAAATCCGAGGCCCAGCCCGGCAAGCGCGGCCGCCAACAGCGCGGTGGGGTTGTCGGCCTTGAAGCTTCCCTGGGGATGCACGGTGATGGTTTTCTCGCCGTCCAGGAATCTCCAGCTTTCCGATCCTTGCATCAACGATTGATGCTTGAGGAAGTCTTCCGGCGTTTCCGGCGCCCCGTGCGCTTTGATATATTCCGGACTCGCCACCAGCTTGCCGTGGATGCTGCCGACACGCCTCGCGATCAGGTTGGAATCTGGAAAATGGCCGGCGCGAATCGCACAATCATAACCCTCGCCAATTAAATCGACCGTGTGATCGCTGTAGGAAGTATGAATCCGTAGCAACGGGTGGCGTCGCGCCATGTCCGCCAGCACCGGGGCGAAATGGGTCGGGCCGACCGAGACCGGCGCGGCGATCCGAAAGCGGCCGCGCAGGTCCCCGCCCGGCAGTATGGTTTCCCTGGCGGCGTCGATTTCAGCCAGGATCCGGACGGCGTACTCGCGAAACGCCGTTCCCGCTTCGGTCAACGCGGCGCCGCGCGTCGTCCTCGCCAGCAGCTGCACACCAAGCTCGGTTTCAAGCCTCAGCAGCCTGCGGCTGACGACGGACTTCGCGACGCCCAAACGCTGCGCGGCGCGCGACAGGCCGCCCGCGTTGGCGACCTCCACAAAGCACTCGACATCTTCGATGTTCAAAATAGATTTCCTCACGGAAGACAACTGGGCGTTCTGGTTTTTGCCACTCAGCTCGCGCGGCGGCGGTACTACCCGATAGACAGCCATCGCAGCAAAATAGTGGGGATTACCACAACAGCATAAAGGACGAACACATGATTGATCTTAAAGGCAAACGCGCATTGGTGACGGGCGGCTCGCGCGGCATAGGCGCCGCGATCGCGTTGGCGCTGGCGGAGAACGGCGCGGACGTCGCGTTCACTTACCAGCACTCCGCCGACCGGGCCGACAAGACCGCCAAAGCTATCGAGAACACGGGTCGCCGCGCGGCCGCCATCCAGGCCGACAGCGCCAACCCGGACGCCATCGCGCGCGCCGTGAGCGAGGCCGTCGCGGCCCTCGGCGGGATCGACATTCTGGTCAATAGCGCGGCCATCGGCCTCAATGGCCCGATCGCGGACATCGACGTGAACGAATATCAGGCCCTGATGGACGTCAACGTGCGTGCGCCCCTGCTATTCGCGAAGGCGGTCATCCCCCACCTCGCCGAAGGCGGACGCATCATCTCGATCGGTTCGAGCTTGGGCGAGCGGGTGCCGTTCCCTGGCGTGACGGCCTACGCGATGTCGAAATCGGCGCTGGTTTCCTTTACCCGCGGCCTGTCGCGCGAGCTCGGCCCCAGCGGCATCACCGTGAATCTGGTGCAGCCCGGATCGACAGATACCGAATCCAACCCGGCCAACGGCGAGGCGGCCGATTTCCAGCGCGGCATGACCTCGCTGGGGCGCTTCGCCGAACCGCGCGAAGTGGCGAACGCGGTGGTCTTCCTCGCGAGCCCCGCCGCCAGCGTGATCACCGGCTCCGTCCTGACCGCCGACGGCGGCGCGATCGCCTGACGATCGCCTAAGCGCGCGTCGCCGATTGGTGGCGCCGGCGCTTCCACCCCCGCCACCTGTTCGCTTATTTTTTCGCGGCTTGCTGCAGAGCCTTCTCGGCGTTGAAGCCGTCGAAGTTGTCGAACACGCCCATGAAGC
>Ga0247815_10001530_pt1 | contig 17634 bp, 16 predicted proteins | sample UWRJL194509B1_FD_181014 | JGI IMG/M metagenome (GOLD analysis project Ga0247815, IMG submission 181014) | Plant litter microbial communities from Arlington Agricultural Research Station in Wisconsin, United States - UWRJ-L194-509B-1 | ecosystem: Environmental > Terrestrial > Plant litter >...
TATGCCACGTCTGGTACTGCAACGGTACCCTTTCAGGTTATTTTTTGCTCGCCAAAGCTACAACCAATGGGTGCCTGCCGAGATTTACCCGATGAGCGCGCTGGCACCTTTCGGCATTGCATGTGAGATGATACTTAACCCAGACCTACGAGAGTTGTGGAGCACTGCACCAACTGATAGCTCGCAATGCTGTTCGCTCTGAATACCTTTCTCGTAGTCGCTTCCTGTGCCACTTCTGTAAAAATTCTAAACGCTCACGGCACGCTCACGGCACGCTCAGGGTGCTCACAGGCGCTCACGGCGCTTTGGCGCTCACAAGCGCTCATGAGCACCTTGAACGTGAGCCCTGCGTGAGCTATGCAACTGAAATCGGACTTGGAGATGAGAACGGGTGCGAACGAACTGATATTCAGTTCAATTAAGAGTGTATACCAAGATCTGATGTTCGTTGGGTTCAGCGCTTTAACGCTCATGCGCTCATGAGCGCAAGGATCCGCCCATGAGCGCTAAAGTAACCCCTGGTGCTCATGAGCGCTAAGATTTTTACAGAAGCAGTGGCGTTTTCGCCGTTGGTGCCACCGGCACGGCTACTGGTTTCGCTACCGGTACGATGAATTAGGGTGCTTGTAGTCCTGCAGCTGCTCTAAACATCCACCCCCTTGCCATAGGCACAACTGGAGGCGGTAGCGCTGCTGCTGTCACCCCGACATCCCTCGCTCAAGTTGTCAGCGTTCTCTCAGATACCACAACTGTCAGTGAACAACTCATTTAGCGGCTCTCAGTAGCTAACAATGTTGTGAATTGGCCTTTCAGCGTGTGATCAACATCGACAGGGCAAGTGGAAAATGTAAACCTCGAAAGCTGCCGCTCAATCTTCGTGCAGATCTGGGACTTCACCACATACTACAGCACCGTCACTGGTGGGAATTATCCCCCGGTATTCACAGCTTTTACTCAATAGATAATCCCTCCAGGCCAATATTGCAAGCCATGGACCTGTACGTCGAACCCGCAGTATTTGCTCAACAGCGTAAATGGTTGCGGCACCAAGTAATTCCAACTACCCTCGTTGCCTCGCAGTGTGCTCACACTTTTCGAACGCTGTAGCACTCTTTACACCGCCACATACTACAAGTCTGGCTCGGAGACCAACCTTGAAGTAAACTCGAACAAGACAATTCGTGGCATTGGTGCCAACGCTGGTTTCAAAGGCATTGGCCTCCGCATCAACGGAAAGACAAACGTCATCCTCCAAAGTATGTAAAGCTTACTGAACGGCCATGGGGCATCCTAACAAATGGCCTCAGACCTCCGCATCACTGACCTCAAGTGAGGCTTCCGCCTTCCTTCACGTTTCTGATCCCCAACTTATGGCGACTTATATCTTTACTACGTGCAGCTCTCAGTACGTCTGGGGCGGTGACTGTTGTGAGTATTGTGTTCTGGTGACAGCTGAGCCTATGACTGACACCACTTAAGTAAGCGTATTTGGTTCAACCAAGGTCTGGGGTAAGGCTCCTGCCAGGACTGTTTGAAATCCAGAATTACTGACGGAGTATATAGTGGACCACTGCTACTTCAATCGGCCAGGGCGTCAATTCGTTACAATGTGCGTGCTGAGCAGCTGATGTGGTCTATATCACTCATCTGTCTGCCATAGTGCGTACGATCCGGTCGAAGTCACAGTCAGTCTCAATATCTTTCTATCCTTACAACATCCCGTTGATCCAGATTTAGCTTACCAACAACTACTTTGACGGCACGGCGACTTACAGCACTGGCTGCGATGGGTGCGTTACGTCGCAAAGCGCTGGGCAAATCCTGAAATATTCTAGCTACCATTACTGGGGCTTCATCATGGACGGCGTCCTTTCGAAGATCACATTGTGAGCTCACTGCCGTTTTGTTCACTGGCATAACACCAGGCTCACTTTGGTGCAGCGCTCAGAACTATGTCTACCACACGGCCGGTCGTGGCCCACACACCGGCGGTACCTCAGGCAATGTTCAATACATCCACGCGTACAACAACTTGTGGGAAAACGTCAAGGGACACGCTTTCGACACCGACACTGGATCGAACACTCTGCTTGAGGGCAATCAGTTCGTGAGTGGACCCAAACAGCTAGCTAGCTGTACACTCGCTAATAGACAAGTAGGTGAATGTGACCACCGTTGCCACAACCAATACAAACGGCCCACTGTATTACGTGGACACCGTGGTGCGTCTCGTGTATCCTATTCGTTAACCTGCGTGTCTCATGACAACGAATGCACAGGCTCAGGCGGGTACCCCGTGCACGAGCACGCTGGGCCGTACCTGCGAGTGGAACAAGTATTCGAGCTCAGGCAGCGTCCCGCTTACTCGCCAAGCAACGAGTGTCCTTAGCTCTTTGAAGGCCTTTGTAAGTCCCTCACCCAGTAATCCCTTCGTTGTTGGGATTGCTCACACACATGCAGAGTGTCGTCAATGCCTACAAACCTTTCGCAGTCACCGATGTGACAGCATACGTCAAGGCAAACGCAGGAACTGGCAAAATCTGAGTGATGGACGTCCAGTAATCTGCATGTATAATACCATCCCTTCTGCCTAAATCCGATCAGAAGTCTGGTTGTATTGAAATCTCGAGTGACACATCGCTTCGAGATCTTTGTGAACATTGCCTCGGAGACAAACACAGATTGCAGTTTACAATGAAGGGTTGAGATCAGGAACGCGAAGCCTACAACGCAATATCGACCGCCATGCGGGAGAGATGCTCATACACGTCGGGACTCAACCGTTTGCCGCGCAACGCGCCAGCAAAGCTCTGCACCGCGTTCGCTTTCCTACGCACGAGTGCCAGTCGCTACAACACGAATCAGCATAACGCATAAGAACAGGATGAACTTCAACACACCGATGGGTCCGCAGAGACGGCATAGCGGAGAGCCTCGCGCTGGCTTTTGAGGCATTCCATGATCATCGGCAAAAAGACGCCGAGGTTGCGTGAAATGCCGTCGTCTTGCTGTAGGAGCTGCTCGCCTGCGCGCCGGATAGCGGCTTGGTCGCCGAGCATTGGGACAACGTCCATTTGCTCAAGAAGCTGCGACAACGGATGTTAGATTAGTTAAAAGCGATACGAAACGACGTACTTCAAGCGCACGGTCGAACCGGCCGGCAACAAGTTGCGCCCGTGCCTCGCGAGCAAGCAGCAGCTTGGATACCACCACCCTTTCACGTCCCGCCGCACGATTGAGCCGTTCGTAGTGCCGCAAGATCTCCCGCGCCGTCTTGTCAAGCGCGCTTGCCACATCCTCCCCGCCACTGCTCGCTGGGTCTGCAACCGCATCCGCCAGATACCGCGCAAGGCACCTCACAACGATATCGTACGCGCCGGCGAGGTTGTACAAGATAATCGCGTGGTCAAGGTTGCCGGCGTTTTCTGCCTCCTCCGCCGCCGGTGCCAGGATATGCTCATTGACGGCGCGAGCGTCGGCCAACCCAAGTAGTCGGCCATACTGCTCGACGGCCCCACCCACGCGCGTGCCGTCTGCGCGGAACGTGCCGACGAGTGTGTCCCGTTTAGAGTCTGCGTCGAGTGCCTGTACGATGCGACGGGTCTGTTCCCAAGCGCGCTGGGTTTGCTCTTTGGAGATGGCGGGAGACTGGTCTGAGGTGAGAGGGAGTAAGGCGACGTATTCGAGTGCCTCCTTAGGGTCAGATTGGATGATGGGCCGGATGTAGCGCGAGATGAGCAGGGAGAGGTTGAGCGAGGGCGAAGTGCCCGGTGTGGAGACCACTGCAAAGTAGTTAGTACTTGAGTATTTTGGCAGAATTAAAAGCTCACGGATGTCACCATCAGACGCCTCGATGCGCTCCGGCACACGCAGCAGACCATGGTACGCCAGTGCGAGGGCGAGGTGCACGGCTTCGACCTGCGTGTCCGGCTTGTCGTTCAGTGCAGCAACTGCCTGCTCGTATGCGCCACACTGGACGAGTACACGAGCCCAGGTGCCGCGCACGCCTGTCTTTGCTGGCTCAAAGTAGCGTTCGCCGTACCCGATCACGGTATCCTGCAGGTCTTTGAGACCCAGGCCATCCTCCTCGTCTGTCATCGCCAACTGGAACCACATCCAGTCTTCGATGCCGCCCGTGGCAACCTGAACAGTGCGCTTAGCCGGGTCGAGACGACCGGTGAGTTTGTAGATGGCGAGTTTAAACGGGTCAGTCGTTGGAGAGTGGAGGAGGTGCGAGTTGTACGCGCTGAGGAGGCGATCGCGAAGGCCTTTAGGAAGGCGACGACCCGGTGCTTCAGCCCATGCACGCAGGAAGGTCGTGAAGGCGCGTTCGCGCGCGTTGAGCGCTGCGGCGTGCTCGTCCGCTTCCTGTAGGGCCTCTTCGATCTTGCCAGTGCGAATGAGATAAAAGAGTTTGGCCCACAGCGGGACACCGTTGAGTAGTTCGAGCCGCTCATCCCATTTGCCACCTTGATAAAGGCGAACGGCGACGAAGGCGCGCACGTAATTGGACGGGCTGGGGTCGCCTCCAAGGGCCGCCTGTTGTGGATGAGCATGACACGTCTGGACCACGACGTCCCAGTACTGGCGTTCGAGAGCCTCACGTGCACCACGAGCCATGTCGGCACGCATCTTGAGCGCGTCGCGTGCGATCAACTTGCCAGGAGCAGCAGCTGACATGTACGCGCGCGCAAATTTACGCTCAAAGATAGGCGCGTTGAGTGCATGCACGCCCGCACGAGAGGCGGAGGAAAGACCGGGAGTATGCGGTTCCTCCGTGACGTGCTGCAGGACATCGAGCGTGTCGGCAAGAATGGAACGGTCGCTGAGCTGCGTGGTGGCCTCGCGCAAAGCTTGAATGATCGGGTACGAGATACCAGCCAGTCTGGAACCGTTGAGCTCGACTACAACACGCGCATAGACGTTCATCTTGGAACGCATTTGCAGGTTCGGGGTGAAATTGGAGGTGGCGCGAACCGAAGCGCGAAGCAAACCAGGCCCGCCGATGCTGCTCCTCATGGCAACTGAGCCACCCAAGCCTGAATTTTCCGCAGTATTGTATCCGCGAACGCCGAATTCATCCATGATACGACGCTTGCGGGCGTCCCAGTCTCGGCGGATGCGCTCCTCGAGAACGCGATAGAACTCGTTCTGTGTGTCCCGACGACTCTCCTCAATGGAAGACAGGATAGTTTGCTCGTGAGCATGCTTGAGAAATCCTGTAACATCTGTGTCGGCGAGGGGCTGGAGCGGCGTGAAGACAGTCGACGCGCTGAGCGCCGCGATATTGCTGCCAAGGGTGGACGCGTCGACATGAGCCTGCGCGAGCAGATAGTTACTGAAAAGAGGAAAAACCACGTGAGTGGGATGCAAACACGTCGCGGCGCGTGGTTACTTACGCCTTGGAAGCCTCGGCGGTCGGCTGGCGTTGAATGAGACGGCGAGATTGGGCCTCAATCTGGTCGAGTGATAAATGTACCACTGGCAGATCTGGGCGTGACAGCTGCGAGTTGAGTGCGCGCGACGAGGTCAGTAGTGCGTTGAGGTCGCCTGTCGCCATTTTGAAGTCAGAAAGAGCTCAACCAGCGCCGAGCGGAGATTGAATTCAGCTTCTCCTCACAATGGCCTCGAGTTCGCGACCAGCGTCTTTGAGAGACCTATACACCGGCCCATCATCATCATGGGACTTTGCTAACCAGCCACTGCCTACTGCAACGCCAAGCGCGGCTGTACCCGAAATCAAGACGACGCAATGGACTGCAGCGAATATACCAAGCAGACGTAATTCACCAGTTTTTGAGCTATCACCTTCGGTTGGCGACGGCATCGGCGTTGACCCAGGCGACATTGACCTTCGCGCACTTCTAAAAGGCATTATTGCAAGCGCGTTCCTGCGTTATGCCACAAGCGCAATCGCTATGCCATGGGAGGTCTCCAAGCTCTTGCTCCAGATCCAGCACATGCCCCGTGTACCAGACATCCCAGAGGTGGCTGCAGAACGCGTACAAGACGAAGAAGAGGAGGAAGATGTGCGAAAGCTCCTCAGCCATTTCATGCGTGCCCGACACCGAGCTCACGTGCCCCACTTCTCCAGATTTTGAGCGATTCGGTCAGCGAGTCGTACTTCAGAGACCCGAATACGGCGTCTACTTCTCGCGCACACGCCTCGAGGCCAGAACGCCCGCTCGTCAAAAGTGTGCCGGACGCTGATTCAGATGACCACATCATCCCGCTCGGCAAGTCCGAAGGTGTTTGGGGCATGATTCGTCGAATATCCGGTGCACGCCAGGAGGGCTGGCTCAGCCTGTGGAAGGGTTCGTTTTGGGTCTCTTCTGCTGCTCATTTGCTCATAGTTGGGAACAGGCCTTCTGACGTCGTGTTTGAACGACGTTCTCTCCAGTTATCTTCAGCGTCAATTTCACCACCTCTTCCAAGTCATTTCACCTAGGCATACATTATACTATCCTCTCGCCTCGCACCTCATTGCTGGAGTCATCCTCTCACCGCTGGATCTTGTTCGCACCCGCCTTATTGCACAGAGCGCCCTGCCAGAATATCGTGCATACACCGGCCCTCTGGACGCCCTGTCCCAGATCCTCGACCACGAAGGCGGCCTCGCTGGCGTATATCTGCACCCTCATCTCCTTATCCCGGCTATCTTGGACAACGCACTCCGGCCAATCATCTCGCTCTTCTTCCCGCCGCTACTCGGTCGGGTACTTGGCATTAACGCCGACACACATCCTGCCGCGTGGGCCCTCGTCGAATTCACCAGCAGTTGTGCAGGGCTCCTCATCACCCTACCTTTTGAGACCATCCGGCGCCGTCTGCAGATCCAGACGCGTGGTGGGCGGCCGCTGCGCGCATGTGTCGCCACACGGGGACGGCCTTACAACGGCGTCTTCGATACGGGGTACCGCATTCTTTCGGAAGAGCGCAGCGACGTACCCATGCCCGCCACTTGGACGCTCCGCTCGTCCTCCGCGGGTGAGAGCACGACGGCAGTCATGAAAGAGGAGCTTGGCTGGCTGGCTGGGACCGGCCTTGGGCAACTGTACCGGGGGTTCGGGACCGGTGTCGTGGCCAGCGGGATTGTAATGCTGCTGGCCATCCTGGCGGGCGAAGACGCGGAGGGTGGATGGGCGGAACTGTAGCTATTGCGGCACATTTGGACAAAGTGCTGTCTCCTACCGCACAGACGATGATATTCACACCACTTCACTGAAAGAACATACAGACACCCACAAGCCCTGTGCTGCGCGATACAGTGCTCAGGCAGCGATAACAGCATGTACTTACACACCTCTCACACCTTGCATAACATACGTCCGCGTACACCTGCCAGCGCAGATGAATTTGGGGACATTCATGTCACGCGCTCAGCTTCGCCGCCGTCCTCATGTGCCCTCCGTCTTCATGCTAACCTATTTCACAACACCGTCCACTTAGCACAGCTCCCGCATTCAGCTTGACCGGCCTCATGCCTCCCATGTTCCTTGCCTTCCAAACTGCTTGCCTCCCGTGCTTGGACAATAGCGCGGAAAGAGCCGTGTGAGCAGCAGCACAACCCTCGGCACGTGTGCCGATAGCCGGCCAATTGTTGTGCATTGTGCGCGCGCTCGAACTCCCCAGAGGAGGTATAAAGACAGCCCTGCAGACAGCTGCTGCTTGGTTCTTTTTCCGAGCTTAGCGACCCCGCACGCGCGACTCCGCCTCTCGCCTCCCGCCTCCCGTGGGTCCTCCCTCATGTCTGTATCTCGGTTCATCCGTGGGGCGTCGCCCTCGTTGAACTTGGAGGGCTGGCGAGTCGGACTGAGCGGGCCTCAGGAGTCCGTTCGCAAGACGGGGAAGCTGTCAAAGCGTACCAGGAAGTCTCGGTAAGCCAACTTTGGCTGGACCGATCGGTCGAGCTGGGCTGGGCTGATGCTGCCCATCGCAGTCCAAACGGTCCCATCCCAGAAGATTGGTCTCCCACTGCACATGAACCTCAGACCTCTCCCGCGTCGCGCTCGTCCACTTCATTTGAATATACATCCTCGTCTTCCCTCTCCGAGTCGTCTACATCCTCCGCTTCAGTTTCGACACGCTCAACCGCTTCAACCGATTCGCGCCCACGTTTTCGCGGCTTACCGTTTTTCCGCCGCAAACGGCGCAACGAATCGTCGGACTCAGATGCGAACAAGAGGACAACTATCGCAAGCTTCTGCAATGCGAGCACGTGCTCAATCGATTCGATACCAGAGGTCCCACCGGTACCTATTCTGCCAGCTGCAGTAACCACGAGGACGGAGCGTCGCAGGACCGTTCGACCAGTGGCATCGCAGAACCTGGACAAGTTATTCCTTGACCTGTATGTCAGCCTCGAGGCCGAAACCCTGCTGCTCACACTGTGCCTTACAGGGAGGTGGCACACCATCGTGAGATGCAAGCGGCACATTCACCGCAGGACGACTCGCGACCCCAGAAGGTTCTCGACATTGGTTGCGGCGTTGGTCGTGCGTTTTAGTCCGTCTCAGGGGCTCCTTCAAACGGCTAACGGTCACCGGCAGTCTGGGTTCTCGACACGGCTCATATTTGGACAGTAAGTTAAAACGTCAATCGGCCTTAGCGCGACGAGCTCATTCGCGATGACAGGATACACATTTCGTCGGTTTCGATATCAAGCCTCGACAGTTCAGTCTCGACTCCGTTGACGAGTCGGTCCGTAAGCGGATTCAATGGGCTCATGGCAGTTGGGACACTCTTCCCTTCTCCGGTGCGTGTGCTCTCTGGATCTTGAACTTGCCAAAGCTGACAGTGAAGCTAGACGGGGAGTTCGACCACGTGCGCATGAGCTTCGTCGCACACCGCTTGTCAGCAAACCAGTGGACGGCAGTAATATCTGTACGTTATCTGCAGTATCCTTTGAGGTTTGTCTCATGAGACGACAGGAGATTCGCCGGGTTCTTCGCCGTGGTGGTGCACTTGAGATTGTTGACGAAGGTGCGAACATCGACACCTCTTATGGCCTGTGCTTACACCCGCACTCAGATATCGCATTTCCGACCGTCACCGCCGACAGCGGTTCCCGCTCGGAGCCCATTCTATTACAACACTTGTTCGAATCTCATTTATTGCGGCGTAACGTGCGGTGCAAGGTATCGGGTACGTACAATCTTCCGCAGTGCGCGCCATCGCTAACGCTACCCAGAGACGCTCTCTACGCTTCTGAATCAACGATTTTCAAGGATAACAACTGGCGAACAGGACACTGTGCGCGTAGCTCTCCGGCGACCTACGCTCTCAGTTACCACCACCTCGGACCTGTGGGATGATGACTCCGGCATGGGCCTTCGCTCAAAGCGACTTGCTCTCCCTCCGGAGTTCTTCGAGGAGCATTGGACTACACCATCTTCTCGACATGCTTCGTCAGCAACAAGGCATTGCATTTCGTCCGGACCGAGCATGATCAGTCTCCCCGACTTCTTGGTCTACGAAACCGATGCGCTCAAACCCTTGTTTGAGGAACCGCTTCCGACGGCGTTTTCGGCCGCGGCTGGTCCGTATCACCGCACCGACGGGTACGACGCGGACGACCAGGACTCTGACTGCAGTGTCAGTGACGACTCGATGTCACCTGCTACCCCCGAGTTCCCAGAGACGCCACGCGATGGAGTGTTCGATGAGGCGAGCCGGGCGGGCTCAATGTTCGTTTCATCCTGGCACAAGACATCAGGTGGCAGGGCCAGTGGTACTCCCGCACAGGTTCCATCATTCTACTTGACCCAGGATGAGGACGAGGAGGAGGCCGTGCTGGACATCCCGATTAGCCTCTCGGACTTCCCTGTGGTTCCCATTCAATCTCTGGCACCGGTCGCACGCACACGGGTTGGCCCTTCGAGTTCATCTTCGCGATCATCTTCGCAACCTACTGAGCGGCTGAGCGTTATCTCGTGCCTCTCCATCGACTCCGCCGATACTGTCGTCGGCGCGGCTACAGGCTTTCGGGCGACGACTAGTCTGTACCGACCTCCACCAGCGGCAGCTCGCTTGGGCTGGGATATCAAATCTCACCGCGCCCTTTTGCGTGTGCTGGCCCTCCGCGAGGAAATGTTTGACGAGCTGCAACAACAAATGGCAGACCGGGTCATGCGACAGGTGTTGGTCACGAAATATGGCTGGCGTGTAAATGAGCCGAACCCACGGCGAGAGTTTGATGCTATGATGGAGCAATTGGTGGAGAAGTTGTTCGGCCGCGCAGGTAGGACTGTAGCATGGGCACGAGGGGAGGACTCTGGGTGCACGAACATGGATTTCGTTCTTCGTTGGAGCATTTTACATGAATAAATGAATTTAAACCGTTGGAAAGTGGCCCGCGAGACAGGTCAAAAGAAATACGGCTGGCGAGAGCGATCGATGCTCCCTCTCGCATCGGTATTATCCAGACGCATAAGTGCATTGTTTCCAGGGAATAGAAGGGGCACGAATGTATACAGACGACGGCCCGAGTGAAGTAGAACGACAGTGCTCAATCGAGACCTGGGCGGTTGCCGATTCTTGCGCGAGCCGCACCAGCGTTCGCTGGCGGCGCGCCGAACAAACCAGAAAGCATATCTCCAAATGGATTCCCTGCGGCGCGAGGAGGTTGTACTCCAAAATAGATTGTCGAGAGGTTCTGGATCGACTGCGGTAACAAGCTCATCAGCAAGGTACACATAGCTCGTCCAGGTGATGTACTTACTCTCCGTACCTCGGGATGAGCGACGAGCTCTCCGCGCGCCTGGTACGTCCCATAAAGCCGTACCCACGTTTCCCGTGCCGGGCGGCCACGCTGGCAGAGCAGAACCGCAAGTTGCGCGAAGATGAGTGGCCGGTCCGGCGTATCGCTGACAGTCCAAATTTCGTCGCCAGTGTCACCGACTGGAATAGCTTTCGCAGTGACTGGTCTGAGGCCAGCGAGAAATGCTCGTGCCGCGAGAATGTTGGAGGATTCAAGATAACTGAATGGCATTGAGCTGAAGCCGCGATAATCGTGAAGTGCGCGTACGGAAGGACTCCACGAAGCGCGAATGGTCCAAGATCAGACGACTTATCAGTCACAGCCGCCCAGTCGGTGAACATAGTTGCAAGGAGTCGTGCACTGTCGCGTTTACCAGCGGTCAGGAGATAAGGCTCGGCGTCTTCAAAGGATCCTTCTACAGATCATCGTCAGTCATACCAATAAGACCAGCCAGATGATACCACTTGCCCTTGTACAGCAAATCCCCGATGTAATGCAGGAGTTGGGCATCACCCGGAGGCGAGCCTGATGCCTTGGTTGTCCAGTTGACTGCACGATCGACAACGCTCTTGCGCCACGAGCCAGCCGATCCGACGAGCGCAATGAGCTGCGTCAATTTGCCTGCGCAAACAATTGCATCAGGGCTCCTGTTAGGCTCATATTGACATCCTCAAGTCTAAAAGATACGGACCGCGAGAGTCATCGTCGACAGGAACGTCCCCGCCATCCCAGACCTCGAGCAGGAACAACGTTAGATCGGCGCCCGAACCTTGCTGGCCGGCCTTTAGTAGCGCGCGAGCGGACTCAAAAAGCACTTGAGCGGCGACAGCATGCTGCATATTATAACGAGCCAGTTTAGATTGCTTGTCCTTGTCATGGTCCGCAGCGGCGCACCTGGCCTGCCTTGACATAGCGCGATGCAAATGTGCGCGCTTTCTGATGAGCTTCATATGCAGAACCAGACTCTATTTGAGGTAGAATCGCCGCAAGTGCGCGCGCTGCCGAAGGTTGTGGTGGCATGGCAGGAGGTGAATACGCGAGAGGCACCGCGATCTGCCGCGTCCATAACTTGGAAACGATACGGCAAACTCGTAATGCGTTTGAACCTTGAGTCGAACTATATAGACATCGAATCACCATGCAAGACGAAGAGGCGTGTATGCACTGTCTCGACGATATCTGGTCCCAACACTTGTACGCGTACAAGATGAACTCTAACCGCGAGCAACTATGATGCCGTAGGTGCGAGAGCCTCCCATTCTTTCACACCAACCGCTCCACAGCGTCCTCCGCTGCAAGACGCTGTCAAGATGGCACGAATAGACTTGGTCGTAATCTGGGTGAACTTGACTTCCGACGGGTTGTCTGTGACGGCCGTTGGGTACGACGTGCTCGCCGAGACGGCAACCCACGAGCCACTTGAGTTCAGATACTCGATACGCCAGCTGGCAGGAGGAGGCACGCCAACGTTCGACCCAGCGCCCTGATCGGCGAAGAAGATCATGCGGGAACCATTGAGCGTGACATCCGAGCTCCAGGTTAGAACGAGGGTGTTGGTTTGTGGCGAGGCAGCATCGGCCCACGAGCACCAGTAGTCCGGAGGGAGGGCTGTTTAACGTGTGAGAGATGACTGGAAACTCTAATGGACGAGCTTACGGTTTGTGGGAACCTTCCCATTATTGATGCTCGCGACACAGTACTGGATGGGGGTGGCATTGACAGAGCTGGCAACAGCCTTTGGGGCGACGTTGCGGGTCGGCGCGGGGGTTGCACCAGCACGCTTCGTCTGAACAACCTTCTTGATACGCGGCGGGGACTGTGCATCATCCCACAGCAGCTGATCAAACGCAACACTGCGACGGAAGTGACCTCCATCTGTGTGCAGAACCGATTGGTCAATAGCGACCCACCATGAATAGCTCAACCACTCACTTGTAGCGTCCGCGGTGTGATATGTCAGATACCATGATCCGTTGTACTGAACAGCTCCCGTGTGTGAGGTGGTGGAGGATACAATACCGAGAAGCACGTCACGGTATGTCCACGGACCGAGAGGCGATGAAGCCGTTGCGTATGCGGTACAGGCGTGGTACTGGATCCAGCTTCAGCGGCAGCACTCGTGTCAGGTAAAAGGCATACGGAAGTCGGTGTGCATGGGCTGCTTGCCCCTGCGTTGTTTGCGGCGTACAGGATGTAGTACACGCCGTTACGTTTGAACAACCAAGGGGCTTCAAAGTATCCCGTAAGACCAGTGATGGTCGTGGCAGCAGAGGTAATTGTGACCATGTCGCTCGCAAGTTGGAATGCGCGAAGCTGTCCGAAGGTTCCTACAGAATAATGAGAAAGCAAGTCTTGCGACGATCAAAATATAAGGCTCACCTTCGTAGAGATAGACCTTGCCATCAGTATCCACAAATACGCTAGGATCAATATTCTGAATGCTGTTGCCCGGCGACGGAACTAGCTGCGAGACAATTGGACCAGAAGGATGTGCGTCCGTGTACGGGCCAGTGGGACTATCAGCAACGGCAACGCCAATGGCGAATTTGTCTGAGGCTGAGGTGCTCGACTGCGTCACTGGTGCGTAAAGGTAGAATTTCCCGTTTGCGCCTTGAACGACCTGCGCTGCATACGCAGTTCCAGTAGCTGCCCACGCAAACACTGTCCGTGGACGAGTGACGTTGGGGTAATGGGTCCAAGTTCCGTCGGCGGGGTTGGCTGATGTCGTAGCGAACACTTGCCACTCGTTCATAATGAAGTTGTTCGTACCAACCGGGGCCTCGTCACGGCCGGCCCAGATATAGAGGGTGTTGTTGACGACGAGTGGGGCAGGGTCAGCGCTGTAGTACGAGCCATCGGCCAGGATGGGATTGCCGGTAGACGTGAAGGTCGTAGCGGCACGCACGAGTGCGGGCAGGAGGAGCGAACTGAGCAACTTGAAGCCCATGGTGTGCTAAGAGCAAGCTGGTGCGGTCTACTGACGAGGAATTTACCCAGACACGCTGAATTTATCGCATTCCAGACAGTGACGCCCCGCGGATCAGGATTGAATGTCGCACAGCGGGCCGTGAACACGATGCGCGTGCTCTTACATTTCGTCAGGTGGTATTCGGTCACATTGCGAAGCAATTGCAAGAAGTCGAGCGCCGGCATTGGAGTACATGCCAGCAAGCTTCAGGATGCGCGGTGTACGTTCAAGCAAACCAAATGGCCTCGTCGCGTCACCCGAGTTTCTTGCGCGTCGTCGACACGTTGCATTCCTTCATGTCACGTATGCAAAATAGCAAGACGATATTGTGGGGCGGGTAGATGTCGGAGGAGGATGAGGAGACGTTGCAAATGCGGAGTGCGAACTGCAGGAGCTCATTATGATCACTGACCAGGCGATACGAGGAAATGTCTAGACAGACAATCAAGGTCTATGATCTATTTGTTGTGCCCATCACATGAGGTACAGCAAAAACTTAAACAAATCAATAAGGAGGTTAACGAGTACATAACTCGTAGCCCATTTTACACCCGCGTCGGGTCCTACTAGTCACGTGCTGGTAATACTCCGGCGGCGAATTGATTCCTCGAACCCATCGTCAAAGAACACCACGTCCTCCGAGACGTTCAGAATGCCAGGGGACGCACGCAGCTGCTCCTCGAACCCGCTCGCGACGTAAACAGCGTCAAAATGGTCTGCAGCGTCCGTCGCACGCTCGAGCTCTGCGATCTCCGCCTTTCGCCGCGCTTGCCTACTTGGCCGGGTGGCAACGATGGTTGTTGCTTCGACAAGGGCTGGTGGCTCGAGATCTGACTTGAGGTCGCCAGCAGCAGCAGTGACAGTACTGAGGAGGAGATCGACGAACGTTTGCTGATTCTCAATACCTGGGGGTTCGCGACCGCCGACGGTCATGGTCGTCGGAATCGAGCTGACGTCGCTGTCGAGTGCGAGTCCATTAACCTCGCACCGCTTGGTCTCGGTCCCAGTGTAGGATCTTTTGGGACGACACCAGTCATCATCGCCATCCCTCCATGAAGAACCGAGAGGAGGAGGAATCGGAGTCTCCCGACCGCGACCCGCACCCACGCGGTCCCAGGGGTCATCGTCGCTGCCAGCCCCAACACGTGGTGTTTCGACGTCACTGTCATAGTCCTCTCGCGGCGAATATGGGTGTTGTTGAAGCTGCGCCACTGAATCGCTAAGAGATCTGGCGAGCGGCGATGTGTGAGCACTCGCGTCATCGAGCTCCTCGACCTGTTCGCTGAACACCGAGCGGCTAGTGGACACGCTCGAGGCACTCGAGCTTCGGCTGAGTGGAAGGCTTTGTATCGCTCGTTGCAGCAGCGACATGGCCACACACAGCGCGTGGCGTTCGAGACGATAGAGCCCGGTGTATGAGGAGACCGAGCGAGGGGGAGGGTTTGACAGGGCGCAAATCATCCCGCGTGACCCCGACATATAAGACAGACTATACTTGGCGTTCCCGATAAAGTATAGATCCTGGGATCGTTCTGTGGAAGATGCTCCCGGACATGATCGCGTCGATCGGCCGCGGGACAGCTTGTGCTCAACGGCGCGGAGTACCGTTGTCATATACAGATCCGCGGCCGAGGTGAGATGAAATTGAGCGCAGAAATTGCACGGTAAAAGTTGCACTCTGTCGGCAAATGAGAGCCGCATGAGTTGAACAGCCGCGCTGTATGGTTGATCATGGCTAAAACCACATCGAGACGGCGAAGCTCGGGTCTTCAACTTGAATGGCGTGCCACCAACCTCGCGGCAGATAAAGCATGTCACCGGGCTCCAAGACGGCCGCCATCGCATGCGGGACCACCTGCGTGAGGAATGCGTCGGTATGCGTGCACGAAGCACCAAAGACCTTGACGCTGGAAGTGTTGTCCTGAGCCGACATGTACGGCGAGACCGATGGAGGTGCGACCCACACACTGCGTCTTCCAGAGACGACACAGTAGCAGTTGGCAAATTCGTCCGTATGGGCAGGGGACCCAGCACCGGCTGGGCCCAACCAGGCATTGAGTGCGAGCGTGTCGCGAGCGCCAGGCACGTCAGCATAGACATAGTCCGGTACGATAATGTCGTCACGCAGAACTGGGAACTGCGAGAAGATATTGTGCTGTGCAAGATACCGCGGACTGCTGGAGTCTTCGGTCAGGGACGTCAGGAACTCCTCCCAGGGAAGTATTGCTTGGTCCCAGTCATCCGTAGCGTAGTCGGATCCGAGCTCCACGGGGACGACTCTTCCGCGTCCTGCGGCTCTGTACAAGTAGGAACGACTTGTCCACGAGCTTTCCTGACGGGCTGGCCATTCGTTCAGGAACCCTGGAAGGATGAATGGCTGTGAGTGTGCTGACTTTGCGAAGCCATGCAATGAAGGTAGCTTCGCAAGCCGCGGGATCGGTTTTGAGTGTGGCGGCAGAGCCCTCAGCTCAGCGGGTGACAGTCGGAGTGGTATATCATTCGCAAATGGGTCATTGGTGATCGGTAGGTAAAGATTCTGTATACCTGCAATGAGGTCGTATATGAGGTCCAAACGTCCTTCTCCTGGTGCACCAGCAACAATAATCGCAAGATCCAGTCTGCGAATGGCTGCAAGCCAGGCCGTATCGTCCAATTCGGCCGAGGGACGGATGAGGTCGCTGGCTGTGCGGACGATTGACGCGTCGCTGTACGCGGTCCGCCAGCACACAGTCACTTTCCTGTGATCAAGCGAGCGAATGGTGGCGTGCGCATCGGTTTTCAACACTTCAAGTGTGTGGGCGGCGTTCAGCGAAGCGGCGTCGATGTTTCGTTGGAGTGCAGTCGCTTGGTCGCGCACAATTGCGAGTTTGGACTGCGCGCACACATTTGGATCCGTACACGCGCAAGGCACTGGCGTTTGAACTACGGGCCAGATCTGAACCACGAGATCTGTGTTGCTAGCATATACCATGCTAAGAGGGCAAGTTCTACTTACTCAGCGAACTCCGCTTGGAATCGTCCTGCGGTAGTTTGCGGCTGGCAACCTCCTCCTCCTCCTCGACCGTTGATGGTATCAAAGACAGAGCCTTGTATCTCACAGTCAAAGCTCTCAACTACTGCGCGTTGCTTCAGATGTATTATTGAATGCTCCGTATGCATCAGTCAACGGACCCCATTGTCCAACGCCTGTCGCTTCCCTCAAGTATGGATACATTCAGTTCTCATGGCCGCTGCAAACACGCAGAGTGAATCTCCGTGCTTGGCCTTTGTGTGCCACACGGCAACGCCGAGCGACAAGGGCCAAAGAACAACAATGGCGACAGGGTTGTTCTTGTGTCGCGCGTCGTCCCCTTCCGTCCGGGCCTGCTCCTGCTATAAAATCAGACCATAGTGCTTGCCTGGACTGACCATCACCCTTACGACCGGCTTTGGATCCGTTCGCCTGTTCCTGTTCTCTTGCTCGTTGACGACTCCCAATCTTGACGCCAGGCCGTCAATTCATTCCTCTTACGCTCGCTAGCTCGCGCATCACACTCACTTCAACGACACACACTTTCACGTTCCACGCCGTTCAAAACAGCAAGTTCAGCATCATGGTCGCATTCAAGCCTCTCGCCATCACCATTGTCACCTACCTCGCTCCCGTATTGGGATTGGTGGCCTTCATCCTCAACCTTCTCAATCTCCTCGCACCAACGCTCATCCTTAAGGACAAAGTCGCGCTCGCTCGCATTCATCAGGCTCCAGGAACCAAGGGCGATGGCCCGTCCATCCTGGTCGGCATGCTCGGTTCATGCTCACGCCAAAATTCCGACGCGGCCATAGTTTGCAGCACGATGTCAATCAACCCCAGCTACGGTGAGTTGTATCTAGACTTCCGGTGATACCGATACTGACTCTTCTCCAG
>Ga0247815_10001532_pt1 | contig 17631 bp, 14 predicted proteins | sample UWRJL194509B1_FD_181014 | JGI IMG/M metagenome (GOLD analysis project Ga0247815, IMG submission 181014) | Plant litter microbial communities from Arlington Agricultural Research Station in Wisconsin, United States - UWRJ-L194-509B-1 | ecosystem: Environmental > Terrestrial > Plant litter >...
ATTCGGTCAGGCTCAACGGCGCCCGGTCCGGGTGCTCACATCTACCCACACGGCCAGCACCAGAATGCTGCCCTTGACGATCATCTGCCAGTAGCTGTCCACGTCGAGCATGGACATGCCGTTGTCCAGGCTGGTGATGACCAATGCGCCGAGCAAAGCGCCATAAACGGTGCCCGAACCGCCGCGCATGGAGGTGCCGCCGATGAAACAGGCGGCGATGGCGTCGAGTTCGCCCATGTTGCCGGCTGAGGGTGAGCCTGCCGCCAGGCGGGCGGTGTTGACCACGCCAGCGAGGGCACACATCACGCCCATGATGCCGAAGATCCACAGTTTCACAGCCTGCACATTGATGCCGGACAGGCGCGTGGCTTCCATGTTGCTGCCCACCGAGTAAACGCGGCGTCCGAACACCGTCTGGCTGGTCACGTAGCTGAACACGCCGAGCAGAACCAGCAGCAGCAGGACTGGAACCGGAATGCCGTCGTAACTGTTGAGGGTGTAGACGAATCCGGCCAGCACCGCGCCGATCAACGCCACGCGCAACACGTCACGGACCAGTGAATGAGCCGCCAGGCCATGCAGGGCACGATTGCGGCGCTGTTTCCAGGTCAGGAATAGCGTCAAGGCGAAAAGCAACACACCGAGCCCGGCCCCAACCGTGTGCGGCAGATAACCCTGGCCGATATAGACCAGTTCCGGCGAAACCGGCGCAATGGTCGTGCCGCCAGTAACCCCCAGGAGAATCCCGCGAAAGGCCAGCATGCCGCCCAGGCCGACAATGAACGACGGGATGCGCAGATAGGCCGTCATGTAGCCATTACCCAAACCAATCACCAGGCCGCACAAGGCCACCAGGCTCAGGTTCGCCAGCAGCGGAATGTGATAGACCACGTCGAGAATCGCCGCCAGCCCACCCAATAGGCCAAGCAAGGAACCCACCGACAGATCGATTTCACCGCTGATGATCACCAACACCATGCCGCAGGCGAGAATCCCGGTGATGGACATTTGCCGCAGCAGGTTGGAAAGGTTGCGCGGGGTCAGAAACCCGCCGTCGGTTTGCCAACTGAAGAACAGCCAGATCACCGCCACGGCAATCACCAGCGCGAGCATTTTGTAGCGGCTGAAAAGTTGTTTGACCTGATTCATCTACGCGGACTTCCGATCATTATTGTTATGGTTATCGGGATTGCTGAGCGCGGCGGCGAGTACCTGTTCCTGGCTGAGTTCGTGGTTGATGAAGTCGCCGCGTAGCTGACCTTCGCCGATCACCAGCACACGGTCGGAAACCCCCAATACCTCCGCGAGTTCCGAGGACACCATGATGATCGACACGCCTTCGGCCGCCAGCGCGCCCATCAGCTTGTAGATCTCGTATTTGGCACCGACATCCACACCTCGGGTGGGCTCATCCAGAATCAGCACCCGGGGCTTGGTCAGGAGCATCTTCGCCAGCACGGCTTTCTGCTGGTTGCCGCCGGACAGGCTGGTGATTGGCAGGAACGGACTCGCGGTCTTGAGATGCATGCGCGAGATTTCCTTATCGATGCTGCCCAGTTCGGCTTCAGCGTCGATGCGGGTCATTTTTGCGAAGGTGTTCAGGACCGCCAAGGTGATGTTCTGACCGACGCCCAGGTCCGGAATGATGCCTTGACGCTTGCGATCTTCGGGGACCATGCCCAGCCCGGCACGGATTGACTTAAGAGGCGTGCGCGTATCGATCCGCTGGCCTTCCAGCCAGACTTCACCTTCGTAGCGGCCGGGGTAGGCGCCGAACAGCGCCGACACCAGTTCCGTGCGACCGGCGCCGACCAGCCCGGCGATCCCGAGAATCTCCCCGCGTTTGAGCACGAACGAAATATCGTTAACCCGTTTGCGCCTGGGGTTGTCGACGTCATAGCAGGTGACATGGCGCGCTTCGAAAATAACTTCGCCGATGTCATGGGGTTCGGTGGGGTAGAGATTGCTCATTTCCCGTCCGACCATCTGGGTGATGATCTTCGGGATATCCATGTCCGCCATGGCGGTCGTCGCGATGTGTTTGCCGTCGCGAATGACCGAAATGGTGTCGCACACGGCTGCCACTTCATCGAGTTTGTGGGAGATATAGACGCACGCAACACCCTTGGCCTTGAGGTCGCGAATGATATCCAGCAGCACCTCGATTTCCGAACGGGTCAGAGCCGATGAGGGCTCATCGAGGATCAGCAGGCGCGCTTGCTTGTTCAGCGCCTTGGCGATCTCCACCAGTTGCTGATAGCCGCCGCCGTACTGTGAAACCGGCAGCGACACGTTCATGTCCGGCACTTTGAGTTCCCGCATCAGGGCTTCGGCCCGGTGGATCATCGCCGGGTAGTTCATGCGCCCGCCGGGCAGCGTCAGTTCGTGGCCCATGAAGATGTTTTCAGCCACTGACAAGTCGGGCACCAACGTCAGTTCCTGGTGAATGATGACGATCCCGGCGGCCTCGGTTTCGCTGATGGATTGCGCCTTCAGCGGCTGACCGTCCCAGAGAATTTCACCCTCCCAGGTGCCGTAGGGATAGACCGCCGACAGGACTTTCATCAACGTGGATTTACCGGCGCCGTTCTCGCCGCACAGGCCGACGCATTCCCCCGGCTTGATCTTGATGTCGATGCCATTCAAGGCGTTGACACCGCCGAAGGTTTTGACGATACCGTTCATTTGCAGCAGGTAGTCGGACATGGCAAGTGCTCATAAAAAGGGCAGACACCTATGTGGGAGCGAGCTCGCTCGCTCCACAGTTGTTTTACCTGACTGGTTGCATGACCCCAGAGTCGCAGATCACTGCCCGGCAATCTGTGCCTTGGTGTAAAACCCATCCTTTTCCAGCAGGTCGATGTTGTCCTTGGTCAACGGGATTGGGGTGAGCAGGATGGTGTCGACCTTTTTGCTGCCATTGTCGTATTGCGAGCTGAAAGTGGGCTTCTCGTTACGCGCCAGTTGCACCGAGAGTTTGGCGGCTTCCGAGGCGATCAGTTTCAGCGGTTTGTAGACAGTCATGGTCTGGGTGCCATCGATGACCCGCTTGACTGCCGCCAGGTCTGCGTCCTGGCCTGAGATCGGCACCTTGCCGGCCAGCTTCTGCGCGGCCAGAGCCTGAATGGCGCCGCCTGCGGTGGCGTCATTGGAGGCGACAATGCCGTCGATCTTGTTGTTGTTCCGGGTCAGGGCATTTTCAACAATGCTCAAGGCTTCAGTGGCGTTCCATTCCTTCACCCACTGTTGGCCGACGATCTTGATATCTCCCTTGTCGATGACCGGTTGCAGCACTTTCATCTGCCCTTCGCGCAGGACCTTGGCGTTGTTGTCGGTGGGGGCGCCGCCGAGCAGGAAATAGTTGCCTTTAGGCGCGGCTTTGAGCACCCCGGCGGCCTGCATCTCGCCGACCTTTTCGTTGTCGAAGGAAATGTAGGCGTCAATATCGGCATTCAGGATCAGGCGGTCGTAGGACACCACCTTGATCCCGGCCTTCTTGGCTTCGGCAACGGCATTGGTCAGTACCGTGGCGTTGAACGGCACGATGACGATTACATCGACGCCACGGGAGATCAGGTTTTCGATCTGGGAAATCTGCTTCTGCTCGTTGGCATCAGCCGATTGGACGAAAACCTTGGCGTCCATTTTTTCCGCCGCCGCGACGAAGTAGTCGCGGTCTCGTGACCAACGTTCCAGACGCAGGTCATCGATGGAAAAGCCGATCTTCGGATGGGCAGGATCGGCCATGACCGGAAGCGCTAGCAGGGCAAGTGCGCCAGCGAGTAACGTGAGTTTTACTTTTTTCATTGGGGTGCGTCCTTTTATTGTTGTTTGAAGACACTTCCTGACGATGAACACGGTGCCGGTAGAACTGTAGAGAGTCGCCAGCCGTCGCGAGCACAGATTTGTCGCGAGAATGTAACCGCGTGGTTGCGGCTGCGGACTCACGGCCGGCGGCTGTAGGGTTTGTCGACTGTCAGGGGTAGATAAACCGGTTGACCACACCTTCGAGCATTTCCTGCCGACCGCTGACCGCCTGGGGATCCAGCTCGTTGGTAAAGGCATGTTCGGCCAGCGATCCGAGGCTGAACTCACCCGCCAGCACCGCCTGACCAAACGGCTGCTGCCAACCGGCGTAGCGCTTATCCTTGAATTGCTGGAGCTGATCGTTCTCCACCATGGACGCTGCGCGCTCCAGTGCCAGGGCGAGGACATCCATCGCGGCGACGTGGCCATGGAACAGATCGACCTCGTCTACGCTCTGGCGCCGGACCTTGGAATCGAAGTTGAACCCGCCATGGGTGAAGCCACCGGCTTTGAGAATTTCGTAAGTGGCAAGGGTCATCTCCTCGACGCTGTTGGGGAATTGGTCGGTGTCCCAACCGTTCTGTGGATCGCCGCGATTGGCGTCGATGCTGCCGAAGATCCCCAATGAGACGGCCGTCGCGATCTCGTGATGGAAGCTGTGCCCGGCCAGGGTTGCGTGGTTGGCCTCGATATTGACCTTGATTTCGTTTTCCAGACCGAACTGCTGCAGGAAGCCGAAAACCGTGGCGCTGTCGTAGTCATACTGATGCTTGGTCGGCTCCTGGGGCTTGGGTTCGATCAGCAGGTCGCCTTTGAAACCGATTTTGTGCTTGTGCTCGACCACCATGCCCATGAAGCGGCCAAGTTGTTCGCGTTCACGTTTCAGATCGGTATTGAGTAGGGTTTCGTACCCTTCACGGCCGCCCCACAGCACGTAGTTAGCGCCTTTGAGACGCTGAGTGGCATTCATCGCGCTGAACACCTGGGCGGCGGCGCAGGCGAACACTTGCGGGTCCGGGTTGCTGGCTGCACCGGCGGCAAAGCGCGGGTTGCTGAAGCAGTTGGCGGTCCCCCACAGCAATTTGATCCCGGTTTGGCCCTGATGGCGCTCCAGGTGGTCGATCATCTGCGCAAAGTTGTTGCGATACTCTTTCAACGAGTTGCCTTCGGGGGCGACATCGGTGTCGTGGAAGCTGTAGTAGTCGATGCCCAGTTTGGAGAAGAATTCGAAAGCCGCTTCGGCCTTGCCGATGGCCAGTTCCATGGGTTCCCCGGCGTGTTGCCACGGCCGCTTGAACGCGCCGACACCAAACATGTCAGCCCCCGGCCAGACGAAGGTGTGCCAGTAGCAGGCAGCCATGCGCAGGTGCTCGCGCATGGGTTTGCCGAGGACGAACTTGTTGGCGTCGTAATGGCGGAAGGCAAGGGGCGAGTCGCTGGCTGGGCCTTCATAGAGAATCTTGTCGACAGCGGGGAAGTACGGCATGGCTGGTTCCTTATTGTTCTTGGCGGTGTCCCGATACTAACGCTGGCGCTATGGGGGCAGATTATGAAAATCGTCAACGCGCAGTTCGATTTTGCGTATTGAGATTCGTGGTTGGCACGCCTAGTCTGTGTTGATCCGCCCAGGTAAAAACAATGAAAACCGTACCTCCCGTTCACCGCATTGCGCTGTTGTTCAACGGCAGCAAGATCTACGACCGCGGCATCATCAGCGGCATCGGCAACTACTTGAGCAGTACCCGCGCGTCCTGGGACCTGTTCCTTGAGGAGGATTTTCTCTGCCGGTTGAAAGGCATCGAGCGCTGGCAGGGCGACGGGATCATTGCCGACTTCGACGACCCGCTGATCGGCGAGGCGCTGGCCGGGATCAAGTTGCCGGTCGTCGCGGTAGGCGGGTCTTATCAGGATGAGCGCTCCTATCCGAAAGGCATTCCCTATGTCGCCACCGATAATTACGCGCTGATGAAGTTGGCGTACGAACACCTGATCCAGGCGGGCCTGACGCGTTTTGCCTGCTTCAGCCTGCCTGAAGCGCAAGCCAATCGCTGGGCGCAGGAACGGGAAACAGCCTTTCGCCGATTGCTGCAGCGCGATGGCTTGCCCGTCGAGGTCTATCGCGGCATGGGCACCAGCGCACCGCTATGGGACAGCGCGGTGGAACAGCAGATCGCCTGGCTGCAAAGCCTGCCCAAACCCATCGGCATCATCGCCGTCAGTGACGCCCGCGCCCGGCAGTTGCTGCAAGCCTGCCTGACCGCCGGGATAGCGGTGCCGGAGCAGGTGGCGTTGATCGGCATCGACAACGACCCACTGACCCGCAGCCTGACGCGGGTGCCGCTGAGCTCAGTGATTCAAGGCACCGAAACCATGGGCCGAACCGCTGCGCGCCTACTGCATCAGATGCTGCATGGCATGCCGTCCACCGGCACGCAGGTTCTGATTCCGCCGGACGCAATCAACGTGCAGACCTCAAGCCTGCATCAACCGCTGGGTAATCCCTATGTGATGCAGGCGCTGCTTTTCATCCGCCAGTACGCTTGTCAGGGCATCAAGACCGCGCAGGTAGCGGGCTACGTCGGCGTGTCTCGCTCATCGCTGGAGTCGCACTTTCGCAAGGTGCGGGGCTGTAGCGTGCACGACGAAATTCTGCGTTTCAAACTGGCTGCGGCCGCCGACGGACTGGAGAACACGGATTCGGCGATTGCCGATATCGCCCAGAATTGCGGCTTCAAATCGGCGCAATACCTGCACACGGTGTTCCGTCGTGAATTCGGCTGTACCCCACGCGAGTATCAGCAGGTGAACGATGAACGCTCATTGGGGGGAGGGCGGTAGTGCTCTGACACTGCCGTCCACATCGCGCGCCTCGATATAGCCGATGCTGTCGGGATTTGCGGCGATACGTTTCTTGATTTCTGCGCTGCCTGAAAGCGCCAGCGGAGGCTGCCCTCTGCCGGTAAAGATGATTTTCGACCAGTGCGCCTTGAGTTGGGGCGCAGACTTGCCCGTGAACTTCGAGTAGAACTCATCGCGGATCGGCGAATCTTCGTTCTGATCAATCGGCACGGCCTGTCCACCGTCAGGGAAACGACTGGTCTTGCCCAGGAAGATATCCGCCACTTGATTACGCGCCAGTGCTTTCACCGGGCTGGAGGTGGCGACGACCACCACCACATCGGCCCTGAGGATCTCGCTGGTCACGCACATGACGAACCCCGCTACAGCGAATCCGATGAATTTCACAAACCCCATGGCCTGCCCCATCAGAATACGAAATCGACAGCCAGACTGACCACGCTGAACGAGCCCCCCGACTCAAAGTCCGGTTGGGGGTTGATCAACGGACCGGTAGCGTTGCCTTTTAACCGCGTGTAGTCGTATTGCAATTTGGCGTCCATATTTTTCGCGAAATCCCAGCGCATCCCGAGTGAAAGCGTTTGCTGACCTTCATTCGTGCCCAGGATGCCGTTGAGGGAGCTGTTGAGACCGACGGCAGTTCCGGCGAGAGTCGGTGGCAGCCCAGCGGCCATCAGGCCCGAGGTCGAGGTCTCGGATTCTGACTTTTCTCGCGCGTAAGTGGCATAGGGTGTGAACGCGTCAAGCCGGTACCCGCCGCTGACATACCAGGCGCTTCTCGCACCGATCGCCGAATGGCTGTCGAAATGACCCCATTCGCTCATCACGAACCACTTGCCCGGATCATAGCTGGCACCTATCCCGATAAATTCGAATACTGAGTTATTGGGGTCGTAGCGGGCCGCGATCGCATTGCCTTGTGCATCGAAGTCCCTGAAAGCATCGAAGAATGAATTGAATGACTCCACGGTCAGATCGGCTTTCAGGTAGGTGATGCGTGTGGTGAGGGCTTCGTACTCAGTGGTATTGGTAATTTCCCACAAATCTCGCGCAAACGCTTTGCCGGCGTTGTCTGCTTCTCGGCTATCGCTCTGGCCGTAATTACCCCGCACGGTATGAGTGAATTCGCCGACGTGAAATCTGTAACTCAGGTCCAGACCGTCGCTATTGGTGACCGGCATCAGCGAGTAAACCTCCATCGGCGGACGTACCCAAGGCATGGTGTAGCCCACTTTACGGGTGTCGGAGAGCAAAAAGGTCGGCAACACGGTGCGCCCGATGCGTGCGCTGAAATCAGGCGTGAACTGATACTTGATGTTGGCCCATTCGACGAAGGGACGATAGCTGTTGTCGTAACGCTGTTCCGAGATGACCTGCACCACGGCCGATAGCTGCGGTGTGAAATTGGCGATCACCTGAGCACCGATCAGGCTGTCGACGTCGGCGTTCCAGCTGCGCGAGTGACCAGCCCCGTTGGGCTTGAAGACACTGGAAGTGAAGTCGGCTTTTTTCTCGCTGGAATGGACTACCCCCACAGTGCCAAAACTGCTCAGTGAAAACATTGAGGTTTCCTGGCTGTCGGCACTGGCCGCGCAGGCATACAGCGTCGCCATCAAGGCCACTAAATTGAGTCTGGAGTCCATAGGTTCACTGCTACCTCATCAGAAAAAAACCAACGTGTGGTTCAGGCACGGTTCCAAAAGCCGCGAGCGTCGGCGTTGACTAGTGAGGTGATATAGGGGCTGCTGCCATTCGTTGATTCCTTTTAACGTCGGCTCATATTGCGCACTATTGTTCGGCGGCTTAGATCGCCAGTTTGAGCGTAAAAGTCGCACCTTTACCCGGCCCGTCGCTCTGTGCTTCCAGCGAACCGCCCATCTCCATGGCAGCCAGAACGCAGCTGTGCAAACCAAAGCCATGGCCGTCCTGGCGCGTACTGAACCCTTGGGCAAAAATCCGTGTCAGGTTTTCTGGCGCAATGCCTTCGCCATTGTCGATGACGCTGATAATCAAGGTATGCCCTTGCTGCATCTCACAATGCAGCGTGATCTGCGGGCATGGCAGCGGCCGGTCATCCATTGCGCTGCTGGCATTTTTTATCAGATTGACCAGGATCAGCAGCACGCGATGTTTGTCCAACTGAAGCGAGGGTGTTTCAGCGAAGTCCCGCACTACCCTTATCTGGCGCGCTGTGAGTATTCCGGCGTTCATGCGCAGAGCATCTTCTATCAGCTCCTTGATCTGTACGGTCTCGACGATACTGGATGCGCCAGCATAAGATTGCTGGGCGGCGACGATTTCTTTGATGTGGTCAATGCTTTTGGTCAATTGTTCGAGTTCGTCGGTCATGCTTTGCTGTTCGATCGCCAACGCATCCACCAGTTGGTTCAGGTAGCCGGGCAGAAGCTTGCCTTTCGCGTCGCGGGTGATGAAGTCCCCCAGGTCTTCGGCATGCTGGTTCATCAGTTGCACTGCCTTGGCGAGCCCCAGGGCCTTGCTGGTGCGCAGCTTCTGGGTGACCAGTTCAGCGGAAATATTCACGCTGTTGAGAACGTTGCCCACGTTATGCAGGACGTTGGTGGCAATTTCCGCCATGCCGGCCTGGCGGGCGGCGGCGGCGAGCTGAGCCTGGATTTCGGCGGCGCGCAAACGGCTTTGCCCCAGTTGCCAACTCATCCGGGCGAGCAGCCCCATCAATAACATCAGCACCAGACTGCCGCCCGCAGCGCGCCAGATATAGGTGTGCGCTTGCTGGGTTACTGCCGTCAGTTGTTCCTCCTCGGACAAACCGACAATCACCGCCAGTGGGAAATCGTAGAGTTGGCGGGCGCTGGTGTAGCGCCGCACGTCGTCCCACCCGTTGACCGAAAGTACAGCGTCGGTATTTTCAAGGTCCGGCATCACCACCGCCGCGTAATCGACTGCATCGCCGGCCGCTACCTCTTCCCCGGCGCGCCTGACGCGGGAGATGCCGTCGATACCCAGCAAGCCGAGCAGGCCGTGATCGCCCAGTTTCGAGGCGTCGTAGCTGCTGACGAAATAGGCCGCATCGACCTCGACCATCGCAATCCCGGAGAACACACCACCCGCTGCGTCGAGCCGACGGCTGAAGCGTAATCGCCATTCTCCGGTGACAGGGCTTTTCCAGGGGCGACTGATTGACAGTGAATCGCTGTGCCGCAATGTCTGCTGTTCATCCGGATCAGCGACATATGCCCATTCCTGCGTCTGCGTCCGCGTGCTCGCCACGAGCCCTCCGTACGGGTTGACCACACTGACGTCAAACACCAGGGGCGGCGGCAACAGAGCGCGCTCCTTGAGTCGGGGAAGTGGGTTGGGCTCACCTTCGGCCTCAACGGTGTATTTGACCAGCTTGAGGGTTTGGTCAATCTCGTGGATGGCGCGCAACATTTGCGCTTCGTAGGTGGCGCCGATTTCCAGGCTCGCCGCAGCAATGCTCTGCTGCGCGCGAATATGTTCAACCTTGATCAGGTACAAGGTGGCCGTCCAGATGGCCAGCAACAGCAAGGCGGCTAACAGCGGGAATAGAATGTAGGCTTCTTTTATCTGGTCGAAGCTGCGCCGAAACAGGCTGTTCGGAATACCGGTAACGGGATTTGCGGAATTGGCTATGCCGGGGGCTGACCTCAGTGTATCGGGCCGCTGGATCGGCATGGCGTGCTCCCTGCATTGTTTCACTACTGAAGGCTTGCGGGTATTCGACGCGGTTATGGTTTGCGGCGCTGGTTGATCCGGATCACCCGTAGGAAATAATTTCAGACCTGACAAGGACTATACACGACAAACCGCGCCTGACAGCACGCGGTGATACGGGTTCCCTGCGTCCGGACAATCAGGCGCGATGGAGCCACTGGACGAAGCTTGATTGCCCCGATGGCCGCTACCGTCTATGCATGTTTGCCAATGATCAACGCGCATTGATAAAGTCGATAAACGCGCACAAGGGGGAGGGTAGATAGCGGCGTCCAGGGTAATAGAGAAAGGGGCCGGTAAAGCTTTGCCACCAGGGTTCCAGCACCGGTTCCAGCGCGCCGCTGGCCAGATAAGGCTCAAGCCAGCCCTGGAACAGGCAGACAATGCCCAGCCGGTCAACCGCCGCTTGAACGACCAGGTCTACGCCACCTCCCACCCTGACAATCAATGGCCCGGTTGGATCTACGCTGATGATTTCGCATGTTGGTTTCAATTGTTCTCTCAGCCGTACAACCCGTGCCGATTGCAGATCATTATCAATGAAGTGGTCAATGCCTATAGTGCATCCACAAACTTTGATCGAGGTGGACAAAATGAGCGTTATTGCCAAAGCAGGTTCCTTCCAGTTGGGCGATCGGTCGGTCAATCGCATGGGCTACGGTGCGATGCAGTTGGCCGGTCCTCATGTTTTTGGTCCTCCGAAAGACCCGAAAGCGGCGATTGCCGTACTGCGTGAAGCCCTGGCGGCGGGCGTCAATCACATTGATACCGCCGATTTCTACGGTCCGCACATCACCAACCAGCTGATCCGCGAAGCATTGCACCCTTACCCTGAAAACCTGGTGATCGTGACCAAGGTCGGCGCGTTGCGCGGTGCCGATGGCTCGTGGAATCCGGCACAGAGCCCCGCCGAATTGACCCAGGCCGTGCATGACAACCTGCGCAATCTCGGCGTGGAGGTACTGGATGTAGTGAATCTTCGGGCAATGGGTAATGTGCAAGCGCCGGCCGAAGGCTCCATCGAAGAGTCGTTTACCACGCTGGCTGAATTGCAGCGTCAGGGGCTCATTCGCCACTTGGGCGTCAGCAATGTCACGGCAGCGCAGATCAAGCAGGCGCAGGGGATCGCCGAGATCGTCTGTGTGCAGAACCACTACAACTTGTCTCATCGGGACGACGAAACGCTCATCGCAGAGCTAGGTCAGCAGGGCATTGCTTATGTGCCGTTCTTCCCGCTGGGTGGATTCACTCCGCTGCAGTCGAGCGTGCTCTCAGATGTGGCAGCGCGAATGCAGGCGTCTCCTCTGTGCGTGGCGCTGGCGTGGTTGCTGCAACGTGCGCCTAATATTCTGTTGATTCCCGGGACGTCCTCGGTGGCCCACCTTCGAGAGAATATCGGCGCGAGTGAGCGGGTCATCGCGCCTGACATGCTGGCTGAACTGGACGCGCTGGGATAAAGGCGCGGCGACTTCAGGCGACATCAAAGTCTCGCCGGTCAAAGCCCGAGAAGAACCGCGCCTACGGCAACGACCACGCAAGCGCCCCATCGCCTGGCGCTCACGGCCTCGCTCAGAAACACCCGCCCAATCAGCGCCGCGAAGACCACGCTGGTCTCGCGTAACGCTGATACCGCCCCCATCGCACCTGACTGCAACGCCCAGATGACAATGCCGTAAGCGGCGAGTGACACCAGCCCGCCAATCACCGAGGAGCCAACGGCAATGGGCGTTGTGCGCAGCGGATTCAATAGCGCGGCGGGCCCTCGCATCGCGACGAACAAGACCGGCATCAGCCAATAGAACATGAACATCCACACGGTGTAGGCCAGCGCCTGGCCGTCAGATAACCGCACGCCGATGCCGTCGATCACTGTGTACAGCGCGATCATCACCCCGGTAGTCAGCGCGGCCAGTAAATTGGAGCGTGATACGTGACGACCCTGAAGCGCGAGCATGAGGATGCCGCCGGAGATCAGCGCAATGCCCAAAACATGCAACGGGCTGATTGCTTCCTGGGCGAAAAGCGCCGCGCCCAACGTGACGAGTAAAGGCGAGGAGCCTCGCGCGATGGGATAGGCCACCGCCAGATCGTTACTTTGATAAGAGCGCACCAGGCTCATGTTGTAGATGATATGCACCAGGCCCGAGGCGACGATGTAAGGCCATGCGGCTTGAGCCGGGAAGGGCAGGAACAGCGCCGCCAGCGTTGATACCAGGGCAATAGCGATACTCATCCAGGTCATGGACAGATATCGGTCGCTGTTGCCATGCAACATCGCGTTCCAGCCTGCGTGGAGAATTGCCGCAAGCAGGACGAGGCCGCCGGTGTAACTGAGCATGGGGTTTTTCCATAACGTGGGGGGATGAAATTGCTGTAATCAGCAAAATATCTCTCTTGGAGTACGCTGACAAACCAGATAAATTGCCCGTTCACGTTAGTAGAACTATCTCGAATGAAGCGAAAATTGCCTCCTCTCAATGCATTGCGGGCCTTCGAGGCTGCTGGCCGACTGGGCAGCTTCAAGGACGCAGCCGCAGAGTTGCATGTGACTCACGGCGCGGTAAGCCAAAGCGTGCGGCTGCTTGAGCAGTGGCTCGGTGCGTCGTTGTTTGAGCGACACAATCGCCGCGTGGTGCTGACTTCGGCAGCCAAGACCTACCTTGGCGAAATTGGGCCGCTGTTCGACCAGCTGTCCCAGGCAACGCTAACATTTGGCTTCGCCGAGACAACCGCCCGAACGCTGTCGGTGAACGCGCCCGCGACATTCACCTTGCGTTGGCTGGTGCCCCGTCTGGAGAAATTCCGCGCCGAGCATCCCAACGTGGACGTCAAAGTCGAGACGTCGAACAAACTGGTTGAGAGTCTGAAAGACCCCTATGACGTGGTTATTCGCGGCGGTCCGGACACGCTTTATGGCTACGCGACGCGACCTTTTCTCTACGAAGAACGGCTTCCGGTGTGTAGCCCGACACTGCTGCAGCGACTGCCGCTTCGCGTGCCCGACGATCTGCGTCAGCACACATTGCTGCATACATCGAGCCTGCCAAGGCTTTGGCCGGATTGGCTGGCGAGCGCACACGTCTCTACGCTCAAACCGAGTGCCACTGTGGTGTTCGATCATTTTTTCCTGACGTTGCAGGCGGCTATCGACGGACTGGGTGTCGCGATGGGGCCGACGGCATTGATATCCGGCGATCTCGCCGCTGGCCGGCTGATCATGCCGTTCACCAACCCGCGTCTGCCGTCGCGCAGCTACTGCGCATACATTCCGACTAGCAAATCAGAAGATGACGCAGTCGCGCTGTTCTGTGCCTGGCTTGAGCGCGAGGGATTGCGCGCTAGTTAACGTCCCCGAACGCCTCCCGGTAAAACGCTTTTAACGTCTCGACAAACTCTTCGGCCAGTCGGGTTCTGGCCTGCGCAATGGGCCAGATAACGTAGGTGGGAAACAGAATGTCCGGTCTGAACGGTCGGACCACCACATCGCGGTGTAGGTAATCCCTGGCCACCAGTGGATGGGCGAGGGTGATTCCCATGCCCAGCGCCACCATTTCGCAGTTGATTGCGCTGTATTGCGCCTCTACCGCCATGATCCGCTCGACGCCTGCCTGCTCGAATAAACCGTCCACCAACGACCGCGTGCCGTCGCCATGGCACAACGAAACAAATGCCTCGCCTTCGAGATCGGTAAACGTGATTTCGGCCCGCTGCGCCAGGCGATGAGCGCTGGGCAACACGCAGACTGCGGGGATTTCAGTCAGCAGCTCGATCTGGTGACTGCTGACATCGCCGGGATGAACGACGATACCGATGTCGCAGTATTGCGATTTGACCCATTGCTCCACCGTCGGTGATGAGTTGACGTGCAGGGATACGGTGAGTTCGGGCCTTGAGTCAGTGAAAGTCTTGAGCACGCGGGGAATCACGCTCAAGCCGTTCGACGGCACGGCCGCGACCCGCAAACGGCCGGTGCCGAGGTTGCGAATGTTCTTTGCCGAAAGCTTGAGGCTGTCCAGGCCAACGAACGCTCGCTCCACTTCCTGGAAGAATGCCTGGCCTTCCTGAGTCGGGATCAAGCGCACGCCAGCGCGCTTGAACAGCGTCAGCCCGGTGCTCAGTTCCAGCTGGGAAATCAACCGGCTGACATTGGGCTGCGAGGTGTACAAAACCTCCGCCGCCGCCGTCATCGAGCCCAACCGCATCACACTGCGGAACGCTTCTATCTGCCTGAGGTTCATGCTGGCCCTCCATATCAAATATGAATAACTAACCCTTATATCCGTATTTGACCATATGAATGGGCTGTCGCAATACTCAAAACCAGCAACCCCATAGCGCACATGAAGATGCGCCACCCGGGATGGATCTCCGGGAGCATGCAGCCTGCATGCATGACTTCGGTCTTGGCCGAAGCAACTGACGCATTGTTCGATCTGCCCCATGCACTTCGGAGATAGTCTGTGAATAGTCTTAATTCATCCCCAGCAGCACAGCCGTTTTGTTCGTTGAACCGTCTTTGTATTGCCGTCGCCGTCGGCCTCATCGGGCTTGGCAGCAACGCCGCTTTCGCTGAAACGACGCTGTACGTCGCCGGTGTCGGCGGCTCTACGGAGCAGATGTACAAGACCAAAGTCATTCCCGCCTTCGAAAAACAGCACAACGTCAAAGTCATCTACGTCGCCGGCAACTCCACGGAAACCCTGGCCAAACTGCAAGCGCAGAAAGGTCGGCAGCAGATCAACGTGGCGATGATGGACGACGGCCCGATGTATCAGGCATTGCAGATGGGCTTGTGCGGGAAACTCAGCGATGCGCCGGTTTATAAAGATCTTTATCCCCTGGCACGTCTGAGCCCGGAAGCTACCGGCATCGGCGTGGTCGCCACCGGCATTGGCTACAACGCGGATGCGTTCAAGAAGCGCGGCTGGACCCCGCCGGACTCCTGGGAAAACCTGACCGACCCGCGCTACAAGCAATTGCTCGGCATGCCACCGGTGACCAATACCTACGGTTTGCACACCTTGGTGGAAATGGCCCGGCTGCGCGGTGGCGGCGAGAAAAATATCGATCCTGGCTTCAAGGCGCTCAAGGACGAGATCGGTCCCAACGTGCTGGCCTGGGTTTCGGCTCCGGGTGAAATGGACGGCATGATGCAGAACGGCGATGTGGTCATGGCCGTGTATGGCAGCGGTCGTGCCGTGGCCTTGCAGAGCACCGGTTTTCCATTGAAGTTTATTTACCCGAAGGAAGGCGGCATCGCCTTGCAGGTCGCTGCTTGCGGCGTGACACCCAATGCCCAGCCGGAACTGTCCCAGGCGTTCATCCAGTACGTCTTGTCGCCTGAAGTGCAGACGATCCAGGCCAAAGAAAACGGTTTTGCACCGGTCAACCAGACCGTCACGCTTGCGCCTGAGATTGCCGCACGCATGCCGTATGGGCCGGAGAAGGTCAACGCGTTGATCAAGGTCGATTGGGACACGATCAATCAGCAGCGCAGCGAGTGGACCACGCGCTGGAATCGCACCGTCGAGCGCTAGCCTTCACGGCGGTTGCGACTTTCCCGAAACCTTTCTGGAGACGCAGGCTCATGCCTGCGTGGCAAGCCCCATGGCATTTCTCACACTCGAAGGTATCGTCAAGACCTACGGCAATTTCAGGGCCATTGATGGTTTGAACCTGGAAGTCCGGCACGGCGAATTCATCGCCTTGCTCGGCCCGTCCGGCTGCGGCAAGACCACCACACTGCAATCGATCGCCGGTTTCGTGCAGCCCACCGAAGGGCGCATCGTGCTGGATGGTCGCGACATCACTCATGTGCGCCCTGAGCAGCGCGGGCTGGGCATCGTCTTTCAAAGTTACGCGCTGTTTCCGCACATGACAGTGGCGCAAAACATCAGCTTTGGTCTGGAGATGCGCGGCGTGCCGAAAAGCGAACGCGCCAAACGGGTCAATGAGGCGCTGGATCTGGTGCGTCTTGGCGGCCTCGGCGAGCGTTACCCCAAAGCGTTATCCGGCGGACAACGGCAACGGGTGGCGATTGCCCGTGCGCTGGCGATCCGTCCCAATCTGTTGTTGCTCGACGAACCCATGTCCAACCTTGACGCAAAACTGCGCGAAGAGATGCACATCGAGCTGCGGGCGATTCAGCGCGACCTGGGCATCACCACGATTCTGGTGACCCATGATCAGGTCGAAGCCATGACCATGAGCGACCGCATCGCGGTCATGCAAAAAGGCCGTATCGTGCAGATCGACACGCCGTTCGAGGCCTATGAACGTCCTCATTCGCCGTTCGCATCCGCGTTTCTCGGCAAGACCAACGCCTTTGCGGGTGCGGTGCAATTGCGCAACGAGCGTTGCTGTGAAGTTCAGGTCAGGGACACGCTGCTGCATGTGCCCCACGAAGACCGTTCGCTGGGCAACGACGTCAATGTCTACATTCGCCCGGAGAAAATTCGCCTGACCGCCGTGGGCAATGGTCGTTTGACCGGGCGTGTTCGGCTGAGGGTGTTTTTGGGCAATCTGTGGCTGATTGCGGTCGATAGCCATCTTGGGTTGGTCCACATGACGCAACCCAACCTCGGCATTCCGCCGCCCGATGAAGGCCACGAGGTCGGCCTGGACTGGTCCGATGACGACCTGCGTCTGCTGGATCGGGAGGTCGCCCATGGCCAGGTATGATGCCGAACACGTCGGCATTGCCCCGTGGCTGCTCAGCGGCCCGGCATTGCTGGTGTTTATCGCACTCTTGCTGGCGCCGTTGCTGCTCACGGCCGTGCTGTCGCTGAATCTGTTCAGCGACACTGCAGGCGTGGTTCCGGGCTACAGCCTGGGCAACTACATCGAAGTGTTCAAGGACGGCTACTTTCACGAGATATTCCTGCGCACTGGCGGCATGGCGCTGGCGGTGACCGTGCTCTGTGTGCTGCTGGGTGTGCCGGAAACCATCATCATTGCCCGCATGGCGCCGCGCTGGCGTTCGTTGTTCCTGCTGGTGGTGCTCGGCCCGTTATTGATCTCGGTGGTGGTGCGCACACTGGGATGGGCGATCCTGTTGGGCAACAACGGCCTGATCAACGACGCCTTGCAGGCGCTGGGCATTACCGATCAGCCCGTCAAGATGCTGTTTACCCAGGTCGGCGTGATTATCGCCCTGATGCACGTACTGGTGCCGTTCATGGTGATCGCCGTATGGGCGACCTTGCAGCGTCTGGACCTGCAGGTCGAGTGGGCGGGATTGTCGCTGGGTGC
>Ga0247815_10001533_pt1 | contig 17620 bp, 17 predicted proteins | sample UWRJL194509B1_FD_181014 | JGI IMG/M metagenome (GOLD analysis project Ga0247815, IMG submission 181014) | Plant litter microbial communities from Arlington Agricultural Research Station in Wisconsin, United States - UWRJ-L194-509B-1 | ecosystem: Environmental > Terrestrial > Plant litter >...
AAAGACCTGGCCACCAAGACCCAGACCGAGTTCGACGCCAAGCAAGCCACGCTGGAAGCGGAAGCCGTCAAGAACAAGGACGCCGACGCATTGGCCAACATGGGCTTCGCGCTGGTTTCCGCTGGCAAGAACGACAAGGGCCTGGCGTTGCTGGACCAGGCCGTGAAGCTGGGCACCGGCAAGAACCCTGAAGCGATCAAGCTGCACCAGGGCATCGCCCAGGCGCAAGCCGGCAAGAAAGCCGCCGCGCTGGCGACGCTGAAGTCGGTCAAAGGCACCGACGGCACGGCCGACCTGGCCCGCTACTGGACGCTGAACATCAACCATCCGATGTAATTCAACGTCGGTGTCAGTGCCGACATTCGGACACGAGCTCAACCGTAGCGTCCGCTACGGTTGAGCTCGTGTCCGAATGTCGGCACTGACACCGAAGTTAACAGCGCTGTCCGGCCCAAGCCGGCAGCGCTTTTTTTTCGCTTCGAGGGATTCCCCGTATAATCCACATTTCGCGATAGTTTTTACCAGATTCCCATGAAGGTATTTCGAGGTCTACCCAATGCTGCGGCGCGTGCGCCCTGCGCGCTCACGATCGGCAACTTCGACGGCGTCCACCTCGGCCACCAGGCATTGCTGGCCCGCGTGCGCAGCGCCGCCACCGGCCTCGGTCTGGAAGCCGCCGTGATGACCTTCGAACCGCATCCGCGCGAGTTCTTCGCCCAGAAGGCCGGCGACCTGTCGAAGGCGCCGCCGCGCATCGCCAACCTGCGCGACAAGCTGCAATCGCTGTCCGACAACGGCATCGACCGCGTCATCGTCGAGCATTTCTCGGCGCCGTTCGCGGCGCTGACGCCGCAGGAGTTCACCGAAAAAGTGCTGGTCGAAGGCCTGCACGTCAAATGGCTGATGGTCGGCGACGACTTCTGCTACGGCGCCCGCCGCGCCGGCAACGTCGCCATGCTGCTGGAGGCGGGAAAAAAATACGGCTTCCACGTCGAGACGCTGCCGACCGTGATGAACGGCAGCACCCGCATCTCCTCCTCCGCCGTGCGCGCCGCGCTGGCCGAGGGCGATTTCGACCACGCCGAGGCGCTGCTGGGCCATCCCTACGCCATCTCCGGCCACGTGATCCACGGCCAGAAGTTGGGCCGCACGCTGGGCTTCCCGACGCTGAATTTGCGCGTGTCGCACCGCCCTGCGCTGGCCGGCATCTTCATCGTGCAGGTGCACGGCCTGGCGGACCAGCCATTGCCGGCCGTCGCCAGCCTGGGCGTGCGCCCCACCGTCGACGACAGCGGCCGCGTGCTGCTGGAGGTGCACATCTTCGACTTCGCGCAGAACTGCTACGGCAAGCAGGTGCGCGTCGAATTCCTGCGCAAGATACGCGACGAGGAAAAATACGTCGACCTGCCGACGCTGACCGCCGCCATCCACCGCGACGCCGACATCGCCCGCGACTACTTCGCGACGAATCACGCCACGGCGGCCACCGACCGAATTTGACCGCGCGATTTAGCTACGCGCGCCGGCTACACAGAACACCCGAATAAATCACCGAAGAAGACCATGTCCGATAACAAATCCGCAAAAAAGCCCGTCAGCAAATACCCGGTCAACATGACCGATACCCCGTTCCCGATGCGCGGCGATATGGCCAAGCGCGAGCCGAACTGGGTCCAGGAATGGCAAGACAAGAAGATCTATGAGCGCGTCCGCAAGGCCGCCGCCGGCCGTCCCAAATTCATCCTGCACGATGGTCCGCCGTACGCCAACGGCGACATCCACATCGGCCACGCCGTCAACAAGATCCTCAAGGACATGGTCGTCAAATCGCGCGGCCTGGCCGGCTTCGACGCGCCTTACGTGCCGGGCTGGGATTGCCACGGCATGCCGATCGAGATCCAGATCGAAAAACAATACGGCAAGAACCTGCCGACCGCCGAAGTATTGACCAAGGCCCGCGCCTACGCGCTGGAGCAGGTCGACCGCCAGCGCAAGGACTTCATCCGCCTCGGCGTGCTGGGCGAATGGCAGAACCCTTACCTGACCATGAACTATTCGAACGAGGCCGACGAACTGCGCGCCCTCGGCAAGATGCTGGAAAAAGGCTACGTCTATCGCGGCCTGAAGCCGGTCAACTGGTGCTTCGACTGCCAGTCCGCGCTGGCGGAAGCGGAAGTCGAATACCAGGACAAGCGCGATCCGGCGATCGACGTCGGCTTCAAGTTCGCCGAATTCGATAAGCTGGCCAAGGCCTTCGACCTGCCCAAGCTGCCGACCGAGAACGGCTTCGTCGTCATCTGGACCACCACGCCATGGACCATCCCGTCCAACCAGGCGCTGAACGTCCATCCCGAACTGAAATACGCGCTGGTGCAGACCGAGCGCGATGGCCAGCCGCTGCTGCTGATCCTGGCGCAAGACCTGGTCGAATCGTGCCTGGCGCGCTACAAGCTGGAAGGCGTCACCATCGCCACCTGCGACGGCGCGGCGCTGGGCGGCATCAGCTTCCGCCATCCGCTGCACGCGTCGGACGCTTTCTACGACCGCCTGTCGCCGATGTACCTGGCCGACTACGTGACCGCCGACAGCGGCACCGGCGTGGTCCACTCCGCGCCCGCCTACGGCCTGGACGACTTCATCTCCTGCAAGGCGCATGGCCTGAAGGACGACCAGATCCTGACCCCGGTGCTGGGTGACGGCAAATACGCCGAGTCGCTGCCGCTGTTCGGCGGCATGACCATCTGGGAAGCCTCCAAACCGATCTGCGCCGCGCTGAAGGAAGTCGGCGCGCTGTTCGAAGTGAAGATGTTCGACCACAGCTACATGCACTGCTGGCGCCACAAGACGCCGATCATCTACCGCGCCACCTCGCAATGGTTCGCCGGCATGGACGTGCATCCGAAGGACGGCGGCGCCACGCTGCGTCAGGCCGCGCTGGCCGGCATCGAGCAGACCGAATTCTTCCCCGACTGGGGCAAGGCGCGCCTGCACGGCATGATCGCCAACCGTCCGGATTGGACGCTGTCGCGCCAACGCCAGTGGGGCGTGCCGATGGCCTTCGTGGTCCACAAGGAAACCGGCGAGCTGCATCCGCGCACGCCGGAGCTGCTGGAGCAAGTGGCGCAGTTGATCGAGAAGAGCGGCATCGACGCCTGGCTGGCGCTGGACCTGAAAGACCTGATCGGCGACGAAGCGGCCATCTATCAAAAGAACAAGGACACGCTGGACGTCTGGTTCGACTCCGGCTCGACCCACCAGACGGTATTGCGCGGCTCGCACAAGGAGCAGTCGGCCTTCCCCGCCGACCTGTACCTGGAAGGTTCGGACCAGCACCGCGGCTGGTTCCACTCGTCGCTGCTGACGTCCTCGATGCTGAACGGCGCGCCGCCGTATAAAGCGCTGCTGACCCACGGCTTCGTGGTCGACGGCGAAGGCAAGAAGATGTCCAAATCGGTCGGCAACACCGTCGCGCCGCAGGACGTGTGGAACAAGCTGGGCGCCGACATGCTGCGCCTGTGGGTCGCCACCACCGATTACACCGGCGAGCTGTCGATCTCCGACGAGATCCTCAAGCGCGTGACCGAAGCTTATCGCCGCATCCGCAACACGCTGCGCTTCCTGCTGGCCAACCTGTCGGACTTCGACGCCGCCAAGGACGCCGTGCCGGCCGCCGAGCTGCTGGAGATCGACCGCTACGCGATCGCCAACATGGCCGCGCTGCAGGCGGAGATCGCCGAACACTATCTGCGCTACGAGTTCCAGCCAATCTACTCCAAGCTGCAGAACTTCTGCTCCGAAGACCTGGGCGGCTTCTACCTCGACATCCTGAAGGACCGCCTGTACACCACCGGCGTGACCTCGCAGTCGCGCCGCTCGGCGCAGACCGCGCTGTGGCACATCACGCAAAGCCTGCTGCGCCTGATGGCGCCGGCGCTGTCGTTCACGGCGGAGGAAGCGTGGGCGGTGTTCGCCGGCGCCGACGCCTTCAAGGCCAGCGACGAGACCATCTTCACGCAGACCTGGTGGCAGTTGCCGGAACTGGCCGACGCCGACGCGCTGCTGGCCAAATACACGGCGCTGCGCGCGGTGCGCGCCGATGTGACCAAGCAGCTGGAAGACCTGCGCACCTCGGGCGCGATCGGCTCCTCGCTGCAGGCGGAACTGACCATCAAGGCCGCCGGCGACAAGTACCAGCTGCTGGCCAGCCTGGAGGATGATTTGAAGTTCGTCTTCATCACGTCGCTGGCGACCGCCGTCGAAGTGGCCGGCGAAGCCGAGGAAGCGGTGGAGGTGGCCGCGTCGGCCGCCGCCAAGTGCGAGCGTTGCTGGCACTACCGCGCCGACGTGGGCGCGCACGCGGACCACCCTACCCTGTGCGGCCGCTGCCACAGCAACCTGTTTGGTGCGGGCGAAAAGCGCAAGTTCGCTTAATATATTGCCGCTACCCCGCTTGCCGCCCCCGCGCAAGCGGGGGCCTTCAGCGAACCACTTGAAAAAACATGGCCACTAAAAAAATCTTCCCGACCAAATCCTCGTCGAGTCTCACGCCGTGGCTGTGCCTCGCCGCCATCGTCGTCCTGTTCGACCAGCTGTCCAAGATCACCATCACCAAGACCTTCCAGCTGGGCGAGGAGAAGTTCATCACCTCCTTCTTCAACCTGGTGCTGGCGTATAACAAGGGCGCGGCCTTCAGCTTCCTCAGCAACGCCGGCGGCTGGCAGCGTCACTTCTTCACCGCGATCGGCATCGGCGCGGCGATCTACATTATCTACCTGTTGAAAAAGCACGGCGGCCAGCGCATGTTTTCGTGGGCCCTGGCGCTGATCCTGGGCGGCGCCGTCGGCAACGTCATCGACCGCGTGCTGTACGGCCACGTGGTCGACTTCCTCGATTTCCACTGGCGCGGCATCGGCCACTTCCCGGCGTTTAACATCGCCGACTCGGCGATCTGCGTCGGCGCGGCCCTGTTCATCCTGGACGAACTGCGCCGGGTGAACAAGTAAACACGGAGCCGCATCATGATGGAACTCACCGGTAAAAAAATCGTCCTCGGCCTTTCCGGCGGCGTCGCCTGCTACAAGGCTGCGGAACTGTGCCGCGCCTTAACCAAGGCCGGCGCCTCGGTGCAGGTCGTGATGACCGAGGCCGCGACCCACTTCATCACCGCCGTCACCATGCAAGCCCTGTCGGGCAACAAGGTGTTCAGCAACCAGTGGGATCCGCGCGTCGACAACAACATGGCCCACATCGACGTCACCCGCGACGCCGACGCCATCATCATCGCGCCCTGCTCCGCCGATTTCATGTACAAGCTGTCGCACGGCGTCTGCGACGACCTGCTGTCGACCATGTGCCTGGCGCGTCCGCGCCTGGTGCCGCTGCTGGTGGCCCCGGCGATGAACGTCGAGATGTGGCAGAACCCCGCCACCCAGCGCAACGCGCAGCAGCTGCGCGACGACGGCATCACCATCTTCGGTCCCGCCGCCGGCGACCAGGCTTGCGGCGAAGTGGGCATGGGCCGCATGCTGGAACCGTCGCAATTGCTCGAAGAATTGATCGCGTCGTTCCAGCAGAAGGTCCTGGCGGGCAAGCGCATCCTGATCACCGCCGGCCCGACCTTCGAGCCGATCGACCCGGTGCGCGGCATCACCAATCTGTCCTCGGGCAAGATGGGCTACGCCGTGGCGCGCGCCGCGCGCGAAGCCGGCGCCGAAGTGGTGCTGGTGTCCGGCCCGACCGCGCTGCCGGCGCCGTTCGGCGTCACCCGCATCAACGTGCAAAGCGCCGTGCAAATGCACGACGCGGTGATGGCCAACGTCGACCACCAGCACATCTTCATCGCGGTGGCGGCGGTAGCCGACTGGCGCATCGCCAACGCCAGCGACCAGAAACTGAAAAAGAACCCGGACGGCTCGGTACCGGACCTGAAGTTCGAACAGAACCCGGACATCCTGGCCACCGTCGCCGCCCGCACCTCGCTGGCCGGCCACCCTTACTGCGTCGGCTTCGCCGCCGAATCGGAGAACCTGATCCAGTTCGGCGCCGACAAGCGCGAGAAAAAAGGCATCCCGCTGCTGGTCGGGAACATCGGCCACCACACCTTCGGCCAGGACGACAACACCATCATCCTGTTCGATGAAAACGGCCACACCATTCTGCCGCGCGCCGACAAACTGACGCTGGCGCGCCAGCTGATTTCCGAAATCTCCAAACGCATCTCCAAGCATTCCCTGTTCAGCAAATCATGAAAAATATCGACGTTAAAATTCTCGACCCGCGCATGAAAGATCAACTGCCGGCCTACGCCACCCCGGGTTCGGCGGGCCTCGACCTGCGCGCCTGCATCGATGCGACTATGGTGATCGAAGCCGGCCAGACCGTGCTGATTCCGACCGGCCTGGCGATCCACGTCGCCGATCCGGGCTACGCCGCGATGATCCTGCCGCGCAGCGGCATGGGCCACAAGAACGGCATCGTGCTGGGGAATCTGGTAGGCTTGATCGACTCCGACTATCAGGGACAGCTGATGATTTCGACCTGGAACCGCGGCCACAGCGCCTTCACGCTGAACCCGATGGAACGCCTGGCGCAGTTGATCATTGTGCCGGTCCTGCAGGTCGGCTTTAATATCGTCGAAGAATTCAACACCAGCGAACGCGGTGTCGGCGGTTTCGGCAGCACTGGAAAACACTAAAAACAACGGAGCATTGGGATGGTTCAGCGGAACAAAAAAAATCAATTCGGCACGTTATCCCTGGTCGCGGCGGCATCGCTGCTGACGGCCTGCTCGAACTTCCAGTCGAAACCGACAACGCCGGAGCCGCCTCCGGGCGTGGTCACCACCGTGACCGAAGGCGCGCCGGTGGTCACCGCCAAGATGACGGCCGCGCGTGCGCAGCTGGGCCAGATGGTGGCGCTGCAGGATCGACTGTACCGCGTCGCCGGGCCGCTGCTGATCAACAACGCGGACCTGTGCCGCACGCAGGCGCGCAACCTGCTCGGCTTCACCGCCAAGAACAAGTATTCGTACACCGGCGAATTCGTCGACGCCGCGCAAGCGGTGCTGAACTACGGCGACCGCCTGGAAGTGGCCAGCGTGTTGTCCGGCAGCGGCGCCGCGCGCGCCGGCCTGCGCAAGGGCGACGGCCTGGTGGCGGTCGAGGGCAAGACCCTGCCGACCGGTCCCAACGCCGAGACCCAGGCCGCCGGCGTGCTTGGCCCGCTGGTCGCCAACAGCCAGTCGCTGAACATGACGGTGGCGCGCGGCGGCGACAACCAGGCGCTGAAGGTGCCGGTCACGCGCGCCTGCGCCTTCAAGATCGACATCGGCAATTCCGACAACATCAATTCCTACGCCGACGGCCAGCGCGTGATGATCACGCGCGGCATGGTCAACTTCGCGCAGAGCGACGAAGCCATCGCCTATGTGCTGGCCAAGGACATCGCCCACAATGTGCTGGGCCACGCGGCCACCACCAAGCAGGCCTACACCATCGGCAGCATCATCGACAACCTGGTCGCGGTGCGGCCGGACGTGTCGATGCTGATCGGCGGCGCCGGCGTCAAGCCGATGCCGCAGGAACTGGACGCGGCGGCGGACCGCCTGTCGCTGTACATGGTGGCGCGCGCCGGCTACAACGTGGACCAGGCGCGCGCCTTCTGGCAGCGCCTCGCCACCCAGTATCCGGCCACGGTGCTGAACGGGTATACTGCGGTGCATCCGGCCGTCGCCTACCGCCTGGCGGTGATCGACAAGACCGTCGCCGAGATCAAGGCCAAGCAGTCGGCCAAGAAACCGTTGGTTCCTTAATCACTGAGAGAACGCCATGACCAAACCCGGCCTGCTTGCAATCATTCTGATGTTGGCGGCCGGCTGGTCACAGGCGGCGCAATGGGCGCGGGTCGGTGGTGGCGGCGGCAACGCCTTCTATATCGACAAAGCCAGCATCATCAAGCAGGACAAGACGCGCAAGGTGTGGTCGATGCAGAGCTACGCCAAGCCGCAATCGACGCCCGAGGGCAAGCCTTACCGCTCGGTCAAGGCGCTGCACCTGTACTCCTGCGAGCAGCGTACCACCACCCTGCTGTCGCAGGTGTTCTACCCCGAGGCCATGGGCAAGGGGGAGCCGGTGGAAAACTACAAATACGAGAAATTCAGCCCGGAAGACATCGTGCCGGACAGCCCGTTCGACAGCGCGCTGGCGGCGGCCTGCAAGCTTTAGCCCAGGTTGGGGAAGTTGGGAAAGAAGCGCGCCATCACCCAGGTCAGGAGGCCGCAGAACAGCACGGCCAATATCAGCACGATCAGCAGGCGGCCGAATTTAGGCGAGCCGTCATCTTCCTTCGATTCAGTCATGGCACGGGTTCCTGCAAGCTTTAGAGAGCCGTAGTATATTCCAACCATGGACTCTATCGACCTCGAAGTATTGAAAACAAGCGCAGCCTGGATCGCCGCCGGGCACCGCTGCGAACTGATCACCGTCATCAAGACCTGGGGTTCCAGCCCGCGCCCGGTCGGCGCCACGCTGGCCATCCGCGACGACGGCACGGTGATCGGCTCCGTCTCGGGCGGCTGCATCGAGGACGACCTGATCGCCCGCGTGCGCGACCACGGCATCAGCCGCGACCTGCCGGAAATCGTCAGCTACGGCATCACCGCCGACGAGGCGCACCGCTTCGGCCTGCCCTGCGGCGGCACCATTGAACTGTCGATCGAACCGCTGTCGGAGCGTAGCCGCATCGCCGAACTGTTGCAGCGGCTGGAGCGGCATGAACTGGTGCAGCGCCGGCTCGACCTGCGCAGCGGCGATGTCGAGTTATCCAAGGCGACGCCGGGCGCGCAGATGCAGGTCAGCGAGCAGGTGATGGTGACGCTGCACGGCCCGCGCTGGCGGCTGCTGATCATCGGCGCCGGGCAGTTGTCGCGCTTCCTGGCGCAGATCGCGACGGCGATGGATTACCACGTGATCGTCTGCGATCCGCGCGAGGAATACCGGAGCGGCTGGCACGTCGACGGCGTACAGCTGGTGCACGACATGCCGGACGATATCGTGCTGTCGCTGCGGCTGGACCGCCGCAGCGCGGTGGTGGCGCTGACCCACGATCCCAAGCTGGACGACCTGGCGCTGATGGAAGCCTTGAAGTCGGACGCGTTTTATGTCGGCGCGATCGGCTCGCGGCTCAACAACAGCAAGCGCCGCGAGCGGCTGCTGGAATTCGACCTGACGCCGGAACAGCTGGCGCGCCTGCATGGCCCGATCGGCCTGTACATCGGCAGCAAGACGCCGTCCGAAATCGCGATCTCGATCCTGGCCGAGATGACGGCGATTAAAAACGGCGTGCCGACCGGGATGCTGATTCCGCATGCGGCCTCGCCGGCGGCGCCGGGCGACGCGGTGTGCGTGGTGGACAGCGGCGCGGTGTAAAGCGAATTCAAAAGCAAGAATCGGCTTTCAATGAAGGCCGCTGTCGGCGACAATGGTCATCCCGCCTCCTACCGGAATCCGCATGAGCACCGCCAACCTCCTCCGCTTGATCTTCCTCGCCGCCATCTGGGGCGGCTCCTTCCTGTTCATGCGGATCGCCGCGCCGGTGCTGGGCGCGGCGGTGCTGATCGAATACCGCGTGCTGTTCGCCGCGCTGTTCCTGGCGGTGATCGGCTTCTTCCTCAAAAAGAAGCTCCACCTGCGCACGCACTGGAAGCACTACCTGATCCTCGGCCTGTTCAACGCCGCGCTGCCGTTTTTGATGTTTGGCTTCGCCGCGCGCACGCTGTCGGCCTCCCTGCTGTCGGTGCTCAACGCCACCACGCCGTTGTGGGGCACGTTGATCGCCGCCATCTGGTCGCGCCAAATGGTCAGCGGCAAAGTGATACTCGGCCTGGCGCTGGGCACTTGCGGCGTCGCGCTGCTGGTCGGCTTCGACCATGTCAGCTCCAAGCCGGGCGCCGGCCTCGCCATCGCCGCCGTGCTGTTCGCCTCCTTCAACTACGGCATCGCCAGCAACTACGCCAAGCAGGCCAAGACGGTCGAACCGTTCGCCAACGCGCACGGTTCCATGTGGGCCGCCGCGCTGCTGGTGCTGCCGGTGGTACCCGTCTTCCCCGCGCCGGCCGAGCCGACCATAGGCATCATGGGCGCCGTCATCGCGCTGGGCGTGTTGTGCAGCGGCGTGGCTTTCCTGATCTACTTCCGCTTGGTCCAGGATGTCGGCCCATCGTCGGCGCTGACCGTAACGTTCCTTAGCCCGCTGTTCGGCATCCTGTGGGGTATGCTGTTCCTCGGCGAGACGGTGGGCTGGTACACCTTCGTCGGCGCCGTCGTGGTCATCGTCGGCACCGCGCTGGTGACTGGCTTCCGTCCCAGCCTGGGCTTCCTCAACAAGTCGAAGGCGGCATGAAAAGTTTTGCGCTCGCGCTGCCGGACGATTATCGGTTGCATGACGTGCTGGCGTTCCACAGCCGCGACGTGGAAAGCGTCGCCGAGGAAGTGAGCGCCGAGCGCCTGCGCAAAGGCGTTCTGCTCGACGGCGTGCCGGCGGTGCTGGATATCGTATTGTCGCCCACCAGCGCCAGCTGCGCCGTGCATGCCGACGGCAAACTGTCCAAGGACGCGCAGCGGCGGGTCCACGAGGCGGCGCTGAGCATCCTCGGCCTGCGCATCGATCCCGCGCCGTTCAGCGTCTTCGCCGCCAAGGACAAGATCTTCGGCCCGCTGACGCGCGCGCAGCCCGGCCTGCGCATCGTGCAATCGGCCACCGTGTTCGAGGCGCTGACCTGGGCCATCATCGGCCAGCAGATCAACCTGTCGTTCGCGATCTCGCTGCGGCGCACGTTTATTTTGCAGGCGGGCCGGCGCCACGGCAGCGGCTTGTGGTGCTATCCGGAAGCCGCCGATGTGGCGAAGCTGGAGATCGACGATCTAACCAGCCGCAAATTCTCGCGCGCCAAGGCGGAGACCTTGCTGCGACTGGCCCGCCTGGTCGCAGACGGCGACTTGCCGCTCGACGTATCGCCGTCCAACGGCATCGAGCAAATCTCGGCGGCGCTGCTGGCGGTCAAGGGCATCGGCCCGTGGACCGTCAACTACGGCCTGCTGCGCGGCTACGGCTACGCCGATTGCTCGCTGCACGGCGACGTCGCGATCCGCGCCGCGCTGCAGGCGCTGCTCGGCGAAGAGCTCAAGCCGGACATGCCGCGCACCGAAAAAATCCTCGCCCAATACAGCCCGCACCGCACCATGGCCGCCGCGCATTTGTGGGCCAGCCTGCACCCGCGCGATCCCGCCGAGTAGATTTTTCTTGAGCCTGACGCTACGTCAGGCTTTACGCTCTGTGCATGTCATCACCATGCGAGAGCCCATGAGCTGGATCGAAAAACTTCTACCGCCCCGCATCAAGCGCGGCTCCGAACAGCGCCAGTCGATACCGGCCGGCCTGTGGCTCAAGTGCGCGGCCTGCGACGCGGTGCTGTACCGCGCCGACCTCGAAGCCAATCTGCACGTCTGCCCCAAGTGCGGCCACCACATGCGCATCCGCGCCCGCGCGCGCCTCGACGCGCTGCTCGACGACGGCGGCCGGCATGAGATCGGCCAGGAAGTCCTGCCGGTTGATACACTCAAATTCAAAGGCAGCAAAAGCTATCCGGAACGCCTGAAAACGGCGATGGACGCCACCGGCGAGACCGACGCCATGATCGTCATCGGCGGCGCCATCCTGTCGGTGCCGGTGGTGGTGGCCTGCTTCGAGTTCGACTTCATGGGCGGCTCGATGGGGTCCGTGGTCGGCGAACGGTTCGTGCGCGGCGTGCAGGCGGCGATCGATCAGCATGTGCCCTTCATCTGCATCACCGCCAGCGGCGGCGCGCGCATGCAGGAGGGCCTGATGTCGCTGATGCAGATGGCGAAGACCACCGCCATGCTGGCCAGGCTGGCCGAGAAGAAGCTGCCCTTCGTCTCGGTGCTGACCGATCCCACGTCGGGCGGCATCTCGGCCTCGTTCTGCTTCCTCGGCGACCTGGTGCTCGCCGAGCCGAAGGCGCTGATCGCCTTCACCGGCGCGCGCGTCATCAAGAGCACCTTGGGCGTGACGCTGCCGGACGGGTATCAACGGCCCGAGTTCCTGCTCGAACGCGGCGCCATCGACATGATCGTCGACCGCCGCGAGATGCGCGCCGAGCTGGCGTCGTTGCTGGCGTTGCTGCTCAAACTGCCGAGGGATGCGGTGGCCTGATTCGTCGTACACTATCGCGCATGAAAGAACATCGCGACCAAGCCGTGTTGAAAATCGGCGAACTGGCGACCCGCTCGGGCCTGACCGTGCGGGCGCTGCACCACTACGACAGCATCGGCCTGCTGACGCCATCGGCGCACACCGACGCCGGCTACCGGCTCTACAACCGCGCCGACGTCGCGCGCCTGCACCAGATCCAGGCGCTGCGGCGCTTCGGCATGTCGCTGGCGGATATCGGCACCTTCCTCGCCAGCCCGGACGCGCCGTTCGCCGACGTCGTCGCGCAGCAGATCGACGCGCTGGGCCAGCAGATCGCGCAGGCGACGGCGCTGCGCGAACGGCTGTCGCAACTGCACCGGCAGATGGCCGACGGCGGCGAGCCGGCGCTGACGGACTGGCTGTCGGCGCTGGAGCTGATGAACCTCTACGACAAATATTTCAGCAAGGATGAATTGCGCCGCCTGCCGTTCTGGCAGCAGGACGCGCGCCGCAACAGCGGCTGGGTGGCGCTGGTCCAGCAGATCCAGGCGCTGATGCGGGAAGGCGTCGCGGCCGACGATGCGCAGGCGCGCGCGCTGGCCGAGCGCTGGATGCAAATGCTGGAACGCGACACGGCGGCCAATCCGGAATTCGCGCGGCGCGTCACCGTCATGATGGACATGGAGCCGGCCGCGCAGCTGCACACCGGGATCACGCCGCAGCTGAAGCAATACGTCGTCGACGCTTTCGGCGAGCACCGGCTTGCGCTGTACGCCGGCTATCTGGACGCGGATGAATTGCGGCACATGCGCGCGCACGGCGGCCGGCATGGCGAGGAATGGATCGCGTTGCTGGCGGCGGTCCACCAGCACATCGGCACCGGCGCCGCGCCGGAGGAGCCGGCGTCGCAAGCGCTGGCGCGGGAATGGATGCGCTTGTTCCGCGCGCGCATCGGCGACGACCCGGCCACGCTGGCGAAGATCCGCGTCGCGCACGAGCGGGAACCGCGCCTGCTGACCGGCACCTGGGCCACGCCGGCGATGCTCGATTTCATCCGGAAATCCTGCGCCACGCTGGCTTGAGCAAGCGTAAAGTGGACGTCCATACCGCGCTTTAATATTGCGGAGGTGCCCCATGGACGATCACATCAACAGCGACTACGAAACCGACTTCCTGGTCTGGATCCATACCCAGGCCGAACTCCTGCGCGCCAAACATTTCGACCAGCTTGATCTAGAGAACCTTGTCGAGGAGCTCGAAGGAATGGCGCGCAAAGAAAAGCATGAGCTTAAGCATCGCACGATGCAGCTGATCATGCATCTACTCAAATGCAAGCTGCAGCCGACACGCATCTCCGGCGGCTGGTTGGGAACCATTCGCGAGCAGCGGCTCCATATCCAGGACTTGCTGGAAGCGATGCCAAGCTTGGCGCGCCTGCTCGATGAATATATGGAGCGATCCTACGCGCACGCGGCGGATCTTGCGGCGGACGAAACAGGGCTGCCTCGCTCGGCCTTTCCCACCACAATGCCATTCAGCAAGGAGCAACTGCTCGATTCTGATTACATTCCCAAGAAATGAAAAAGCCGCTGGTACCTGACGGTATCAACGGCTTTCGAATTTGGTTGCGGGGACAGGATTTGAACCTGTGACCTTCGGGTTATGAGCCCGACGAGCTGCCAGACTGCTCCACCCCGCGTCTGTATGTCAGTATTATAGGGCAGATCAACAAATTACGCAATGTTAATAGTAGCGCGCTAAATTTCCGCCGCTCCGGTCCCGTCAGGCCGTCATGGTTTCGTCATAATGTTGTGTTCCAATAAACCCCGCCGCGGAGACACGCGATCAATAAAACGGTACGGGGATGGGGTCACAACATGAGCGTCAAAGTAATGCTGGTCGAAGACGAGCCGGCGATCCAGCAATTGATCGCCGCCGCGCTGACCGGGTATGAGCTGCTCTGCGCGGGCAGCGCCGAGGCGGCCTTGCTGGCGCTGACGCAGACCACGCCGGATGTCATGCTGGTCGACTGGGGCTTGCCCGGCCAGTCCGGCATCGAACTGCTGCGCCGCCTGCGCGTCCGCCGCGCCACGCGCTCGCTGCCGATCATCATGCTGACCGCGCGCAGCCAGCAGCAGGACCTGGTGTTCGCGCTGGAGTGCGGCGCCGACGATTACATCACCAAGCCCTTCAGCCCGCGCGAATTGCGCGCCCGCGTGCAAGCGCAATTGCCGCGCAGGCCCGCGCCGGACTTCACGCAACTCGACGATCTGCAACTCGGCCCGGCCGAATTCTCGCTGCTGCGTCATTTCATCAGCCATCCCGAACGCATCCATACGCGCGCGGCTTTGCTGGCCCAGGTGTGGGGCCGCGACAGCGACGTCAACGAGCGCGCCGTCGATACCCGCGTGCGCCGCCTACGCCGCGCGCTGCAGGCCAGCGGCCGTCACGGCGTGATCGAGACAGTGCGCGGCGACGGCTATCGCTTCGCGCTCGACCGCCCGGCCACCGAGCGCCGCACGCACGATGGATGAGATCGTCACCCCGTCGGCGCGGGAGCTGGAATATCTGGTGCGCGTGATCGAGCGCGCCGTCACCGTGCGTACCCGCCCCGGCTTGTCCGCCTGGTCGCAAGGGCTGCTGCAGACGTTGCTGCCGCACCAGGTGATGGTCTGCATGCGCTTCGACGTCCACGGCGATCCGCGCGAGATGCTGTGCCTACACAACGACATGGCGCATACGCCGCTGGAGGATAGTTTCTGCGCGCTGGCCGCCCGCCTCGCCGCCCTCGTCCGCCGGCAATACCGCCTGCCCTGTGTGGTGGATGGCCGCGGTGCCGGCGCGCTGTCCGAGCCGTGGCGCGAAGCGGCGGCGCTGGTGCCAGGCGCGGTGCTGCTGCACGGCTCCGGCGAACTGCGATGCGGCATGACGATGTTCGCGCTGTTCGGCATGCCCGCCGAGGGCAAGGCGCGGCACAAGTATTTCGCCGAGCTGCTGCTGCCGTGCATGCACCTGGCTTGGCGGCGGCAGGCGGCACATCCGCTGCCGGACCAGGCGGCCGCGCCGCGCGCTTCGCCGATCGAGCATCCGCTCACGCAACGCGAACTCGACATCCTGCGCAAGATGCAAGAGGGGAAGATCAACGCCGACATCGGCGTGGCGCTGGGCATCAGCGCGCATACCGTGAAAAAGCACATCTTCAACATCTACCGCAAGCTCGCGGTGGAGAACCGCGTCCAGGCGGTGGCGCGCGCCGCCTCGCTGGCGTTGATCGGGCAAGCGGCGTGAGGCCGGCGCGCGCGCTGCTGGCGCTGGCCTTGATGGCGAGCCCGGCCAACACCCTCGCGGCGGAAGCCGGCGCCGGCCTGTCGCTGTCGCTGCACAACGTGACGCTGGCGCAGGCCTTCGACCAACTAGCGCTGTCGAGCGGCATGGCGTTCGACTACGACGGCGCGGTGCGCACCGACCGCCGCATGTCGCTGTTCGTCAACGGCGCCGACGCCGGCTCCGCGCTGTACTACGCGCTGCGCGCCAACAACCTCGAAATGCTGGCGCCGAAAAACGGGCGGGTGCTGGTGGTGCCCGCCGACGACACCGACGATACTCCCATCGTGGTGCTGGGCACCGGGTCGGTGCTGGTCGAAGTGAGCAAGGACGAGGCCGACGTGCGGCAGCAACGCGCGCGCATGCAACCGGCGCCATCCGCAGCGCCGCAGACGGCGCCGCAAACGGCCGATACGCTGATCGATTGGAAGGTGCGGCAGCGTTCCCGCGTCGGCAGCAACTTCACGCTGCAGCTGTACCTGCGCAGCAACCGCGCGCTCGACGCGGTGCCGCTGACCATCAGTTTCGACCGGCAGGCGCTGGAGGTGGTGCGGATCGAGGCCGGTGGCTACTGGGGGCCGCGATCCGGTTTCAGCAGCAAGGTCGATCCGCAGGGAACGATCACGCTGGAGGCCACGCGCAACGACGGCGCGCAGCCAACCGGCGCAGGCGACGGCTTGCTGGCCGCCGTCACCTTCCGCGCGATGGGCGCCTCGCCGGCGGCGCGCATCCAGATCATTTCGGCGCACGCGTTGGACGCCGCCGGCGGCGACGTCGTCGTCGCCGTGCCGATGGTCCACGCGATGCTGGTCCAGCCGTAGCATCGGCGCACGGCATACGCCGTTCGGCGTATTTTGCATGTCAAACATGACATCACGTTGCCACATGCGCAATCTATGATCCACGCCATGCTGCGATGGGCGCAGCGACATTCACCCCTCGACGGAAGCCGACCATGCATATCCCATTCAAACCGAAACACCACCTACTCCTGGCCGCGCTCGGCATGGCCGCCACGCTGGCGCACGCCGAACCGTTCAAGTTCGGCGTGATGGCCGACACCCAATGGACCAGCAACGACGCCGGCAACAATCCGAACACGGTCGCGCTGGGCATCATCAACCAGATCCTGCCGAAGTTCGTCGAGGAGAAGGTCAAATTCGTGGTGCAGGCCGGCGACCTGACCGACAACGGCAGCACCGGCGGCCTCGACACCTGGAACGTGGCCGCGCAAACGCTGTACCAGAACAACATCGGCTTCTACCCGGTGCGCGGCAACCACGAGCCGTCGGCCGCCGCCGCCAACCGCTTCAAGACCAACTTCCCGCAAACCCGCGGCCAGGGCGGCAACGTCGCCGGCGCCACCAACCACACCAGCCCGGCCACGCCGGTCGGCCTGGACGGCTTGACGTATTCCTTCGACTTCGGCAACACCCGCTTCATCGCCGTCGACCAGTTCACCCGCACCACCGGCACCACGCCGTCCGTCAACTCGGCCGCGCTGGACCAGGTCAACTGGATCGGCCAGCGCCTCGACGACAAGCCGGCCGACAGCCACGGCTTCGTGTTCGCGCACAAGGAACTGATCGGCCAGAACCATACCGACGTGCTGCTCGGCGCCGATCCCTCCGCCAACCCGGCCCAGCGCAACGCCCTGATCGGCGCCATGGCCCGCAACAACGTCCACTACTTCCTGGGCGGCCACGACCACATGCACCACCGCTCCATCGTCAAGAGCCCGGACGGCGCCAGCATGGTGCAGAACATCATCCACTCGTCGGACAGCTACAAGTTCTACGTGCCGTCGGTGCCGTCGAAAGACCAGGTCTACAACGCCGCCAACCGCCAGGAAATGCCGATCGCCCAAGAGCTGTTCAGCATCGGCTACTACATCTTCACCGTCGACGGCCCGCGCCTGACGGTCGATCACTACGCGTCCGACAACGGCTGCGGCGGCCAGCTCGGCGCCGGACGCGATTGCGACCTGACGCGCACGCCGGCGCTGAACTTCTTCAAGCGCGAAAGCTATGGCTACAGCCTGAACGGCAAAGAGTTCATCGTGCAGCCGGGCGCCGCCTTCACGTCGGTC
>Ga0247815_10001534_pt1 | contig 17620 bp, 18 predicted proteins | sample UWRJL194509B1_FD_181014 | JGI IMG/M metagenome (GOLD analysis project Ga0247815, IMG submission 181014) | Plant litter microbial communities from Arlington Agricultural Research Station in Wisconsin, United States - UWRJ-L194-509B-1 | ecosystem: Environmental > Terrestrial > Plant litter >...
CGGGTTGAGCCAGGTTCTGTTCCGCGACTTCGCCACCGCGCCGTTCCACCGCAAGATGCTCTCGCTGTTCCCGGGTCTCGGCTATGCTGCAGGATACAAGGTGTCCCAGCGTATCTACAAGTTCGGTGGTCAACCCTTCTTCGGCGACCTCATCACAAGCCGGTACAAGGATTCGTTCACCAACACCTTTGGCGAGCGCAAGGGCAAGCTCATGATCCAGGCAACGGCAGGGAGGTGCGTCGCACAACGGCTAAACTGCTCTGTTTTGCCGTCTCCACTGGCTTTGGACCTGGAGAGCTCATGCGCGGCTATCAATTTGCAGTCTGACAGGCATCGGAGAGGTTGTGCTGCTGCCACTGGACGTACTCAAGATCAAGCGTCAAGTTAACCCCGAAGCCTTCCGTGGCCGTGGCGTCCTCCGTATCTTTGCCGAGGAGGGTCGTAATCTGTACAGCGGCTGGGGATGGACAATGGCGCGCAATGCGCCTGGTTCTTTCGCTGTGCGTTCCGTCTTAACCTGTCTGGTTATCTTGCGGGAGCTGACGTTGATTGGCGCGGCAGCTGTTCGGAGCGTCGGCATGGACAAAGGACGTCGTGCTGGGCATCGAAGACTACCGCAAGGCAACCTGGGGACAGAACTTCATCGCGTCCATTGTCGGCGCTGTTGCGAGTATTACTGTCGCTGCGCCGCTCGATACTATCAAGACGCGCATCCAAAACGCCAATTTCGAGGCGAAGACGAGCGGTGTCACCGTCTTCAAAGATCTCGTCCGGAACGAGGGTGCCACCGCGCTGTTCAAGGGTCTTACACCCAAGGTGCGTGGTGGATGTCGTGTTCGCTTTTTCGGCCGGTGTGCTCATGCAAACGGGTCTTTTGTCGGTAGATCGTCGTCGTCGGCCCGAAACTTGTATTCAGTTATACACTCGCGCAGTCGCTCATTCCCTTCTTCGGCAAATACGTCTAGGCCGACGGAGGAGAGGGCGGCGTGTAAAATTACACTACGGAGCTGTCCGGTGGCAACGCGCGATAGGTGCATCGCTGCCGGTAATCCCTTGCATTTCTACCTCTGTTGTTTTCATATCTTTGTTAGACCACCACATCACCAGATAGACATCCTGGGCAGCGCATTTAGAATCCCCGCAATCAACACCCCTCTCTCGATCGTCTGTTACTGGCTGAATCTTGTGGTCTGCGCTGCAATGGGCTGCAATTGTGCGCCTCTGGCGGTAACGAGTATTACAAACAGCATTACGAAAGTAAGGACACCTCGACGAGACGCTAGTCACGTCTGCGGTCACGGTCGTAGCCCCGTTCACGCTCGCGATCACGGTCCCTGTCATCGCGGCGGCGGTCGCTGCGGTCGTCGTATTTGGAGTCGCGGTCACGTCCAGTCCTACGGTCTCGGTCGTAGTCCCTATCCCTGTCGCGATCTCTATCATCCCTGCGCCGGTCATCCTTGTCGCGGCGGTCACGAGTGTCTGTGTTCTTGTCGCGGTCCTGGTCACGGTCACGGCGTCTGTCACTTGACGAACCAGAGCCGTAATTGTCTTCACGGTCACGTCGCCTAGATGAGGGGCCGGGCGAAGGGGACCTCCTACGAGTCGGTGAGGAAGACCGACTGGGTCCACGAGAGCCGCTGGACGCGCGGGAGCTGCTGGCCGAATCACCACGCCCACCCTCACGCTGAGCACGAGTCAGAACCAAATCTCTGACGCGCCGTTCGGCAAGACTAGAACCTACCTCCTTCTTGACGAGTGGCATGTACTTCATGTCTGGCCGAGTCTTCTTGACCTTGACGTTCGGGCCACCGGGGAGCTCATCCGGTGGCCGCTCCTTCGCACCAATGCCCAACAACGCGGGCCGCTGAGACGGGATGTACGGCTTGACATCGTGCGAAGCGTTGGATGTCCATCCCATTCCACGAAGCATAGCAGCTCCGAACTGCTCAATAGGCACGCGCGAATAGTCCTCGACAGATGCCGAGTCTGGGCGGGTGAGGACGTCGATCTTGTACGCTTCAGCCTCGTTCTGTGGATTGCGTGTCAACATCCAGTCATTGTTGCCTTCTACTGCAATGGCGCCAATCTGATCCGGGTCGTCTGCAGCGGCGCCGTTGAGTGACTGTAGAATGGCGCGGCGCGCGCGTTCGTCTTCATCCTCTGGCTCTTGTTTCGCAGGCTGAGTATCCGAGTTTGAATGCTCCGGCACATCATTTGAAGGTGCACTATTGGTTAAATGTGGCAGACGGTCTTCGCGGGGCTCGTTTTTGATTAGGCCACGAAGTTGTGGCCCATCGCCCATACGGTCGTGCGTGCCCATCCCACCAACGCTACCATCAGCGCCAGTCTCCGGGCCACGCTGCTGCTTCATCGTGCGGCGTGCATTCGCTACTGCACGCCAGTCACGGTTCGGCAGCGCAGCAATGACAAGCGTATCCTCTGTTTTGGTCGCAGCCCTGCCACAAGTCATGCACTGGGTGAGTTGACGGACCCGTTTCAATAATGGAAACGCGCAAACACACCGCCGGGCTTCGCGTTGGTCGAACGAGGTCACCAATTCTGTGTCGGGCTGGTCGTCGTCCGAGGAGTCATGTCCATCCTCACCCGCAGTGAACGCTCGTCTGAGGCCACTTCCACCTCCATTAACCTGTGCAGGAGGCGCTGGTTTGCGGAAGCCGCTATCCGATGACGAGGAGGCGCGAGAGCCCGGCGGTCGGATCGTGAGCGACATTGCAAGAGGTCAACGGCCCCGAACGCGCCGGCACGTGCCGACTCGCCTCCACCCAATGTCGAGTTGTTTTTCCTGGATTTCGAATACACGCGTCCAAGTAGAACCGGAAAACATACTCTAGCCTCGCGCAAGTTCATTGTGTGCTCTTGAAAAAAACCATAATGCCTGGTTAGAGCTCCCAACTCGCCTCATCTTAGACACATCTTGTACATCTTCGGCTTTGCGTTTAGGGAGCCGTGGAAGTTCACATGCACCGTGGGTATCATCTCTTGCATACCATGTCAATCCAGTTAGCCTAATATGGAGTCGCCCGTTCGATGACAAACAACTACCTCTGATAGCTCAGCTGGAAGAGCGCGAGACTGTAATGGAAACTTCAAATCTTGAGGCCGCCTGTTCGATCCAGGCTCAGAGGAGATTTTTGGCTCTTTCAGGACTATGCCAAAGGAAACAAATGCCCGCCGTGGCCAAGCCATGGCCTTGCCCTTCTCACGGTTGCTGGTTGCCGATCGAGGGTGAAGTTGCTAGAGAACGGTACAGGGCAGGAAAGCGGATATGAGTCTTTTGATGCCCAGCAGTTGAAGTGAAGTGTGCAACCATTATGATCGACCGGGGCAACTCCCTTCTGACGAGCAGAGTCGGCCAAGGTGTCAGTGTACCACAACTGACGCTGACGCGAGGTCAGTAACGGGATATCCCGTCGCGAGCGGAAATGAGCTACGAGAGTGAGTCACGGTAAGGTATATACAACAAAAGGATAATCGGGACTCAACGGCTGATCAGGTTTGATCGTAGATATGCCTCGAGGACCAGTCTTGAGGACGTATTCCGGGCAAGTTGTATGATATAATGCTCAGCAGTTGAACCTGCATAGCCATCGTGGTCGTTCAGGACATGCCCTCACTGACGAACGGAACTGGCCAAGGATATACCCCGCCGTGAACCGCCACGAGGCTAGCGACGGGTTACCACGTCGCGAGCGTGACAAGCTGCGAGAGTGAGCGTATGGAGAACATGTGGAGAAAGAATAGCGGGTGCTTAGCGGATCATTCGAGATACTTGAGATGTAATTTGGGTGCTTGATGACATATCGTTTATTAGAGGTTGTGCGGTGCTCGACAGTTGAACTGTATAGCCATCGTGGTCGTTCAGGACATGCCCTCACTGACGAACGGAACTGGCCAGGGATGTACCCCGCCGTGAACCGCCACGAGGCCAGCGACGGGTTAACCCGTCGCGAGCGTGACAAGCTGCAAGAGTGAGCGTATGGAGAATACCAAGCAAACGGACAATAATAGATGGGGGCTTAGCGGTATGGTTGATGCGTTGAGGGTGACTTGATGGCGAGCAACCTGTAGGGCGAAACCAGTCGTCAGTCGTCAGGGCGAGCGGGGGGGGGGGGTTGACGCACCGAGGTGAGACGGCACGCTCGCCTGGTCCTGAAAATGCCCTACCCAGCTCGTAGCTTTATACTCTGAAGAGTCTCACAATGACGTAGCAGTGAAATGCCAAGATAGCAGCTAGAAGGAAGCATAGACTCGTTACGTTGGGGTTGCGCTAGTCGTCGTTCGGCCCAAACGGGATAAATGCAGCCGTTCCTGGCCCAGACCACCCAAGAGATCTGAGACTCGCCCCAGCGCTCTGGAATCACTAATTTGAACGAGGAAAAACATCGAATTAGCGCCACATGGTGCACCAGATCCAGGTAGGCCACCAGGAGTGCACTGCGATTGGTTTGTCGCCACCAGCCCCGTACATTTCCGGCTCCACTTCAAGCTCTAGAACTCTTCTCATAGCGTGGCATAGTTATATTAGCGTCTTGGATATTAGCGTCTTGGCATATTTTGAGCTGTGATTCGTAGCTTCAAATGAAGTTGGTGCAGCCCAGATCGCGTCGGTTGTGACGAGGTCAGTGTCTCGCACCCGCCACGAACCAGACCAGCAGCCTTCGTCAAGAGCTTGTTACTCTAACTAGCGGAATAAATTGCTATTATAGAGCAGAGGGAGAAGTTTATGTGTCTTTGGTCTCTCCAAATACCGGCTCGACGCGACATTGGGTTTGACCCCGAAGGCGTCCGGTTCAGAATTGAAAGCTCGGAGAATGCCACCATCCTGGCTAGCAACGCGACGGTTGCAGGAGCCAAGGGGGCATGAGACTCATACTGGGCACAAAGATAAAGTAGGACTACGCCAGAATTCGAGATCTCGGTGGTTTGCCCATGAATGCGACGGTACTGTAGCCATCGCCGAGGCAAGTCGTGGGATCACCCAGGTGGCGACATCACGGTGACCTAAACTTCAGTTCGTTGCTTCCACGAAGCCGTATTTCTAATTCTTTCATTAAAACTACTTCCAGATTCGGAGAATGTTTGGCGTCTGGATGTACCACAACTGACGGCGGCACAGACGAGCTCGTTCAATCACCGCATCGAGATGTCATACCAATGAAATACGAGAAGCGACAGCGTGTACAATAGAGGTGATCCAGTTTACTTGTCTGTGAACTCGCGGCCTTCGTTTTCGTACTTCTGGAGTTCCTTCTTCCACGGCTCCCAGGTGTTCCCATACTTCTTGAGCAACCGCGCAAGCTCGGCCTTCTGTTCCTTCTACAAGAAACGTCAGAACCGAGCCGAACAATTCCGAAGATACTCACCAAGTTCCAGGGCATCTCGTCGTAGACATCACCAAACATCTCCTCCAACCGGTGCCTCTTGATCTTCTCCGCCTTCTTGAACGCATCCAACACCTCCACCTTCAACCTCGTCTTGAGCTCTTCCTCTTCCTCTGCCGACCACCACCCACGCGCCGTCAGATACGCACGTAGGCGCACGTGCGGGTTATCAATCTTCTTGCGGTCCTCTACTTCTGCGCGCGAGCGGTATGCAAACGAATCATCCGAGGTCGAGTGGTGACCAACGCGATACGTCGACGCTTCAACGAGGACAGCACGGCCCTGTTCAAGGCACCGTCTCCGGGCCTCTTGAACTGCACCGTATACCGCGAGAACGTCGTTTCCGTCGACGCGAACGGTGTCGATCCCGTATGCAGGTCCACGGCTCGCAATCCCGTCGCCGTGGTACTGCTCGGCCGCGGGCGTGGAAATGGCAAAGCCGTTATTGCGTGCGAAGAACACCACGGGCGAGGGGACGGTCGATGCGAGTGCCAGGCCAGCGTGGAAGTCACCCTCAGACGCGGCACCTTCGCCGAAGTAACAGACGGCGACGTTCTCGGGACGGGAGCGCTTGAGCGCGTAACCGACGCCAGCAGCTTGTGGTATTTGGGTAGCCAGTGGTGAGGAAATAGTGAAGAAGTGGTGTTCTGGAGAGCCAAAGTGCTGAAAGGCAATGAACGGGTGAGTGAGATGTGATAAGGTCAACAGTGGGAGCACGGACGATGGGCATCTGGCGTCCTTTCGTGCAATCGTCGCCAGAATTGCCGAGACATTGGTTCATGACCGAAGCCAACGAGAAGCCTCTCCACAACAGGACGCCCATCTCACGATACTGTCCCAGAACTCTGTCGAGGACGTGTTGGTTAGACGGGTGAGCCCATGGTGCGAGCACTCACTCGTCCGCATTGTCCAGAGCCGCCGCCGAACCTATGATCGACGCCTCTTCACCATACTGCAGTGTTTTCAGCAAATGTTCCAGTCACTTGACCTCTAATAAACGCACCGAAGTCATCTGTACAGCGTAACGAGTGGGAATCGGCACGTGAGCAAGATCCTGAGTTACGCCCATTCGAGTACAGAAGGCGACGCACGTAGAACGAAATCTTGCCTTGCCGCTGTACATTGTAGAGCAAGTTGTCCAGAGCAGGCAAGAGCATCATCTTCTCGTATCTGCACCGCAGCGGTGTGAGTACGGGGTCGCGCCGACAGCGTTCTGTGAACCGTGACATACAGCGCTCGGCCCAGCTCACGGTCAATCTGCGTTTCGCGTATATTGTGAGCTATACATTATACTAGTTTCCAGACGGTGAGAACCGGCATACCTTGGGCTCGACAGCACCTTCAATGACACAGCCTTCGCCGTCCAGGACGCGGTATGCGGGGATCGGCCCGCCGTTAACCGCGTTGAAGAATGAAAGGGTCGAAGTCAGCGGAACTTGCGTGTGCGGAAGTGTGCCCAGCGAGACGTCGGGAGCAGTGCCGGAGTGCACGTTGCGTGAACGACTCGAGACGCGTGAGGTCGCTGCCGTACAGGTGGGCCGGAGCCTGGACGTCGCGGCAGATGCCAACTCGCGCGCACAGCGAGCACGCAGCAGAGACATAGTTACTGATTATCTGGACGCGCGCGCAACGGCTGTGGGACGAGACGGGGACACGGGAGTGTGGGCAGGAGGAAGAGCTGCTCGCCGGAGCTTGTACCGTTTCAAGCTCACATGACGCGGAACGTGCTCGCTAGTTTATCTCCGCGGCTTGAGCCCTCCCAGAAAGATACACTTTCGTAGCCGAAATATGATATCGTTTTTGTCTTTGGGCTCGTGGACGTGACTATATCTTGCTGTGGAGAGGGTTGTCTCAATGTGGATAGGGGCAGTCATGTTCGCACTGAGTAGGGGTATTTCAATTACGAGCAAGCAAGCAATATACACAGCAAGAGCGTAGTCCACAAAACAATCATGATACAGCCTGCGCCGTCCCGCGGTGCAGGTACCATCTCAACACCCACATCCCCAGCGCCACCGGCACAACCAGGTACATGAAAGCTGCCATCACCTGCATGATATCTACCCCCAAGTGCAAAATCTCGGCACTTATGGGGATTATGATATCGTCGATACCATCGTGCCATGGCTCCATGCGCAGTACTAGTTTCGCGCCGGCACGTCTGGTAGTGTGGTAGACCTCGTAGCCAGTGTCGACGATCTCCATGCCAATACCAGTGAGGCCAATAAGGATGTTGAAAAGGAGTAGAATCGCTTCGACGACGAAGAGCAAAAGGTATGGTATGATGACGACGAAGGGGAGATAGAAAAGCATTCCATCGAGTAAGCGGTTCGGCGGCGGACGAATTGTTTCCGGTGGCGGCGATGACAGCGGCAGCGGTGAGCACTCCTCTGTCGGGTAGTCGATAGCAGTAGGAGTCTGCAAACCACCTGGAAGACCCAAAAGAAGGTCCGAGTCATCCAGCTCCTCTTTGACGTCGACATCGTCCTCGTCGGCGCACTTGTAAGTTGTTCGATGCCGAGCCTTGGATGGTCCGGCTCGCGACTCGTCTATCCTCCCCTTGCCTTTGCCCTTGCAAGGTACTTCAGTCACCTCCGCCTCAGAGTCGCTGTAAACAGCAGCCGTCTCGCTTCGTGCTGGGGATGGCGAGCGTGAACAGTGCTCTGAGGTGGCGTCCTCGGCTGGTTCCGTCTCGTCCTCGCTATCGGTCAAAGTCCCCGCCATTGCAGCGAGTCGCCTGCTCCTCCTTGGTGTTACTGGCTCTGCATGTTGCCTACCACGCTTGCGAGGCCTCTTGGAAGACGCAGGTGTTACTGACCCGCTGGCTTCCGCGACCTCTTCGACTCTCCCGACATCATCCGCGCCGGCGTCAACGAAAGTGTCGTCGCTCGAATCATCATCGTGTCCTGTGGTCGCCAGGTTAGCTGATCCTGTTGCGCCACACTTGTCAAGCCGCCTGTCTCGCTTACCAGCATCGCCTGCTACACGAAGCATCTGACTACTGGTCGGTCGTGCCTTGCGGGCATCGCGGGCTGCGCCACCCGCCCCATGCTCGCTATCGCCTTGCAGAACGTCCTTAATCGACCTCTGCCCAACTACCGGACTGGGCGTCGCTCTAGTCTTGCTCCTCGGTGGAGTAGCTTTCACAGGTGTCGTTGGCGGCGACTCGTCGTCATCTTCCGCTAGTACGACCGACTCCTTCACGGGACTAGCAGGGCTCTTTCGCGCGCGGCCCTTGGCTTTCGCTTTCTCGCGGCTAGGCGGTGTGGATATCGTGATGCTCGTCGCAGCGCGAGGCATGGCAGTCGCCTGGTCAAGTGTTCAAGTCAGATGGTAAGAGGAAGACCCTTGGTCGGCGGGGTTCATAAGTCCAGTGTGCCCTCTTCTATCTCACTAGGACAGGCGCCGAAGCCACCCCGTTTTGGTTCGCACGCTCCATAAACGACTGTTGCCCGCTGTCGCTGCCGCGTGTTTCTTGTTGTGCCTCTGCCGATCCGTGGTGGTGGTCACGGATGCGAACGGCGACGCGACACCAATTTACACAACGCGTCGCGGGTCGCGGCTTCCAGCAATCTGACAAGCAGCGGGAATGAAAGTTGCACATCGCCGTCAACTTGCAGTTATCAGAGGTGTATCAATATGTACACAGACGTGCTGCGAGGGGACGGAGCCCGAGCGACAGAGCTGCCAAGCATCGCGGCTGCAGAATCCCGATTTGGTCTCCTCGGCTCACTCACCATCTCACCTCCAGACCCCCGCGGGACGATGCGATCATGATTATCGGTAATTAGTCACACTGGCTCACCTGTGCACGGACCAACCCATTCTTGTGTTTGTACACAGAGTACCCTGCCGAACGATGACACCGCGGAGTTTGAGGGCAACACAACGACGTTGAATTTTTCGCAACTTGAGACTGCACGGCGCCCTGGAGGCGGAACGGAGGAGTTTGACACAAGATTGAGGGAGACGCGAGCGGGACAGGTGAACTTTGGGCATTTTGCTTTTGACTAAATGTTGAGGAAGGCTGAACATAACTTGAAAGACACTTGGAAGAAGGACGGGGCGAAGCAAGCAACTTGAGGGACGGCATAGAGAGGCTTGTACGACGACTTGCTCTTGCGGCCTCCAAGCGGAAACGGTGGCCTTGGTGTGAGGCGTTCACCAGCGTGACTCGCGGTCGCGGTCAGACCGGTCACGGCCACGGTCCCTGTCGCGGTCACCACGGTGGTCATGGTCACGGTCGGACCTGTCGCGGTCGGACCGGTCACGATCACGGTCGCGGTCGCGACGCTCTGGCGAGCGCGAGTACGAGCGGCGACGAGGTGAACGCGAATAGCGGCGAGGGCTGCGGCGGTCACGCCAGCCGTCACGCCGTTCCGAGTCGCGGCCAAAGTCATCACGGCGGCTGCGGTCGCGATCACGGTCGTAACTTCGCGAGCCGCCGCCGCCGCCACCACCTCCGCCACTACCACGATAGTCGGAGCCTGAACCGCGGTAACGGTCATCGTCGCGGCGACGGTGGCCCATGTACTCGCCAGGCGTCGGCTGATGAGGACGGTCAGTGACAGAGTAGTCGACACGGATGCGACGGCCGTTCAAATCCTGTGAAAGGAAGTGGTCAGGTGTGAACAATGAAAGAATCTAGAACAGTGTTAGACTGACCACCCCGTTGAGACGCTCAATGCACCGTCCTGCATCCTCCGGAGTGGCCATGCGAATAAAACCAAAGCCACGCGAACGGTCAGACTGAAGATAGAGCGCGTTAGTAAAGGAAGCTGAAAGCTTGACGTCTGAGTTCTCACGCGCTGGTCGTAGACAATGGTGACCTTCTCCACAGTTCCATAACGAGAGAACTCCTCCTCGAGGTCGCGTTCCTGGGTGCGTATGCTGAGACCAAAGACGCCAAGCACGCTGGAAGGGTTAGGGTTCTGGACACAAGGTGAGCGGAGTTGGATTAGGTGAGGTGTGGGCTCACCACAGGCGCGTGGGCTGGACGCTTCGGCGGGACAGGGCTGCGACGTCTAGTTCCTGGGCTACGACTGCGAGAGCCACGCCTGGCTCCTGGGCTGCGCGAACGCGAGCGGTCCCTACGAGGGCCTTCGGCATCCTGAGGAGCCTCTGGTGCTGCGGCGGCTGGTTCGCCAGTCTCGCCATTGTTCGGTTGAACGGCGTACGCCTCCGAGTATGGGTCCGGCGCCGGCAGCGATGCATCGTACTGTATCAGTTAGTTCAAGCCATCAACTGCAGCAGTGGTGAAAGGAACGTACGAGCGACATGGTGCCTTTGAGAGAAGGAACAGCCAGCGGTCGGCCTCTGCCGACAGCCCCGAACCGGCAGTTCAACTCATTAGTCAAAGTCGCTGTCAGTCCAACAACTGTGAACTCCCTTCACAATCTGCCAAACTGATCACAAGTAATCGAAAAGCGAGCCTTTTTGTGAGAGAACCCATGAAGATCGCAGTGGCGAGCCGCAGACCAAATGCTGATGAGTACAAGTTCCGTCTCACCTGCCTAACCCAACAGCCACCATTACATGAGATATTCTATGAAGGACATTGACGAAGAAGACTGACTGAATCCTCGCGGCTGAGGTTGCACTGGCGGAACCTTGTCCTCGGTCGGCGCCGCCCGATTTGCGGCCGGTCCTTTCTCGTTTCCACTTCCTTCGACAACAAAATGGTTCGCGCGCGCCGACATGAGCGATGTCAACGAGATCTGACACTCTGCGTAGGGCATCGACATCAAACGCCACCACCCAAAGAAGGGCCACCGCACAGAGCCCAAGAGCGAGGACCCGTACCTGCTCCTCTTGGTCAAGGTTCGCACGCGCCAACTAGCCACACGATAACGTATTGTACTTACTGGCGTGTACAACAGCTGTATCGCTTCCTGGCTCGCCGCACTGACTCGGCCTTCAACAAGGTCAGTAGGCATCGCTACGCTAGGGCTTCGGATTTCTGAGTATCATGCGCGCAGGTCGTCCTCAAGCGTCTGTTCCAGTCGCGCACGAACCGCCCTCCTCTTTCGCTGTCTCGGATCACCAAGGAGGCATCGACCTCTCCTGGTTACGAGTCCAAGGTGGTTGTGCTTGTCGGCACTGTGACGGATGATGTTCGCTTCGAGACCATCCCGAAGCTCTCGATCGCTGCCCTCCGCTTCACCCGCTCAGCCCGCGAGCGCATCATCAAGGCTGGTGGCGAGGCTCTGACCCTTGACCAGCTCGCTCTGCGCGCACCGACTGGTACCAACACCATCCTCCTTCGCGGTAAGCGTACCGCGCGCGAGGCATACAAGCACTTCGGCATGGGTCCCCACAAAAACAAGAAGCCCTACGTCGCCTCCAAGGGCCGCAAATTCGAGCGCGCCCGTGGTCGTCGCAAGTCGCGCGGCTTCAAGGTTTAAATGCACTTTGCTGTGTATTTTACCACCTCCTCGCGTGTCCCCCGGTCCAGACGGGTGTGCGCTTGCACCGAATCGTATGCTGCATGGGCTCTTTGTCGCATGTTCCTCCCTTCTTCTCCTATGTCGCGTATGCATGGTGCCGCTCTGCCGCGATATAAAATCCTGCAGAGATCTGAACTTGGATTGATCGACCTCGCACCGCTAGTTACCGGTCAGCTGAGGAGATCGCGCTGCCTTTTTACTATTCTCCAGCGTGTAATCGGCCTCCCAGCTGGATGCGGGCTCTCGATGTCTTATTTGAGAGGGGGCCTCGGCAAAGCATCTGCCTAATGAGCTTCATGAGTGATTGATTGGCCTGTCCTCAGTCATTAGATGGCTCTGGCCCAATAGAAAGCAACCTGAGAGACTTTTATTGGCAACTATCGTCGTAAAATTATTGCTTTTGGCTGATTTAGTGCGGCATCCAGCACGGAGGGGACTGGGCAAACTGTTTGTGTGCAATGATCTCACCCCAGTCGATATCTCGTTTCGCTGAGTTACTTTACCTAGCTGTGTCCACCTTTATAGTCAAGAGACATTTCTCAAGATATAAGAAACTTGCAGAAGTACTTCTAGGGGCGGGAAGAGTGCGAGATTCCCACTCCAGTTCCTGCGCGGAGTTTTCAAGCTCGAGCTCAACTTTCTGCTTCTGCCACAATGCCGCGCATCCGCAAGGGTGGGCTCTGTCGCTACTGCTCACCGCTGCCTATCCATCTCATTGCTGTATTTCTCAGAGACGAGCAACCGAAGGACATCGCACCAGCGGGCCAAAATCAAGCACAAGGTCGCCGAAGGACGCAAGAAGGCAAAAAAGGCCGCCAAAAAGAATCCTCAGTGGAAGTCCAGTATGTCACTTTACTCTTGTGTCTTGTACTTCATGCTGACGCGCGGGTTCAGAGCAGAAGAAGGATATTGGGATACCCAATAACTTCCCGTTCAAGGACGAAGTTATCGCCGAGGTGGCTGAGGCCCGTCGCAAGGCGAGTTGCGCCTATTACCTAGACGCATCTACTTGCGCTGACAGTATGCTATGTTACTGCATGCTTAGGCAGTTGAAGAGAAGCAACAGCGCAAGGATGCGGCCAAGGCAAAGAGACTGGCGCAGACTGGCGCGACTGGTGCGACTACCGAGCCGATGGACGAGGACGTGGCGTCCGAGGCCGGTGATGAAGAGGCCACGGCACAAGAAACAGGAGTTGTGACTATCGGCGGCAGCAAAGCTATTCGGGCAGGCAAGGGCGTTGGAAAGCGTGACGCTGAGGCCATGGACGAAGACGAGGACGCCGAGTCTCCGGCGGTTATCGACCCTACGCTCGTAGACCTCGCTACTGTCATCGATCGTGCAGACGTGCTTCTGTGCGTTATGGATGCGCGTGATCCGTTGGCATATCGCAACACTGCGATCGAGGAGGCCGGAAAGCCTGTTGTGTTAGTTGTCACGAAAACTGGTGCGCCACCTGAGCTCTGTCTATACACCTGCCGCTCATCGCCGCGAACCTACAGATCTTGTCCCCAAAGAAGCTTTGTCAGCATGGGTATCTCACCTACGTGCATCGACAACTTCGCCGGTTGTGCTGTTCAAGGCCGCCTCTGCTTTCGTTCCCACTGCATCGGAAACGACGAAGTCGAAGCAAAAACATGAGCCACCAACTACTGACGCACTCGGTGTTGATTCACTGCTTGCTGCTATTAAATCTTTGAACGCAAAAACTGTGGCCGTCGTCGGCCCTTCAAACGTTCGTCCGAGCATCTGTTGACTGTCACAACTTAGCTGACACCTCCATCAGGCTGGCAAGTCGGCTCTCATCAACTCTCTTACCCGCCGCGCCATTCAGCCTATCTACGACCTCCGCACCTCCCTCCCGGGCCCGAGCACCACTACTCGCCCTACCACTATCTCCTTGCCAGCGGTCTCTCCTCTCACGTACATCGACACCGCTGGCACCATTCCTCTGTATGCCTCCCCTGAGACAGAAGAGGCCGAACGCGCCACCGACATTCTCCTTCGCGCGCGTGGACATATCGAGCGCATCAAGGATCCGCTCCCGCTGCTTGCGGTACAGAGCATCGTGGCGAGAGCATCAGCTCAAGACCTCATGATGCAGTACAATCTGCCTGCATTCGAGGGAGGCTCAATGAATGCTTTCTTGAATGCACTTGCGAGGGCGAGGAATTGCCTCAACAAGGTGCGTTGGCTGCAAGTAGAAGTTCGAGGTAGACACAATCATGCTGACTATGATGTACGTGTAGAATGCGTTGCCTGATCATGCCGTCGCGGCGAAGATCGTCCTGCGTGACTGGGCCGCCGGCACAGTGGCATGGTTCACGCTTCCACCGAGTACGGCAGCTGGTGCGGCAGCGGGCGAACATGCCGCAGATGTTGCAGTGCTCGACGCGTGTCTCAGCCGTAAAGACCTGAGGCGCGCTCGCGGGTCGCTCGTTGTTCTCAAGCCCAGTAGTATCGATGCCCGCAAGGTTGACCTGCATGCGAAGTCTGGCGGTGACGGGACCGCCGAAGGTCGTGCGGCGAAACGGGCGCGGATCGCAGGGCCAGAAGACGACGAGGACGAGTTGTCAGAAGGCGCGGAGGAGGACTGGAGCGACGAGTCCGGAGGCGATGACGATGGCGAGGAGGACGAGGAGGACGAGGAAGACGCCTCAGGCTACGAGTCTGACAACAACGACACGCCGGCCGAGACGCCTGCAACTCGCAAGCGCACATTGAGGGCCCCTGCTGCATCAGCGTCGAAGGAAAAGAGCGGCAAGGGCAAGAAGGTGACCTTTGCGGCGCCTCCGTCCAGCAAGGAGAAAAAGACAGCGCCGCCGCCAAAGGCTGCAGCAGCCAAAGCTAAGGCCAAGGCCAAGGCATCCGCTCCGCCGAAACGAGTGGCCAACACTGGAAGTGCAAAGACGAGAGCGAGTGCGGCATCAGGGGATCCAGACGCGTATGACTTTGGCAGCTACTTCAAAGGCTAGCTTGCCCCGTACTTGTACGCAATTGTGGTTCCAATGTCAACTCTGCTGTGCACTACAAAAACTTGTGATGACAATGTCTGCGTCGTCAAACCAATTGTCTTGCCTGTTAACCGCTGATTGCTTCGTTTTTGTTTCATAGCAGAACTTGCAAAGGTCATATAAGAGAGCGTCAGGACTATGTGCAAAGCGCTTCAAGCTAGCAAGCTTCGTTCAATGCCATGATTGTTTGCCTTAGACTGCTCAGAGTTCACACCAATAAGTCCTGGTACAATGCGTGTGATTCGGAAAGCTGGTAATACAGGAATACAGGGTGCGATAATGACGATGATGGTAGCAGGTAAAGATGCATGTGTGTGCAAGAGGATAGGCAACGTCGGACTCTAACGTAAACTCCAAGCAGGACGTGACGAAAAATCGATATAGGGTGCGGAACCGGCGAGACCAAGGACGACTCGTTTAAAAGTCCTCATCAACCGAGAAGCCGTTCGCGTTCGCTGTTGTTGTCGACGAGGCAACGCCGGTGCTCGACGCGGCGGCGCTGACGTTGACGCCGGCCTTTGCGTAGTCCGACACGCGCTTCTCGAAGAAGTTGGTCTTGCCCTGGAGCGAGATCATGTCCATGAAGTCGAAGGGGTTGGTCGAGTTGTAGTGCTTCTCGTTACCAAGTGCGACGAGCAGACGGTCCGCGACGAACTCGATGTACTGGCACATGAGCTTGCCGTTCATGCCAATGAGCGAGCACGGGAGCGCCTCCGTGAGGAACTCCTGCTCGATTGTGACGGCCTGGGTGATGATCATGAGGACAGTGTCCGGGTGCGGGCGCCTGCGGAGGTGCGAGAAGAGCAGGCAGGCGAAGTCCGTGTGCATGCCCTCGTCGCGCGAGATGAGCTCGTTGGAGAAAGTGAGACCAGGCATGAGGCCGCGCTTCTTGAGCCAAAAGATGCTGGCGAACGCGCCGGAGAAGAAGATGCCCTCGACGGCTGCGAACGCGATGAGACGCTCGCCGAAGGTCGACTCCTGGTCGTTGATCCAGCGCAGCGCCCAGTCGGCCTTGCGCTTGATGCACGGGATAGTCTCGATGGCGTCGAAGAGATAATCACGCTGGGCGGCATCTTTGATGTAGGTGTCGATGAGCAGCGAGTAGGTCTCGGAGTGAATGTTCTCCCTGTTTTGTGGCGGGCGGAGCTTGGTCAGCCCCAAGACTCCGAAACGTCAAGACAGCAACGTACATCATAATCTGGAAACCGTAGAAGCAGCGAGCCTCGGCAGCTTGGACCTCGTTGGAGAAACGCTCGACCAGGTTCTCGTTGACAATGCCGTCAGAGGCGGCGAAGAATGCGAGGATGTGCGAGACGAAGTGACGCTCGTTGTCGTTGAGCTTGTCTTCCCAGTCGTGCATATCCTTGGACAGGTCCATCTCCTCAGCAGTCCAGAAGGAGGCCTCAGCTAAAGTAGAGAGTCAGCGAGGGCGGCGGTAGACTATGACAAAGTGCGCACCCTTTTTGTACATTTGCCAAATCTGCGTGGAAAAAAATAAATAACAGTCAGCTCAAGCCTCGACAACACTAAAAACAACAAGATTGCTTACCTCGCGATACTGGATTGGGAAGAGAACGAAGCGGCGGCGCGACTCCTTGAGGAGAGGCTCATCCTTCTCCTCGAGCTCGATGTCACCGACGAAACGCTTGCGCAGGGCAGCGAGGTCGGGCTTGGCGGGTGTAATTGCGACGACCTTGTGTTCATCGTCATCTTCAGCAAAGGCCTCGAAATTGAGCTTGGAGGGCTTTGTTGGTGTCTGGTTAAGGGACATCTCCTTGAGTGCAGCGGCGGCCTGCTTGGAAGGCGTCTCGGTCGGCAGCGCAGTGGCAGGAGCAATGGGGGCAATAGTGGCCATTTGAGAAGACTGGTGTGTGGTGCGCGGTGGGTAGTGAGGAGGTGTTGAGGCGGAGGAGTGAGAGAAGACAAGGAGCGGAGTTCACGTGAGTCTGGCTCCGCTTTATGGCAAATGGGGAGATCCGGTCGGACATGGAATATTGCTCAAGTGGCGTGACACGACGCGCTTTTCAAGCGCCGCCGACACGCTTTCGGCTCCTCCCAATTATTTTTATCGGCCGAGCATCTTATCAATCATCCGCTTTGGGCCCGGACCAGCCTTATCCCACTCCCGCACCATATGCTCCTGCTCGTCATTGCCCGGGGAGCTCCCCGCAAGTCCCAATCCAGACTGCCCACTCCCACTGTGTCCCATGTACCCAGAAAATCGACCATATACGCTACGCTTCTCGCTGCTCCTCTATTTCTAACAGCCACAACCTTCCTGACCATGACGGCCCTCCAAGAATGCCAGGCTGAAGGATTTCCACGTCCCTAATCTGGCCTATGGTCTCGGCTCGCGCCCGTCGTCACAAACAACTTGGCTTTGACATGTCTGCTCTCGCTTGTTGAGGCTGCAGTCACCCCCCCCCCCGCCGAGGCGCTGACCCGACGCTGCGGACAATGTTGACTCTGAGTCTGAGCTGTTTGACTGCGCATGACTCCGGGACCGACAACCTTGGCCACCCTGCACGCCTCGCTGTAGCTGCCCCGGGCCGCGTCCTTCACACCCGCGCGCTCCGTCACATGAAAGTTGGCTCGCATCATGCACAACGTGCTGTTGCGGGCTGGCCACCTCGATGATCCCGTCTTCAGCCGAACACCGGGTCCTTCATTCCAATTGGATCCGCGAAGGAGCTTTGTCGGCCCGGGTTCTCCGCCGCACTTGGCCGAGCCCCTGGTCTTCCTCTTACTCTCGCCACTTTC
>Ga0247815_10001535_pt1 | contig 17618 bp, 15 predicted proteins | sample UWRJL194509B1_FD_181014 | JGI IMG/M metagenome (GOLD analysis project Ga0247815, IMG submission 181014) | Plant litter microbial communities from Arlington Agricultural Research Station in Wisconsin, United States - UWRJ-L194-509B-1 | ecosystem: Environmental > Terrestrial > Plant litter >...
TATCGAAGAACGTGTTTTGTTTTTGTTTAAAGACAAACAGCAGGTTACTTACTTAAAAGGTGTCGATCGAAACTATCCCGTAGTTAACGATATCAAAAAAAAACTCTTTAACGGAGATTGGCTAAAACCGGATACCTATCAGGTTGTTATTGGTTACGGAATTGCTCAGGATTTTTCGATGGGAATTCTTGATTTCGAAAATCCTCTTCAAATATTTGCACCAAAACCAGGAAAAGGAGCAATCGAAAATCCCGAAGAAGCTTTTAATAAAACAGATGTTTTACCAGTTGGGATTTATTCGATCAGTGAAGATTTAGATTCAAAATATGTTTTTGCAGATTTGGGTTTGGCACAGGAATTATTAATGTACAAGCCGAATCAAATTTCAGGAATCGAATTTAATCTGAAAGAAGGTGCAAATGAAAATGCGATCAGTGCTAAACTGAATACTATTTTCAATAATAAAATTACCATAAAAAACAGGGCACAACTTAATGAGTCTTTGTATAAAATGCTGAATACAGAGAACATAGTCGTTTACCTGATTTTTACTCTGGTGATTATTGTGGCACTTTTTAATTTAGTTGGCGCATTGATTATGATGATTTTAGAGAAGAAAGGAAACCTTAAAACCCTTTTTAATCTGGGAACAGAAATCAATAGTCTGCGAAAAATATTCCTGCTTCAGGGAACTTTGCTAAGTATTTTTGGAGGTATAATTGGCCTTGTTCTCGGTATCATTTTAGTACTGTTGCAACAACAATATGAACTCATTATGATCACGCCAACCTTGGCATATCCCGTAGTTTTCAATCTTGAAAACGTACTTATAGTGATGGCAACAATTGTATCACTTGGTTTTGTGGCTTCTTTAATTGCCAGCAGCCGTGTAAGCAAAAAGTTATTGGATTAGTATTTCCTACTAAAAAATATTACTTATATTTATCCTCTTAAAAAACTACAGTTTATGATTGTTTCTGCCTAATCCTATTTTATTTTCTTGAATAATTAGGATACTTACGTTTATTTTTCTTCAGTTCAGATCATTGCATCCGGACTAATATTATCATTTATCCTAACATATCATGACAGAAACAACAATACAGAAAAGTTTATTTTCTAAAGTTTTCACCACATTAAAACAAGCAATTAAAGGAGATGAATCTTTTGATTATACCGTAGGCAGTATCAAAAAAGCCGTTATTCTATTGGCCATTCCGATGGTTTTAGAAATGATGATGGAATCTGTTTTTGCCTTGGTCGATCTCTATTTCGTCGGACATTTAGAGCATAGCAGTTTTGCCATTCAAACTGTTGGTTTAACAGAGTCTGTGCTTGCTATTATATATTCAGTCGCAATAGGAATGAGTATGGCTGCAACAGCAGTTGTAGCACGACGTATTGGCGAAAAAGATCCTGTTGCTGCAGCAAAGGCAGGAATGCAGGCGATCATAGTGGCATTTGTAATTAACACCATAATTAGTATTCTGGGCGTTATTTATGCCAAAGAAATTTTGATTCTCATGGGCGCATCAGAAAATGCAGCTGAACATGGTTACATTTTTACGCAAATTATGATTGGCGGAAGCTTATGTATTATGCTTTTATTCCTTATTAACGGAATATTTCGTGGAGCCGGAAATGCAGCAATTGCTATGAAAAGTCTTTGGCTGGCTAATATTTGTAATATTATTTTATGTCCAATATTAATTAACGGTTTTGGTCCGGTTCCCGCTTTTGGATTAACGGGTGCCGCAATTGCGACTACTTTAGGAAGAAGCATTGGAGTACTATATCAGGTGTATCATTTGTTTTTTGGAAATGGTGCTTTGAAAATTAAAATTTCATACTTCATTCCAGATTTTGATCAGATAAAAGCATTGGTTAAAATTGCCGCTCCGGGAGTTTTGCAGTTTGTTATTGCTTCTTGCAGTTGGATTTTTCTGGCGCAATTAGTAGCAACAACCGGAGGTGATCACGGATCAGCAGGATATCAGACGGCACTTAGAATTATGATGTTTTTTATTCTTCCGGCTTGGGGATTAAGTAATGCTGCTGCAACTTTGGTAGGACAAAATTTAGGAGCCAAACAAATCGATCGTGCCGAAAAATCAGTGTATACCACAGCCAGATATAATGTCATTTTTATGGCAACAATCATGGTAATTACACTATGTTTTGGCAAGTATATTATTTCGTTTTTCACCAATGACGAATTGGTAAAAACAATTGCAGTCGAAGCGTTACAAATCATGAGCATCGGATTTATCTTTTACGGAATAGGAATGGTTTTAATCAACACTTTCAACGGAGCAGGAGATACCTGGACACCAACCGGAATTAATTTCTTTGGGTTTTGGTTGTTTCAAATTCCGTTAGCATATGTATTGGCAAAACATTTTAACATGGGACCAACAGGTGTTTTCATCGCGATTCCGGTTGCAGAAACTGCTATAACACTCGCAAGTATTTTCTTTTATAAAAGAGGGAAGTGGAAACGTATTGAGGTTTAGGTTGTTTTGTGTACTATTTCTTATATTTCTGCGTTAAAGATTAATAACCAAAATATAGCATTATGAAAACCAAAACTAAATTTTTAGGATTCTTGACATTTCTTGCATTGTTTGTAGTTGTAGCTTTCAAACCTTTAGAAGATAAAAAAACAATTGTAATTGATGCCGGACACGGTGGTTATGATGTTGGTGCGGATCTTTACGGTTTCGAAGAAAAAGCCATCACTGAAACAATCGCAAAAAGAATAAAAGAACAAAACAATAGTGCTGATGTTGAAATTGTTTTAATTCGTGACGGTGATATTAGTATGGAATTAAAAGAAAGAGTTTCCATAATTAACAACCTAAAACCAGATCTGGTAATTTCATTACATGTCAACTCTAATTCAAATATGATGGCTAATGGAGTTCAGGCATATGTTCCTGCGAATGAAATATTTAAAGATAAGTCGAAAGCGATTGCTGAAATAATAATTGATAAAATAGCAGCGACCGGAAATCTTGTAAAAAGAAATACTACTGAAGCACCTTTTTATTTATTAAAAAACGCTAACTGTCCTATAATGACTTTAGAAATAGGGTTTTTGTCTAATGAAAAAGACAGAAATTATATAACTAGCACAAAGGGACAAAATGAAATTGCTTCAAAAATCTTAGAATCTGTAAAGTAAAAAAACTTATATAAAAACGAAAGACCTTCAAAATTTTGAAGGTCTTTTTTATTTCAAAGTTAAATCTTATACAAAGATATTTATTTAAAGCTAAATATTGTACTTTTGTATGTACAACTTAAAGTACAACAACTATGAAAGCTATTACTATTTCTACTCTAAGAAAAAATATAAAAAATTATTTTGATGAAGTATCTGAATCATCAGAAATAATTGTTGTTCCAAGAAATACAGAGGAAGATGCAGTTGTAATAATTTCTATGAAAGAATACAATTCAATATTAGAAACACAACATTTATTATCAACTAAAGCAAATAGAAATAGGCTTAGTGAATCTATTGAGCAATTAGAAAAAGGAAAACTTATATCATATAATATAGAGGAATTGTAACTGATAGTATGGATATTTGTTTTACTAAAAATGGTTGGGAAGAATTTGAATATTGGATTGAAAACGACACTGACACAGCGATAAAAATAAAAGAATTAATAAAGTCAATACGGGAAAATCCATTTAAAGGTATTGGAAAGCCAGAACCTTTACGTCATGATTTAAAAAGTTTTTGGTCAAGACGAATTAACGGGGAACATCGATTAGTTTATAAAGTTTCAGGAACAAAAGGCATTGATCAAAAATGTATCATCCTGCAATGTCGATTTCATTATGATGATAAATAAATGCAAAAGACCTTCAAATTTTTGAAGGTCTTTTGCATTTTAGATCTTTGTCAAAATTTTAAAATTTGACAAAGATTATATATGTTTTTAAACAAATTCATATCCCGCATAAACCTGTTCTATCTCTTTCATAATTGCAAAAAGATTTTCAGGTTCATCAGTTGTAACCAGTTTTTGTTTGTATTCTTTAAACGAATGAATTCCTTTAAAATAATTGGTATAATGACGACGCATTTCAACAATTCCTAAACGTTCACCTTTCCATTCCATTGACCACATAAGGTGGTTTCTGGCGGCTTCTACACGATCCGCAACAGTTGGAGCAGGTAAGTGCTCACCCGTTTTAAAATAATGTTTGATTTCGTTAAAAATCCACGGATAACCAATTGCTGCACGACCAATCATGATCCCGTCAATACCGTATTCGTTTTTATATTTTAATGCTTTTTCAGGACTGTCGATATCGCCATTTCCAAAAATAGGCATTGTAATTCTAGGATTATTTTTTACACGGGCAATGTGCGACCAATCGGCGTGGCCTTTATACATTTGTGCGCGGGTTCTGGCGTGAATCGTCAAAGCCTGAACGCCAATATCCTGAAGTCTTTCAGCAACTTCATCAATGTTGATCGAGTTATCATCCCAGCCTAAACGTGTTTTTACCGTTACAGGCAAATCGGTACTTCTGATAACCGCTTTAGTCAAACGAACCATCAAATCTACATCTTTTAGAACTCCGGCTCCTGCACCTTTGCAAACTACTTTTTTTACCGGACATCCAAAATTAATATCCACTAAATCAGGTTTTACCGTAGAAACAATTTTAGACGAAAGTGCCATTGCTTCTTCATCACCACCAAAAATCTGAATTCCAACCGGACGTTCGTAATCAAAAATATCCAGCTTCATTCTGCTTTTGATAGCATCGCGAATTAATCCTTCTGATGAAATAAATTCAGAATACATCATGTCAGCACCGTGCGTTTTGCATAATCTGCGAAACGGCGGATCACTAACATCTTCCATCGGTGCGAGTAATAAAGGAAATTCGGGTAATTCTATGTTGCCAATCTTGACCATCTTCAATATTTTGTGCAAAATTACAACATTTAGTTTAATTCACAGCAAAACATTCATAGTGAGGTTCAAAGGGTTGAAATTAAACCATATAAGTTATATAAGTTCATTTAAATAAAATGAGATTAATAAAAACTTTATGATGATGAAAAATAAGTCATATAGGTTTGTTTAATAAAATCATATAATACATAGCCACAATATGAACTTATATGTTCATTTAATAAAACGTACAATTACCACAAATTTTAACTTATATGGTGAAAAAAATTATATGGTAGTTTTCCTGTAATCAAAAAATCGAATAGGTTTTCGACTCATTGGGTTAAAAACCAAAGGATTTAAAGTTTCTTTTGAGGCGAATTCTATTTTTGGAGTTACTCTTAATTTGGCTCTGAAGTGATCTTTTATTTCCTGTAAAAATTCAGCAGATTGATTTTTTGCGGCAATTTTTATCAGGATTTCATCTGTTCCTAAATCATTGGTCGAGATTTCAATAATATGATTTTCGATATTATCAAAACCACTCAAAACATCGTTCATCGCTGGCGGATAAAGCGTTGTGCCTTTGTACTTGATCATTTGTTTTTTACGTCCAACCACAGGTCCAACACGCAACGTATTTCTTCCGCAAGCGCAAGGACTGTTGTGTAACTGCACAATATCTCCGGTTTTAAAACGCAATAAAGGCATGGCTTCAATCCCTAACGTGGTAAAAGTCAATTCGCCAATTTCTCCGTCTTTTACAGCAATATTATTTTCGTCGAGAACTTCAACGATAATCAGTTCCGGATGATGATGACCACCAACTCCATGCTCACATTCTGTAAAAGCAGTGCTCATTTCTGTCGAAGCATAAGTCGAGAACAACTTGATATTCCACTTTTCAGTGATTTTATTGGACAAAATGTTCATCGAAAAATCCTGATTTCTTAGCGATTCTCCAATGCAAATAGCCCCTTTTATGCTCGAATTATTATAGTCGATTCCGTGCGCTTCGGCATATTCAATTAATTTTAATAAAAATGACGGAACTGTAATTAAATAAGAAGGTTTGTATTTTAAAATAGAATCCCATTGCAATTCCGGAATTCCGGCGCCAACACGAATAACGCCCACTTTTAGTTTTCGTAATCCCAGAAAATAAGCCAGACCGGCCATGAATTTTCTGTCGATTGTAGTCATTAATTGTACCACATCGCCTTCTGCAATTCCGGCGCAGGCAAACGAAATTGCTTCATTATAAGCCAATCGGTCCAGATCAGAATCGGTTAAACCAAAAGTTACCGGATCTCCTAAGGTTCCTGAAGTCGATGCATAATCGATGATTTTGTTTTGCGGAACACATAAAAAATCGTCGTTGTATTCTTGTAAATTTTCTTTTGTTGTAACAGGCAAATATTGTAAATCTTCAAGTGTTTTAATCTTCGAAATATCAATATTTTGTCCTGCAAAAAGACGTTTGTAAAAAGGAGAATTTTGACTGATATATTGTAAAAGTTCGGCTAATTTCTGCTCTTGAAAATTTTTAATTTCTTCTAAAGAATCTTTTTCTATTAATGGAATCATTGTAATTTTCTTTTGATTTTTTTTAAATATTTTTCAATTGCTGTTTTATCAGGAACTGTAGTAGTTTCTTTGGTTAATGCTTTTTCAAAATGAGCCTGAGAAAGCCTGTATTCTTTTTTTTGATAAAAGTACAACCCTGCTTTGTAATACACAACCCAATAATCAGGGTTTAGGGATTGATATTGTTGAATAAATTCAGGACTAATAACTTCTTTATTTTTGAGATATAAATCTATTTTATCGTCTTCAATTCTAAATTTCTGATAGTTTTTATATTGAATGGTTTCCAGAAATGTATCTTTTGGAATGTCTAAGTTTTTTTGTTGAAAAGAAGAAACGACAGGATTCATTTTTTTTTCTTTAAAAACAGAATCCAGATTATAACAAACAAATTCTCCCAATTGATACGGATTTGCCGATACCCAAACCAGTTTTTCTTTTGGTTTAAAAATAACACCATGATGCGCCATCAGTTGATTCAATGCTTTTTCGTTGCCATAACCCAAAGGAATATTTTTTAAACCATCTTTATTTCTAAGAATTTCAGAAGCAATTTTAGGATTGATTTTCGGGTTTTCTGCAAAAAGTTCCTGCATTCTTTCAAAACGATATTCCGAATGACTGTTGGCAATTTGCAACTGATTTCGTTTTTCGTTTTTTAAATCTTCTCCCTGAAAATGATTCGCACAAAATAACTGATCACTATTTGGAACATCGTAAACATCCATTTTTTTGGGCGAAACTTCAATCAAAATTGCTTTGTTGTCATTTGCACTTCCCACCATAATAGATTCAGAAACAAACACTTCTCTTTTTTTAGCAATCGCAATGGCTTCCTCAATGTTTTTGGCGTGTTGTAAAATTTCGCGTGTCAGGATCGAAATTGGCGTTTTGGCAATCAACGGAATTTTAGATTTCGAAGCATTTATTGTAACCGTTAAACCTTCGATATTCATTCCGGAAACGGCACCAACCATTCCGGGCCAGGTAACCATCATAAATTTATTGCCTTCCTTTGGATTTATAAACGCTACGATTTTATTTTCCGCGAAAGCGTCATTCACATAAAAATCAAAATTACGCCCGAGAATTAGATTTCCGTCCTCAGATTTTTCGCCCCAGGCAGCAAAAGAGGAGCAGCCCACCAAAGCCAAATCCTGCAAAGCGTGACCAATATCGTGCGCGGCATGCAAATACAAACTACGCTGATATTGTGGCGCAATGTTGTCAAAGTCATGCGAGGTATATTGCGAAACACCAAAAATCTCGGTTTGATATTCTTCAGGAACATTCGTATATAATTTCCTGTTGTACCATTTTAGAAAATTTCGAAGAAGTCGCTGCTGAAATTTTGAAGGAACAATATCCTTTATTTTAGAGAAAAAAATATGTTCCTGATTTTTTAAAAGAGAATCAGATAAAGCTCCGGTATTAAGACCAATTTCCAGCGGATCGCCTTCAACGTATAATTCCCAAAGACCTTGTTTATTTTTTAAAAGTGAATTTTTTCCTGATGCAAAAACACTGTCAGATTGTTTTATTACAACTGGTTTTGCAGCATTGTATTGAGAAGTTTCAGGAAGATGATGCATAGATTTTGATGTTCCGCAAGACGCCAACATCAACAAAAAAACAACGAAAAAATATAAATTAATCCGGCCTTTCATATCTATACCTATCCAAGAATAATGAACTCATTCATTGTTATCTTTCTCATAACCTTCATAGTAATATGATTGTTCGATTCCTTTAAAAATAACCTCTCTATTGTTAACTTCGTCAGTTAAATTTTCCTTTAGTAAAGTTCTTAATTCCAAATCGTTAATAGGACTTCTTTCCATTGACTGTAAATAAAGAGTTTTGTCAACGAATTGCCAGTTGACAACTTTATTAAGTTGTTTTTTTAGAATCATATCCAGCCATATTCTCATAGATCTGCCATTACCTTCCATAAAGGGATGAGCAATATTCATCTCAACATATTTAGCAATAATTTCTTCAAAAGTGTTTTCTGGCATTTGCTCAATCTTCACTAGAATTTCATTAAGATATAATGCATTTGCAAATCTAAAACCGCCTTTTGAAATATTGAGTTTTCTTATTTCTCCGGCAAAATCATATAAAGGATGAAATAAATAATGGTGAATTGCCTTAAGACCTTTGGTTGTACCTACTTCTATTTTGTCTATATCATTCGATTCAAATAATCGATAGGCATTTTCTAAACTGTTCTTGTCAATATTTTTCATAGAGATTTTGTACCAAATTTAAGTCGAAATCAAAATTACAATTTAATTCCTAAAATTTTGAATTTAAAGTTTTCGTTTCGGAGTCATGTTCTGATGAATTACATATCAGATGCTTCATTAATTTTAGTTACTAAATATTCTTTTCCAAGAATTTCTGAGCAGGTTACAATCGCGCCAATCGTTACGCCAAGAACACCATGCATATTAATACTTTGGCCCGTAAGATATAAATTATCCAGCTTGGTTTTTGACGGAATCAGGGTTTTCATCGGATTATTCGAATCTTTAACATATCCGTACATATTTCCGTTGTCACCACCTATATAATCGCGATACGAAAGTGGAGTAGAAGTGTGAACAGATCGAATACAATCTCTGATACCGGGGAATTTTATCTCGATTTCATCCAAAAATTTAGCTGCTTTTCTGGATTTAAATTCTTCATAACTTTCTCCGCGGTCATTTTCATCAACCGTTGTATTAAAAGTTTCGATCCAGGGTGCGACATCATCGTATTTCATGTAGGTGATAAAAGTCATTCCTTCGGCCCATTCTTCCTGTTTTTTTGAGGCATTCATAGAAGCCATAAAAGCTTTTGGCCAGGAGTTTTCGTCATAGTCATGAGCCGTCCAGACCTCGCTGCTTTTCTTAAAATGATAATGATTGTGATTGATGTATTTAAAAGTTTCAGGCTTAAAAACAATGTATAAACTGAAAGCCGAAATAACACCTTCGAGACTTTGAACCCTGCTGTAAAATGATTTTCTAAAGTTTTCTTCGCCAGCTAGTTTCAATGTAGTTTTGGGTTCAATGTTCGAGATGAAATAAGAACCTGAAACCTGAGTTCCGTCTTTCATTTCTACAAAAGTAACCCTGTTGTTTTCTACATTAAATTTCGTAACTTCTTTGTATTTATAAAATTCGCCACCGTATTTTTTAAGCTGTTTCAAAAGCTGCTTCGTGATCTGACTTCCGCCATTGATACAACGCCATGAACTTTGAATATAGGAGTTTACAGAAAGTGCATGAACGTAAAAAGGAGATTTGTCAGCAATACCTGCATACAAAAAATTAGAACCCGATAAAACGGCTTTTAGCTTTTCATTTTGTGTACATCCCTCGATCGTTTCTTTGGCGTTAAGCCCTAAAATTTCATTATCGTATTTGCCTTCCCATTCTAAATTATAGAGTGGAAAACATTCGCAAATAGCTTTTATTTTTTTGCAATATTCTTCGATATTGGCTTTTTCATCGGGGAAAAATTTCACTAACTGATTGGCGAAATTATCATAACCCTGTGCATGTGGATATTCGTTTTCATCATCTTCAAAAGAGATAATATCAAAACCATTTTCATCTAATTTTTTCAGATTGAGATGATCCATGATTCCCAAATACTTAAAATATTTGTATAGATTTTGTCCTTCTTGCAGACCTCCAATGTAATGAATTCCGGTATCAAAAATAGTTTTATCGCGTACAAAAGTTTGCAGATTTCCACCGTATTGATTGTTTTTTTCAAGCACACAAACGCTGTATCCTTCTTTTGCCAGAATAATTGCCGAGACCAATCCGCCTAAACCGCTGCCTACAATTACTACATCGTATTGCTCTTTCATGCTAATTTTTCTTTAATACGATTATAGAATTTTCTTCTGCAACTGATTGAAAACCAAAGTTAATTAAAGTGTTTTTTAAACGGGAACTATTGATTAAAATAATGCAAGAAGTGGTAGAAATGATTTTCTGCAGATCCTCTTTATAATTTTCATCAGAAATTAAAACAACATCGTATTGATTTTCTAAAGACAATTCGAGATGATCCAAATAAGAGATTTTTCTCTTTTTAAGGAAATAATTTGTTTTGGCCACTGCTAGTTTTTCTTCATCAGCTATAAAAGAAATTACTTTTCGCTGTGGTTCCTGCAAGGTCAATAAAACGTCTAGTTGTCCGTAATCATTGGCTAAGTGCAATATTTTGGCTTTCGCCGAAAGGTGCTTGTTGAGACGATAATAGGTTTCTAAATTATGTTTTAAATCGCTTTTGACACTGTTGATGATTTCAATTTCTTTGTAATCATAACTGTGAATGACCATTTTTTTGAAATAATCAGGACCTTCTAATTCCTGACGCACTTTATGAAATTGTTCTTTAAAATAAGCGCTTAATAATTTTGTTCTTTCGGCATAATTTTTCCCAAAAGAAAGATTATCAGGCGAAATTCTTTCTAAAATAGATAGCGTAACATGACTATGATGAATGACAAAATCGCCTTTTGGAATCGCTTCTGAAGCACCGTGAATTAAAACCGGAATAATGTCCAGATTAAATTCTTCTGCCAAATAAAAAGCACCTTTATGAAAACGATTGATCTGATTGCTTATAGAGCGTGTTCCTTCCGGGAAAATCATAAGCGAATATCCTTCGTTTACTTTTTGGCGCAAATGTTCAACGCCGCCTTCAAGACCTTCAGAAACCGGATAAAAACCTGCTTTTCTAACTGTTCCACCAAAAATAGGAGAGTTGTAAACCCAGTCGTTTACCAGAAATATAATTTTTGGACTTAACATTCCCATGGCCAGAATATCGATAAACGATGAGTGATTGGCAATAATTATCGCTGGTTTTTCGAAGTTTTCATTAAACTTATTAATGACTTTTTTATGCAAAAACGGATTTGAATACAAAACGGAATTCATGAATCTTGAAATGCAATAACGAAACGCTTTCATTTTCGTTTTTTCCTTAATCGGAAGAATTGGCATAATGGTGATGCTGAAAAGAGACATCAAAATACCGCCAAGTCCGTAATACGTAAACGAAATAATACCGTGTATAAAAGTGCGCAATACAAAAGGAGGATTTCCTTTTTTTGCACGATTTGATATAAAGAGTTTAAAAAGAATAGGGTAGAAGATAAACGTAATAATCAGCGCGGCAAAAACCCCAATTAAAGAAACCGATGAGATCGATCGCAACGCCGGATGACGTGCAAAAATCATGGCACCAATTCCTAAAATGGTCGTGATAACCGCCAGGATTATCGAAGTTCTGTAAATCGCAATTTCATTTTTTCCGTTGGTATATTCTTTTTGAAGTGCGCTTGTCATGAAAATACTAAAATCGACACCGTGACCAAAAATCAGCGTACAAACAATCATGCTGAAAATGTTCATTTGAATGCCAAAGATGCCCATAATTCCCGCCGTCACAATTCCGGTTAAAGCAATTGGAATACAACTTACAATGACCAATTCGACTCTGCGGAAAAAGAAAAACAAAATCAGTATTACAGCAACAAACGAATAATTAACCAGCGAATTAAAGTCGGTTTTTAAGGTACTGAAAAACGTTTCGTTCATTTGCTGACGATCAATTGCAATCAGATTATTTTTGGCGGAAGCCGATTTTACAAAAGCATCTCGTTGTTCAGGCGTCACTTTTACCAAAGTAGAAATCGTGAAAAAGCCATTTTTTTCGGTTACAAATTCTTTTAGTTGTAAAGCCTGAATTTTCAGATATTCTGAAGCTGAAATAGGTTTGAAAGTAAAATTTAAATGATCAAAAAAAGCAGAATAAGTGGTTGGTTTAAAACCTAGTTTTGCACCTTCGGCAATCAATTCAGATTGTAAAAGTTGTTTTTTATTGTTGTCCCAAAATGAATTCCATTTCTCGATTTTTTGTTGCTGCTCTTTCTGCGAAAGCATAATGCCGCCAACGGAACTGAAATTCAATATTTTGTTGGTTTGTTTTTCCTTTGATAAATTGGCAAAAAGCTGACTGTTGTTTTGCAAAACTTCCTCCATACTTTTTCCGTACGAAGCCACATAAATGGTTTTGGAGGTTAAACTGGTGCTTTCTTCCAGATCTTTTTCGGCTGCTTTTATTTCCTTCGGAACAAAATTCAATTGTGATAAATCGTTATTGAAGCCCACATTATTATAAGTAAAACAGCAAATAATGGTAATTAGAACACAAAATCCAATCAGATATTTATTGTTATGAAAAGAGAAATGTGCCAGTTTATCGATGACATTTTTCTTGTGTTCGAAATTGTTTTCTTTCGGTTTATATAAATGCGGAACAATCAAAAGAGAGAAAATACCCGTTACCATAACAATTACGGCGGCGAAAATTCCGAGGTCATTTAGTGCATCTGACTTTACAAAAAGTAAACATAAAAAGGCAACAGCCGTTGTTGAGCTGCTCATAATTACGGGCATTGTAATGTCTTTGTATAACGTTTTTACATCGCTATTGTGTTTGTAATGCGTTAGAATATGTATCGAATAATCGATTGTGATTCCCAATAAAATAGATCCAATTCCGAGTGAAATGGCGGAGATTTGCTCTTTGACAAAATATAAAAAGGCAACAGCAAACAAAGCACCAAAAACAGTTGGAAGAAAAATAATCAATGGAATCAATATTTTTCGATAAAATAAAATCAAAATCAACATTAGCGTAATCATCGCGATTGTTGTGGTTAAAATAATATCGCTTTTGATTTGATTGGCATTGGCAACCGCAATCAAAGCCGAACCAAAATAACTGATCGAGGTTTTGCCTTTGAATTTTGTATTTAGATTCTCCTGAATCGATTTTAGTTTATTCGCAAAAATGGTATTCTTTTCCGTTTCGCTCGACGGAAGATTTGAGGTAATAAAAAGCAACAATTTCTTTTTGTCTTTGGTCATGACAAAACCATTGTTGAGCGTAAAATCGTCGCCAATATTTAATTGCTGTAATTTTTTTAAAGCGATAAACGAAATGCCCAACGGATCTTGCAGAATAAAATCTTTGGTTACAAATCCGGATGGAGAAATTATCGATTTGTAATTTCCCTGAACCGTTGCCGCTATACTGTCTTTTTGAAGTTTGTTCTGAATCGCCGCATAATCTTTATTCTCCAGAAAAAGCGGCAAATTATTGTAAACAAAATCTATGGTTTCCTGAATGTTTTCTTCGTCAATTTTTCCCTGAATTCCAGTAACGTAAGGTTTACAGGATTTGGCAACACTGTCTGAAAAAATAGTGGCCATTTCTTTTAAATCTTCTTCCGTTCCGTTTTTATCCAATTTGAAAATAACAGTGATTTTATCGGCAAAGTTGAGTTGTTTCAAGACTTTTGCCGTAACATCTGCCTTATCGTTTGTTGGGATTAGTTTGGTAATGTCTTCCTCAAACTTAATTCGGGAAGCAAAAAATCCAAATACCAAAAGCATCAAAATAGCCAATACCACCGATAATTTTTTTCGTCGGTTTACAAACAAGTGAATGGCGTAGAAGTATTGATGCATGGTTATTTTTTAATTTTTGTTGCCACTCCCGATAGCTATCGGGATAAAGGATTAAAATGATTTTTTTTAGCCGCAAATTTCACAAATTAGCACAAATTAATTCGTGAAATTCGTGGCGAACTGACTCGGGATTTAAAATCAGTTTAATCTTTTAATCTGTGGCAAACTTTTACGTAATTTTTTTATTATTGTTAGAACTAAAAGCGGTTAAAAGTAAATAACTTATTAAGCCAAAAGTCAGTGCCAAAACGGATGCTAAAATAAGACTTCCCACGATATATTGGGTAGCATTTTTTTGAATATCATCGAGCGTAACCGAACTGTCTAAAATCAGCGGCGCATCATTCGATACAAAGTAACTTCCCATTTTTAGAGAACCGTAAATAACAAAAGGAATAAAAGGCGGAAAACTCACATTCGAGGCCAGATAAGCTATGACTTTATTGAGCCTGAACAAAGCTGCGAAAGTAAAAAGCAAAACGGTTTGAAATCCCCAAAAAGGAGAAATCCCGATAAAAATACCTAAAGCAATTGCAGCTGATTTTTTGAAATTAGAATCAGAACTTTCTAAGATATCTTCGAGAAAGAATTTTTTAAAACCTTTTTTTTTTGCTCTTCTAAAAAAATCTCTTGGTTTGATGTACAACAACGCGTTGAGAACCAAAACGGTATTTAGAATACTAATTCGGGTAAAATCTTTGAAAGGTCGAAAATGCGAAACACGTTCTGCAGGATCATACAAAATCTGAATCGGAATATTTTTTACCACAATTCCTTTCCATGCAGATCGTACAATGACTTCAATTTCGAACTCAAATTTATTGGTGTAAAATTGTTTCGGAATGAGCTTTAACGGATATAATCTAAATCCGGATTGTGTATCTTCAAGTACAATTCCGGTTTCGAACTTGAACCAGAAATTCGAAAATTTATTACCAAAACTACTTTTCTTTGGCACATTTTCCTGTGTCATATTGCGGCTTCCAATCAAAAGAGCATTGGGTTCTTTTTGAATGGCTGCAATAAAATTGGGAATATCAGAGGCAAAATGCTGTCCATCAGAATCGATCGTGATGGCGTATTCGAAATGCATTTCAATTGCTTTTCTAAAACCATTTCGGAGCGCCCTTCCTTTTCCTATATTTCGGGGATGATGAATTTGAGTAAGCTCCGAATACTGTTTTAAAATTTCGTTTGTTGTATCTGTAGAACCGTCATTGACGATAATAATATTAGAAGTAAAATCTAAAATAGAATCCAGCACTTTTTTCAACGTTTTGTGATTATTGTACGTGGGTACAATAACACAAAAATTGGTCGAGTTAAGTAATTCCTGCTGAGAAAAAGTTGGTTGCATTTGGGATTTTTTTTGACCTACTTTACAAATTGCTTCTCTTTTTCAGAGAAACTCTTCGATTGCAAAACAAAGTTTTTTAGGTATTCCTTTAAAACACCACTTTGTTCAGCGTAATGTTCTGTAATAAACTTTTTATCTTCTTTGATGTTCTTTTTATAACCCGTAATTCCAGGAACATCTTCCTGAATACTCAATCGAATCATTCTGATTTCGATGTTGTTGGGATCACTTTTTAAAGTAGCTTCAAGAAGTTTTGCACCTTCTTTAAAACGGGAAATTTTGCTTCCTATTAAGTTTTCAAATTTAGAATCTACCAGTATTGAAGCCGCTTTGTAAGCCACTAAAATTTTCTCATCGCTGTTCGAAATTCCGGAAAGTTTTTCTGTAAATTCTTTAGCGTTTGCTTCTGATTTTGCAACATCAGGATATACCTTTCGAATGGAGGCTAAATCGGGATTTCCTGCAAAATTGATCCATAAGAGTATTGACAATAGTAATTTCATAATTATAGTTTTTTATACGCATTGCTTAATTTTAAAGCAACGGTATCATTAAAATATGTGGTGTTTTTCACCTTTACCAAATCATCCTCTGTGGTAGTTATATCAAGTTCTAAACGCAATTCCGGATTCGTTTCCGGATTGATCAATGCCATAAATTTTACATTCGTAAGCGTCTGAATCATCAAAGTACTTTTGGTAATCGATTCTGTAAGTTCTTTAATAATCTGAATCATGCAAACGCCCGGCATAATTGGGTTTCCTGGAAAATGACCTTTAAAAACCTCATGATTGGCATTAACTAATATACGAATATTAAATTTAGCATCTCCTGTTTTTTCCTCCGAAAGCACTTTATAAAAGTCTTTTAAAACCATATTTGTATTTTTTTATTTCGTTTCAAAAGAGTAAGAAATCCCTATTTGAAAATTGACATTAGTATTATAATCACCAAATAAATAATGGCTATTAGAATTGTTATGATAGTAATCGCTGTCTAAAACATCCAAAAGACCTTTTTTAAATCGAAATTCAAAACCAAGACCAGATGGCATTTTATAAGCAACACCTGTAACAAACGAAAGATCATTATATGTTTTTCTAAAAGCTAAATTGTCGCTTAAAAGAACATCTAAGGCAGGTCCAAATTGTATCTCAAACTGATTAAATTTTAATTTGTTAAGCAGGCCAATCGACAAATAACTCATTTGTAAGTCCTGATAAACGGTTCTTTCTGTTTGGGAATCCTGATCAATAAAATTACGGGCAACATTATTAGATCCTTGTCTGATGTAATTTATTTCGGGCTGTAATGCATAACGTTTCGTGAAATTTATTTCTCCAAAACCGCCAACATAAAAATCAGGTCTGTAGTTAGCATGCATTTCTGATATGGTAGAAAGAGACAAACCACCTCTTAAACCAGGCTTAAAAGTTACCTGAGCTTGTGTGTTTATGACTGCCAAAAAAAGGAATACGACAAGCGCTAATTTCTTTGTGTACATTTATTTTACTTTAAAAGTATAACTAATACCAATCTGGAAAACCTGATTCAGGATAAGATCATTATAGCGATAACCATTATCATCATACTCAACTCCGTCGTAGCCATAAATGTCAACTAAACCTTGTTTTAATCTTGCTTCAAATGTTAATCCGTTTGGCAATGTATAGCCAACGCCTCCAACAATGGCAAAGTCAAAACCTTCGGGATTGCTGTTGATATAATTATCAGAAATTTTTAAATCTAAAGACGGACCTCCTAAAATGTGAAAACCTTTACCGCCAATGTTAAATTTTGCAACCGCACCAAGTGTTAAATAGTTTAATTCATAATTTACAGAACGATAATTATAACCGTTTCCAAAATATTCTCTTCCTTCATCGCCTTGTCTTGAATACGTTATCTCAGGCTGTAACGAAAAATATTTATTAAATTTAATGTTCAGTAATCCACCAACATAAAAATCTGCTTTAGAGCTATTATCATCAATATTAGTTAATGTTGATAAATTTAAACCGCCTCTAAGTCCCGGACTAACTTTTACTTGTGCTTGAGGAGATTGAATTCCGATAAATAAAATAAAAGCAATTACGGCTAATTTTTTCATTTTGATTTGATTTAAAGTTTATGAATAGTTTAAATTTTTTATTCTGATTTAAAATAATTCAGTTCAATTTTCAATTTAATATTCTGATGAAT